>Ga0209478_1000161_pt1 | contig 117413 bp, 130 predicted proteins | sample DewCreD2012metaG_5_FD_184109 | JGI IMG/M metagenome (GOLD analysis project Ga0209478, IMG submission 184109) | Hot spring sediment bacterial and archeal communities from British Columbia, Canada, to study Microbial Dark Matter (Phase II) - Dewar... ...
GCGAGGGCCGCAGCGGCCCCGACGAGGGCACCGTGGAAGGCGAATACCGCGAGCTGTAGGCCGGCCTGTCACCGCCCATGGCAGGGGGCGGGACTGCCGAGTCCCGCCCCCTGCGCCCTTCAGCGACCGGTCCTGTATCTAGGTGTCTCGGTGAGCCTCGGGTGCTATGATGTCCATTTGAGGAAGGAGAGCGGACGATGGCTACGGCAGGTGCTGTGGGCCTGCCCAAGCTCTGGTGGCAGGCCATCTATACGGTCCCCCAGGTAGACCTGACGCGGGCCGACCCCGTCACCCGCTGGCTGGTGCTGTCGCGGGCGGCGGTGGTGGCCATGACCGTTACCTCGGCGGCCCTCGGCGGTCTGCTGGCGGCCCTCGACGGCGTCTTCGATGGCCCCCGCTTCGTCCTGGCGCTGGTGGGGCTGGTGCTGGCCCACCTGGGATCCAACCTGGCCAACGACCTGGGCGATTACCTGCGAGGGATCGACGCCCCCGATTCGCCGAGGGCCCTGTACGGCCCCCACGGGCTGGCCCACGGCGCTGCCTCCCTGCGGGGCTTCTTCCTGGCCACGGCCCTCGTCCTCGCCGGGGCCACCGCCATCGGAGTCTGGCTGGTGCTGCTGGCCGGCCCCTGGGTGCTGGCCTTCGCCCTGGGCGGGGCCTTCGTGCTGCTGTTCTACTCGGGCCTCCCCTGGTCACTGAAATACATAGGCCTGGGGGAGCCGTCGGTGCTGCTGGTGTGGGGGCCGCTGATGGTGGGGGGCACGTACTACGTGATGGCCGAGTCGGTGCCTGCCCACGTCTGGGTCGCCTCCCTGCCCTACGGGCTGGCGGTGACGGCGGTGCTCATGGGCAAGCACATCGACAAGCTGGAGTTCGACTCGGCCCGTGGCGTCTGGACGATGCCGCGGCTGCTAGGGGAGGCGCGAGCGCGGCGGTTCACCCAGGGCCTCATCGTGGCCGCCTACCTGGCCACGGTGGCGGTGGCCATCTGGCAGGTACTGCCAGGACTGCTGCTGGTGACCCTCGGCCTCCCGGTGGCCCGGCGGGTGCTGGCCGTCTTCGGTCGCCCCAAGCCGCTCCAGCCGAGGAGGCCCGTGCCGGGCTGGCCCCTGTGGTTCGTCAATTTCGCCTTCTACCACACTCGGCAGTTCGGGGCCTTCCTGGTGCTGGGGCTGGCGCTGCAGCTGGCGGTGGAGCGTCTGCTGGACGCCGTCTAGCCTGAACGAAGGCGGGGGAGGTCAGTCCTCCCCCGCCTGCAGTCCCCGCTGCGGGAGCTAGTCCTGCTTGACGGCCTCGATCTCCAGGTTGATGCGCACGGTGTCGGCCACCACCACGCCGCCAGCCTCCAGAACGGCGTTCCACCTGACGCCGAAGTCGTGGCGGTTGATGCTGGTGTGGGCGCTGAAGCCGATGCGCTCCTTGCCCCAGGGGTCCCTGGTGCGGCCCAGATACTCCACTTCCAGGGCCACCTCCCTGGTCACATCGCGGATGGTCAGGTCGCCGATGACGCGGGCGCGGTCCTGGCCCAGCATCTCCACCCGCTTGCTGCGGAAGGTGATGTGGGGGAACTTCTCGACGTTCAGGAAGTCGTCGGAGCGCAGGTGGGCGTCGCGCTGCTCGTCGTTGGTGTCGATGCTGGCGGCGTCGATGACGGCCTCCACCGAGGAGTTCTCGGGGTTGGCCTCGTCCAGGCGGATGGTGCCGCGGAAGGAGCGGAAGCGCCCCTTGACGGTGGCCACCATCATGTGACGCACCGAGAACTCCACCAGCGAGTGGCTGGGATCGATGGTCCAGGTGCTGACGGCAGCAGGGGCAGGTGCGGCGGTCATGCCCGTTCCCTCCTTTTTCTCCTGTGTTGGTGCCTTCACCCGTAAGCCTAGGGCACAGCGCTTATCTTTGTCAAGCTGCTAGTCAAAGAATAGTAATATCGGGCCGGCGACTCCGCCCGGCCTGCCCGGATAGCTGAGGGGTGTCTGCGGCGGGGGCAGGCCCTGGCAGGGCCTCTGCGCCCCTGGGGGCGTGAGTAGTGCGCGGGGCGGATGGCTGTTCACCTTGACGTAGGAGTTAGGCCGCTATACGCTCTGTATAGTCAAGGGGCGGAGCATGGCGGAGATCAAGGAGTTCCTGCAGATCGGCGAGGCGGCCGAGAAGGCGGGCGTCAGCCAGCGGACCCTGCGCTTTTACGAGGAGAAGGGCCTGTTGCGTCCCCCGGCCCGCATGGAAGGGGGCTTCCGCCTCTATACAGAGGAGGACGTCCGTCGCGTCAAGCAGATCAAGAAGCTGCAGCAGCTCCTGGGCGTCAGCCTGGCCGAGATCAAGGAGATGGTAGAGGCCCAAGACACCTTGAGGGAGATCCGCGCCCGCTTCCGGCCCGATGCCCCCCCGGCCGAGAAGCTGGAGCAGCTGCAGCGGGCCACCGAGGTGGTCCAGCGCCAGTACGAGATCGTGCGCCACAAGGTGGACCAGCTGCTGGAGATGAAGTCCCAGCTGGAGGAGTGGCTCAGGACTTTCGAGCGGTGGCGCCGTTCCCTGGAGCAGGAGGCGGCCCGAGAGGGCCAGCAGGGCTGAGGCCCCTCACTCCTCCCACAGGGCAGCCATCACTTCCACCCCCACCCGCACGTTGAACTCGCCGGCCAGCTCTGGCTCCTCCTGCGCCTCCAGCGGCGGCTGGGGCCTTCCCTGAGGCGGCCTGGCGCGGGGCCACCTGGTCTGACGCCTGGGTTTCCCGTCCACGGTCCTCCCCCTCATTCGTAGACGGCCAGCACTACAGCGTCCCGCGGGTTGGCCTCGTCGAAGAAGAGCACCACGCAGCCCCGTCCCACCGTCACCTGGGCGGCAGGGATGTTCCTGGCCACCGGCACCCCCTCCAGCCAGACGGCCAGGGAGCCGGCCAGCTGGACCGTGGCCCGGTAGCTGGCGCTGTCGAAACCCCTGACCACCCCCTTGACCAGCTCCATCTCGACCCCCGTATCTAGGGCGCCCCCAGGCCCAGGCGCTGGCGGTAGAGGCCGCGGCGGGCGTCGTAGCTGGTGCGGATGGACAGCACCCGTCGCCTGGCCGCGGTCAGGCCCAGGGACGGCTCCGTCACCGTGACCACGTCGTACAGCTCCTGGGCGCAGTTGGTGGGCACCGTCACCTCCTCGCTGACCAGCGAGAGCCGCAGGCGGCGGGCCTCCCACAAAGCGCGGTCGGCTGCCTGGGCGGCGCTGGCCACGTTCAGGTCGTGCACCTGGAGCAGGCGTTCGCCCGAGCGGTCTACGTCCTCCCACAGGAAGGCCTCGGCGAAGGCCCCCTGCCCGTAGACCTGGACCCGGTTGGCGACGGGCGGGGAACGCCGTGCCACCGCCGCCAGGACGGGATGGTCGTTGCCGTAGGTGTAGACGGGGGTCTCCGTGTCCAGAGGGTGCTTGAGGAGGGCGTAGTTCTGGGAGAGAAGCACCACGTCGGGCACCATGGCCAGCAGCCGCCGCACCGCCTCCAGACCCGACTGGCCCGGCTGGACAGTAAAGGCGGGACGCAGGTCCACGGCGGCCTGGGAGTAGCTGACGGTGGTGAACGGTATCCCCGCCCGCGCCCACAGGAACGAGAGGATGGCGAAGACGTTGCGCTCCCCCGCCGCCCAGGCGAACTGGCGCCGTGCCCGCCAGGCCCCCAGCAGGCCCCAGGCGCTGACGGCCTCCAGCGTCGCCATGCGGCGGCCGCCCTCGCTGCGCACCTCCACCGCCGTCAGCCAGTGGCGGGGAGCCGGCGAGGCGAGGGGGCCATCGGCCGTCAGGTAGCCCAGGGAGACGGCCACCTCGGCCCCGGGCTGTAGGGGGCCGTTGGGCCCCGACAGGGCGGCGTCGTCGACCAGTTGGAGACGGAGCCGCCCTCCCCAGGGCACCTCCTCCATCTCAAGCGCCAGGACGCTGCCGCTCACGTCCAGGACGGCGGCCGACAGGTCGGCCCGCCAGACGCCGTCGGTGGACGAAAGCCAGAGGACGCCCGGGGCGGAGGCCATGGCCACCCCGTAACTGCCGGTGATGTCGCTGGGAAGCGGCTCTCTCCACCAGTTGTCGGCGAAGTCGATGTCGGGGGCCAGGTGCGATAGCTGCAGGCGGGCGTAGGGCTGGCTGCCACTGTAGGACTCGACGAAGGCGAGGCGGTAGAGGTCGGGGGCCGAGAGGCAAGGGGCTGCGAAGCTCACCCCGGAGCCGGCATCGGCCCGCTGCACCTCTCGCAGGGGCGACCAGGTGCCGGAGGCCTGTCGGTAGCCGTCGCCGAAGACGACGGTCCAGACACCGGCCCGTCCCGATGCCTCCTCCCCCGTCACCAGCAGGTCATAGTCGCCGCCGTAGTGGCAGGCCAGGCCGCTGATGCTGCCGAGGCTGTGGGGCCAGGCCGAGAGGCTGCCCCAGGAGCCGCCCGTGCGCCTGACGACGGCCACCTGGGAGGGACTGGCGTAGGCCAGAAGGGCCTCGCCCCCTTTGAGGGCCAGGGCCAGGTGCCGGGCGCCGGCCGCCGACGGCAGCACCGCGACGGCGGCTCCGAAGCTGGCCCCGTAGTCCTGGCTTTCGCGCACCGCCACCGAGCCGTCGGCGGCCACATAGGCCAGGAGGACCTGCGACCCCAGGGCCGCCAGGGCTACCGATTGCTGGGCGCTTGTCAGGGGCGTCCACGACGCGAAGGGGGCGCCAGGTCCCGGCGAAGGCACCCGTTGGTAGTAGAGCTGGCCGCCGGCTATGCGCGCCCGCAGCAGGGAGCCGTCGCCGGCCAGGGCGGCTGCATGGGGGCCGGCCGGCTCGCCCCCGCTGTACAGCCGCTGAAAGGCGGCCCTCGCCACGCCAGCCCTCCGTTGCGACAGCGTCACCTCCAGGTACGGGACGGCAGAGAGGGAGCGCTGGGCGTCTGCCAGGGCTGGCGGCAGGAAGCGCACGGCCGCCCCCTCAGCCCCGACGCTCGCTCGCCGGCCGGGCCGGGGTGTAGAGGCGGCGGGAGCGAACGCTGTTGCGGCGCGAGTGGCGCTCGAGCCCCTGCTGGAAGAGGGAGAGCATCTTTTCGCCCCAGGTCAGGTAGCGGCGCCACACGTCCTCGCCGCCCACGTTGATGCGGTTGGCGGCATACCCTGCCCACTCCAGGGCAGCGTAGGCGGCGGCCCCCGTCAGCAGCAGGTCCTCCAGGGCGGCGGGCACAGTGGAGACGGTGGCGTCCAGGGTGTGCAGGCGGGTGTAGTAGACCCGCACCCCTTCTCCGGCTGCCGGCACCCGCTCGCCCAGCAGCGTCAGCCTGTCGCCCCACAGGGAGAAGGGGACGTAGTTGGGCGGGAAGAGGCCTACGGGGTACTCCACCGCCTCCACCTCTACCAGCCCCTCGAGGGAGGCCAGCGACAGGTCGCGACTCGCTCCGGGGGCTGTGAGGATGGCCACCGCCTCCAGGGGGACGGCCAGGGAGAGCTCGCGCGCCGCCCGCTGCAGGTGGCGGTCCAGCTCCGCGTCGCTCCAGCGCTGCCCGTCGGGGTCCTCGTCGCGCAGGTCGCGACGCAGGCGCGCCCGCAACTGGACAATGTCCACCGTCCCCACCCCCTCAGCTCAGGCTGGCATAGACCCGGAGCGACAGAGAGGCGGCCCCGACCCCCGTCACCTTCAGGAAGACGGTAGCCCCCCTCACCTCCGCCTCCAAACTGGGGCAGGGGCTGGCCTGGAGCTGGGCCGGCCCGAAGTAACGGCGGGCGCCGGCGAAGAAGCGTCCGGCCGTGGGGTTCCACACCAGGAGCTGCACCTCCAGCCACTGCAGGCCGCTGCTGCCGGTGGTGTCCAGGTCGAAGCGGGCCATGCGGTAGCCGCTGCAGTCCAGGGCCTGGGCGGGGCCGGCGGGGTCGGCGGCGTCGGGGGCCGAGAGGGGGCCCCGGTGCAGCACCGGGGCCGTCCCCTCGTAGACGGGCCCCTTGGGCACCCCCTGCGCGTCGAGCCTGACGTTGGGCATGGCACACCTCTTCCGGGGCTAAGGCCGCACGCCCACCAGCCTGGCCAGCTTCACCTTGTTGAACAGGGCCACCGCCGCATACCACTTGATGCGGATGCGAGTGGCGTCCTTGCTCTCCAGGCTGCCCACTCGCTCCACCTGCAGGCCGCCGGGGGCCGTCAGCCCCGCCACGCCCCCCTCGCCGAACTGGAGGGCGTAGATGGTGGAGCAGTCGTTGCTGGTGCCCACCGTCTGGTTGTCGGGGATGTAGTCGCTCACGCCGATGGGGATGCCGTCGTAGAACTGGACCATCTGCCCGAACTCGTTGCGGTCCGTCTCCAGAAAGCCGCCTGCCTGCCGCGCCAGGCGGTTGAGGATGCGGCGGCTGCGGCGGCTCATGAGGAGCATGTCGGGCTTGCCGCCCTTCACCAGGTCGATGAGCTCGTCCAGCTTGTCCAGGGTGAGGGTGCCGCCGTTGGCCCCCATGGAAACGGTCTGAGAGGAATCGCACAGGCGGTCGATGCCGTCGAAGGCCTTGGGATTGGTGCTGCTGTTGCCGTTGATAAAGGTGTCCTCGAAGAGCTGGCGCACCGCCTTGGCCTTGAGCTGGACCACCGCTGCCTCCAGGTCCTGCAGGTTGGAGCGGGTGGCCAGCAGGAAGTTGTCGATGTCGGCGTCGCCACCCATGATCTTGAGCTGGGCCGTCTTCTGCTCGAAGGTGGGAGTGGACTCGGTCCAGGTGTCGCCCACGTCGAAGAAGGCTGCCTGAGGGGCGGTGGCCTCCTGGTTGTAGGTGAGGCCGTTGCCCTGGATCTCGATGAACGGGAGCACCTGCAGCACCGGCGAGTCCTTGACGATGGTCTCGATGACCCCCACCAGCAGCATGTCGTTGCTGAGCTTGGCCGCCTCGGCCAGCGTGAGTGCCATTTCCCTTCACCTCCCTCGTTCGCTCTGCGGCTAGCGCCCCTGCAGCCCCCGGCGTATCTTCTCCAGAGGGGTGAGGGACGAGACGTCAGGCCCCCGCCGGGGCGGCGCTCCGGCCGGGAAGCTTTCTCCCTGGGCCTGCTCCTCCATTCGCTCCCGCAGCCTGGCCACGATGCCTTCGGCCTGCTGCAGCTGCTGCTCTATCTCCTCCAGCGTCTCCCCCGTCACCAGCTCCGGGGGCAGCTCGGGGCGGGCGGCGAGGCGCGCCTCCCGGTAACGCAGGGCCGCTTCCCGCAGCCGCTGGCGCAGGGCCTCGGCCTCGTCCCTGGCCTGGGCCAACTCCCCCTGCAGGCGGGCCACTTCCTGCCTGGCCTGCTCCAGTTGTTGCTGGAGCAGGGCAGCCTGCTGGCGGTGGTGGGCGGCCCGGGCCTCGGCGTCGGCCACCTGGCCCTGGAGGGCCTCCAGCTCGCGGCGGACCTCGACCAGCTCGTCGGGCAGGGCCGCCTCCTGCTCGCTCTCGGCCATGACCATCACCTCCTTCGGTCAGGGCCGAGGTTAGAACATGCGTTCTCCTGAGCGAAGAAGGAGCTGGCACCCTGCGGGCTCGGGGCCGAGGAGAGGGGGAGGTTCAGCGGCCTTCGAAGATGCGCCGGGGGTTCTCTACCAGCATCTGCTCTATCTGGCGCTCCGTCACTCCCCGCTCGCGCAGGGCAGGCAACACCTCTCGGTGGATGTGGCAGTAGTGCCAGCGGGGCTGGGCCATGCGTAGCAGGTCGGCGGGGAACCAGTCGATGTAAACCGAGGCGTCGTGAGAGAGGACCATGCGCTCGGCGTAGCCGCGTCGGCACAGCTCGGCCACCACCTCCACCCGCTTCTCGAAGGTGGGGAAGTGGGAGGCCGCCGGCACCGGGTAGATGCCGAAGCGGTCCATGCCGATGTAGGACCCGTTCTCCATGAGCTGGACGAGGTACTCGTAGTCGTCGGTGTCGCCCGAGTGGCCGATGACCACCCGCGACAGGTCGACCCCCTCTTCCTTGAAGATGCGTTGCTGGTCCAGCCCTCGCCGTGTCCAGGAGTGGGTGTGGGTGGAGATGGGGACCCCCGTCTGGAGGTGGGCGCGGGCGGCTGCCCGCAGCACCTTTTCCACCTGGGGGGTGACGCCGGGCTCGTCGGTGACGCACTTGATGATGGCCGCCTTGACCTCGGTGCCCTGGATCCCCTGGCGGATGTCTCGAACGAACAGCTCCGCCAGCTGGTCGGCGTTCAGGGCGCGGAAGGCGCGGGGCATCTCGTCGTCGCTGTAGATGTAGATCCCGGTGGCCACGATGATGTTCAGCTGGGGGACCTGCCGGGCGATGCGCTGCACCAGTCGCACGTCCCGACCGAGGCCCATGACCGTCAGGTCCACCAGGGTCCGCACCCCCTCGGCCGCCGCCTCCTGGAGCCTGGCCACCGCTTCCGCCACCCAGCGCTCCTCGTCCCACAGGTGGGGGAAGCTCATGTAGGCAGGCTCAGAGCGAACGAAGATGTGCTCGTGCATCAGGGTCTGCCCGAGCTGGGATGTCTCCACGGGGCCGAGAACTGTCTCCACCGGCATGGCTGCCTCCCGACGTTGACGTGCGAGCTAGGGCGATTATAGCATCGAGCGTACTCGAGGCGGGCCGGGTAGGGCAGACGGAGACCTGTCACGGCCTTCCGTCCGAAACGTCTCCTAATTTGGACATGCGGTACCAGCGGCTAGCGAGGCGAGGAGGGTAGGGTGGGCGGGGACCGTCACGGCCACACCCATGCTCCGGCCGACGTGGCCCTGCTGGTGCGTCGCGCCCTGCGGGTGGTGCAGACTGCCCAGAGCCTGGCCCTGCAGGGGGACCCCCACTCCGCGGCCCGCCCCGCCTCTTTGGAGTCGCTGCTGATAGACCTGGGCCTGCGGGACCTGGGCACCCTGGTCCATGCCGGCCGTTGCGCCTGGCTGGCCACCGCCGTGGCCCAGGCCCTGCCCCTGCCCCCGCGCTTCGTCTGGGTGGTGCGGGCCGCCGCCGTGCTCCACGACCTGGGCAAGCTGTGGGTCCCTCCCAGCGTCCTTCTCAAGCCGGGCCCCCTGACGGAGCGCCAGTGGCAGCTCATGCGCCGCCATCCGGAGCTGGGGGGCGACGTCCTTTCGTCCCTGCCCGGGCTGGCAGAGGTCAAGGAGGCCGTCCTCCATCACCACGAGCGCTACGACGGCCGCGGCTATCCCTACGGCCTGAAGGGGGACGAGATACCCCTGGCCGCCCGTGTGCTGGCCGTCACCGATGCCTTCGATGCCATGACCACCGACCGCCCCTATCGCCGGGCCATTCCCCCCGAGCAGGCAGCGCGGGAGCTGGTGCGCAACGCCGGCAGCCAGTTCGACCCCGACGTGGTGGACGTCTTTCTGCAGGTGCTGAGGCAGGAGACTCCCCCCTGGTGGGAGGGGAGCCGGCCAGCTCTGCCCTAGCACTCGGCCTCCCCTGGGGGGCCGCCCGTCGCCAGGGCCCTCTGCTCCTCCAGCCAGCGCCCGAACTCGCCCAGGGCGTCGGGAGTCCCCAGGGCCAGGGCTGCCGTGCGCCGGCTGTGGATGCCCGCCGCCACCAGCCGCGCCTCGTCCTGGGCCAGGCGGGAACGGTCCTGGGGCAGCACCGGCCCCCAGCTCACCTCGACCCGAAGGGAAGAGTAGGGGCGGCGGCGGTGCTGCTCCAGCAGCCGCAGCACCATCTCGGTGCGGTGCTTGATGGCGGCGGTGCGCAGCAGCCGCTTGCGCTGCACCTTCTTGACCAGGGGGTCCAGCTCCATCTCCAGGGCCACGCCCGAAACGGCCTGGCGACCCTCGCCGAAGGCGGCCCGGGGCACCTCGGCCAGGTCGTGCAGGACGCGGAAAAGAAGGTTCACGTAGTCCACGTGCAGCCCCACGCCACCCCCTTGCAGCAGGTCCAGCAGGTAGGCCCGCGCCCGCTCCGGCAGCTCCCACACCGCCCCGGGCTGCACGGCGATGTCCCTCGCCTCGCTGACGTTCTCCAGCACGGCGATGGGGTTCCCCGAAAGCTCCAGGATGAGGGAGAGCTGGCTCATGGCCCGGTTCAGTTCCTGGACGGCCTCGCGGATAGGCGGGATGTCGGAAACGCCCCAGAACTGCTTCGGCTCTCGCAGGTTAGGGTAGATGACGAAGGGGATGAAGCCGTATGGGTTGGGACGCTCGTCGGCCAGGGCCGAGTCCACCCAGAGCTGGAATCGGCGGGCCGTCCAGACCTCCACCACCGTGCGCTGGCCTGCGTCCAGGCGGCCCGGGCGGCTGCCGTTGCCTCCCGGCATCAGCTGGGGATGGGCCAGGGCCAGCTCCTCTCCTGTCAGCTGGTAGCGCAGGGCCACCCGCCAGACGCGGGCCATGTCGTCGGGTTCCCACCAGGCGAAGAGGCCCTGGACGTCGGGCGCCGAGACGCGCACCCTCCGCTCCCGCGGGTCCCAGGTCACCTTGTAGCAGGCGTCCCCCAGCACCGAGCAGTCGATCTCGTTGTCCAGGTCTATCTGGTCCAGGGCGTTGGCCTGGTGGACTTCCCGCAGGGCCTCCTCCGCCTCGCGGGCCAGGGCCTCCGCCTGGGGCGAGGGCTCCCGGGGCAGCAGGTGCACCTCTAGCCCGTTCATCACGTAGGAGGCGGTCTTGTCGATGACCGCCTTGGCGTAGTTGAAGGTGAGGCGACGCTCCCGCCGCCGGGGCGGGCCGCTCCACTGGATGCCGCGGTAGAAATCCAGGTTGTCGCGGTAGGCCTGGAGCCGCGCCAGGTCCAGGCGGGCCAGCTGTTGGGGAAGGGGCTGGGCGAGGGTAGTGCTCATGGCTCCTCCTCGGGGCGGTCCTGGGCGCGGGCCTTCTCCAGGGCGCGGAAGACGGTCCGCCGCGAGACGCCGAAGCGCCGCGACAGCTCTTCGATGGTCAGCCCCTGGCGACGCAGGGCCACGATCTGGCGGTCGCGACGGGCGCCCAGCAACGCCCTTATGCCTCCGGGCTCGTCGTAGCGACAGCGGGGCAGGGGACAGGAGAGACAGGAAGGATGGATGTCGCAGCCCGTATCGCGGTACTCGGTATGCTCGGGCAGGGCGTCCTCTCGCACCCGCTGCAGGGTGCGGACGGCCCCCGCGCGCTGCTCATCCAGGGCCGGGCTCTGCACCTTCATCACCCCCTCGTCGGGCGGCCGCGGGCCACCCGGGGGCCGGACAGGCCCGCTGCCGCTGCCACCGTCAGGGCCAGACTCACCAGATAGTCGTCGTGCCCCTGGCCCTCGGGCACGTAGAAGGACATGGCCCGACCGGGGCGGTAGACGGCCCGCGCCGCCTCCAGCTCCCGCCAGGCCTCCCGCCACTCGGCGGAGCCGTCCTGGGCGTATAGGCGCAGGCGGCCGCCGTTGACGGCCGCCAGCAGGCCATAGCCCAGGCGAGACTTGGCCTCGGCGCTGAAGCGCAGGGGGAGCACCGCACCCTCTCCCAGGGAGCGGGCGAGGAGCCGCGCCAGCGTCTCCCCCAGGCCGGTGGCGTCCACCGCCACCCGCCGCACCCGCCAGACGCGGCCCAGCAGGTCGGCCAGGACGGCATACAGCTCGTCGTGGGGGGTGCCCACGAAGGCCCGCTGCTCCACCACTTCCAGCAGAGGCTCCTGCACGACAGCCTCGGGCGGAGGGAAGAGGACACGGGCGATGGTCAGGACGGTGGCGTCGTGGCTGCGGCTGCCGCCATCCCAGTCCTGGCCGCCCAGGTCCAGGCCGGCCACGTAGCACTCGCCCGGCCGCGGGGCTGCCTGCCGCGGGTGCTCACCCCGCAGCTGGGCCAGCTGGGAGGGGGAGAAGAGCCTCCCTCCGCCGCCGATGGGCCGCAGGGCGTACTGGGTGCGGAAGAGGGGGTGCTCCTCGCCCAGGCGCAGCCGCTCGGCCTCCACGAAGCGGGCGTAAGCCGGATTGTGGCGGGCCACCTCCTGCCAGTCCCACTGGAAGTGGCGGCGCACCCCGTCCCGCCGCTCCAGCTCGCGATGGTGCTCGGCCATCTCCTCCAGCAGGGTGGAGCCGTCCCAGGGAGTGCCGTAGAGGACGACGGTGGCGCCGGTGGCGGCCACCATGGGCAGGAAATCGCGCTGGAACTTCTCCCGCTCCACCTCCTGGGCCTCGTCCACCTCCAGCAGCAGGGTGGCGGTGTGGCCCACCACGTGCGCCCCCGGCTCGGCCGAGAGGAAGAGCTGGCGGGCCCGGCCCAGGCGCACCGCTCGCCCCTCCTCCAGGGAGGCCAGCTCCCCCAGTCCCGCCTCCTCCAGCCGCTGCCACAGCCGGCGCAGGCTGATGCGGGCCTGAGGGTCGAAGGTGGGGGCGCACTTGACCAGCTCCTCGGGCCGGTGCAGGTGGCGGGCCAGCAAATAGAGCTCCATCTGGGCCGACAGCTCGTTCTTGCCCGCCTGGCGGCTCATCATCACCGTGAAGGTGAGGCCCAGGCGCCGACGCACGCTCTCCAGGACGGCCCTGGCCACCTCCAGCTGGTAGGGCCGCAGCACGTTGCGGAGGGGGAACACCCTAGCCACCGCCTGACCCCCTTTCGGTGGCCCCATGCTAGAACATATGTTCCAAAAGCGTCAAGGGCCTCGCGGCAGCGGGGGCCGTGCCTGTCAGGCGTGCACGGGACGGGGCGTGGCCTTGTGGGCCGATGGGGCAGGTGTTATAATCGGCGACGATAGGACAGGACATCTGTCCTGCCACATATCTTTTCCCCAGGGTGGACATGCGCAGCTACGAGTTGATGATGGTCATCAGCCCCGAGCTGGCCGAGGAGGAGGTCTCGGCCACGGTGGAGCGTGTCCAGCGCTTCATCAGCGAGCGGGGCGGCGAGGTGACGAAGCTGGACCACTGGGGTCGGCGCCGCCTGGCCTACCCCATCAAGCGCTTCACCGAGGGCCACTACGTCCTGGCCCAGTTCCGCCTGGACGGCTCGGCCGTGCGCGAGCTCAACCGCAGCCTGGAAGTGAGCGAGCCTGTCCTCAGGCACCTGGTGGTGCGCACCGACGAGGACGAGGAGGAATAGGGGGGCCTCAGCTAGTGGCCGGCCTCAACAAGATACTGGTCATCGGCAACGCTGGCACCGACCCCGAGATGCGCTACACCGCCGCCGGCAACGCCATGACCACCTTCCGCATCGCCACCAACTACGTCTACACCACGCCGGAAGGCGACCGCCGCGAGGAGACGGAGTGGTTCTCGGTGGTCACCTGGGGGCGCCTGGCCGAACAGTGCAACCTCTACCTGCAAAAGGGGCGCCGCGTCTACGTGGAGGGCCGCCTGCGCAGCCGCAGCTGGGAGGGCAACGACGGCCAGCGCCGTTTCCGCAACGAGATCCTGGCCGAGCGGGTCATCTTCCTCGACCGCCCCGGCGCCGCGCCGCTGTTGGAAGGCGGCGAGGAGGCTGCCGAGGCCGAGGAGGAGCTGCCCTTCGAGGCCGAGGACTGACGTCCACCACCTAGGAGGGAAGCCGCAGCATGGTCGAGGAGCCAGAGAAGGCCCCGGAGCAGCCGGCGGAGGTGGCCGAAGCCCCCCGCCCCAAGAAGCGTCGCTACGGCCGCCGCCGCAAGGTCTGCCCCATCTGCGCCGAACAGATAAAGTACATCGACTACAAGAACACGGCCTTCCTGCGCCGCTTCCTCACCGATCGCGGGCGCATCGAGTCGCGGCGCAAGCTCAACACCTGCGCCAAGCACCAGCGGGCCCTGGCCCGGGCCATAAAGCGGGCCCGCCACGTGGCCCTGCTGCCCTTCACCGCCGAACACATCCGCAAGCTGGGCTGGCCGGCACCCACGCCCGTCTCCTAGGCGTGGGGCGACCGCGTCCGCCCCATCCGCCCAGCCATGCCCAAGCAGAGGCGGCCTAGCCGAGTTCCCACCCCACCTTGGGACGCCTCCGTGCGGAGGTCCGGGGAGACCTCGTGGCGCCTGCTGGCCACCCTGGGCGTGCTCGTCCTGCTGGCGGCCGGGGCCGCGCTGGCCTCCTTCGCCGTGGCCCGTGGCATCTGGGAGCAGCGCAACCGCCCCAACAGCGCCGCCATCCGGGTGGGGGAGAACACCTACAGCCTGCGCTACTTCGCCCAGAGGCTGCGCCTGCACCTCCAGGACGTGGGCGGCGCCAACAGCAACCTGGGCCAGCCCGCCAACGCCCTCTCGGCCGTGGCCCAGCGCATAGTGCAGGAGGAGCTTCTGCACCGCTTCGGTGCCGAACTGGGCCTGGCCCTGGAGCCCCAAGAGGTGGACGACGCCCTGCGCCAGCGGGTGGGCGCCCAGCCCCCTGCCGAAGGGCAGGAAGACCCCTTCCCCAATCTGTACCAGCAGGAGCTGCAGCGCAGCGGCCTCACCGACCAGCAGTATCGCTGGATGGTGGAGGGGGAACTGCTGCTGGACAAGGCCCTGGACCACTTCCAGGCCCAGGTGCCGGCCCAGGCCGAGGCAGTCCGCTATCGTCAGATAGTGGTGCGCAGCATCGCCCAGGCCGACCAGATCATCGCCCGCGTCCGGGGGGGAGAGGACTTCGCCGCCGTGGCCAGGGCCGAGTCCCTGGACAGCACCACCCGTCAGAACGGGGGTGAGGTGGGCTGGATGCCCCGGGGCGCCCTGCCGGCAGGGGCCGAGACGGTCCTCTTCGGCCTCCAGCCGGGGGAGATGGCCCGGTACCAGGACCCGGAGTCGGCCCTGGTCTACGTCTACCAGGTGCTGGAGCGGGACCCCCAGCACACCCTCAACGACACCCAGAAGCTGGTGCTGGCCCGCCGTGCCCTGGACGACTGGCTGGCCCAGAAGCGACTCCAGGTGGAGATCCGCAATTATGTCGACCCCCTCACCGGGGATACCAGGAAGCTGAATTGGCTGCTGAAGGAAGTCTACGGCGTCTGAGGTAGCGCCGATGGCCGCGCCGGTAAACGTGGCCCTCCTGGGGCTAGGGGTGGTGGGGAGCGGGGTGGCCCGCGCCCTTCTGGAAAAAGGGGAGGTCTATGCCCGCCGCCTGGGCCGCCCCCTCCGGCTGCGCCGCGTCCTGGTGCGCGACCTTCAGCGACAGCGTCCGCTCCCCCTGGACCCGTCCCTGTTGACCGACCAGGCCGACCTGGTCCTGGACGACGACGAGGTGCACATCGTGGTGGAGGTGATGGGTGGCGAGAGGCCTGCCCTGGACTACATTCGCCGCGCCCTGGAGCGGGGACGCTACGTCGTCACCGCCAACAAAGAGGTGATGGCCAAGCACGGGCCGGACCTCCTGGCCCTGGCCCACCGCCGGGGGGTCGACATCCTCTACGAGGCCAGCGTGGGCGCCGGCATACCCATCATCTCCCCCCTCAAGCGGGACCTGTCGGCCAACGAGATACGGGGCCTGCGGGCCATCATCAACGGCACCACCAACTACATCCTCACCCGCATGGACCGGGAGGGGATGGACTTCGCCACCGCCTTGGCCCAGGCCCAGGAGTTGGGTTACGCCGAGCCCGACCCGAGCAACGACGTGGAGGGTCACGACGCGGTCTACAAGCTGGCCATTCTGGCCAGCCTCGCGTTCCACACCTATGTGCCGCCCGAGGCCATCTACCGCGAGGGCATCGCCCGACTGCAGGGGCGGGACTTCCGTTATGCGCGCGAGCTGGGCTACTGCATCAAGCTGCTGGCCATCGCCCGCCGCGGCTCGGACGACGGGGGCGAGGCGGTGGAGGCGCGGGTGCATCCGGTGCTGCTCTCGCAGGACGAGCTGCTGGCCAAGGTGGACGGCGTCCTCAACGCCATCGAGGTGGAGGGCGACCTGCTGGGGCGGGTGGTCTTTCAGGGGCCGGGCGCAGGAGCGGCGCCCACCGCCAGCGCCGTCATCGCCGATATCCTCGATGCCGCCCAGGCCCTCACCCACGGCCGCCCGCCTGCGCCTTGGCAGGGCGCCCAGAGCCTGCCCCTGCGCCCCATGTCTGAGCTGCGCTGCCGCTACTATATCCGCATGGAGGTGGCCGACCGTCCGGGCGTGCTGGCCCAGATCGCCCGCTGCTTCGGCGACCACCAGGTCAGCATCGCCTCCGTCATCCAGAAGGAGACCAACGAGGCCGCCCAGACGGCCGAGATCGTCATCATGACCCACAGCGCACGCGAGGCCGATGTCCGCGCCACCATGGCCGACCTGGAGCGGCTGGAGGTGGTCTGCAACGTGGGCAACTTCCTGCGGGTGGAGGGCTGAATGGAGGAGAGGGGCCAGCCCAATGGCCAGCCGGCCTACCTCCTGGGCCAGCTCCAGCAGATGGAGCGCAGCCTGCGCCGCACCCAGGAGGAGACCAGGCAGGTCGCTGCTGCCCTCCAGCAGGCACGCGACGTGCTGGACGGACTGCAGCGGCTGGCCCACGCCCTTCCCGCCCTGCAGGAGGAGGTGCGCCTCCTGCAGGCGCGCCTGGCCCAGATGGAGCGTCGCCACGACCAGGCCCTGGGCCTAGCCAGCGACGCCCTCCGTCAGCGGCGGGCCGACCTCGAACAGTTCCACCAGACGGGTGCCGCCCTGGCCCAGCAGATGGAGGCGCTGGAGGCCAGGACGGCCGCCCTGGAGGAGCAGGTGCGCGCTCAGGACGGCGCCCTGCGTCGGCTGGAGGAGGCCCTGGCCCTCCTCCAGCGGGAGTCGGAGGGAGCGGGCACCCGCCTCCAGGAGGGCCTGGCCCGCGTTCACCAGCAGGTGGAGCGCCTCCTTTCGATGGAAGAGGCGGTGGCCAAGGCCACTGCCGACCTCGCCCTCCTTCAGGAGCGGCACGAGGCCCTGCTGGGACGCTTCCAGGTGCAGCAGGGTGCCCTCCAGCAGCTCTCGGAACAGGTCCAGAAGCTGGAGATGGGACTGGGACAGGCCGAGGGCGGCCGGGACGAGTGGCGCCAGGTCCGCTCGCTGGCCGACCGCCTCGCCCAGCAGCTAGCCACCCTGGAGGGCGACATGGAGCGCCAGCAGGGCCAGCGGGAGGAGCAGCAGCGCCACCTGGAGCTGCTCTCCCAGCGGGTCCAGGAGCAGGCCCAGAGCCTCCTGGTCCTGCAACAGCAGATGGAGGACCACCGGCAGCGGACGCGGGCGACCATGAAGCAGGTGCTGCAGCTGCTGGAGCGGCAGCGACGGCGCCTGCAGGACGTCATTCGCCAGGAGATACAGGAGATCCGCGGTGGCATGGAACAGACGGAGCAATAAGGGCAGGGGCGTGCTGTTGCGCTACCGCGAGCTGCTGCCCCTTACGGAGCGCACACCCGTCATCACCCTCGGGGAAGGGGACACGCCTCTCGTGCGCTCGCGGCGGCTGGGGCCGCGCCTGGGCTGCCCTGACCTCTACTTCAAGCTGGAATCTTGCAACCCCACCGGCTCCTTCAAGGACCGGGGAATGGTGGTGGCGGTGGCCAAGGCGTTGGAGGAGGGACAGCGGGCAGTGCTCTGCGCCTCCACCGGCAACACGGCCGCCTCGGCCGCCGCCTACGCCGCCCACTGCGGCCTCCGCTCCTACATCTTCATACCGCAAGGCTACGTGGCGCGGGGCAAGCTGGCCCAGGCCATCGCCTTCGGCGCCGTCATCGTCGCCCTGGAGGGCAACTTCGACGACGCCCTGCGCCTGGCGCGGCAGGTGGCTGCCGCCCACCCCATCGCCCTCGTCAACTCGGTCAATCCCCACCGTCTGGAAGGCCAGAAGACGGCAGCCTTCGAGATCGTGGACGAGCTGGGGGATGCCCCCGACATGGTCTTCATACCCGTGGGCAACGCCGGCAACATCAGCGCCTACTGGATGGGCTTCGTCCAGTACCATCGCCTGGGGCGAGCGCGACGGCTGCCACGGATGATGGGCTTCCAGGCCGAGGGGGCGGCCCCCATCGTGCGGGGCCAGCCAGTGGAAGACCCCCAGACTGTGGCTACCGCCATCCGCATCGGCAACCCCGCTTCCTGGCACCTGGCGGTGGCCGCTCGCGACGAATCGGGAGGCGTCATCGCCGCCGTCAGCGACGACGAGATACTGGAGGCCTACCGCCTGCTGGCCCAGGAGGAGGGCATATTCGCCGAGCCAGCCTCGGCGGCGGCGGTGGCGGGCCTCATCAAGGTGGCCAGCCAGCAGGACCTGAGCCGACAGAGGATAGTCTGCATCATCACCGGCAGCGGCCTGAAGGACCCCGAAACGGCCGAGACCATCCCGGCCCAGATCGTCCCGGCCGCCGCCGACCTGCGGGCCGTGGAGGCCGCCCTGGCCCTGGTCTGAGCCGGTTCGAACGGGCGCCCATTTGCTGATACAATCTAGGGGAGAGCCTTTTGCGGCGGCTACAGCGCAAGTGCAGGGCAGGCCAAGGCAGGAATCTCCCGACCTGGAACGGGTGGCTCAGGCCGTGCGGCAGATCATCGAGGCCATCGGCGAGGACCCCCAGCGTCCGGGCCTGGCCGACACGCCCCGCCGCATCGCCCGCCTCTATGCGGAGATGTTCTCTGGCCTGCGGGAGGACCCCCTTTCGGTACTGACCACCACCTTCCCGGAGCCTCATCAGGAGATGGTGGTGTTGCGGGGCATCCCCTTCTATTCCCTGTGCGAGCACCACTTTCTGCCCTTCTTCGGGCAGGTGCACGTGGGCTACGTTCCGGACGGCCGCATCGTGGGGGCCAGCAAGATAGCGCGGGTGGTGGACATCCTGGCCCGCCGCCCCCAGGTGCAGGAGCGGCTGACCAGCCAGATAGCCGACTGCCTCATGGAAGGTCTGCAACCCCAGGGCGCGGCGGTGGTGGTGGAAGCGGAGCACCTGTGCATCAGCATGCGGGGCATCAAGAAGCCAGGCACCATCATGGTCACCTCCGCCGTCCGCGGCGTCTTCCGTCGTCACGGCGTCACCCGCTCCGAATTCCTGGCCCTGGTCCGGGGGGAGCGCCCATGACCGAGGCGGCCCTGGGCCCCGTCGCGGCGGCCCTGGCCGAGGAGTGGCGTGCCCTGCTGGGTCGGGCTGCCCTGCGCCACGTCTTCCTCTCGCCGGCCTGGCTGCAGGCCTGGTGGGAGGAGTTCGGCCGGGGCTCTCCCACCGTCGTCACCGCCCGCCGTGGCGAGCGGCTCATTGGCATCGGCGCCTTCATGCGCCAAGGCGATGCCCTGGCCTTCGCCGGCGATCCCAACGTTTGCGACTATATGGATCTGGTCCTGGACCAGGAAGCTGCCGAGCAGGCCCTCCAGGAGCTTTGGCAGTCCCTCCTCCGCCTGGAATGGCGGGAGCTGGTCCTGTGGGGCCTGCCCGATGGCTCCCCCACTCTGCGCCTGCTGCCCGAACTGGCCCGCCGCAAGGGCCTTACCCCCCTGCAGGAACGGGAGGACGTCTGCCCGCTGCTGGAGCTGCCCGCTACCTGGGAGGAATACCTGGAGTCGCTGCCAGGCAAGGACAGGCACGAGCTGCTGCGCAAGCTGAGGCGTCTCTACCGGGTGGCGGAGCCCTCGCTGGAGGTGCTTTCGGCCCCGGAGGAGGCGACGGCAGCGGTGGAGGACTTCCTGCACCTGCACCGCACCAGCCGGCCCGACAAGGCCCGCTTCATGACCGACGAGATGGCCCGCTTCTTCCGGCGCATGGTCTCCTATCTGTCGGCGGAAGGATGGGTGCGTCTCTACTTCCTGCGGCTGGGCCAGGTGCGGGCCGCTGCCCTGCTATGCTTCGTCGACGGCGATACCCTGCAGCTCTACAACAGCGGCTACGACCCTGAATACGGCCACCTGTCGGTGGGCCTGCTGTCCAAGGCGATGTTGGTGGAGCACGCCATCGCCGCCGGCTTCCGAAGGCTGGACTTCCTGCGGGGCGCCGAACCGTACAAGTACGACCTGGGCGCCCGGGACGTGGTCGTCCACCGCTTGCGACTCCTCAGGGAGTAGGCCGACCGTGTGCCGCATCGCTGTCCTCAGCTTCCATACGTCTCCCCTGGCCCTGCCGGGGACGCGGCACAGCGGCGGCCTGAACGTGTATGTGCGCGCCGTCAGCCGCGAGCTGGGGCGGCGCGGCCACTGTCTGGACATCTTCACCCGCCGCACCGACCCCGACTCGCCGTCGGTGATGGAGCTGGCCCCCAACGTGCGCCTGGTCCAGCTGGACGCGGGTCCTCACGAGGCCGACAAGGAAGACCTCTACCCCCATCTGCCCGAGTTCGTGCGTCGGCTGGCCAGCTATGCCGAGGCGCGGGGAATAGCCTACGACCTGGTCCACAGCCACTACTGGCTGTCGGGCTGGGCCGGGCAGATGCTCAAGGAACGCTGGGGCGTGCCCCACGTCATCATGTTCCACACCCTGGGGGAGGTGAAGCTGCGCTTCCACCCTGGGGAACGGGAGCACCCCCATCGTCTTGAGGCCGAGCGGCAGATAGCCCTGGCCGCCGATCGCATCGTCTGCGCCAGCCGCGGCGAGCGGGATGCCCTGGTCCGCCTATACGGCGTGCCCGCCCAGCGGGTGGAGGTGGTGCCCTGCGGCGTGGACACCGGCCTCTTCCGGCCCCTGGGGCGGCAGCGTGCGCGGGCGGAGCTGGGACTCCCCGGGGATGTGCCCATCGTCCTCTTCGTAGGGAGGCTGGAGCCGCTGAAGGGCCTCGACCTGCTGCTGCGGGCCCATGCCCGCCTGCAGTCCCCGGCCCTGCTGGTCATCGTCGGCGGCGACGAACGGGACGAGGCCCTCCGCTCTCGCCTGCGCTCCCTGGGGCGGCGCCTGAGCTCCCTCCAGCGGGTGATGTTCCTGCCGGCGGTTCCCCACGAGGAGTTGCCCCTATACTACAGCGCTGCCGATGTGTGCGCGGTGCCCTCCCACTACGAGAGCTTCGGGCTGGTGGCCCTGGAGAGCATGGCCTGCGGCACCCCCGTAGTGGCCTCTCGGGTGGGTGGCCTCCAGGAGCTGGTGCGCGATGGGGAGACAGGGTTCCTGGTCTCCCCTGCCCGGCCGGACACCTTCGCCCGCGGGCTGGAGAGGCTGCTGTCCGATCCGGCCCTGCGCGACGCCTTGGGCCGTCGGGCACGCCTGGCAGCCCTGGGCTACCAATGGCCCCAGGTGGCCGAGCGGGTGGAGGCCATCTACCGCCAGGTGCTGGGGCCGCGCCGGCTGCTCACGGCCCACGGCGGCTGTCGCTGACCCGGCCCATGGGCCAGCCCCCCTCCCCCGTCAGGCGTCGCTACCGCTGCCGCGACGGCTACCTGCGACTGGAGCTGCGATCTTCCCAGGAGTGGCAGGCCCTGGCCAAGTGTCTGGGGCGTCCCGAACTGGCCTACCCGGGCTCCTGGGAGGTGGCGGCCGCCGCCCCACCTCGAGGACGGCTGGGAAGGCTGCTGGAGGCCCTGTTCCGTCGGGAGCCGGTGGAGGTGTGGCTGCGGCGGCTCGAGGCCCATGGCGTCCCCTGTCGGCCCGACTAGCCCACCTTCAGGAGGTGGGCTGAAGGGCAGGCTGGGGAAAGCGGCGCGAACGCGAGACGTAATACGCCGCCCAGGCTGCTACCAGGGTAGCCCCCAGCAGCACCGACCGCGGCCCTACCAGGTCGGCCATGCTGCCCATCACCAGGGTGGGTGGCAGGGAGAAGGCGTCGGCCAGGGCAGCCTGGGTCGCGAAGACCCGCGCCTGCGCGCCCAGGGGCGCCGAGCGGTGGAGGACAGTGCGGGCCGCCACCAGCACCGCCGTGGCGGCGGCCCCAGCGGGCACTGCCAGGAGCAGAGTCAGGGTTATGACCGAGGACACCCCCAGCCGCTCCTCCACAAAGCTGATGCCCAGGTCCAGGTGGGAAAGGATGACCCCCTTCAGCTGGACCACCAGGCCCAGGCCCAGCAGGGACGCCAGCAGCGACAGCAGGGCCGCGGCCATGAGCCGCTCCAGCCGTATGAAGCGGGCCAGGAAAGGAGTCAGGGCCAGGGCCAGGCCAGCGCCGATGGCCGCTGGCGCCATGATGTAGACCGTGTTCTCGGAAGTGATGCCCAGGGTGTCCTTCACGTAGTAGGGCGCCAGCACAGCTACCCCTTTCATGAGGGCCATGGCCAGGGTGAGATAGGCCATGGCCAGGAAGGCGGGGCGCTGACTGGAGACGATGCGCCAGCCCAGGGCCACGGCCCCCAGCAGCCGCGGCCCCAGCGCCTCGTGCCTCGCCGCCTCAGCCCTGGGCATGGGGGACAGTCGCGCCGCCAGGTACGACGTCAGCATCAGCAGCACCACTGTAAGCACCATAACCGAACCCGGCCCCAGGGCCTTGAGCAGCAGGGGGGCGAGAAGCATAGCCCCGCCCGCCTGTCCCACCATCCCCGCCAGCACGAAGAGGGAGGTGGCCCGCGGCAGCCCTTCGGCAGCCGTCAGCCGCGGCAACGCCGCCGACTCGGCCGGGCCGGTCACCTGGTTCACCACCATGAACAGGAAGGAGAGCCAGTAGAGGGCGCCCAGGTCATCTCGGTTGACCGCCATCAGGGCCACGATGCCCGCCCGCAGCCAGGAGCCCACCACCAGAACGCCGCGGATGGGCAGCAGGTCGGCCAGCGTGCCGCCCAACACACCCAGCACGATGGACGGCAGAGTCAGCACCGCCACCAGCAGGCCCGTGTAGAAGCTGGAGTCGGTGTGCTCCACCACGGCGATGAGGAGGGCATAGAGGAGGGCATTCTGGGCCAGCTGTCCCAGGGCGCGCACCCTCAGCAGACGCCCCAGCTCCCCCGCCACCTGCGCCCGCACCGTCATGGCGTCCTCAGAAGGCCAGGTAGCGCAGCCAGAGGTAGAGGGAAGAGAGGCCGGCCGCTGTCAGGGTCACCAGGGTGCCGTATCGCAGGAAGGTGAGAAAGCCGATTCGATGGCCGGCACGGGCGGCCACGTTCACCACGTAGACGTTGGCGGCCGCACCCACCGTCGTCAGGTTGGCGCCGAAGCCGACGCCGAAGGCAAGGGCCCACCAGAGGGGATTCTGGGCGCCCTCGCCTACCCCCAGCGTCCGCGACATCTCCCCCACCACCGGCACCATCACCGTCGTATAGGGTATCTGGTTGAGGACGCTCGAGAGAAGCACCGCCGGCCAGAGCACCAGCATGGCTGCCAGCCCCACGCTGTCGCCGCTCACGTCCGAGAGGGCCTGTCCCAGATCGGACAGGAGGCCCACCTCCGCCAGCCCCTGCACCATCATGAACAGCCCCACGAAAAAGAACAGTGTGTTCCACTCCACCTCCCGCAACGCCTCCTCAATGGAGACGCGGCCCAGGACGATGAGCAAGGCCGCTCCTGCCAAGGCGATGGTGGCCGGCTCCAGGCCCAGCGCCCCGTGGAACAGGAAGGCCACGATGGTGCCCAGGGCTACCGGCCCCGCCACCCGTAACAGCCGGGGGTTCGTCACCAGCTCCCGCTCATCGATCTCCAGCACCGACTCCCGCACAGGGTTGGAGGCCCGCAGACGGGGCCGGAACAGCAGGTAAACGGCTACGAGAAAAAGGGCCAGCACCGCCACTGCCAGGGGGGTGGCGTGGACGATGAACTCCAGGAAGTCTATGTCGGCGGCGCTGCCGATGACGACGTTGGGCGGATCGCCCACCAGCGTGGCCACCCCGCCGATGTTGGAGGCCATCACCTCGGCTATCAGGAAAGGCACCGGCTCCACCGACAGGATGCGGGCCAGGAATAGGGTCAGTGGCACCATCAGCACCACGGTGGTGACGTTGTCCAGAAAGGCCGACCCCACAGCGGTGATGAGGCACAGCAGCACCAGCACCAGCGTCGGGTCGCCCCGGGCTACTTTGGCCGTCCGCACCGCCAACCACTGGAAGACGCCGGTGCGGCCCAACTCGTGGGCGATGATCATCATGCCCGCCAGCAGGAAGATGACGTCGAGGTCGATGGCCTCGAAGGCATGTTCCTGGTCCACCACCCCCAGCACCACCATGGCGAGGCCGCCCAGGAGGGCGGCCGCCGTCTTGGGGATGATCTCGGTGACGATGGCCAGGTAGGCCAGGGCGAAGATGGCCAGCGCCAGCGCACGCTCGTCCATCGTCACCTCACTCCCGTTCCTGTTGCGGTGACGGGGCCGCTCCCAGCCAGAGGGCGATGAGCTGGAGGCTGTCCAGATAGCCCCTGACCCTCCCCTCCTCGTCCACCACCGGTATCCCCAGCAGGCCCCGCTCGTGCAGGAGGGCGAAGGCGCGGCCGATGGTGTCGTCGGCCCTCACCGACGCCGGCGGCTGCATCAGGTCGCGGGCGCGCTTGGCCCGGGCGATGCGCGCGAATTCCTCGATATCGGCCAGGTCGCGCATGGTCAGCAGGAACTCCTCGGGCACCACGCTCAGGAAGAGCTCGTCCAGCAGCAGCCGCAGGGGGATGATGCCCAGCAGCTTGCCGTCCTCGTCCACCACAGCGAAGGTCTCCACCTCCGGGTGGCGCACGGCCTCGTTCACGAGGGCCATCACATCGTCGTCGGGGCGCACGAGGCAGGGCGAGGGTCCTACGAACCTCTCCATGGCCTCTCGCACCGTCGTTTTGCGCCCTATCGGCCTCTCAGACTCCATATCTACCTCCCAAGGCCCAAGGACAGATTATAAGGCACCGTCCCCCTGCTTCCGATACAATGGGCAGCGGAGATGGTGCGGCTGCTGGTGCTGTTGGCGGCCTGGGCCCTGCTGACGGCCTGTTCCCTGGGAGGAGGCGGCGGTTCCACGCCCGAGGTCATAGAGGACCCCAACACGCCGCGAGAGGTGGCCCACGAATTCCTGCGCCGCTGGCAGGCCCAGGACTACCAGGGGATGTATGCCCTGGTGAGCAGCGATGTGCAGGCCCAGATGCCGCAGGAGCGCTTCGTGCAGCGCTATCAGGCCATCGCCGAGGAGGCCACCATCGTCGGCATCGACTTCGAGCTGCTGCAGCCCCAGAACGTCGAGTCCTATCCCTACCGCGTGACCATCCACACCGTGTTTTTCGGCGATATCGTCCAGGAGAACGCCCTGCCCCTGGTGCAGGAGGAGGTAGCCAGGCCCGAGGGCGGCACTAAGCGCGAGTGGCGAGTACGCTGGGCCCCGTCCCTCATATTCAAGGAGCTGGACGACCGCACCCTGGTACACCTCTTCATCGAAAATCCGAAACGGGGCACCATTTACGACCGCCGCGGGCGGCCGCTGGCGATGGACGCCACCATCCCTGTGGTGGGCGTCATCCCCGGGAGGGTCGCGGACAAGGATCGCACTGCCACTGCCCTGGCCCGCGCCCTGGGCGTGCCCTTCTCCCAGGTGCGGCCCAGGCTGGATGCCAACGTGCCCGAATTCTACTTCGTGGAGGTGCAGCGCCTGCCCCACGACACCCCTCCCGAGCGCCTTCAGGCCTTTTACGCCCTGGCTGACCTGGGGGTGTTCGTGAAGGAAGAGGTGCAGAGGGTCTACCCCAACAACGAGCTGGCCGCTCATGTGCTGGGCTTCATGCGCAAGATCAACGCTGAGGAGCTGCAACAGCTCTATCCGCAGGGGTACCGCGAGGACGACTGGGTGGGCGGGGCCGGCATCGAGGCCGCCTATCAGCAGGAGCTGGCTGGTCAGAAGGGGGGAATATTGGCCACCGTCACCCCCGAGGGGGAAATAGCCCAGGTCATCGCCCGCAAGGCCCCGGTGCCCGGCCACGACGTGCATCTCACCATAGACCTGGACGTGCAGAGGGCCGCCGAAGAGGTGCTGGGCAGCGGGCCGGGGGCGGTGGTGGTCATGGACCCGCGGGACAACTCGGTGCTGGCCCTGGCATCGGCGCCCCGCTACAACCCCAACGACTTCATCCGTGGCCTGAGCCAGCAGGAAGTGGACCGGCTGTTCAACAGCCCCCAGCGCCCCACCATGAACCGGGCGCTGGAGGGGACCTATCCGCCCGGCTCCACCTTCAAGGTGGTGACGGCCGCGGCGGGCATCGAGAACGGGGTCGTCTCCCCCACCACACGCCTCCCCTGCCCGCCGGTGTGGACGCGCTTCCCCAACTTCCCCCTGCGCAACTGGCAGTCGATAGACAGAGGCCCCATGACCCCTGCCGAGGGCCTCATGGCCTCCTGCAACCCCGTCTTCTACGAGATCGCCTACCGACTGGACGCCCGCGACCCTGGCCTGTTGCCCGATATGGCCCGGGGCTTCGGTTTCGGACAGCCCACGGGCATCGGCCTGCCGGAGGCGGCGGGGCTGGTGCCCGACCCCCGCGATCCCGACTGGAAGGAGAAGGCGGTGGGAGATCCCAACCCCTGGTTCTCGGGCGACTCTGTAGTGCTGGGCATCGGGCAGGGCTACCTGTTGGTGACGCCCATCCAGATCGCCAATGCCTACGCCGCCATCGCCCGCGGCGGCGAGCTGGACAGGCCCCTCCTGGTGCGCAAGATAACCGATGCCCAGGGCAACGTGGTCAGAGAGTTCCGCACCGAGGCCATCGGCCGTCTGCCCGTCTCGCAGGCCACCCTGGACGCCATACGGGAGGGGCTTCGGCTGGTGACCCAGAGCCCCGGCGGTACGGCCTATGCTGCCTTCTCGGGCACCGGCCTGGATGCAGCCGGCAAGTCGGGCACGCCCGAGGCGGCCGGCGGCGTCGGCCCCTATCACGGCTTCTTCGTGGCCTACGCCCCCCGCACCAGCCCGACCTGGCTGACGCTCGTGTTCAACGAGGGGGGAACTCAGGGATCCGTGCGCTCCACGGTCCTGGCCCGCGACCTGCTGGTGCGGCTGGCGCGTACGCCCGGCCTGGTGCAGGCCCTGCCGGGACAGTAGCGAACATGCCTATGCCCCGCCTCACTCGTGGCCAGTTCCAGCGCCTGGTGCGGGAGGCCATCGAGGGCCTGCCGCCGCGCCTGCGAGCGATGCTCCACAATGTGGACGTGGAGGTGCGCTGGCGACCGTCCTCCTGGGAGCGCCGTCAGGCCGGCGTCCGCCCTGGCGAACCCCTCTTCGGCCTTTACCTGGGCGTACCCCTGCCCCACCGCGGCAGCGGCTACACCATGGCCTTGCCCGACCGCATCGTCATTTACCAGGAGCCGCACCAGCGCTACTGCAGAAGCCTGGAGGAGCTGGTGCAGCAGGTGCGGGTGACCCTCATGCACGAGATAGGTCACTACCTGGGGCTAGACGAGGAGCGTCTGGAGGAGCTGGGGCTGGGCTGACCGGCCCTCAGCGCAGGGAGCGCAGGAGCCACAAGACGTGGGCGCTCTCCTCCAGCACGCTGGTGTAGAGGAGGGCCTCCCGAAGGTCTCGGCCGCGGGCATAGGAGCCGTGGCCCCGAACCACCACGATGGGGAAGTCGCCCAGGGCCTCTGCCACATGCTCCCGGCCCTGCACCACCGGCACGCGCTTGCCCAGGTAGTGCCGGCCCTCCAGGTCCAGCGGCTCCAGGTCGCCCTCGCCCAGCAGCGACAGGGCGATGGCATGACGGGGGTGGGCGTGGGCTACGGCGCCGGCAGCGGTGGCGTCGTATATCGCGCGGTGTATATCGGTGTCCGACGACGGCTGTCGGCCCCCTTCGCGCCCCAGGACGACCAGGGAGTCCGCCTCCAGGCGGCCCAGCATGGCCCCGTGAGCGGTGATGACCACCGCCCCGTCGGGCAGGTGCAGGCTCAGGTTGCCACCGTGGGAGGAGACCAGTCCCGCCTCCCACAGCATGCGCCCTACCTGTTGCAGCTCGCGCAGCGCACCTTCCGGCACGTCCATGGACGGCGCTCCCAGGCCATGATAGCGGCACCCTGCCCTACTGCACGAGCTTCAGGACCACCTGCGTGACCACGGCCCCCAGGACGACGAATATGAGGCCGTTGACCCGCGCCTTCAGCTCGGCCAGGTCCCGCTCCACCGCTGCCAGTCGCACTTCGATGGCCTCCCGAGAGGGGCGCGTGGGCCCCCTTGGCCAGCGGCGGGCCAGCCGCTTGATGGCCCCTTCAAGCTTGCCCCTGGCCACCTTCCTCCCTCCCCAGCAGGTTGTCGATGCCCTCGATGAGGCCCGCCAGGTTGTCGGCCAGGTCGCGGCGGGCCTTGGGCGACAGTCGGTAGCGGGCCGCCACCGCCTTCACCAGCATGTCTACGCCCTTGGCGATGAGGGCCAGGTCCTGAGGGTGCTCCCGGAGGGCGCGCTTCAGCCGCACCCTCAGGACCGCGATCTCCTCGTCCAGCCCCTCCACCTCCCGCGCCTGCTCCAGCTCCAGCCGTTCGGCCTCGCTGAGGGCTTCCTCGTAGAAGCTGCGCAGGCGGCCGCCGCGGCGGCGCACGCGGCGGCTAGCGGCCAAGCCGCCCCCTCCTCCGGGTCGTGTCCTCCTGGAGCAGGGCCAGCAGGGCCTGCAGGGAGTCTGGGGGCAGGCGGGAGGCCGCCTCCACGACCCCCAGGGCCAGGCAGAGGGCGGCCACGTCCCAGCGTCCCCTCTCCAGCGCCACGGCCAGCGTTGCGGCCATCTCCCGACACCTCCTCAGTCGCTCAGGGCGATCATCCGCCTCAGCACCAGCAGGGTAACAGCGACAGCTCCCAGGGCCGACAGCAGCCGCGACGTGCCCCAGGCGCCGTCCAGGGCCTCCCCGGCACCGCCCCGCCAGGCCAGCAGGACGGCGCTCTCGGCCGCCACCGCCGCTGAGACGAGGGCCAGGGCGCCCGCTGCCACCCGGTAGGTAGGCCCCCGCCCCCTGGCCAGCAGGTAGGCCAGGAAGTAGAGGGCGTTGAAGAGGCCGCAGACTCCCGCCAGGGTGTCCACGGCCAGGGGCAACGCAGCGTCGGGGGCCAGGCCCATCTTCCCTGCCTCCTGTCGCGGAGGCAGGATAGCCTGCCCTCTTCGATGCTCTAATGGTCCCTCGTCACCGGGGGCGCCTCAGCCTTCCTTGCCCATCCGCCGCCCGCCCAGGAGGTGCATGTGCAGGTGGTAGATGGTCTGTCCTCCCTCGGTCCCCACGTTGATGGCCAGGCGATAGCCCCGCTCGGCTATGCCCTCCCTCTGGGCAAGGCTGTGGGCCACGGTGAACATGCGGGCCAACAGGGGGGCGTGACCGTCCTCTACCTCGCGGGCGCTGGGGATGTGCTCCTTGGGGATGACCAGGATGTGCACTGGCGCCCGCGGGTTTATATCGCGAATGGCGTAGACCAGGTCGTCATCGTGGAGCTTGTCCACGGGACGACGGCCCTGGGCGAAGTCGCAGAAGAGGCACCCCTCCATGCGGCGACCTCCACCTTGGGGTTCGGCAGTCGGCCATTATAGCAACAAAGGCAAGGGGCAGCGACACGTCGCGGCGTCGCTGCCCCCTTATTCGTGGCCGTGGCGAGGGCGTCAGATAGCCAGCTTCTGGGCCACCAGCTCGCGATGGTAATCGGCGTCGCCCCACATCAGCTCCATCCACTTCTGGCGGCGGAAGTAGAGCTGGATCTTGTAGTCCTTGGTGAAGCCGATGCCGCCGTGGATCTGCTGGCCGTGGGCCACCACCCGCCGCGAGGCCTCGCTGCACCAGGCCTTGGCCATGGACACCATCAGCTCGGCGTCGGGCTCGTTCTCCTGCAGGCTCCAGGCCGCCTTGTAGGTGATGAAGCGGCAGCCGTCCACGTCGATGACGGCGTCGGCCAGCTTGTGCTGGATGGCCTGGAAGGAGCCGATGGGCCGCCCGAACTGGACCCGCTCCTTGGCGTAGTTGAGGGTGATGTCGAAGTCCTGCTGGGCCAGCCCCACCAGGTAGGAGCAGGCGGCCACCGCCGCCAGCAGCTTGGTGCGGTGGACGACAGGCCAGCCCTTGCCCACCTCACCCAGCACGTTCTCGCCCGGCACCCGGACGTCCTCGAAGGTCACCTCGCACTGCTTGTCGGAGGCGATGGTGCGCAGCAGCTCGAACTTGATGCCGGGCGACCGCGAGTCCACCAGGAAGAGGGTGATCCCCTCCTCGGGGTTGGCGCCTTTGGCGGTGCGGGCGGCCACCACCATGTAGTCGGTCACGTGGGCGTCCTGCACGAAGAGCTTGGTCCCGTTGAGGACCCAGTCGCTGCCCTCCTGGCGGGCCTCCATCTGGATGCCGTCGGCGTCCCACTTGGCCGAGGGCTCGGTGAGGGCCATGGTCATGATCAGCTCGCCGGCAGCGATGCGGGGCAGGAAGCGCTGCTTCTGCTCCTCGCTGCCCGCCAGCATGATGGGGTAGGCCCCCAGCACCACCGTGGGGATGAACGGCCCCGGCACCAGGAACCGCCCGAACTCCTCCAGCAGCACAGCCAGGTCGGTGATGCGCATGCCCGCCCCGCCGTACTGCTCGGGGATGATCAGGCCCATCCATCCCTGCTCGGCCATCTTGCGCCAGAGGTCGGGCGAGTAGCCCTTCTCGTCCTCCTCCATCTGGCGGACCAGCTGCTCCGGGCACTCCTTCTCCAGGAAGTCCCGAGCAAAGTTGCGCAGCATCTCCTGCTGCTCATCCAGGCCCAGGTCCATCGTTACACCTCCACGTCGTTTTGGCCTCGGACAGGCATCCGCCGCCTCTCGGGCCCCCCGATTTCAGTCCCTGGGCAGGCCCAGCCCGCGGATGGCTATCAGGTTCCGCTGTATCTCGGAGGTGCCGCCGCCCACCACCATGGCTGTCATCCACTGGTACTGGCGCTCGAAGCGGCCTCGCAGCCGCGCCCAGCGGGACTTGGGTTGCAGCTGCCCGTAGAGCCCCAGGATGGCCAGCCCTCTGCGGGCCAGCCGCAGCCCCATCTCCGTGTTGTAGAGCTTGGCGATGGAGGCCTCGTAGCTGGGCACCTGCCCTCGCTCCTGCAGGGAGACCACCCGGTAGGAGAGGAGCCGGCCTATCTCGAGCTCCACCGCCGCCTCGCCCATCTGGTAGCGGACGCGGGGGTCGTCCAGGCGCCTGCCCTCGGGCAGGGACGAGTCCCGCACGTATTCCACCAGGTCTTCCAGCAGGCGCCGCGACGCCGCCGCCCCGCCGATGGACGAGCGCTCGAAGTTGAGGGTGGTGGTGGCCATGTACCAGCCGCGGTTCTCCTCCCCCAGCAGGTTGCGGGCCGGCACCCGCACGTTCTCGAAGAAGACCTGGTTGAAGCCATGGTTGTTCATCATGTCGATGAGGGGCCGGACGGTGATGCCCGGGCTTTTCATGTCCACCAGGAAGTAGGAGATGCCTTTGTGCTTGGGCGCCTCGGGGTCGGTGCGGGCCAGCAGGATCATCCAGTCGGCGCGGTGGGCGCCCGACGTCCAGATCTTCTGCCCGTTGACCACGTACTCATCGCCGTCGCGGACGGCCCGCGTCTCCAGGTTGGCCAGGTCGGAGCCGGCGTTGGGCTCCGAGAAGCCCTGACACCACATCACCTCGGCACGGGCGATGCGGGGCAGGTGCTCACGCTTCTGCTCTTCGGTCCCGTAGACGATGATGGTGGGGCCGGCCCAGTCGGCGCCGATGGAGATGTAGCCCAGGGGGGCCCGGTGGTAGGACATCTCCTCCCGGAAGATGAGCTGACGCCACAGGGAGAGGCCCAGGCCGCCGTACTCCTTGGGCCAGTGGGGAACCACCCAGCCCTTCTCGGCCAGCTTGCGGGTGAAGTGGCGGGTGAATTCCCACGCCTCCCCCTCGGGCACCTGGTCCTCCCAGTCGCGGGGGAGGTTCTCGCGCAGCCAGGAGCGCACCTCCTGGCGGAAGGCCTCGTCCTCGGGCGACAGGCGAAAGTCCATGATCGCTGGCTGGTGGCCGCTGCGTCGGGGGCGCGACCGCTAGGAGCATACCATAACCTGTGCGTTAGGGGCAACCTCCCGCGCCGGGACGGCTTCGGCCATTGAACATGGGCGATGGGGACTCTACAATTACTCTTGCTGCCATACGCCGGAGAAAACGGGTGCCCCGGTGGCTTAATCCCCGCCCCGGCGGGGGCCCGTCGAGGCCATGCTAGGGACAGACCTGGCTAGCGACCAGGGCGGCGTCCTTTGCCTCGACGGCGGGGGCGCCGCCAGCCGTTTCAGGAGGGTAGGAGACATGCCCAGGCCGGAGAAGGTGCGGGCCGTGGAGGAGCTGAAGGAGCGCCTCCAGCGGGCCACGCTGGCCATCAGCACCGGCTTCACCGGCATGACGGTGGCCGAGATGAACGAGCTTCGCCGTCGGCTGCGGCAGGCCGGCCTGGAGCTGAAGGTGGTCAAGAACACCCTCCTGCGGCTGGCAGCCGAGCAGGCAGGGCGTCCCCAGGTGGTTCAGGTGGTGGAGGGGCCCACAGCCATCGTCTTCGCCTACGGCGACCCGGTGGAGGGGGCCAAGGCGCTGGACGAGTATGCCCGCACCGCCCCGCCCGCCTTCGTGGTGAGGGGGGCGGTGCTGGACGGCTCCGTGCTGGCCCCCCAGGACCTGAAGGAGCTGGTCTCCCTGCCGCCGCGGCCCCAGCTCCTGGCCGAGGTGGCAGGCCGCCTGCAATCCCCCCTGGCCACCCTGGTGGGGCTGCTGGAGGCGCCGCTGCAGGAGCTGGCCCTCAACTTGCAGTCGCTGCTGGCGGAGCTGCCGTCCCTCATCGAGGCCCGCGCCCGTCAGCTGGAAGAAGGAAAGGCCTAGAACGCAGGAGGTGCGAGCATGGTCACCACCAGTTCCGAACGCGTGGAGCAGGTCCTGGAGCTCATCAAGCAGATGAACCTGCTGGAGCTGCGGGACCTGAACAAGCGGCTACAGGAGGAGTTCGGCATCTCGCCCGTGGCCCCGGTGGCCGTGGCCGGCGCTCCGGTGGCCGCCGGGCCTGCGCCCGCCGCTGCCCCGGCTGAGGCCCCTGCCCCGGCCGAGGAGAAGACGGAGTGGACCGTCTTCCTGAAGGAGATCGGCCCCAACAAGATCAACGTCATCAAGGCGGTGCGGGAGGCTGTGCCGGGCCTCGGCCTCAAGGAGGCCAAGGACCTGGTAGAGAGCGCCCCCACCAACATCAAGGAAGGGGTCTCCAAGGAGGAGGCGGAGGTCATCGCCAAGAAGCTGCAGGAGGCAGGGGCTGTCGTCGAGCTGAAGTGAGGCGGCTTCCCGCCCTGGCCCGGGGCGGCTATACTCTCCCTGACCGATGGAGTGTTACTCCTGCGGGCGGGCGGCGGAGCGTCGTTGCGTCCGCTGCCATCGTCCCTATTGCCAGGCCCACGGCGGCGGTGCCCGCCCCTTCTGTCGCGAGTGCCTCAGCCCGGCGCGGGCCGCCCCCTCGGGGGCTGTATATCGAGGCTCCCTGCTCGCCCTGCTGACGGGGGCGGGGATAGCCATCTGGCTGCTGGTGAGCCCGCCAGCCCTGCCCGGGGAGCTGGAGCCGGGAGAGCCGCTGATGGGGCAGATGCGGCCGCCGCCGGCATCCGTAGGTGCGCAGCCTTCGCCGTCGCCTGCGCCTTCGCCCACGCCGACGCCCACCCTCACGCCTGCACCCACGCCGACGCCGTCGCCGACGCCGACGCCGACTCCCACTCCCGCCCTGCCCAGGTTTGTGGACTACGAGGTGCAGCCCGGCGACACTCTGCTGGGCATCGCCGAGAGATTCCCGCGGCCCGGGGTCAGCACCCTCGAACAGGCCCAGGCCATCGCCTTCTGGAACAACGTCGACTTCTACAACCCCAATATCAGGCCGGGCGACCGTCTGAAGATACCCCAGTAGGCATGGCGGGCCTCGAATATCACCTGCGCATCCGCGACCTGCCCGCCAGCGAACGCCCTCGCGAGCGGTTGCGCCAACTGGGCGCCGGCGGCCTCTCCAACTCCGAGCTGCTGGCCATCGTCTTGCGGGTGGGCTCCGGCCGCGAGAGCGCCATCGCCCTCGCTACCCGCCTGCTGGCCCGCTGGGGAGGGCTGGCGGGCCTGGCGCGGGCCTCCTTCGGGGAGCTGTGCGCCGAGCACGGTATGGGCGAGGCCAAGGCCGCCCAGGTGAAGGCGGCCCTGGAGCTGGGCAGGCGGTTGCTAGCCGCCTCCCCCGAGGAGCGTCCAGTGGTCCGTTCGCCCAAGGACGTGGCCAACCTGCTACTGGCCGACATGGCCCTCCTGGAGCAGGAGCACCTGCGGGTGGTCCTCCTCAACACCCGCAACCACGTATTGGGGGTGCCGGAGGTCTATAAGGGCACCGTCAACAGCGCCCAGGTGCGTGTGGCCGACGTCTTCCGCGAGGCGGTGAGAGAGGGCTGCCCGGCCATCGTCGTAGTCCACAACCACCCCTCGGGCGATCCCGAGCCCAGCCGCGAAGATGTGGAGGTCACCCGCCAGATGGTGCTGGCCGGAGAGCTGCTGGGCATCGAGGTGCTGGACCACCTGGTACTGGCCCGCGGCGGCTATGTCAGCCTGCGCGAACGGGGCCTAGGATTCTCCGCCTGACCGCCTGAGGCCCCACCGACAGGGCCTCCCGCTCTCCGTCCTTTCCCCGACCAGAGGGTGCCGATCCTCCCTTGGGCCTCGTACGTATCCCAGTGGAGGATGGTCCTGCACGAGGCGATGGACGGGGACGGCAGACAAAGGGCCGATGCCACCTTCAGCGGCGGCGGCGTCAAGTGCATCGCCCTGCTGGGGGCGCTGGCCGAGCTGGAGCGCTACTGGCGGTGGGAGCGGGTGGCCGGCACCTCGGGCGGGGCCATCGTGGCCGCCTTCGTGGCAGCGGGGATGTCGGCGCAGGAGGTGCGGGAGGTGCTGGAGCGGGTGCATCTGGGCGAGTTGACGGACCTGCGCTGGGAGGGGCCGCTGGAGCGCTGGACGTCACGACTGGTGCGCTTGGCCCTCTCTCCCCTGCGGGCGCTGCCGCCCCTGAGGCGTGCCACCGCGGGCCTTTCGCTGGTGGCCCACAACCCTCTGGGCTTCTTCCTGGAGTTCGGCATCTACAGCGGACGTCGGCTGGTGGAGCTGGTGGAGGGCAACCTCCCGCCGGGGGTGCGCACCTTCGGCGACCTTCTCTACGACCCCACGGCGCCCAAGACAGGCCCCGGTGCGCGTCGTCGCTACCGCCTTCAGGTGGTAGCCGCCGACATCACCGCCCACAGCCTGCTGGTGCTGCCCCAGGACGTCGCCAGCTTCGGCTACGACCCGGACCAGATGCCCATCGCCCTGGCCCTGCGCATGAGCGCCAGCGTGCCCGTCCTGTTCACGCCGGTGCCCCTGGTGGACCGGGAGAGCGGCCGCACCCACCTCATCGTGGACGGGAGCGTCCTCAGCAATTACCCCCTGTGGCTGCTGGACCCGCCCGCGGGGGAGGAACCGGCCTGGCCAGCCCTGGGCCTGACCATCTGCCCCCGTGCCCCCGATGACTGCGCTACCCTGCCCGGCGATGTGCACGAGGTGCGGGACGTGGGCCAGTTCCTGGAGGCCCTCTGGCACAGCATGGCCTCGGCCCTCGACCGTGCCTATCTCTCGCAAGGGCACTGGGAGCGGACGGTGGCCATCGACACGGTGGAGCTGCCCCCTATCCGCTTCGACCTAAGACCCCAGGAGAAGGAACGGCTGTGGCAGGCTGGCGCCGAGGCGGCCAGGCGCTTCATGGCCCGCTGGGGCGACCCTGCCGAGGGCTTCCAGCGCTGGAAGGCCCTCTACGGGCCTCGTGGCCAGGCGACGGCGACCTCCTTCCCCTGAGCAGCTCCTCCCCCTCCTGCTGGACGATGCGGTAGACCTCCAGCAACGGCAGACCCGATACCTCGGCCAGGCTACGGCAGGCCTCGAACTCCGGCTCCGCCCGCGGAGGCTCCCCGGGCAGGCGCTTCACCTTGACGGTGGCCGGGCCCAGGCTGCTCTGGAAGCTGAGGGCCTCCCGCTCCGCCTCCCAGCGTCCCACCGGCTGCCTGCGTACCCCCAGGGTGGTGGTCTCCCGCAGCAAGAGGCGCACTGCCGCCTCCTCCAGGGACTCGGGGCAGAGGACCGAGAGCACGGCCCCCGGTCGCCCCTTCTTCATCTGCACTGGCGTCAGCCAGGCGTCGTTGACGCCCAGGGCGCGCAGACGCTCCAGGACGTGGGCCATCAGCTCACCCGTCATGTCGTCCAGGTTGGTCTCCAGCAGCACCAGCGACGACGTTCCGCCTTCGTCTTGGTCCCCCAGCCAGAGGCGCAGCACGTTGGGACGGTCTGCCGGGTCGGCAGCGCCGGCTCCGTACCCTACCGCTCGAAGCCTCAGGGCCGGCTGGCGGAATTCGGCCAGGGCAGCCACGATGGCGGCCCCGGTGGGCGTCACCAGTTCACCCGGCCCGCCCCCGCACGGCCGCAGGGGAGCATGGACGGCGGCCAGGACCTGCAGGACGGCCGGGGCAGGCAGCGGCATCCCCTCTCGCTCCCCTACGGGCATGGGCAGGGGCGAGGCATAGAGCCTCTGGACGCCCAGCAGCCGCAGCCCGACCACAGCGCCCATCACGTCCACGATGGCATCGGCCGCTCCCACCTCGTGCAAATGCACCTCCCCGGAAGGCAGGCCGTGCACCCGCCCTTCGGCCTCGGCCAGTAGCCGAAAGATGCGCTTCCCCCTTTCCTTGTCCTCCTCGGGCAGCGACGAGGCGTCGATGAGGGACAGGATGTCCGACACCTGCCGGGGCGGCTGATGACCCTCCACCTCCACAGTCACGCGAGTAGCCCGCAGACCGGCCCTTCGAACCTCCAGGGCCTGCAAACGGTACCCCGATAGGGGCAGGCGCGACAGCTCGGCGACCAGGGCCTCCAGGGGCAGGCCCGCGTCCAGCATGGCCCCCAGCAGCATGTCGCCAGCGATGCCCGAGAAGCAGTCCAGGAAGGCGACCCTGGCCACGGCTCAGCGGCCCTCCCTGGCCTCCCAGAGCATGCGGTTGATAACCCCAGCCAGGTACCCAGCGCCGAAGCCGTTGTCGATGTTGACCACCGCCAGTCCGGGGGCGCAGGCGTTCAGCATGGTGAGGAGGGCCGACAGCCCGCCCAGGTTAGCGCCGTATCCCACCGAGGTGGGCACGGCGATGACGGGACAGGGCACCAGCCCGGCCACCAGCCCGGGCAGGGCGCCCTCCATCCCCGCCACCGCCACGATGACGTGGGAGGACACGAGGGCGTCCAGCCTGTCCAGCAGGCGGTGAACGCCCGCCACCCCCACGTCGTAGAGGGTAGCCACCTGGGACCCGAGCATCTCGGCGGCGATGCGGGCCTCCTCGGCCACGGGCAGGTCGGCGGTGCCAGCGCATACCACCGTCACCCCGGGGCGCAAAGGCTGCTGGCCGCTGCCCAGGGTGATGCAGCGGGCCACCTCGTGATAGGTGGCCTCGGGCAGGAGCTGTCTCACGGCCCGATAGTGCTCCGGCGAGGCGCGGGTCACCAGCAAGGGCCCGTTGCCGGCCAGGCGGGCGGATATCTCGGCCACCTGCTCCGGGGTCTTGCCCTGAGCCAGCACCACCTCGGGGAAGCCCTTGCGCAGGGCGCGGTGATGGTCGAGGGTGGCGAAGCCTAGGGTTTCGTAGGGGAGGCGGCGCAGCCGCTCCAGGGCCTCGTCGATGGCCGTGTCGCCCCGCTGCACCGAAAGAAGCAGCCGCCGCAGCGCATCCTCGTCCATGGGCAGGCGTATTGTAAGGGAGGAGCGCCGCGGCAGCCAACTCTGCCTATCGGGGGTTGCTCTACGGCGTGAACTGGCTCCAGTTGATGACGCGGATGCCCTCTAGTGGGCCCACGGTGGCACCCCCCTTTTTTACTCGAAGCCCAGCTCGGCCCAGAGGCGGTCCCGCTGAGCGAAGGCCTCCCGCAGCCCCAGCTGGTTGCGCATCTTCAGGAAGTTGTACTCCTCGTCGTCCCACTTCAGGTTGGTGAACAGGGCGTAGCCCAGGGCCCCCGCCTCGAACTGCCCCGGCACCCCCAGCAGGTCCAGCATCAGCAGGGTGTGGGTCTTGGCGATGACCAGCCCGTCGGCCGGGTTCAGGGCCACCGCCCGCGCCCAGCGCATCGTCTCCTCCTCCAGCTGCTGGTCGGGCACCACCACGTTCACCACCCCCCACTCCCGCGCCGTCCTGGCGTCTATGGTCCTGCCCGTCAGCTGCCACTCCCGCATCCGCTTGTAGCCCAGCGTCAGCAGCTGGATCATCTGCCAGCCCATGGACAGCCCCGAGAACCCCACCCGCTGCTGCCTCTGGCTGAACCGGGCGCTCTCGGCGGCGATGGCCAGGTCGCAGCACATCACCAGCGCCAGCCCCACCCCTATCGTCCAGCCGTGACACTGGGCGATGATGGGCTTGGGACAGTAGAGCAGCGTCCGGTAAAGGCCGTTGAGCCAGCCCAGCACCGCCTGCACCCGCAGCCGCTGGGGAGGCTTCTGCCCCGGCGCCCCACCATAGGTGTCGTAGGGGGCCAGGTTCAGGTCGTCCCCCGAGCAGAAGGAGGGGCCGTTGCCCCGCAGCACGATCACCTTCACCTCGGGGTCCTCCACCGCCATGTTCACCTTCCGCGCCAGCTCGTTGAACTGGTCCGGCGGATACAGGGCGTTGTGCTTCTCCGGCCGGTTCAGGGTGACGCGGGCGATGCGCCGCTCCACCTTCTCGTACAGGACCGTCTCCTCCAAAGGACGCTCCAGCACGTAACGACGCTCAGACGACTGCATGGGCCATGACCTCCACCAGCTTCAAGGCTTCCCTTGCCTCAGGGACGCATCACAGTATAACATGTTCAACACCAACCACAAGGACGCCCAACAGCAACGTGCACCAGGAGCAATATCTCAGCCTCGCCCTGTCCGACGTGCTGGTGCTGGAGCTGAGCCGCACCTGGGCGGCGGCCTTCGCCGGCCGTCTGCTGGCCGATGCCGGCGCCGCCGTGCTGCTGGTGGAGCCCCCCGACGGTCATCCCCTTCGCCACGAGGGGCCTTTCCCCCAGGACCGGCCTCACCCCGAGGCGTCGGCGCCCCACCTGTTCGTCAACGCCGGCAAGCGCTCCCTGGCCCTGGAGCTGCCCGCCCAGGCCCACCGTCTGCTGGCCCTCCTGCGACAGGCCCACGCCTTCGTGACGGATGTGCCGGCCGAGGAGCTGGACTCCATGGGCCTCTCCTGGCAGCGCCTGCACCAGGAGAACCCCCGCCTGGTGATGACCCGGGTCACCCCCTTCGGCGATACCGGCCCTTACCGTCGCTATCAGGGCACCAACCTGGTCTGCCTGGCCCTTGGGGGGCAGATGAAGATCACCGGCGACCCGGGGCTGCCGCCCCTCAGCAATGCCGGCGCTCAGGCCGAGTACCAGGGGGGGCTGGCCGCCTTCGCCGGCACCGTGGCCAACCTGCTGCTGGCCGAGGAGACAGGGGAGGGCGACTACCTGGACCTGTCCATCCAGGACGTGGTGGCCAACAACCTGGAGGGGCGCAGCCTGACCTTCAACCTGGGGGTCATGGCCCAACGCTCAGGCCTCTGCCCCTCGGCCGTCTACGGCGTATACCCCTGCGCCGACGGCTGGGTGTTCGTCAACGCCGTTTCCCCCTCCCTCTGGGAGAGGCTCAAGGCGGCCATAGGCCTGCCCGAGCTGGAAGACCCCCGCTTCGGCAGCCAGGCGAGCCGCCTGGCCCACAACGACGAGCTGCAGGCCATCATAGCCTCCTGGACCGTCAGCATGAGCAGTGACGAGCTGCGGCGGCTCATGCGTCAGGGCTACCCCCTGACGGTGGCCGAGACGGTTCCCTCCCTTCTGGAAGGGGAGCAATGGCGGCAGCGCTGCTACGTGCACCGCGTCCGCCACCCCGCGGCCGGCGAGGTGCCGGTGCTGGGACCCCTGTGGGAGCACCCGCCCGGGTGGTCGCCCGCCCCCGCCCCGCTTCTGGGGGAAGCCAACCGGGAGTTGCTGGGAGAGCCCGTTCAGGAGGGATGAGGGCCATGGACTGGCGCACGGGCAGGCTACCCCTAAAGGGGCTGCTGGTGGTGGACTGGTCCGTCTTCTGGGCCGGGGCCTACCTGGGCATGATGCTGCACGACCTGGGCGCCCAGGTGGTGAAGGTGGAGTCTCCCTACAACTGGGACCCGATGCGCACCATCCTGGACGTCAACCCTGGGGCCAGGGGCGCTCAGCAGGCCCTCCCTCCCGAGGAACGATGCAACCTCAACCAGCACTTCAACGAGTGGAACCGCGGCAAGCTCTCACTGGCCGTGGCCCTGGAGAGGGAGGAGGGGCGCAGGGTCCTGCTGGACCTGCTGGCCAGGGCCGATATCTTCATCGAGAACCACCGCCCCCACGTCAAGGAGAAGCTGGGCATCGCCTACGAGGACGTAAGGAAGGTGAAGCCCGACATCGTCTACCTGTCCATTTCGGGCTTCGGGCAGGACGGCCCCGAGCGGGACGCCCTGGCCCTCGGCAGCCCGGTGGAGCTGGCCAGCGGCCTCTTCTCCCTCAATGGCTATCACGGCCAGGCCACCCCAGCCAAGACAGGCTTCAGCTACGCCGACCCGGTCTCCGCCCTGGTGGCCCTGGGGGCCATCCTGCTGGCCCTGCGCCAGCGGCGCCGCACAGGCAAGGGCCGCTTCATCGACATCGCCATGCGGGACGCCCTGTCCTTCGGCATCGGCAGCGCCTTTGTGGACTGGGCCCTCAACGGACGGGAGCGGCCCCGCCTCGGGAACCGCCACCCCTCCTACGCTCCCCAGGGCGTCTACCGCGCCTACGGCGCCGACGAGTGGATAGCCATAAGCGTCCGCAACGACCAGGAATGGCAGGCCCTGGTGCGGCTCATGGGGAACCCCGATTGGGCCACCGACCCCGAGCTGGCCACGGTCGAGGGGCGACGCCGCCACCACGACCTCATCGACCAGCACCTGGAGCGCTGGACGTCCCAGCACTGCGCCCGCGCCCTGGAGGCGGCCCTACAGGAGGCGGGCGTCCCGGCCGGCGCCGTCCTGGACTACCGCCAGCTCAGGTTCGACCCCCAGCTCAACGCCCGCGGCATGACGCAGGAGGTGCAGCACCCTCTCTTCGGGACCGAGGTCAGGACCAGGTCCCTCTGGCAGAGGGGGCCCTGCTCCCAGCCCATCGAGCGCCCGGCCCCCTGCTTCGGTCAGCACAACCGCTATGTCCTGAGGGAGATCCTGGGCTACAGCGAGCAGGACATCCAGCGGCTGGAGGAGCAGGGCATCATCGCCTCCTCCATTCACCCATCCCCCCAGCACGACTGAAGGGTAGGCATCAGGCCCGCGGCAGGCCCAGGCCCCGCCCGGCGATGACGTTGCGCATGATCTCGGAGGTGCCCCCGCCTATGGTGGAGGCCACGCTCAGCAGGTAGTTGCGCTCCACCCTGCCCTTCAGCCTGGCCCACTTGCTCCTGGGGTGGAGCTGGCCATAAAGCCCCAGCAGTTCCATGCCCGTCCTGGCCAGCCGCTGGTCGAGCTCCGACGAGTAGAGCTTGGCCACCGATGCCTCGTAGTTGGGTATCTGCCCCGCCTGCTGCATGGAGGCCACCCGGTAGGACAGGTAGCGGCCCACCTCCACCTCGATGGCCATCTCCGCCAGGCGGGCGCGCACCTGGGGCCTGCCGTCGGCCACCCGCTCCTGGCGGGCGAACTGGACCAGGTCGTCCAGCAAGCGCTGCGCCCTCGCCACGCCGGAGATGGAGGACCGCTCGAAGTCCAGGGCCACCGCCACCTGGTACCAGCCACGGTTGACCTCCCCCACCAGGTAGTCGCGGGGGATGCGCACGTTGTCGAAGAAGACCTGGTTGAAGCCGTGTTCGCCGGCCATGTTGATGAGGGGCTGGATGGTGATGCCCGGAGCGTCCATGGGCACCACGAAGGTGCTGATGCCCTTGTGCTTGGGAGCGTCGGGGGCGGTGCGGGCCGCCAGCCATCCCCAGTGGGCCTGGTGGGCCAGGGACGTCCATATCTTCTGGCCGTTGATGACCCAATAGTCCCCCTCCAGGACGGCGCGGGTCTGCAAAGCGGCCAGGTCGGAACCGGCGCCCGGCTCAGAATAAAGGGTGCACCAGATCTCCTCGCCCGAGGCGATCTTGGGCAGAAAGCGCCTCTTCTGCTCCTCCGTCCCGTACAGCATCAGGGCCGGCCCCACCCAGGCGACGCCCATGTTGAAGCCGGTGGGGGCGCGACGGTAGGCCATCTCCTCGTTGTAGATGACCTGCTGCATCACGGTGGCGCCGAGGCCGCCGTATTCGGGAGGCCAGGGCAGGGCTAGCCAGCGCCGCTGCGCCAGCTTGCGCTGAAAGGCACGGGCGAACTCCGACAGCCCTCCTATGCCTTCCTCCGTCTCGGTGTCGAACTGGTCCTCCCAGTTGGGGGGCAGCTCTGCGTCCAGGAACTGCCGCACCTCCCTCCGGAAGGCCTCCTCCTCAGCGGTGAACCTGAAGTCCATGACCCCTCCTCGCTACGACTTTGTCCGGTGGTTCCCCAAAGGGATGGGACTCCGCGTTCGCCGGGCCTGCGGCCCGAGAGACGAAGCGCCTCGCCACGGCCCTGCCGACCCCCACGGCCGGGCCAGTGGGAAGGCCAGGATGCACCTCCATCGCGGCCGCTGCCGAGCCGGCGCGGAGTCGGACACGGGCCGCCCGTCCATCCCCATCGTCTCAGCCTCCCCGCGACCGCTTGAGCAGCCGTCGGGCCACGTCCACGAAGACACCGTATTCCTGGGCGCCTACCAGGGCGAAGAGGCCCTCGCCGAAGATGAACGTGGGCACTCCGGCGATGGCCTGCCCTCGCGCCCAGGCCTCGCGGCGCTCCATCTCCTGGCGGTAGGTGCCTTCCTCCAGCGCCTGCGCCAGGGCCGACGGGTCTAGCCCACAGCCCTCGGCCAGCCTGCAGAGGACATCGATATCCCCGATGTCCTCTCCCCTTCCCCAGTAGGCCTGGTAGATGGCCCGGTGTAGCTCCTGGCCCCTGCCCCGGGATGCCGCGAAGAGGGTCGCCTGATGGGCCAGGCGGGTATTGTAGAGCCGTTCCGGCACCCGGAAGGGTATGCCCTCGTTTTCGGCCTGCTCCCGAAGCCGCTCGTAATGCTGCTTGGGATAGCGACGTCCCAGCACCATCTCCCGTGGCAGCCCGCCGGGGGGCAGGTGGGGCATCAGCTGATAGGGCCAGGGCTCCAGGACGAGGGGCAACTCCCTGGCCGCCCGCTCGGCCCGGGCCAGTCCGATGTAGCACCAGGGGCAGATGTAGTCGGCGATTATGCGCACCGGAAGGGCAGCAGTGGTCGGGCGTTCCCGGGGCTGGGAATGCCCGCTGTCCGGCGACCTCCGGGCCTCGGCCTCCTCCCCGTAGGGCGTCTGCGAGACGGAGTCCATAGTCAGCGCCATTATAGCGCCATCCAGGCCCCTCGCCATTGCTGGCGGGGGCCGCCTGGGCTAGAATTTTCCCGTGAACGTCAGGTTGCGGGTGCCAGGCCCATGAGGCCCTTCGCCCACTTCGCCCCCGGGAGCCTCGACGAGGCTGTGGAAATCTTTCGACGCGAGGGCGAAGGGGGCCGGCCCCTGGCCGGCGGCACCGACCTGGTGGTCCAGCTCAAGGAGGGCGGCCACAAGTTCCCCTATCCCCGCTACCTGGTCTCCCTGCGACGGCTGCCCGAGCTGAGGGCGCTGGAGTGGCGCGACGGCCAGGGGCTGCTCCTGGGGGCTGGCCTCACCATGGCCGAGGTGGCCAGGGCGGAGGCGGTGCGTGGGCGCTACTCCGCCCTGGCCGATGGGGCCGGGCTGGTGGGGTCCCTCCAGACCATGAACATGGCCACCGTGGGCGGCAACGTCTGCAACGCCGCCCCCTCGGCCGACACCGCCCCGCCCCTGCTGGCCCTGGAGGCCAGCGCCCGCATCGTGGGTCCGGAGGGGGAGCGGCTGGTGCCCCTGGAGGAGTTCTGGCTGGGGCCGGGCCAGACAGCCCTCCGCCACGGCGAGGTGCTGGTGGAGTTCCTGCTGCCGCCGCCCATGCCCCGCAGCGCCTCCATCTATCGTCGGCACACGCCCCGCCAGCAGATGGATATCGCCGTGGTGGGGGTGGCCGTGGCCGTAGCCCTCGACGAAGCCGGCCGGACGTTGCGGAAGGTGCGCATCGCCCTGGGGGCGGTGGCGCCCACGCCCATGCGAGCGCGGCGGGCCGAGGCCGCCCTGGAGGGCCAGGCCCCCACCGACGAGGCCATCGCCCGCGCAGCCGCCTTGGCCCGGGAGGAGGCGCGCCCCATCTCCGACCTGCGCGGCTCGGCCGCCTTCCGCCGCCACCTGGTGGGGGTCATGACGGAGCGCCTGCTGAGGGAGGCCATCGAGAGGGCCAGGAGGAGCTAGCCATGCCCAAGCGCGTCATCTCCCTCACCGTCAACGGCTCCTCCTACGAGGTGGCGGTGGAGCCCTGGTGGACCCTGCTCTACACCGTGCGCGAGGAGCTGGGCCTCACCGGCAGCAAGGAGGGCTGCGGCACCGGCGACTGCGGGGCCTGCTCCATGCTCCTGGACGGCCGCCTGGTCACGTCCTGCATCGTGCTGGCGGTGGAGGCCGACGGCTGCCAGGTGACCACCATAGAGGGCCTGGCCCAGGGGGGACAGCTTCACCCGGTGCAGCAGGCCTTCGTGGAGAAGGGGGCTGTCCAGTGCGGCTACTGCATCCCCGGCATGGTCATGGCCGCCTACGACCTGCTGCGCCGCAACCCCAGGCCGACGCTGGAGGACGTGCGCCTGGGGCTGGCAGGCAACCTGTGTCGCTGCACCGGCTACACCAAGATATACGAGGCCGTCCTGGCCGCCGCCGAGCGGCTGAGGGGCGACGGAGGGAAGGGGTAAGCCATGGCGCGAGAGACCACCGCGCGGCCCCAGTTCCGACACGTGGGCAGGCCCGTGGACCGCATCGACGCCACGGGCAAGGTGACGGGAAAGACAGTCTACGGCGACGACCTGCGCCTGCCGCGGCTGCTGCACGTCAAGCTGGTGCACGCGCCGCTGGCCCACGCCCGCATCCGCCGCATCGATGCCTCCAAGGCCCTGGCGGTGCCAGGGGTGGAGGCGGTCATCACCGCCGCCGACCTCCCGCCCCACCACGTCAACCCCGACGCCCGCGCCCAGGTGCTGCTGGCCCGCGACGAGGTGCTCTTCTACGGCCAGCCGGTGGCGGCGGTGCTGGCCCGCGACCCCTACACTGCCGCCTACGCCCGCGACCTGGTGGAGGTGGAGTACGAGGAGCTGCCGGCGGTGGTGGACCCCCTGGAGGCCATGCGCGAGGACGCCCCCCTGGCCCGAACGGCCGCCATACGAGAGGCCGACCGCTCCGAGGAGCAGGGTCACATCACCGTGGAGGCGGAGCAGCAGCAGGCCCAGTCGCGCCCCAGCAACGTCTCCTCCACCATCACCTTCCGCCGGGGGGACGTGGAGGCGGGCTTCGCCGAGGCCGACGCGGTGGTGGAGGGCACCTGGCGCTCGGCCATGGTGCACCAGTCCTACATCGAGCCCCACGTCATCGTCGCCGACTACGATGCCAGCGGCGAGCTGAGCATCTGGTCCAGCACCCAGGCGCCCTTCCACGTGCGCCACGAGGTGGCCCGCACCCTGGGCCTGCCCGAGGCGCGGGTGCGGGTGACGGCCACCGAGGTGGGGGGCGGCTTCGGCGGCAAGATATACCTCTACGAGCCGCTGGTGGCCGCCCTGGCCATGTGCGTGCGCCGCCCCGTCAAGCTGGCCATGAGCCGCAAGGAGGACATGCTGGCCGCCACCCCCGCGCCCCAGGCCGTCGTCCAGCTCAAGGCGGGCATGAAGGCCGACGGCACCCTGGTGGCCCTGCAGGCGCGGGTGGTCTACGACTCGGGGGCCTTTCCCGGGGCGCCGGTGCTGCCGGGCTGCCTGCTCATCGGCGGCTCCTACAAGTGCCCCAACCTGGACATCCAGGGTTTCGAGGTGCTGACCAACAAGGTGAGCGTCGGTGCCCTGCGCGCTCCCGGCGCCCCCCACGTGGCCTTCGCCCTGGAGAGCGCCATGGACATGCTGGCCCAGCGGCTGGAGCTGGACCCCCTGGAGGTGCGCCTGAAGAACGCCGTCGAGAAGGGCGACCCCCTGCCCAGCGGCCAGCCCTATCCGGCCATCGGCCTCAAGGAGTGCCTGGAGGCCATCGCTCGCACCGACATCTGGCGGGAGCGGCACCGGTCGCGCCAGCGCCCCAACCGGGGCGTGGGGCTGGCCGTGGGCGGCTGGCTGGGGGGCCTGCAACCCGCCTCGGCCACGGTGGGCCTCAACGCCGACGGCACCATCAACGTCACCGTCGGCGCCGCCGATATCACCGGCACCAACACCTCCTTCGCCCAGATCGCCGCCGAGGAGCTGAACGTCCCCCTGGAGATGGTCTCGGTGGTGACGGGCGACACCCGCACCGCCCCCTACGCCGGCATGAGCGCCGGCTCCAAGACCACCTACACCGTGGGCCGGGCGGTGAAGCTGGCAGCCGAGGACGCCCGCCAGCAAATTTTGGCCATCGCCTCCCAGCGCCTGGAGGTGCCGGTCGAGGAGCTGGAGATGGAGGACGGGGTGGTGCGGGCCAGGGGCCAGCCCGAGAAGCAGGTCACCTTCCGCGAGCTGGGGCGGCTCACCACCGGCTTCGGCGCCCGCTACGCGCCCATCGTCGGTCGAGGGGCCATCACCGCCCGCCGGCAGGCGCCGGGCTTCACGGCCCAGGTGGCCGAGGTGGAGGTGGACCCGGACACGGGCGAGGTGACGGTGCTGCGCTACGCCGTGGCCCAGGACGTGGGCTTCGCCATCAACCCCAAGTCGGTGGAGGGGCAGATGCAGGGCGGGGCCGCCCAGGGGCTGGGCATCGCCCTCTTCGAAGAGATGGTCTACGACGAGAAGGGGCGGCTGCTGAACCCCAACCTGCTGGACTACCGCCTGCCGACGGCCCGCGACGTGCCGCCCATCGAGGCCATCATCGTCGAGGTGCCCTCGGAGGAGGGGCCCTACGGGGCGCGCATCGTGGGGGAGCCGTCCATCGTGCCCGGGCCGGCGGCGGTGGCCAACGCCGTGGCCGACGCCGTGGGCGCCCGCGTCTTCGAGGCGCCCATCACGCCCGAGCGCGTCCTGCGCGCCCTGGGCAAGCTGCAGGACTAGCGCAGCCGCCAGCGCGGGCACGGCGACGCCCTGTGCTATAATGCCTCTGGCCGTGGACTCCTGGTCGCTGGGCTTCGGCGAGAAAGACACGGAGGCCTACGCCGGCCTCACGCCCGGCCGCCCCTGGACGCCCGCCGCACCCTCCGCCCGTTCCGAGCAGCGGCCCCATGAGCGCCCCGTCGGCGAGGGCCTGACGGTGCGCATCGTCGCCGACTACATCTGCCCCTGGTGCTACATCGGCATGGCCAGAGCGGAGCGTCTGGCCCGTGAGCTGCCCGTGGTGCTGGAGCCGTGGCCCTACGAGCTGATGCCCCACCTGCCCCCGGGCGGCCTCTCGCGGGAGCTGGCGCTGGGACGTCGCTATCCGCGCCAGTATTACGAGCGGCTGGGCGAGCAGGCGCGAGAGGAGGGGCTGCCGTTCCGGTTGCCCGAGCGCCTCTACAACACCCATCTGGCCCACCAGGCGGCGCTCTTCGCCGAGGCCGCCGGGCGGGGGTGGGAGATGCACCGCGCCCTCTACTGCGCCTACTGGGGAGAGGGGGAGGACATCGGCGACCGCGACGTGCTCTGCCGTCTGGCCGAGGGGTGCGGGCTGGACGCCGCCGCCCTGGACGAGGCCCTGGCCGAGGGACGCTACCGCGAGGAGGTGGACCGACGTCAGGCGTGGGCGAGGGGACAGGGCATCGCCGGCGTGCCGACCTTCATCTTCGGCGACGGCCTGTTCGCGCTGGTGGGCGCCCAGGACTACGCCGTCTTCGTGGATGTGGCCCGTCGCCTGCTGGCCCGTTACGGCCAGGGCTGAGGGCGAGCGACCATGGCAGCGCCACCCTTCGCCCGGCCTCTCCAGCCGACCCCGCGTCCCCGAACGGGCCGGAGGGGTGGCCGGTGCCGGCCGCAGGGTCTGGCTCGCTTGCGACGACGCCGGGACAGGGCTGAAGCCCTGCAGCTGCACGGCCCCCGACGCCCCAACTCAGAGGCGATGCGATTCAAGCAATCCACGCGGCCAGGCGCAGTCAAGAAGACAACTCAGGGGCGAGACGCATTTGAGGAACCAGGCAGCCAGACGAAGTCAAAGAAGACAACTCAGAGGCGATACGCAACGGGCAGACCAGGCAGCCAGACGACGCTGAAAAAAGGAGGAGGAGATGGAGTTCAGGTTCACTGCTGAAGAGGAGGCCTTCCGACAGGAGGTGCGACAGTTCCTCGACCAGGAGCTACCGCCCAACTGGGAGGAGCAGTTCGACACCGAGACCGAGGAAGGCTTCGGCGGCTACTCCGAATTCGCCCGCGCCTTCCAGCGCAAGCTGGCCCAGCGGCGCTGGCTGGCCCTCCCCTGGCCCCCCGAATACGGCGGCCTGGGCGCCACCATCATGCAGCAGGTCATCTACAACGAGGAGATGGCCTACCGCCGTGCCCCCACCGGCTTCAACATGGGCGTCGCCTGGGTGGGGCCGGCCCTCATGCTCTACGGCACCGAGGAGCAGAAGCGTCGCTTCCTGCCCAAGATCGCCTCGGGCGAAGAGATCTGGTGCACCCTATATTCGGAGCCCGGCGCCGGCTCCGACCTGGCCGCCCTGCAGACGCGCGCCGTCCTCGAGGGCGACTACTGGGTCATCAACGGCCAGAAGATATGGACGTCCCAGGCGCACCAGGCCCACTGGGGCTGGCTAGCTGCCCGCACCGACCCCGACGCCCCCAAACACAAGGGCATCAGCACCTTCGTGGTGCCCATGGACGCACCCGGCATCACCATCCAGCCCCTCATCAACATGGCCGGCCAGCACGGTTTCAACCAGGTCTTCTTCGACAACGTGCGCATCCCCCGCGACTACCTGGTGGGGGAGGTGAACCGCGGCTGGTATCAGGTGGCGGTGGCCCTGGACTTCGAACGCTCTTCCATCTCCGGGGTGGCGAGGGCGCAGCGCTTCCTGGACGACCTGGTCCAGTTCGCCCGCGAAGAGGGCGTCACCCGCGGCCGCCCCCAGGTGCGGGCGAAGCTGGCCGACATGGCCATCGAGGTGGAGGTGGGGCGCTACCTGTCCTACCGCGTCGCCTCCCTGCAGCAGGCCGGCCAGATACCCAACTACGAGGCATCGGTGGCCAAGCTCTACTCCTCGGAGCTGGACCAGCGCCTGGCCCGGGCGGGCATGCAACTGCTGGGACTCTACGGCCAGCTCCATCCCCGTAGCAAGTGGACGCGACTCAGGGGACGGGTGGAGCGCAACTACCTGGTGAGCGTGGCCTCCACCATCGGCGGCGGCACGTCCGAGATCATGCGCAACGTCATCGCCGGGCGGGGGCTGGGGCTGCCCCGCGCCTAGGGCGGACGCGGAGGTCTCAGGAGGCCCGCGGCCGCCGCTGGTCGGGCTCCTGGCCGGTCAGGTAGCGGGGGCGGTAGGTGGGCTCCTGCCCCAGCACCTGGTCGTAGTGCATGCGGTCGTGGCGGTAGTAGGAGCGGAGCCACTGCAGCACCGTCAGGGTGCCGAACATGGAGCTGGTGGCGGTGCGGTCGTAGTCCTCGGGGCGCAGGCGGCGCATCAGGGCCAGTGTCTTCTCCCGCTGACGGCGCATCTCGGCCAGCAGTTCGTCCTTGCTGGCCTCGTTGGCCCGCTCCAGGGGCACAGCCACCGGCTCGCCACGGACGCCGTCCACGCTGGGGTTGTCTTCCCGGAGGGCCTTCTCCACCCAGGCGCGGTAGGCGGCCTCCATCTCGCAGAGGTGGGCCATCTGCTCCTTGGGCGTCCACTCGCCCGGCTTGGCTGGGGTGGCCGCCGCCTCCTCGGAGAGGGACTCCAGCAGCGAGAGCAGCCGTCCCCGCTCGTATTCCATCTTTTCGAACAGGTCGCGGATGACGGCCTCGTCGGCCATGGCTGACCTCCTCCCTGGGCTGGGGCCATGATAGACCCGAGCGGCGGGCGGGGGCAATTCCCGTAGTCCGAGCGACTTAGTAGAATATAAAGCGAGCGAGTGCGGAGGGGAAAGCCATGGCCGTCAAGCACCCTCAGGAGCCCTTCACCCGCATCAGCGTCGAGGAGGCGCGGGAGATGCTTTCCCGCGACGACGTGGTGATCATAGACGTGCGGGAGCCCCACGAATATCACGCCGGCCACGTCCCCGGCGCCAAGCTGGTGCCGGTGGGCTCCGTCTTCGCCCGCCGCGACGAGCTGCCCCGCGACAAGGACATCATCTTCGTCTGCGCTGTGGGGCAGCGCAGCGCCCTGGCCTGCGAGATGGCGGCGGCGGCGGGCCTCACCCGCCTCTACAACCTGGAGGGCGGCACCGACGCCTGGATCAAGGCCGGCCTGCCGGTGGAGAGGTAGACCCTGCCCCGCTCCCTGGTCGTCGTCCTCTTCGACCTGGACCAGACGCTCCTGCGCACCGGCGGCGCGGGCGTGCTGGCCATGAACCGCGCCTTCCAGGAGATGTTCGGCGTCGCCGACGCCCTGGCCGATATCCCCTACGCCGGCCGCACCGACCCCTCCATCCTGCGCGACGCCCTGCGGCGCCACGGCATTGACGGCGACTTCCAGCAGATCCTGGCCGCCTTCAAGGAGCGCTACGTCTGGCACCTGGAGCGCACCCTCTGGGAGACGGAGGGGCAGGTGCTGCCGGGCGTCCCCCAACTGCTGGCTGCCCTGCGCCAGCGCCCCGATGTGGCCCTGGGGCTGGCCACGGGCAACTTCCGCGAGGGGGCGCGGCTGAAGCTGCGGCGCTACGGCCTGGACGAGCACTTCCGGCACGGCGCCTACGGCGACGACGCCGAAGACCGGGCGGAGCTGGTGGCCCTGGCCGCCCGCCGGGCTGCCCAGGGGCAGGAGCCGGGGCGAGTGCTGGTGGTGGGCGACACGCCCCTGGACGTGGCCGCCGCCCTAGCCTGCCGCTTCACGCCGGTGGGGGTGGCCACCGGCTACTACAGCACCGACGACCTGCGCCGGGCAGGGGCGGCGGTCGTCTTCCCCGACCTGAGCGACTGGCAGGGTGCCCTGTCGCTGCTGCTGGCGGAGGCGGGCCCCGTGCCGCCCCGCTAGCGGCTGCCGGCCGCCCGCTGCCGGTAGAAGCCCTCGATGGCCTCGGCCACGGCCGGGATGCTGGTCACCCCGCGGGCCAGGAGGTCGTCCAGGAAGCGCTGGCGCTCGTCCAGGGCCGACTCCAGGGCGGCGTCGTCCAGCCCTGCCCAGGCAGCGAAGGCGCGGCGCGTATCGGCGTCCTCCAGCAGGGCGAAGGCGTCCTCGTCCTCCTGCCAGCGGGCCAGCCTGCGGACGCGGTAGCCCCGGGCGGCGTCGGGCTCCAGGAAGGCCACCTCCTGCAGGCGGCGGATGGGGCGGCCACGGTGCCCTACCCGCAGGGGAACGATGAAGGTGAGGCGCGAGAGGTGGACGCCGGGGATGCCCAGGTCGCCCTCCAGTTGGCCCAGCACCTCCTCCACGCGGTCGGCGTGCATGGTCGAGGCCAAGGAGTAGCCCTGGGCCAGCAGCTCGAAGGCGCGCCGGGCATACTCGCCCCAGGTGTAGACCGGCAGGTGGTCGGAAAGCTCGTTGATCAGGATGTAGGTGGGGTGGGAGTCGGAGAGGGGCGGCACGGCGAAGGTCTCGCCCACGCCCTGGGTGAAGTAGGCCACCGTCTCGGGCGGGGTGAAGGCCAGCAGGGCGGTGAGGGTGGTGGTCTTGCCGGCCGAGGGGGGCTCGGCGGCCACGATGATGGAGGCCCCCCGCTCCATGCCCAGCCAGAAGAGGGCGGCCAGGCGCGAGGAGAGGCTCCCCGCCCGGATGATCTCCACCACCGACATGGGCACCGGCGGCGTCCAGTGCCAACCCCACCAGGAGACCGGCCGGTTCACGGCCCGCACCGCACTCACCTCCCGCGACGTCTCAGCCCATGATAAAGGGGCGTGGGGGCTGGGGCCAGGGGCGGGGCGTCAGTTGAGGGCCCAGAAGGCGCCCCAGCGCTGGGCGCGGTAGCGAGCGAAGCGCCGCTCCAGCTCCGGCAGCGCCCGCACCAGGAACTGCTGCTCCTGCTCCAGTCGCTTCCGCACGGAGAGGGTCTCCAGCAGCGACTGCTTGTGGCGCAGGTCCAGGGGCAGGCGCTGGGCCACGGCGTCGGCCAGGGGCGAAGGCTGCCGGGGCAGGGTGAGGCCGCGGGCCCACTGGCCGGTGAGGGCCAGGGTCAGGCGCACGAAGCGGGCGAAGAGGTCGCCCACCTCGTCGGCCAGGGGCTCCGTCCCCTCCACGTCCTCGTCCTCCAGCAGCTCCACCTCGGCCACCAGGTAGGGGGAGGTCTGGAGCAGGTCGCGGATGCGGAAGCGATGTTCGCCCAGGGCCAGCAGGTTCAGCCTTCCCCCTTCCAGGTGCTGCACCTGGCCAATGCGGGCGGTGGTGCCGATGGGGAAGGGCTCCGCTGGCCCGCCCACCTCCCGTCCCGAGCGTATCAGGACGACGCCGAAGGGAACCTTCTCTTCCAGGCAGCGGCCCACCATCAGCTTGTAGCGCTCCTCGAAGACGTGGATGGGCAGGACGCCCCCCGGGAAGAGGACGGCGTTGAGAGGGAAGAGGGCCAGCTCCACCGCCTTCGCCTCCTACTCCGACGCCCCGATGCCCAGGGCCTCCCGGGCCCGCGCCTGGTCCTCCTCCTGCACGTAGAGGTCCCAACTGAAGGGGGGCGTGGGTGCCACGTCCAGCCCGCCCATGGGGTCGCGACGGTGCACGGCCACGGCCACCCCCGCTTCCTCCAGCAGGTCCAGCCAGATGGCCAGCTCCACCTGGTCGCGGGCGGTGGCCAGGAGCACCAGCCGGGAGCGTCCCTGGCGGGGCATCCCGCTTCAAGTTTAGCACTAAGCTACGGCCGGCTGGTGCTCGGGGCAGTCCACCCGCAGCGACTCCACGGCCAGGGGCTGCTCCAGGAGGGCACAGTAGTGAGGCTGGGGGGTGCCCGGGGCTGCGTCGGGACGGAAGAAGCGACAGGTGATGCACATGCGGGCCACCGTCACCACGCCGGCCCGCTGCAGCTCGGCGATGAAGCGCATGAGGAAGAGGAGCAGGGCTGCCCGCTCCGGGGCGGGCACCTGCTGCAGGGCGGCGCGGGCCGCCTCCCCCCAGGCGGCCGCGCGCATGGCCACCTCCCGCCCCCGCTGGGTGAGGGAGAGGAGCAGGCGACGACGGTCGCCGGTGGCGGCCCGGCGCTCCACCAGGCCCTTGGCCAGGAGGGCCGTCACCGCCTCGGAGGCGGTGGCACGGGTCACCCCCAGGGTGCGGGCCAGCTGGCTGGCGTAGAGTCCCTCGCGGTGGGCCAGCAGGCGCACCAGCAGCTGCAGTTGCAGGGGGGTCAGGCGGTGCTCCCTGGCCTCCTGCCACTGCAGGACGCGGAAGCTCTGGGCCACCCGCTCCAGGGCGGCCAGCACCTTCCCGTCCAGGTCTCCGTGGTCGGAGCCGTAGGGGAGAGAGGGGCCAGCGGCGTCAGTAATCACCTTCCCGGATGTAAGGGTAGCACCAGAGGGCCACCTGCAGCACCACCGCCTTGAACCAGGCGTGCCACATGCGGTCCACCTCCTCCTGGCTGTGGCCCTTCCTGGCCAGGAAGGGGCGCACCGTGGCCGAGATGGGGTAGATGAAGGCGATGAGGTAGCGGGCGGGGACGATCTCGGCCGATTGCACGCCGTCGGTGCGGTTCTTCTTGCTGCGGTGGTGACGCAGGGCGATCTCGTGCTGGTAGGCGAGCCACTGCTGGTCGTAAGGGCGGCGACAGGTGTCCAGGATCCACTGGCCGAAGCGCTTGCGGACGGCCTCCAGGTAGCGGCCGTCGGGCTGGCCGTCGGGCCCGGCGAAATAGGCCAGCAGGTGGGGATGGGAGCCGACGAAGCCATACCAGAGGTCGAGGATCTCCTCCACCTGGTCGGCCAGCACGTCGCCGGCCTGCCGCAGGTAGCGCTCGTCGTCCTGGTCGAAGGTGATAGCGGCCTTGAGCTTTTCCAGATCGTCCTGGGAGAGGGGCGAAGGCCCCACCCGGCCGTAGTCGTAGCCGGGGATGTCCACCTGCCGTGCCATGGCGACACCTCCTATATGTCAGGACTGCTGACAATTATCGCAGCGGCGACGGTGGCTGTCAAGGCGGTGCCGCCGCGTTCGCCGCGGCCGTGCGGGTATGCGGATCGGCCTCGGCAGCCGCAGCTACCTGGTGTCGGGGCGCTCTGTTCTGGGGGCGGACCGCTCCGGCGACCTGCGGTGGCCGGCGGCGTGGCTGCCCGGCTTCAGCCCTGCGCGAGGATGTCGGGGAAGATGGGTGCCGTTGCGGCGCAGGCCGCCCTATGCGGGGTTCGGGGTGGGGGGAGAGATTCCCGCTCGGGCGCTGGGGTGGACGGCGGGATTCGAACCCGCGATCTCCAGGGCCACAGCCTGGCGCCTTGACCGCTAGGCGACGTCCACCGCGACCGACGGCAAGGCCCCTGACGCCAGGGCCAGGGGCCCACCAGCTAGAAATCTAGCACCCCCCCTTCTCCCCGTCAAGGCGAAGGGGGCAGGCGCCCTCCCATGAACCTCCAATGGAGGGACGGCTATACTGGTCTGGTGCCATGTCCAGGCTGATGGCGGCGCTGGCCGCCTGCATGGTGCTGGCCGTCGCCTGCGGAGGGAGCGGGGCGCCCCGGCCCGACGGCGGCAGCCCCTCCCTGCCCAGCCCTGCCAGCACCCCCGGCACCGCCGTCGTCCCCCCGCCCGCCGCCAGCCCCACTCCGGGGCGCCCCGTCCTGGAGACGGTGGTGGCGGGCGCCCGGTTCCCGGTGGCCCTGGCCCCCAGCCCCGACGGTCGCCTCTTCTACGCCGAGCTGGAGACGGGGCAGGTGCGGGTGGTGCGGGACGGCCGCCTGTTGCCGGAGCCCTTCGCCAGCTTCCGGGTGGCCCATCCGCCCGGCTACTCGGAGCATGGTCTGCTGGGCCTCGCCCTGCACCCCGACTTTCCCCGTCAGCCCTACGTCTACGTGTTCTACACCGTCCCCGACGCCCAGGGGCGCCCCCAGCAGCAGCGGGTCGTCCGCCTGCGGGCCGAGGGCGACCGTGGCGTGGAGCCGCTGACCATCGTGGACGGGCTGCCCGCCGGCCCCACCTGCTGTCACAACGGCGGTCGGCTGGCCTTCGGGCCCGACGGGATGCTCTACGTCTCGCTGGGGGACGCCCAGGCCGCCGCCCTGGCCCAGGACCCCCAGCGCCCCAATGGCAAGGTGCTGCGCCTGGCCCCCGACGGCTCCCTGCCGCCCGACAACCCCTTCCCCGGCTCCGCCGCCTACGCCCTGGGCTTCCGCAACATCTTCGGGCTGGCCTTCCATCCGGGGACGGGCGAGCTGTTCCTGACCGACAACGGCCCCAGCGGACGCGACGAGCTGAACGTCGTGCGGCGGGGCGCCAACTACGGCTGGCCCACTGTCATGGGCCGAGCCGGCGACGGGCGCTTCGTGGACCCCATCTGGGAGTCGGGGAGCAGGAGCACCGCCCCCACCGGCGTGGCCGTCTACTGGGGCGACGCCCTGCCCTTCCGCGGCGACCTGTTCTTCTGCACCTACCTGGGCGAGAGGCTGCTGCGGGTGCCCGCCCAGCAACTGGAGGAGGTGCGGGCGGGGGGCAGGGAGACGGTGGAGCCCCAGGACACGGGCTACCCCTGCCAGCTGGACGTGAAGCAGGCGCCCGACGGCTCCCTCTACTTCAGCGACACGGAGAACATCTACCGCCTGCGCCCCGGCGCCTAGCCCTGGCCGAAGGCCTTCCACACGTAGCGCCCGGGCTCCTTCTCGAAGGCGTCCTTGCACGCCTGGGCGCAGAAGTAGAAGATGTGCCCGGCATAGCTGGCGCTCGCGGCCGCCTGGGACGGATGCTCGAGCGTCATGCCGCACACCGGGTCCCTGACCATCTCCTCACCTCCCCGGGGAAGGTGCCGACGCGTCAGGTCAGTATGAGCCGGCGGATCTCCTCGTATTCTTCCTTGCTGATCTCGCCCCTGGCCAGGCGCTCCTTGGCCACGGCCAGAGCACGGGCATCGGCGTCGTCGGCCGGACGAGGCCGCCGCGTCAGGCGGTCCACCGCCCAGACGATGAGGGCGATGATGCCGCCCCAGAAGAGGACGAACCACACCCAGCCGAAGAGCATCCACCAGCCCCAGCCCTCGTGCATGCCCCACATGAGCGTCACCTCGATTCCATTTTACGCCCGCTGGCTGCCTCTCGTGCCAGCGGTATCGCCACCGGCAAAAGGACGATCAGCGCCAGGAAGAACGTCCAGAGGCCGGCGCCGACCAGGGCGCCGCTGCCGTAGCCGCCCCTGAGCCAGGCGGCCAGCACCAGCAGGCCCGCCGCCAGGGCCGCCCCCGCCACGGCGCCGCCGGTGCCCAGCCAGGCCATCCCCCTCATGCGGCGGCCTCCCGTCTGGCCGGTGGCCGCCAGCCGTTCATGGCCGCCGAGTTGAGGCTCACCGAGAGGGAGCTGAGGGCCATGAGCAGGGCGGCCAGCTCCGGGCTCACCACCTGATGGGTGAGGGGGTAGAGGACGCCGGCGGCGATGGGCAGGGCCAGGGCGTTGTAGCCGAAGGCCCAGGCCAGGTTCTGCTTCACCTTGCGCAGGGTGAAGCGGGCCGTCTCCACGGCGACGGCCACGTCCATGGGGTCGTCGCGCACCAGGAGGACGTGGCCGGCCTCCTTGGCGATGTCGGTGCCGGCGCCCATGGCGATGCCCACGTCGGCCTGGGCCAGGGCGGGGGCGTCGTTGATGCCGTCGCCCACCATGGCCACCCGCCGGCCCTGCTCCTGCAGGCTGCGGACGGCGGCGGCCTTCTCCTGGGGCAGCACCTCGGCCAGCACCCGCTCGATGCCCAGCCGCCGGGCGATGGCTGCGGCGGTGCGGCGGTTGTCGCCGGTGAGCATGACGACCTCCAGCCCCAGGGCCTTGATGGCGGCCACGGCCCCGGCGGCATTCTCCTTCAGGGTGTCGGCGACGGCCAGCACTCCCACCGCCTGGCCGTCCACCGCCAGGAAGACGGCCGTCTTGCCCTCGCCCTCCAGTCGCTCCGCTTCGGCCAGCAGGCCGTCCAGGGCGATGGCCCGTTCGGCCATGAGCGTGCGGTTGCCCAGCAGCAGCGTGCGACCGTCCAGGCGGGCCTCCACCCCCTGGCCGGGGAGGGCCTGGAAGGACTGTGGGCGGGCCACGTCCAGCCCCTCCTCCCTGGCAGCGGCCAGCACCGCTTCGGCCAGGGGGTGCTCCGAGTCACGCTCGGCGGCGGCGGCCAGGGCCAGCACCTCGTCGCGGCTGCGGCCGGGGGCGGGCACCACGTCCGTCACCGACGGGCGGCCGCGGGTGAGGGTGCCCGTCTTGTCCAGGACCACCACCTCCACCCTGGCCAGGGCCTCCATGGCCTCGGCGCCCTTGAACAGGACGCCCTGGCGGGCGGCGATGCCCGAGCCGGCCATGATGGCCGCCGGGGTGGCCAGGCCCACGGCGCAGGGACAGGAGATGACCAGCACCGCCACCGACATGAGCAGGGCGAAGCCGAAGACGCCCATCTCGGCCAGGGTGTAGGGGCTCATGAGCAGGCGCGTCTCGGGGCTGAACCAGCGCCCGTAGCCGGCGAAGAACCAGAAGGCGAAGACGCCCAGGGCCAGCAGGTGCACCCCCAGGATGAAGTGCCCCGCCACCCAGTCGGCCAGGCGCTGGATGGGGGCGCGGCTGGCCTGGGCCTCCTCCACCAGGCGCACGATCTGGGCCAGCACCGTGTCGGCGCCTACCTGGGTGGCCCGCACCCGCAGGGAGCCGGTGCGGTTGACGCTGCCGCCCACCACCCGGTCGCCGGGACCCTTCTCTACCGGCAGCGACTCGCCCGTGACCAGCGACTCATCCACCGCCGAACGTCCGTCCACCACCACGCCGTCCACCGGCACCGCCTCGCCCGGCCGCACCAGGCAGATGTCGCCCACGGCCACCTCGTCGGCCGGCACCTCCACCTCGTGGCCGTCGCGCAGGACGCGGGCGCGGCGGGGCTGGAGCTGCAGCAGGCGGCGGATGGCCTCCGAGGCGCGGCCGCGGGTGAGGGCCTCCAGGTAGCGGCCCAGGACGACGAAGGCGGTGAGGAGGGCGGCCGCCTCGTAGAAGGTGGCCCGCTCGCCGCCGAAGCCCGCCTCGGGCCAGAAGGTGTTCACCACGGCGATGAGGTAGGCGGCGCCGATACCGGTGGCGTAGAGCAGGTTCATGTCGGTGACGCCGTGCAGAAGCCCCCGCACGCTATTGACGAAGAACTGGCGCGCCGGCCCCAGCACGATGGGCGTGGTCAGGGCGAACAGGAAGAGCTTGTGCCCCATGAACTCGGGCACCACCTGCGGCAGCAGCCAGTAGTCGCGGAAGGTGCCCAGCATCACCAGCAGGCCCAGGGGCCAGGCGATGAGCAGGTTCAGGAGCTGGCGCCTGATCTCGGCGCGACGGGCGGCCCGCTCCCGCTCCAGGGCATCCTCGGCCTCTTCGCCGCCCTCGGCCCGGTAGCCCAGGGCCTCCAGGTGACGGCGGATGCGGGCGGCCGGGACGACGTCGGGCAGGAAGCGGACGGTGACGGTGCGGGCGTCGGCGTCCACCGCCGCCCCGGCCACGCCGTCCAGGGCGAGGAGCCTCTCGGGCAGGGAGTCGAGGGCGGGGCCGCCGGGACGCAGGCGGAAGCTCTGGCTGGCCAGGGGCACCTGGTAGCCCGCCTCCTCCACGGCGCGGGCGATTGCCTCCAGGGAGGGGCCGTCCGGTGCCAGCTCCAGGCCGGCGCGGGCCGAGGCCAGGTTGACGCGGGCGTCCACCACCCCGGGCAGGCGACGGATGGCCCGCTCCACTCGCGCCACACAGGCGGCGCAGGTCATCCCCTGCACGGGGACCACCACTCGCCGCGTTCCCTCTCGTCTCTCGGTGGCGGCCTCGGCCATCGCTCTCGCCTCCCTCGTCCCCCATCATAGCAGAGACCCCACCCCTGGGGAAGGGGTTCGGCACGGGCGAACGGCCGGGCAGCAACGAAGAAGGGCCCGCCCCCGGGAAGGGCGGGCCCCAGACTGCCGGTCGCCCGGGCCTAGCGCAGGCGGGCCACCACCTCCTGCGAGAACTCCAAGAAGGGCTCCGGTCGCAGGCGGATGAAGGGCTGCAGGTAGAGCTCCTGCACCCCGGCCGCGGCGTATTCGGCCACCTGCCCCGCCATCTCGCTGATGCGCCCCACCAGCACCCAGCGTCGCGCCTCCTCGGGGCCGACGCCGCGGTTGGCGCCGAAGCCCATCAGGAAGCGCTGCACCCGCCCCTCGTCCTCGGTGGGCAGAAAGGGCACCGTCACTGTGATGCGGATCTGGGACGGGTCGCGCCCCACCGCCTCGCAGTGGCGGCGCAGGACGTCCATCTTGTGGCGGACCACCTCCGGCGAGCCGAACACGTTCATGGCATCGGCATACCTGGCGGCGATGCGCAGGGTGCGCCTCTCGCCACCGCCGCCGACGAAGATGGGTGGATGGGGCTGCTGCACATTCTGGGGCGCGTAGGGGGCGTCCTCCAGACGGTAGTGCTTGCCCTGCCAGGAGACGGGGCCGGTGGACGTCCACAGCAGCTTGATCAGGTGCACCGCCTCCTCCAGCCGCTCCATCCGCTCCCTGACCGGCGGGAAGGGGATGCCGTAGCAGCGGTGCTCGAACTCGTGCCAGGCGGCGCCGATACCGAAGTTGAGCCTGCCGCCGGAGATGTGGTCTACGGTGGTGGCCATCTTGGCCAGCACCGCCGGCTCGCGGTAGGTCACCCCCGTCACCAGCACGCCGATGCGCACGCGGCTAGTGACCATGGCCAGCCCTGCCAGCAGCGTCCACCCCTCCAGGTGGGGGCCGGCGGAATCGAAGGCGGTGCCGAAGCCGGTGACGAAGTGGTCCACCACCCAGAGGGAGTCGAAGAGGGAGTTGCGGTCCAGCTCCGCCCACAGGTCGCGCATCTGCTCCCAGGTGGCGTGGGCCTGACTGGTCTGGATGCCGAACTGCATCGTCCACCTCCCGTGAACGTGAACTTGCGGCCGCGTTGTCTATAGGATAGCCAACAGGTCATATCGGCGGCAAATGCCACCGGCGGGCGCTATACTGGCTCCTGCCGTGGCCGACCCAGAGCTGGCGCGGGAGGTGGCCCGCCGCATCGCCCAGGCGGTGCAGCGGGAGTTCCCCCGCGCCCGCATCGAGATAGACCTGGAGACGCCCCGCGACGAGCACGAGGACGCCTACCTGTGGCTGGAGCCCGGCACCGACGACGAGGAGGAGCTGCACGAGCTCTGGGCCTACCTCATCAAGCTGGTGCAGGACGCCTACGACCAGGACGACGTCTACCTGGTGGCGCGGGTGCGGGGCGCCGTCATCCTGCGCGACCGCCCCACCGACAAGGAGTGAGGCTCAGCGCCCCTCCAGGGGGGCGATGACCTCCCCGGCCGCCAGCTCCAGCTGGGCGATGGCCTCCTCGGGCGGGCAGACCAGCAGCAGCACGAACTTGGTGGCCCCCGCCTCCACGTAGCGCCGCAGTAGGGCCAGGCAGTCCTGCGGCGGCCCGAAGGCGGCGTATTCGGAGAGGGGCAGGTCGGGGCGGGCCACCGCCAGCCGTGCCCCCGCCACCGCCAGCGCCCGCTCGCGGTCGGGGTGCAGGTAGACGGGCACGATGACGCCGATGTGGTCGCGCTCGAAGTCCCGCTCCGCCTCCTCCAGGTAGCGCCAGAGCCTGGGCAGGGCGGCGGCCACCTCGCCGGGCGCGATGCGGCTGGCCAGCCAGCCGTCGCCCAGGCGGGCGACGCGCCGGAGGGCGGCGTCGCTGGTGCCCCCCACCCAGATGGGTGGGCAGGGGTGCTGCACCGGTCGCGGCCAGATGCCCACCTCCTCCAGTTGGTAAAAGCGTCCGCGGTAGGTGACCCGCTCCTGCGTCCAGAGGAGGCGCATTATCTCGATGGCCTCGTCGGTGCGGCGGGCCTTCTGGCGGGGGTCGAGGCCCATGGCCCGGGCCTCGCGGGGGTCGTCGCGTCCCAGACCCACCGCCGGCAGCAGCCGCCCGCCGGAGATGACGTCCAGGGTGGCCAGCTCCCGCGCCAGCAGCAGCGGGTGGCGCAGGCCCAGGGCCAGCACGCTGGGCCCGAACTTGATGCGGCGGGTGCGGGCCGCCACTGCCGCCATCATCACCACCGGCTCGGGGATGGGCGCGGGCCCCACCAGCCGGTCTATGAACCAGAGGGAGTCCACCCCCAGCTCTTCGGCCCGGTCTATGGCCTGCCAGAGGAGGCCCGCCCCCTCGCCCAGGGGCCAGACGGCGTAGGCGATGCCGGCGCGGACGCTCATGTGCCGACGCCCCGCGGGAAGGGGTAGGGGAACCTGCCGGCGAAGAGGGGGCCCTCCCGGGGCCACTCCTCCGGCGGCAGCTCGTAAAAGACCTCGATCTCGTTGCCGTCGGGGTCGAGGAAGTAGACGCCCACCGAGATGCCGTGATCGCCGATGCCCACCACCGGCACCTTCAGCTCCTGCAGGCGGGCGTAGAAGCGCTCCAGCTCCGCCAGGCTGTCCACCTGGAAGGCGATGTGGTAGAGGCCCACGCGGCGCGGGTCGGGGCCGGGGGCATCGGGCCCCAGGGCCAGCAGCGCCACCTCGTGGGAGACCCCTTGCCGCGCGGCCAGGAAGCTCATGCGGTTGCCCATCCTGGCCGTCACGCGCATGCCCAGCACGTCGCGGTAGAAGCTCTCGGCCCGCTCCAGCTCGCGCACTCGCAGCACCACGTGCCCCAGCCCTTTGACCCCGCTCATGACCCCCTCCTACAGCCTGACCACCACCGCCAGCACCTCGCTCCGCTCCAGGCCGCCGACGGTGAGCGCCGACTGGTCGCGCACTCTGGCCGCGTCGCCCTCGCCCATCTCCTGGCCGCCCAGGGCGACGCGCCCCCGCACCACGTAGAAGTAGACGCCGTAGCCCTCCTCCACGGGGAGGGAGAGTTCGACGCCCGGCTCCAGGTCGGCGGCGTAGACCTCGGCGTCGCCGCGGATGGGCAGGGCGTCGGGGTGGCGGTTGGACACCAACGGCAGGAAGCGGTTCAGCCGCTCCTCGGGCCGCACGCGCTTCTGCTCCACCGAGGGCGGCAGGCCCAGCAGGGAAGGCCGCACCCACATCTGGACGAAGGTCATGGGGGCGTCCTGGCGGTTGTTGATCTCCGAATGCCACATCCCCCGGCCGATGGTGGTGTGCTGGACGTCGCCCGGGTAGAGGACGCCGTCGTTGCCCAGGTTGTCCTCGTGGCGGAACTCGCCGTCCACGCAGTAGGTGACCACCTCGTTGTCGCGGTGAGGGTGCAGGGGCCAGACGGCACCGGGCGCCAGGGTGTCCACGTTGAAGACGCGCAGGGTGCCGAAGCCTATGTTCTCGGGGTCGTAATACTGGTCGAAGGAGAAGTGCCAGTAGCCGGTGAACCAGCCCCCCTCGGCCCGGAAGATCTCGCTGCGGCGCCGCACCTGGATCACCGGCTCGCCTCCCGCCCCAGCTTACCACGCCTCCGCCTCCTTCCCCAACGGGCCGGAGGGTGGCTGTAAGCTTATCGGCTGCTAGAATAGCCCCAGGCCCATGTCGGAAGCGGAGTCCTTACCCCGTCCCGCTGTCGCTCGCGCCGCCCCGACCACCTTCGCCTCCCTGGCCCTGCCCCAGTTCCGCCTCCTGCTGCTGGGCACCGTCCTCAGCCAGCTCTTCGGCTGGATGGAGGAGGTGGCCAGGGGCTGGCTGGTCTGGAGCCTGAGCCACTCGCCCCTGCAGCTACAGCTACTGGCCTTCACCAGCGGCCTGAGCCGGCTGCTGGCGGCGCCCGTGGCCGGCTTCCTGACCGACCGTCTGGAGCGGCGCTTCCTGGCGGCGGCCACCCAGGCGGGGCAGGCCGCGCTGGCGGTGGGGGTGGGGGTGCTGGCCACCAGCGGCCACATACAGCTCTGGCACCTCTACCTGCTGAACCCCGTTTGGGCCTGCATCAACGCCGTCAACATCACCGTCCGCCAGGCGCTGGTCTACGACGTGGTGGGCCCCAGCTACCTGACCAATGCCGTGGGCCTCAACTCGGTGGCGGCCAACGTCTGCCGCATATCCGCCCCTACCCTGGGAGGCGTGGTCATCGGCACCCTGGGGGTGGAGGCGGCCTACTACTGCCAGGCGGTCCTGCTGCTGGCGTCGGTGCCCGTCACCCTGATGCTACGGCTGGTGGTCGCCTCCCAGCCGGTGCGGGTGCCCTTCCTGCGGGGGCTGCGGGAGAGCATCGAGCACCTGCGCTCGGACCCGGCCCTCCTCCGTCTCATGGCCATGAACTACGTGCCCAACGTGCTCATCTACCCCTACGTGACGCTGCTGCCCCAGTTCGCCGAGGAGGTGCTGCGGGCGGGGCCACGGGGCTACGGCGTGCTGCTGACGGGGGTGGGCTTCGGCTCCATCCCGGGCGGGCTGCTGGTGGCCAGCATGACGGGCTGGCGACGGAAGGGGCTGGCCATGACCCTGGCAGCGGCCCTCTACATGGGGATGGTGGCGGTCTTCAGCCAGTCCCACCTCTTCCCCCTTTCCTTCGCTGTCCTGGTGGTGGCGGGGGTGGGCTGGTCGCTGATGGTGGGCCTGAACCAGACGCTGGTCCAGCTGCGGCTGCCCGAAGAGATGCGCGGGCGGGGGCTGGGCCTCTACAACCTGGCCCCGGGGCTGGGGATGCTGGGCAACCTGGCCATGGGCGGCGCGGCCGAGTGGGTGGGGGTGCAGGGGGCGGTGGGCTCCTTCGCCCTGGCCGGCCTGGTGCTGGCCGTCTTCCTGGGGCTGGGGTCGGAGCGGGTGCGCCGACTGTAGGCTAGTCGCCGCCGCGACCGCGGCCGCCGCGGTCGTCGGGCACCTGCTGAGGCTGGGAGGTGCCTCCGGGCCCCGAAGGGCCTTCCCTGGCCCCTTCCACGTCCACCTCGGTGGCCTGCACGGAGCCGTCGGCCAGGACGAACCCTTCCACCTTCACCAGCACCCCCACCGACACCTGCCCGTCCACCTCGGTGCTGGCGCTGACGTGGATGGTGCGCCCGGCCACGGTGAAGCCGCCCTGGAAGAGGGACTGGACGCGCCCCCGCAGCTCGATGCGGATGGCCCCGGCGGGCGGGGTGGCGGCGGGCGGCGTGGCCGGCGGTGCCTGCACCTCTATCTCCCTGGCGACGACGGTGCCGTCGGCCTGCAGGGTGCCCTCCACCTTCACCACCACGCCGGTGGAGAGCTGGCCCTCGATCTCGGTGGCGGCGGTGACGATGACGGTGACGCCGTTCACCACCAGCCGCCCCTGGGCCTGCTGCTGCACCGTGCCCACGAACTCGATGTTGTCGGCGGCCGAGGCCGAACCGGGGCCGCCGTTGTCGCGGCTGTCCTCCACGGCGACGTCGTCGGGGCGGCCGGGGCCGGAGTTGCCGCCCGGCCCGCTTTGGCCGGAGTTGCCGGTGGCCGCGTCGCGCACCTGCTGGCCGTGGCCGGGGCCGCTGCCGGAGCGGGCCACCTCGGAGACGTCCTGTCCGTGGTTGTCGCGGACGATCTCGGAGCGCTCGCTGCCCAGGGGGGCCAGGGGGCCGACGGCCACCGGCTGGGGCAGGCGGGCGCCGGCGGCGAAGGCGCCCCCCAGGGCGAGGAGCCCCAGCCCCACCGCCACCACCAGCACGGCGGCAGCGCGCAGGAAGGGGAGGCCCTGAGCCCAGCCCGCTCCGCGTCGGCCCTGCAGGGCGAGCAGCAGCCGCTGCCGCCCCCGCTCCAGCTCCTCGTCGCCGGGGGACTCCTCGGGCAGGGAGGCGATGGCGTCGGCCAGGCGGGCCAGCTCCTGCAGCTCCTGCGGCGGCAGGCCACCCACCCGCTCGGCGTCCTCCCGCAGTCGCGAGAGGGTGGGCTCTCGGTCTCCCCCTTGCCTGGACATGGCCCTCACTCCTCCTCGCTGGTCCCTTCCCCGCTGGCGCCCAGCAGCCGTCGCAACTGGCGGAGGGCGCGGAACTGGAGCGCTCGCACCGCCCCCGGCGGCTTGCCCAGCACCTTGCCGGCCTCCTCGGCCGAGAGGCCCACGTAGAAGCGCAGCAGCAGCACTGCCTGCTGGTCGGCGGTGAGCCTGGCCAGGGCGCGGAGCAGGTCGCCCCGCTCGGCGTCGCGGTCGCTGGTGTCCTCGGCGGCGTCGCTGGCGGCTGGGTCCAGGGGCACCGCCTTTCGCCTGGCCTGGCGGCGAATGTGGTCCACGGTGCGGTCGTGGGCCAGGCGAAAGAGCCAGCCTGCCAGGGAGAGGCGACGGGGGTCGTAGCGGCCCACCTCCCGCAGCGCCCGCACGAAGGTGTCGGAGGCCACGTCGGCCGCTGCCTCCCGGTCGCCCAGGCGACGATAGGCGTAGGTGAACAGGCGCGGATACCAGAAGCGGTAGCACCGCTCCCAGGCCTGGGTGTCGCCGGCCTTCAGACGGGCGGCCAGCAGGGCGTCCTCGTTCACGGCCCTGGGCAGAACGAACCCGCTCACCACCATACGGCGTCCCCAGCCGGGGCCGGGGCGGGGGCCCCTTCGCCGCCTCCCGCAAACGTCCGTGGGTGGCCCCTCGCCCCTGGCCCCCGCTGGTTATTCCGCCTGGCGCCTCCCCTGCGTTACGCTCCCTGTTGTCGCTGCCAGCGTCGCGCCCGCTCCAGGAACTCTCGCGCCGCCGCCAGCACCCGCTCGCTGGGGCGGGGGCCTCCCAGCATGGCAGCCAGCTCAGTCACCCTCTCGGCGTCGTTCAGGGCCTGCACCTGCGAGAAGGCGCGGCCCAGCACCAGCTCCTTGGTCACGCGGTAGTGGGCGTCGGCGTAGGCAGCGATCTGGGGCAGATGGGTGACGCAGAGCACCTGGTGGCGGCGGGCCAACGTCCACAGCTTGCGCCCCACCACCTCGGCGCTGCGCCCGCCGATGCCAACGTCTATCTCGTCGAAGATGAGGGTAGGCAGGGGGTCCACGACGGCCAGGGCGCCCTTCAGGGCCAGCAGGAAGCGGGACATCTCCCCGCCCGAGGCCACCCGCGCCAGCGGCCGCAGGGGTTCGCCCGGGTTGGTGGCCACCAGGAACTCGGCCCGGTCCACCCCTGTCTCGTCGAAGGAGAGGCGGCGCCCGTCGGCCGGCAGCCCGCGCTCGTCCTCCTCCTGCTCGAGGCCGACGCGGAAGAGGACCTGACCCAGGGCCAGGTCGGCCAGCTCCCGCGCCACCGCCTCCTCCAGGGCGCCGGCCCCCTGCCGGCGCGCCTGCGACAGCTCCAGGGCCAGCGCTCCCGCCTCTTCCTCGGCCTCGCGCAGCTCCTCCTGCAGGCGCTCGCGCTCCTCCTCGCCGGTGACCAGGCGCGAGAGGCGCTCCCGCGCCTGGCGGGCGTAGGCGAGAACGTCCTCGACGCTGTCGCCGTATTTGCGCTTGAGCCTGGCGATGGCCTCCAGCCGCTCCTCCACCTGCTCCAGGCGGTGGGGGTCGTGCTCCACCTGGGCGGCGTAGGCGCGCAGGGCGCGGGCCGCCTCCTCCAGTTCGGCCAGGGACGCCTCCAGCGACGCGAGGAGGTCGCGCAGGCGCTGGTCGAGGTGGGCCACCCCCTGCAGGGCGCCGCGGGCGCGGGCCAGCATGTCGAAGGCCGAGTAGCCCTCGGCGGCGTAGAGCGCCTGATAGGCGGACTGGGCCGCCTCTTGGAGCGCCTGGGCGTGGGCCAGCCGCTCTCGCTCCTGCTTCAGCTCCTCTTCCTCGCCCGGGCGCAGGGCGGCCGCCTCTATCTCCTGCACCTGGTATTCCAGCAGATCGCGCTCGCGGGCCAGCTCTCGCTCGTCGCGGGAGAGCTCTTCCAGCCGTCGCTGCAGCCCGCGCACCCTGGCCACCGCCGCCGCCACCCGCCCGCGCAGAGGCAGCAGGCCAGCGAAGGCGTCCAGGTAGTCCAGGTGGCGGCGGTGGTCCAGCAGCGACAGGTGCTCCGACTGCCCGTGGACGTCCACTAGCCTTCGCCCCACCTCCCGCAGCAGCGAGAGGGGGACGGTGCGGCCGTTGATGCGGGCCAGGTTGCGTCCCGCCGCCGACACTTCCCGCACCACCACCAGCTCCTCCTCCAGCGGCACGCCCGCCTCCTGCAGGGGCGCCTGCAGCCGCTGTCGCACCTCCTCCGGCAGGAGGAAGACGCCCTCCACCTGGGCGGCGGGGGCGCCGGCCCGCACCACGTCGGCCTCCAGGCGGGAGCCCAGCAGGGCGCCCACGGCGTCCACTATCAGCGACTTGCCCGCTCCCGTCTCGCCGGTGAGGACGTTGAAGCCGGGGGCCAGGGCGACCTTGACTTCCTCGATGACGGCGAAGTTGCGCACCGAGAGGTCGGAGAGCACGGCGCCATGTAACTTAGCACCGCCGGCGGTCGCCAGCAACCGCCGCCCCTCAGCCCTGGGCGGCCAGGGGCGACCGCTGGGGCTCCCGCGCCTCGAGCACGGCCACGGTGGCCAGCGCCGCCAGCACCACCGCCACCAGGATGGCGGGCCGGTAGGAGCCTGTCAGGTCGAACAGGATTCCCCCCAGCCAGGGGCCAACGAAGGAGCCCACCCCAGCGCCGGTGTAGAACACGCCGATGGTGCCGCTGACGTGGGCGGTGCCGAAGTAGTCGGCCATCAGGGTGGGGCTCAGGGCCACGAAGGCGCCGTAGGCCGAGCCGAAGGCGATGGTCCAGGGCAGGAGCGACCACAGCTCCACCAGCGGGGCGACCAGCCAGAGGAGCGACAGGGCGGCCATGACGGCCATGGTCAGGGCATACGAGCGGCGCCGCCCCAGCCGGTCGCCCAGGGGCGAGAGCAGCAGCCGCCCGACGATGCTGCCGATGCCCATGCCCACCAGCGCCAGCGACGCCTCGGCCAGCTCCATGCCCGCGTCCTGGGCGTAGGCGACGATGTGGGCGAGGGCCAGAAACACGGGCGTGGTGGCCAGCACCATGGCCGCATACAGCCAGGCGAACTCGCGCGTGCGCAGGGCCTCCCTCACCGTGCAGTCGTGGACTGCGGGCTGCCGCACGGCGGTGCCGGTCGGGGCGGTGGCTTCGCCATCGGGCTGGAGGCCCATCTGCGCCGGCGAGCGGGCCAGGAGCCAGGCCGCCAGCCCCGCCAGGGCCCCCGCCACCAGCCCCGTGAGAAGATAGGCGGTGCGCCAGCCGTAGGCAGTGATGAGGAGGCTGCTGAGGGGCGGGCCCAGGACCGTCCCGACGCCGATGCCGGCCACGGCGATGCCCGAGGCCAGGGCCCTTCGTCGCACGAACCAGCGCTGCACGGTGGAGATGGCCGGCACATAGCAGGCGGCCACGCCGCAGCCCACGAAGACGCTGTAGGTCAGGTAGACCTGCCAGATGGCCCGCGCCTGGCTGGCCAGGGCCAGCCCCACCAGGAACATGAGGGCCGACAACCCGCACAGCAGCCGGGGGCCGAAGCGGTCGGTCAGGGGGCCGGTGATGGCCCCCAGCCCGAAGTAGAGCAGGCCGGTGAGGGAGAAGACCAGCGACACCGGCCCCCGCTCGACGCCGAACTCGTCTCGCAGGGGCTCGAAGTAGGTGCCGAAGGAGTAGGCCACCCCGAAGCCCACCAGCATGGCCGCGAAGGCGGCGCCCACCACCACCCAGCCGTAGAAGAAGCGTCGCGGCAGGATGACCTCGGGCGCCCTCATCCTCGCTGCCACGGGGCGGGGTGTGTGACCTTTCTAGCACAGCGACCGCCGCCGTCGCAAGGGCCGCCGGCGGCGGTCGCGGTTGTATCGGCGGAGATTGGCTGCTATACTCGCCCCAGGTCGGGGATGGCCACGCCTACGGCGCTGGACTACGAGGTCGTCATCGGGGTGGAGGTGCACGCGCACCTCCTCACTCGCAGCAAGATGTTCTGCGGCTGCCCCGCCGACTACTTCGGCGCTCCTCCCAACTCCCACGTCTGCCCCGTCTGCCTGGGGATGCCGGGCGTGCTGCCGGTCATCAACCGGCGGGCGGTGGAACTGACCATCATGACCGGCCTGGCCCTCAACTGCCAGGTGCCGCCCAGGGCCCGCTTCGACCGCAAGAACTACCCCTACCCCGACCTGATGAAGGGCTACCAGATCTCCCAGTATGACCAGCCCCTCTGCAAGGACGGCTGGCTGGAGATCGAGGTGGAGGGGCAGCGCAAGCGGGTGCGCATCAACCGCGTCCACTTGGAGGAGGACACGGCCCGCCTGGTGCACGTCACCACCCCTGAGGGGGAGTCCTACTCGCTGGTGGACGTCAACCGCTCCGGCATCCCCCTGATGGAGATCGTGTCCGAGCCGGACCTGCGCTCGGCCGAGGAGGTGCGGGCCTACCTGACCAAGCTGCGCCAGGTGCTGCGCTGGATCGGTGCCAGCCGCGCCAACATGGAAGAGGGGGACATGCGCTGCGAGGCCAATGTCAGCGTGCGGCCCCGCGGCGCCGAGGCCCTGGGCGCCAAGGTGGAGCTGAAGAACATCAACAGCTTCAAGCACGTCTACGAGGCCATCCGTTACGAGGTGCAACGCCAGATACGAGTGCTGGAGTCGGGCGGCCGCATCGTGCAGGAGACGCGGGGCTGGCGGGAGGACATCGGCCAGACGGTCCCCCAGCGCAGCAAGGAGTATGCCCACGACTACCGCTACTTCCCCGAGCCCGACCTTCCCCCCCTTTCCATCCCCCGCCAGTGGGTGGAGGAGATACGCCAGCGTATGCCCGAGCTGCCCGACGCCCGCCGGCGCCGCTTCCAGGAGGACTACGGCCTCTCCGAATACGACGCCCGCCTGCTGACCGAGTCCCGCGCCAAGGCCGACCTGTTCGAAGGCGCCCTCTCCCCCCTCCCTCCCGAGGCGCGTCGCGCCCGCGCCAAGACCGCCGCCAACTGGGTCAACTCGGAGCTGGCCGGCCTCCTGAACGCCCGCGACCTGGAATGGGAGGACTGCCCCCTGGGCGCTGCGGCCCTGGCCGAGCTGCTGGAGCTGCTGGAGGCGGGCACCATCAACTCCAGCACGGCCAAGGCGGTGCTGGAGGAGTGCCTGGACTCGGGGCGCAGCCCCAGGCAGGTGGTGGAGGAGAGGGGGCTGGCCCAGATCGGCGCCGGCCAGGAGCTGGCGGCCATCGTGGACGGGGTGCTGGCGGCCAACCCCAAGGCGGTGGCCGACTACCGGTCCGGCAAGGAGGGGGCCATCCAGTTCCTGGTGGGCCAGGTCATGCGCCAGACGCGGGGCCGGGCCAACCCGGAGGCCGTCCGACAGCTTTTGCAGGAACGTTTGTCCAAGCCGTAACACCGGGAACGTTCCCGGAGCGTTTATATAAAAGGGGTGTGATGGGGCCTCTGCAGCGCTACGAGTTCATCAAGTGGCTCTATCCCGGCATGCGCATCAAGCGCTGGCTGCTGCTCCTCATGGGCGGGGTCACGCTGGCCGGGCTGGGCATCGCTTACTTCCTGCGCGAGGTCTACGTCTCCTTCACCTTCCCCAGCGTCTTCTACTACATCACTTTGCAGTTCATTCCCCAGTGGGGACGCGGCAGCATCTTCATGGGGCTGGCCGTCCTCTGCGTGACGGTGGCCATCTGGCAGCTCAACCGCTCCATCCTCAGCGCCCTGGTGCCCTACCAGAGCAACGGCCACCGCAGCCTGGTGGACGTCATCTACAGCCAGCGGATGCTGCGACGGGGGCCGAAGGTGGTGGCCATCGGTGGCGGCACCGGCCTGTCCACCCTTTTGCGGGGGCTGAAGGAATATACCAGCAACATCACCGCCATCGTCACCGTGGCCGACGACGGCGGCTCCTCGGGGCGGCTGAGGCGGGAGCTGGGTATCCTGCCGCCGGGGGACGTGCGCAACTGCATCGTCGCCCTGGCCGACGCCGAGCCTCTGGTGACCAGGCTCTTCCAGTATCGCTTCTCGCAGGGGTCGGGGCTGGCGGGCCACTCCTTCGGCAACCTGTTCATCGTGGCCATGACGGGGGTAGTGGGCAGCTTCGAGGAGGCCATCCGCCAGACGTCGCGGGTGCTGGCGGTGCGGGGCCAGATCATCCCCTCCACGCCGGCCAACGTCACCCTGTGTGCCCGCACTGCCGACGCCGGCACTATCGAGGGGGAGTCCAGCATCAGCGAGGCCCAGTCGCGGGGCGGCATCCGCGAGGTGTTCCTGGTGCCCGCCGACCCGCCCGCCTCGCCCGAGGCGGTGCGGGCCATCCTGGAGGCCGACCTGATCGTGCTGGGGCCCGGCAGCCTCTACACCAGCGTCATCCCCAACGTGCTGGTGAAGGGCATCCGGCGGGCCATCCTGGCCTCGCCGGCCCTGAAGGTCTATGTCTGCAACGTGGCCACCCAGCCCGGCGAGACCGACGGCTACGGCGTGAGCGAGCACGTGCGGGCCATCGAGTCGCACGTGGGGCGCCCCTTTCTGGACATCGTGCTGGTCAACTCCAACGCCGAGGGCCCCCTGCCCCCCTCGGCCCAGGAGGGGGAGCCGGTGCGGCTGCGGGGCGACCTGCCCCGCCACCTGTCGGTGGTCACCGCCGACGTGGTGGACGAAGAGAACCGCTACCACCACGACCCCTACAAGCTGGCCCGGGCGCTGATGCGCCTCTACGAGGAGCGGGAGCAGGTGCTGCAGCGCACGGGCGCCCGGGCATCCGCCGACGCCTCCTGACGGGTGGCGCCCGGGGCGCCGATGCCTTATCCTAGGGGGCGGCCATGGACGTGACCACCGTTCTCAACCTGGGGATGATCCTCATCTCGCTGGCACTCATCGGTGTCATCCTGTTGCAGGTGCGGGGGGAGGGGCTGCGGGCCTTTCAGGGCACCTCTCTGACCCGCACCCGTCGGGGGCTGGAGAAGGCCCTCTTCCAGCTCACCATCGTGCTGGCCTTTCTGTTCGTGCTGGTAGCAGCGCTGAACGTGACCGCCACCCGCTAGGCCCTCATGGCCGTGCGCCCCCCCGACAGCCGCCCGGGCCGGGGCCAGTGGCTTTTGCTGCTGGCCCTGCTGGGGGGAGTCATCGCCTTCGTGGCCATCTGGGCCGTGAACCCCTTCGCCCGTGGCCAGGACGAGCCGGAGATGGTCCGCTACGTGGAGGCGGTGGTGGGGGTGCCCAGGGTCGTGAACCCCCTCCTCTCCTCCCTGAACGAGCCCGACCGCGACCTGACGGCCCTGGTCTTCTCGGGCCTCACGCGCCTGGCCCCCGACGGACAGGTGCTGCCCGACCTGGCCGACCGCTGGGAGATCAGCGAGGACGGCCTGCTCTACACATTCTACCTGCGGCCGGGCGTCCTCTGGCACGACGGCACCCCCTTCGGCGCCCGCGACGTGCTCTTCACCTACTCGCTGCTGGCCGACCCCCAGTTCCCCGGCGACCCTTCCCTCTCCCAGTTCTGGTCGCAGGTGAAGTGCGAGGCCCCCGACCAGTTCACGGTGCAGTGCCGACTGCCGGAGCCCTTCTCCCCCTTCCTGGCCTACGCCAGCATCGGCATCCTGCCCAGCCACCGTCTGGCCGGCACGCGGGCGGCCGACCTGCCCCAGCTCCCCTTCAACAACGCGCCGGTGGGGACGGGGCCCTTCCGCCTGCTGCAGGTGGACAGCCGCCGCGCCCTGCTGGCCCGCAACCCCGCCTATCACTTGGGGCCGCCGCAGATAGACCAGCTGGAGCTGCGCTTCTTCCCCGACCTGCACGCCGCCCTCACCGCCCTGCACCGGGGGGAGGTGCAGGGCATCCTGCTGGGGCCCCTCGCCCCCCGCGAAGACCTACGCTCGGTGGCCAGCCAGGGGCAGTTCCGCCTGATGGACGCGCCCCGCACCACCTACACCGCCATCTTCTTCAACCTGGACGCGCCGCCGGTGAACGACCCGCGCGTGCGCGAGGCCATCTCGCTGCTGCTGGACCGGCGGACCATCACCGACGACCTGCTGGGGGGAAGGGCGGTGCCCGCCGACACGCCCATCCCGCCCAAGACCTGGGCGGCCACCCCCCCGCCCCGGCCCCTGGAGCCCGACCCGCGCCGCGCCCAGCAACTCTTGCAGCAGGCGGGCTGGCAGCGGGGGCCCGATGGCCTCTGGCGTCAGGGCGACCGGCCGGTGGTTCTGCCCCTGCTCACTTACGACGACCCCATGCACATGGCCGTGGCGCGGGAGGTGGCGCGGCAACTGGGCAACCAGGGCCTCCTGACGGAGCTCCAGTTCCTCAGTCCCCAGCGGATGCTGGACGACTACCTGGTGCCGCGGCGCTTCTCGCTGGCCCTCTTCTCCTTCGACCCGGGCCCCGACCCCGACCCCTACCCGGTGTGGCACAGCAGCCAGCGCCCGCCCGAGGGCCGCAACTTCAGCGACTACCTCGACCCGGAGGCCGACCGGGTGCTAACGGAGGCGCGTCACACGGCCGACCGCGCCCGTCGGCAGGCCCTCTACGCCCGCTTCCAAGAGCTGTTCCGCGAGGACGTGCCGGCGGTGGTCCTCTTCTACCCCCAATACACCTACGCCGTGGACGAGCGGGTGCAGGGCATATCGCTGGGGGCCCTGTTCGACCCCGCCTCGCGCTTCGCCTCCGTCTGGCAGTGGCAGATGGACCCCAAAGGGCCGCCCTCCCTGAAGCGGCGCCCGGGCGATGCCTCCTAGGCCCATCGTCGCCCTCCTCACCGACTTCGGCCTGGAAGACCCCTATGTGGCGGCCATGAAGGGGGTGCTGCTCTCCCTGAACCCCGACGCCGTCGTGGTGGACGTGACCCACCAGGTGCGGCCCCAGCGGGTGGAGCAGGGGGCCTTCCTGCTGGAGCAGGTCGTCCCCCACTTACCGCCCTGGACGGTCTTCGTGGCGGTGGTGGACCCCGGGGTGGGCAGCGAGCGCCGCGCCCTGGCCTTGCAGACGCCCCGCGCCTTCTTCGTGGGGCCCGACAACGGCCTCCTCTCGCCCGCCCTACCCGAAGCCGTGCGCGAGCGGGCCGGCGACGGTCCCGCGCCGGTGCCCCTTCCCGCCGGCTACCGCGCCGTGGCCATCGAGAACGAGCGCTACTTCCGCCATCCCGTCAGCGCCACCTTCCACGGGCGCGACATCTTCGCGCCGGCGGCCGCCTACCTGACGCTGGGGACGCCGCTGGCAGCCCTTGGCCCACCCCTGGACTCGGTGCTGGCGCTGCCGCCCTTCCGCGCCCGCCCGTTGCCCGACGGCACCCTGCTGGGGCGGGTGCTGCACGTGGACCGCTTCGGCAACCTGGTCACCAGCGTCCGCCACCGCGACCTGCCCGCCCAGCGACTGGAGGTGGAGGTCTGCGGCCAGCGGGTGCCAGGGCTGGTGCGCACCTACGCCGAGGGGGAGGGCCTCTGCGCCCTCATCGGCAGCGCCGGCTATCTGGAGATAGCGCTGCCCATGGGCTCGGCCGCCCGCGCCCTGGGCGCCGACGTCGGCGCCGAGGTGCGGGTGCGACCGCTATAATGCTGCTCGGGGAGAGGAGCCGTGACTGGCTGGCCCAGGCCGAGGGCGACCCGCTGCATGCCCGCAGCGACCAGGAGCGGGGCTTTTACGGCCAGGCAGCCTTTCGCTCTCCCCCGCCTGGAGCCGCACATCTATTCCGGGGGTGTGGCGCCCTGCGGGACACCCTGGCGGCCATGACCGGGGACGGGCCGGTGCTCTGGAGCGGCGAAGACTGAGGCGCGAGACGGGCGGGCCATGGCCCTGGTCTTCATGGGCACCCCCCAGTTCGCCCTGCCCTCGCTGCGGGCCCTGGTGGAGGCGGGCTACCAGATAGCGGCCGTCTACACCCGCCCCGACCGCCCGGCGGGTCGTGGCCTGCGGCCGCGTCCGCCGCCGGTGAAGGAGCTGGCGCAGGAGTTGGGGCTGCCGGTGCGCCAGCCCGAGAGCCTGCGCCGCCCCGAGGCCATCGCCGAGCTGCGGGCGCTGGCGCCGGAGGTCATCGTCGTCTGCGCCTACGGACAGATACTGCGCCGACCGGTGCTGGAGGTGCCGCCCAGGGGCGTCCTGAACGTCCACCCCTCGCTGCTGCCGCGACACCGCGGTCCGTCGCCCATCGCCGCTGCCATCCTGGCCGGGGACGCCGAGACGGGCGTGACCATCATGCTCATGGACGAGGGGATGGACACGGGGCCGGTCCTCGCCCAGCGCTCCCTTCCCGTCTCACCCTTCGACAGCGCCGGCACCCTGGGCGAGAAGCTCTCGCACCTGGCGGCCGAGCTCCTGCTGGATACCCTGCCCCGCTGGCTGCGGGGCGAGATCACGCCGCAGCCCCAGGACGAGTCGCGGGCGACGGTCACGCGGCTGCTACGCAAGGAGGACGGCGCCATAGACTGGCGCCTGCCGGCCGAGGAGATATGGCGGCGGGTGCGGGCCTACGACCCCTGGCCCGGCGCCTACACCTACCTGGACGGCGAGCAACTGCACATCTGGGCCGCCTGGCCCCTGGCGGGCGACTCCGGCCAGGAGCCGGGGACGGTGGTGGCGCTTTCGCCGGAGCTGGCGGCGCAGGTGCCGCCCCAGGCGGGGCGGGCGGCCTTCGCCGTGCAGACGGGCGCCGGCCTGCTGGCCGTCCTGCGCCTGCAGCGGGCGGGCAGAAGGCCCCTGGGGTCGGAGGAGTTCCTGCGCGGTATGCCGGGGATCGTCGGGCGGCGGCTGACGACGCCGCCGACGGGCTGAGGGCGGGCGGCCCTGGCCGCCCCTATCCCTCTTCTTCCTCCTCTTCCTCCTCGCGGCGGGAGCGCACCACCTCCACCTCGGCCGGGGCGACCTCTTCCGCCGCCGCTTCCTCCTCCTCGGCCGGGGCCGCCTCCACGATGGCCCGCGCCACCACCGCCTCGGGGTCGGTCAGGATGACTACCCCCGGCGGCGGCTGCAGGTCGGACACGTGGATGACCGAATCGGGCGCCTCCAGCCGCGACAGGTCCACCTCGATGAACGGCGGCAGGGCGGTGGGCAACCCCTCCACCAGCACCACGTCCAGCAACTGCAGGACCATGGCGCCGTAGCGGTCGGCGGCGGGCGCCTCGCCCACCAGGTGCAGGGGCACCTCCAGGCGCACCTTCTCGGTGAGGGAGACCTGCTGGAAGTCCACGTGCAGCAGCTCGTCGCTGATGGGGTCCTTCTGGATGGCGCGGATGAAGCAGGGGCGCTCCTCCTGGCCGTCCACCTGCAGGTAGACGATCTCGTGGCGACCGGCGTGGCGCAGCAGATGGCGCAGGTCGTGGGTGGGCACCTGGATGGCCAGGGACTCGATGCCCTTGCCGTAGATGTTGGCCGGGGTGAGCCCTTGGCGCCGCAGCCGCTTGACCGCCTTGCCCAGCACCTGGCGCCGGCTGGCCTTCAGTTCGACCTTCTCACGCGCCTGGACCATGCCTCTCTCCTCCCGAGGGGCAAGCATAGGTGGCGAGGGCGCCTGGGTCAACGGCGCCCTTGCCGGGCGGGTAGGCCGTTGGCGAAAATGGTGTCGGGATGGGCATTGAGCAGGTGGGCAAGTGGCTCATCGTGGCCGGCATCGGCCTGGCGGTGCTGGGGGGCCTGGTGCTCCTCGCCGCGCGGGTGCCCTTCCTGGGGCGCCTGCCCGGCGACATCCTCGTCCAGCGCGACAACTTCACCTTCTACTTTCCGCTGGTCACCTCCATCCTCCTCAGCATCCTGCTGACCATCGTCCTGAACGTGGTGCTCCGTTTCTGGCGCTGACTTGACCCGCCCCGCCCGCCTGTGCTCATATAGCGTTGCTTCGGCGGAGGCGGCGAGGTGCAGGAGAAGCTGGAGCGGCTGAAGGGCATCCTGCGGCAGATGGGCTCGGTGGTGGTGGCCTATTCGGGCGGGGTGGACAGCGCCTTCCTGGCAGCGGTGGCCCACCAGGTGCTGGGGGAGCGGGCGCTGTGCGTCACCGCCCGCTCGCCCTCGCTGCCCGCCGCCGAGCTGGCCCAGGCCGAGGAGCTGGCCCGGCGGCTGGGCCTGCGCCACCGCGTCATCGAGACGCGGGAGCTGGAGCGCCCCGGCTACGTCCAGAACTCGCCCGCCCGCTGCTTCCACTGCAAGGACGAGCTGTATACGGCCCTGGCCGCCCTGGCCCGGGCCGAGGGCATCGCCTGGGTGGCCGACGGCACCAACGCCGACGACCTGGACGACTTCCGGCCGGGCCTGGCCGCCGCCCGCCAGCACGGCGTCCGCAGCCCCCTGCTGGAGGCGGGGCTGGGCAAGGCCGAGATCAGGGAGCTGTCGCGGCAGATGGGGCTGCCCACCTGGGACAAGCCTGCCTCCCCCTGCCTCGCCTCCCGCATCCCCTACGGCACGCCGGTGACGGTCGAGGCGCTGGAGCGCATCGAGCGCGCGGAGGCCTTCCTGCGCTCCCTGGGACTGCGGGTGCTGCGCGTCCGCCATCACGACGCCATCGCCCGCATCGAGACCGACGCCGAGGGCATGGAGACCCTCATGGCCCAGCGCGAGCGGGTGGTAGAGGGGCTGCGCTCCCTGGGCTACCTCTACGTCACGCTAGACCTGGCGGGCTACCGGCGCGGCGCCCTGAATGCCGGCCTGCGGGGTCAGCGGGCGCCGTCCAGGGGCGAGTAGCGGCCGTCCACGCGGCGGGCGGGCAGGAAGCGCCCCGCCCGCAGCTCCCGCAGCAGGTCGTCCAGCCCCCGCACCTCGGCCTCGAAGATAGTGGCGTAGTGGCCGACCTCCATAGGGGCGTGGGCGTCGCTGGAGCCGACGACGGGCTTGCCCAGGTAGCGGGCCACGGCCAGGGCCAGCTCGTTCTCCCGGTCCACGCAGCCGCCGTTGAGCACCTCGATGGCGTCCACCAGCTCGAACACGGGGTGCCTGGCCAGCTCCGACACCGGCAGCGCGGCCGCGTCGGGCACCCGCCCGAAGAGGAGGCTGGAGGGGCCGGGGAAGTAGCGGAAGGGGTGGGCGAGGATGAGGAAGGCGCCCGCGGCATCGGCCGCCCGCCGCAGGTCTCGGGCGGTGCGGATGTCGCCGACGACGGGCCCCAGGCCGATGGCGATGATGTGGCCCATGTCGGTGGACCACTCGCGGGCGGGCACGGCCACGATGCCCGTCTCCTGGTAGAACTGCTCGGCCCGCTCCCGCGGCCAGGGGGTCACGTGCTCGCTGACCGCCAGGGCGGTGAGGCCCGCTCGCTGGGCGGCGTCGGCCAGCCGCTGGGGCGTGATCATGGAGTCGTAGGAGCCCAGGGTGGTGTGGATGTGCAGGTCTATGATGCTGGGCATGACACCTTCCCCGTTCTTTGTCCCAAGGTCAGGATAACATCGGACGCCCGTAGGTTACAGGCCGCTGCATACGGATGGCGGCGACCGCTAAAATGGCCCCTGGCATGGCCTCCCTGCTGGGGGTGGACGTCGGCGGCACCTTCACCGACTTCCTGCTCTGGGAAGACGGTCGCCTGCGCCTGTTCAAGCGTCCCAGCACCCCTTCCGACCCCTCGCGGGGGGTGCTGCTGGGCCTGGACGAGATGTCGGCCCGGCCCGGGGCGGTGGTGCACGGCTCCACCATCGCCACCAATGCCCTCATCGAGCGCAAGGGGGCGCCCACGGCCCTGGTGACCACCGCCGGCTTCGCCGACGTGCTGGTCATCGGCCGCCAGACCCGTCCCCGCCTTTACGACCTGGAGCCGTGGCGACCGCCGCCGCTGGTGCCCGACGGCTGGCGCCTGGAGGCCCACGAGCGGCTGGACGCCCAGGGGCGGGTGCTGGAGCCCCTGGACACGGAGGAGGCCGAGGCGCTGGTGGAGCAGGCCCTCTCCCTGGGCGCCCGCTCCCTGGCCGTCTGCTTCCTCTTCTCCTTCCTCGACCCGCGCCACGAGGCGATGGTGGCCGCGGCCGCCCGACGGCGGGGGCTCTTCGTCTCTCCCTCGCACGAGGTGCTGCCCGAGCACCGGGAATACGAGCGCACCGTGGCCACGGTGGTCAACGCCTACGTTTCGCCGGTCATGTCCGCCTATCTGGAGCGGCTGGAGGCGGGCCTGCGCGGACGCGGGGTGGGGCGGCTGAGCATCGTCTCCTCGGCGGGCGGGGTCATGGCGCCGACGGCGGCCGGGCGGCTGGCGGTGCGGACGGTGCTGTCGGGTCCGGCGGCGGGAGTGGTGGGCGCCCTGTGGGCAGCCGCCCACAGCGGCATCGAGCGCATCGTCACCCTGGACATGGGCGGCACCTCGGCCGACGTCTCCCTCTGCCCCGGCCGCCTGCCCGAGCGCGACGAGACGCTGGTGGGCGACCTGCCCGTGCGGGGCAGCGCCGTGGACGTGGTCAGCGTCGGCGCCGGCGGTGGCTCCATCGCCCGCGTGGACGAGGGCGGCGCCCTGCGGGTGGGCCCCGAGAGTGCCGGCGCCGACCCGGGCCCCGCCTGCTACGGCCGCTCGCTGCTGCCCACGGTGACCGACGCGCACGTGCTGCTGGGGCGCATCCTGCCCGAGCACTTCCTGGGCGGGCGGATGGCCCTGCACCCGTCGCGGTCGCGGCGTGCCCTGGCCAGCATCGCGTCCGCCTTCGGCGGCGACCCACTGCGGGCGGCCGCCGCCGTCCTGCGGGTGGCCAACGCCAGCATGGAGCGGGCGCTGCGCATCGTCTCGGTGGAGCGGGGCCACGACCCCAGGGAGTTCACCCTGGTGGCTTTCGGCGGTGCCGGCCCCCTCCACGCCTGCGAGCTGGCCGAGGCCCTGCGCCTGCCGCGGGTGCTGGTGCCCCCCTATCCGGGCGTCCTCTCCGCCCTGGGGATGGTGGTGGCCCGCCCGACCAAGGAGATGCGGGCGGCGGCCATGCTGCCCGTCCCGCCCCAGGACGGCCCCGCCTGGCAGGAGGTGGCCGAGAGGCTGCGGGCGCGCCTGGCCGAACTGGAGGAGCGAGGCCGACAGGAGCTCCTGGACGAGGGCTTCTCGCTGGCGGGCCTGCAGCGGGAGGTGCTGCTTGACCTGCGCTACCTGGGCCAGTCCTACGAGCTGACGGTGGCGGTGGAGGAGCCCCACCCCTCCCGCTTCCTGCCCCGCTTCCACGCCCTGCACCGGGAGCGGTATGCCCACGCCGACCCCGGGCGACCGGTGGAGGTGGTGAACCTGCGCCTGCGCCTCACCCTGCCGGGGGCGCAGGTGGCCCTGCCGCCCCTGCCCGAGGGCGGCCCCGACCCCTCCGCTGCCCTGGTCGCCCGGCGTCCGCTCTGGTGCGGGCGCCGGGTGCAGGCGCCCGTCTACCGGCGGGAGGCGCTGCGGGCGGGCAACCGCATCGCCGGGCCGGCGCTGGTGGTCCAAGAAGACGCCACCACCCTGGTGCCGCCCGGCTGGCGGGGCAGCGTGGACGCCGCCGGCAACCTGCTGCTGGAAGCGACGGGCGCCTGAAGCGCCTCGGCGAGACAGGCCCCGCCTTCCTTGACCGCCTCGGGGGGCCGTGCTAGGGTGCAAGATGGTGGAGAGGATGGGGCGCGTCTATCTGGACCACGCTGCTACCACGCCCCTGGACCCCCGCGTGCTGGAAGCGATGCTCCCCTACCTGGCCCAGCACTGGGGGAACCCCTCCAGCGTCTACCTGGAGGCGCAGGAGGCGCGCAAGGGGCTGGAGTGGGCGCGGCGCACCGTCGCCGAGGCCCTGGGCTGCCGTCCCCAGGAGGTCATCTTCACCTCCTGCGCCACCGAGGCCGACAACCTGGCCCTGCGCGGGGTGGCCCAGGCCATGCGCGAGCGGGGCGACCATATCGTCGTCTCGGCCATCGAGCACCACGCCGTCCTTCATCCCGCCGAGCGGCTGGAGAAGGAAGGCTTCCGCGTCACCTACCTGCCGGTGGACGGCGAGGGGTTCGTTGACCTGGAGGCCCTCGAGCGAGCGGTGGGGCCGCAGACGGTGCTGGTCTCCATCATGTATGTGAACAACGAGGTGGGCACCATCGAGCCGGTCGCCGAGGCGGCCCGCATTGTCAAGGCGCGCAACCCCCGGGCCGTCTTCCACACCGACGCCGTGCAGGCGGTGGGCATCCTCGACCTGAACGTGGACCGCCTGGGCGTGGACATGATGACCATCGGCGCCCACAAGTTCTACGGGCCCAAGGGGGTGGGGGCGCTCTACGTGCGCAGCCGCACCCCCTTCCTGCCCCAGCAGTTGGGCGGCTCCCAGGAGCGCAACCGTCGCGCTGGCACCGAGAACGTGGCCGGCATCGTGGGCATGGCCAAGGCCCTGGAGCTGGCCCTGGCCGAGCGGGAGCAGCGGGTCGCCCACTACCGCGCCCTGCGCGACCGCCTGCTCGCCGAGCTGCCGAGGCGCATACCGGGCGTGCACATCACCGGGCCGAAGGACCCCGAGCGACGGGCGGCCCACATCGCCTCCTTCTGCATCGAGGGGGTGGAGGGGGAGGCGGTGCTGATGGCCCTGGACCTGGAGGGGGTGGCCGCCTCCAGCGGCTCCGCCTGCACCTCCGGCTCCCTGGAGCCCTCCCACGTGCTGAAGGCGATGGGCGTGCCCCCCGACCTGGCCCGGGGCTCCCTGCGGCTGTCGGTGGGGAAGGACAACACGCCCGAGGACATCGAGCGGGTGCTAGCAGTGCTGCCCGGCATCGTGGAGCGGCTGCGGGCCCTGTCGCCCCTGCGCCGCGAGCGACGGCCGGCGGCGGTGCCCGGCGAGGGCTAGGAGGCGAGGCATGGTCAGGCCCACGGTTCGCCCCGACGACACGGTGGAGGAGTCCCTGCGCCAGAACCTCCTCCTGACCAAGGTGGACGAGATCCTGGCCTGGGCGCGCAGCTCCTCCCTCTGGCCCCTCATGTTCGGCCTGGCCTGCTGCGCCATCGAGATGATCGCCACCGCCACCTCGCGCTACGACATCGCCCGCTTCGGCGCCGAGGTCTTCCGTCCCTCGCCCCGCCAGGCCGACCTGATGATCGTGGCCGGCACCGTCACCTGGAAGATGGCGGTGCCCCTGCGCCGCATCTACCTGCAGATGGCCGAGCCCAAATGGGTCATCTCCATGGGCTCCTGCGCCAACATCGGCGGCCCCTTCGCCTACGGCTACTCGGTGCTGCCGGGGGTCAACCTCATCGTGCCGGTGGACGTCTACGTCCCCGGCTGCCCGCCCCGGCCCGAGAGCCTGCTGCAGGGCCTCATCCTCCTGCAGGAGAAGGTGAAGCGCTACCGGGCCACGGGCCAGCGCGACCGCAAGGAGCCCTCGGGCGACTTCTCCCGATACCTGCCCGAGGGCGACCCCCTGCGCCAGGAGCTGGAGTCCCTCTTCCCGCCCCACATCTAGGACGGCCTCCCGCCCCGGAACGGGGGAGGCAACGGGCGCGGGGGCCAGAGCGTCAGCCAGGCCCGCCCCAGCACGTCCCGTCGCCGCACCGGGCCCCAGCGGCGGCTGTCGCTGCCCACGTCGGCGGCCAGGCTGAGGAGAAAGTAGGCGTCGGGCGGCAGGCGCTGGCCGGGCGGCCCCTGGCCCTGGGCGCCCGTCCACTCTAGGGGGCGCCCCTCCACCCACACCCGCCGCCCGTCCACGGCCACCCTGTCGCCCGGTAGGGCGGCCAGCAGCTTCAACACCTCCCTTCCCCCCAGGCGGGCCAACACCACCTCCCCTCGCCTCGGGGTGCGCAGGCGGTAGCTCAACTGCTCCACCAGCAGTAGTTGTCCGTGCCGCAGGAGCGGATACATGCTCCAGCCCGCCACCCGCACCGGCCGCAGGCAGGCGGCCGCGCCGACGAGTAGGGCAGCTAGGAGCAGCAGGGCCATGGTCGCGGGCTGGCCCCGGTGGGGGCGCCTGTAGTAAATTTGTAGCCAGAGAACCTGCGGGACAAGGAGGGAGAGCCATGTCCTGGCGCGATTTCCTCGCTCACCTGCGGCCGCGAGAGGCCCACGCCCACTGCGACATCCCCTGCGGCATCTACGACCCCCTGCCGGCCCAGATCGCGGCCATGACGGTGCTGCGCATGCACCAGCTCATCGAGGGCCTGCAGAAGCCTGGCCCCGATGCCAGCAAGGAGGAATTGGACCGCTACGAGAACTCCCTCTCCCGCTACGTGGCGGTCAAGGAGCAGCACGCCGAGCTGTGCAAGCGGGAGCTGGACATCCTCTGGCACGACTACTTCAAGCCCGAGCACCTGGAGAAGTATCCCGACCTGCACAACCTGTTCTGGAACACCATCAAGCTGGCCTCCAAGACCAAGCAGGAGATAAACAAGCAGGCGGCGGAGGAGCTGGTGCAGTCGGTGCAGCGCATCGCCGAGATCTTCTGGGAGACCAAGGGCGTGCGCACGCACCGGGTGGAGACGCACATGCCCGTGGGGGGCCAATACGTGCTGCCGGCCGCCTAGCGGCCCGTATGTGAAAGGCTTCACGTCCCCCTTGAAGGCAGCGGGGGGCAGGGATACAATGGCGGGGTAAGGAGGGGGAGATTTGTTCGGCACCGGCATCGTCAAGGGGATGCTCCTCACCTTTCGCCATCTCTTTCGTCCCCCCTTCACCGTCCAGTATCCCGAGCAGCGCCGTTACATCCCCGAGAACGCCCGCACCAACCTGCTCTGGTTCGAGGAGCGCTGCACCGGCTGCTCCACCTGCGCCCAGGCCTGCCCCGACGGCTGCATCCTGGTGGAGACCTCGCCCAACCCCGACGGCACCCTGAACATCCTGCGCTACGAGATAGACTTCCGCCTCTGCATGTATTGCGCCCTGTGCGTGGAGGCCTGCCCCTACGAGGCTATCCAGGCCGGCGGCCCCTACGACGACGCCGCATACGAGTTCGACGACCTCTACCGCGACAAGCACAAGCTGACCGAGATGGCCCAGGAATACCTGCGCACCCACGACTGGACCTACCCCAACGGCGACAAGGCCCCCCGCCCCGAGGAGCGGCCGCTGCACCTGGGCAAGCCCGCCCGGGGTCAGGCCGCCTTCGACCCCGAGGTGGGCCTGGGCGGCGGCCCCATCCCCCTGGCGGTGAAGGGGGGCAGCGGGGCCGCCGGCGCCCGCGGCTGATGCCGTCATGGCTACCGTGACCATCAACGGCCGCCAGGTGGAGGCGCCCGACGGGGCGCCCCTGGTGGAGGTCATCAAGAACGCCGGCATCTTCATCTCCAACCTGTGCTACGTGGACGGCCTGCCGCCCTACGCCGGCTGCCGCACCTGCGTGGTGGAGATCGAGGGCATGCGGGGCGTGCAACTGGCCTGCACCACCCGCGTGACCGACGGCATGGTGGTGCGCACCGACGGGCCGGAGGCCAAGCGCATGCGCCAGGCCGCCCTCTCCCTCATCATGTCCTACCACTCCGACCGCTGCCTCACCTGCCACCGCGTGGTCAAGTGCAAGCCCGGCGACACCTGCCTGCGCGACGGCGTGGTCACCCACCGCTGCCTCACCTGCTCCAAGAACTACCGCTGCGAGCTGCAGACCACCTGCGAGATGCTGGAGATGGCCGGCTACGAGCCCTGGGAGGGGGAGGAGCGCACCTACTACACCACCCCCCAGCCGGAGCCCGACCGGGCCAACCCCTTCCTGGAGTTCGACCCCCAGATGTGCATCGTCTGCACCCGTTGCGTGCGGGTGTGCGACGAGGTGCGGCACACGGGGGCCATCACTCTGGCGGGGCGCTTCAACCCCCGCATCGAGTTCGGCGCCGGCGGCCCGGTGCACGAGTCCAACTGCGACTTCTGCGGCTCCTGCATAGACGTCTGCCCCACCGCCACCCTCATGGAGCACCCCAACAAGTGGGCGGCCATGCAGACGGAGCGCTGGGTGCCCACCACCTGCACCTGGTGCTCGGTGGGCTGCTCCATCTTCCTGGGCGTGAAGGGGGGCAGGGGCGTCGTCGTCAAGCCCGACACCGCCGGCAACCCCTTCAGCCGCGACCAGCTCTGCGTCCGCGGCCGCTTCCACTACGACTTCGTGCGCCCTCATCAGCGGCTGCAGCGCCCGCTGCTGCTGCGCGATGGCACCCGCCAGGAAGCCTCCTGGGAGGAGGCCCTGGACTACGCCGCCTCCCGCCTGGCCGAAATACGGGAGGCCCACGGGCCCGAGGCCATCGGCTTCCTGGGCTCCCCCCTCATGACCAACGAGGAGAACTACCTGCTGACGAAGCTAGCGCGAGCGGTGGTGGGCAGCCCCAACCTGGACTCCAGCGCCGGGCCGGTGGCCCGCGCCGCCCTGGACGCCCTGCGCGAGGCCTTCGGCTCCCCCGTCCTGCCCGCCGACCTGACGCACCTGCCCGGGGCCCGCACCCTGCTGGTGGTGGCCGACGACTTGGAGTCGTCCCACAACGTGGCCTCGGTGCGGGTGAAGGACGCCGTCATCCGTGCGGGGGCCAGGCTCATCGTCGTCGCCCCCAAGTATGGCGAGCTGTGCGACTTCGCCACCGTCTGGCTGCGTCCCGCCCCGGGCCAGGAGGCGGCCGCGCTGGTGGCGCTGCTGCGCTCCCTGGCGCAGGGGGGCCTGCCGCGGGAGGTGCCCGGGCCCCTGCCCGAAGCGGAAGCGGAAGGGGTGGATGCCGCCGACCTGTCGCGGGCGGCCGACATCCTGCGGGAGGCGGTGGCCGGCGAGTCGTGGCGGCCGCTGGCCTTCGTCTACGCCCTGCCTCACCTGGCGCCGGCCCATGTGCGGGCGGCCACCGCCTCCCTCTGCGCCCTGGCCGTCGCCTGCCTGGGCGACGCGGCGCCGTCGTCCCTTTACCTCCTGCCCCAGGAGGCCAACGTCTGGGGGATGCTGGACGTGGGCGTCGCGCCCGACCTGCTGCCCGGCTACCGTCCGGCCGGCGAGCCGGCGCCCCAGGGCGAACTGGAGCGGCTCTGGGGAACGCCGGTGGCCGGGGGGCGCGGCCGCGACCTGACCCGGATGCTGCAGGAGGCGGGCGGCCGCCTGCGGGCGCTGGTGGTCGTGGGCGATAACCCCCTCTTCTACCTGCCCGACCGTCAGCGGGTGCGGGAGGCCCTGGCCCGCCTGGAGTTCCTCTGCGTCGTGGACAGCCTGGACACGGGCACCGCCCAGATGGCCCACCTGGTGCTGCCCGACTCGGGGCCTTACAGCAAGGAGGGCACCATCACTAACGCCGACCGTCGCGTGCTGCGGCTGCACGTGGCGGCGGCGCCGGCCGGGGAGTCGCGGCCCGCCTGGGCCATCCTGCGTGACATCTCGCTGCGGCTGGCCCAGCGCCTTGGCCTGGGCGAGGTGCGCCTGAACTACGCCCGCCCGGCCGAGATCATGGACGAGCTGGCCCAGGTGGTGCCCCTATACCGCGCCGCCCGCTACGACGAGCTGGACAACGGCGCCCAGCAGTCCCGGGACGGCCTGGGGCCGACGGCCGCCCGGGTGCCCCCGCTGTCGCTGCCGACCGACGGCCACCGCAACGGGCACCTGCTGCTCACCGGCCGCGGCCTCTACACCAGCTACGAGGCGGCCGCCCTGGGCCTGCCCGACGCCGACCGCCTCCACCGCGAGGAGTCGCTGGAGATCCACCCCGACGACGCCGCCGCCCTGGGCATCGGCCCCGGCCAGCCGGTGCGGGTGGCCAACGACCGGGGCGAAATGGTGCTGCCGGCCAAGTTGACCTACGGCGTGGCGCCGGGGACGGTCTTCGTGCCTCTGCCCTACGGCGGTGCCGCCGTCCTGGACCTGTTCGGCCCCGACGAGCCGGCGGCCTCCGTCCGCCTCTCCCGCCCCTGACGCCGAGCGGCCGGCATCTGCCCCGCCTCGCCGCCGCGTCAGCGCCTGCAGGCGTTCGACGCGGGCCCGCACCGGCTCGCCGGGCGCAAGGGCGCGGCCTTGCGCCGGGGGGGGCACCGGTGCTAACATTTGTAGCGAATAGACGAGCCCGAAGGTGGGGCGACCCACCTTTTTGAATTCTTTGGGGGTGCCGGCGGAGGCGTTGACGAAATGAAGAGCGAGTTCCTCATCGCCATAACCCAGCTGGCGGCCGAGAAGAACCTGCCCCGCGACGTAGTCCTGCGGGCGGTGGAGGCTGCCCTGGTCTCGGCCTACAAGAAGGACTCGGGCCTGCAGGGGAACATCGCCGTCCGCATTGACACCGACCGCGGCTCCGTCCACGTCTACCAGCTCAAGACGGTGGTGGAGGAGGTCTCGGACCCCAAGACGGAGATGACGGTGGAGGAGGCCCGCCGCTACCGCCCCGACGCCCAGGTGGGCGACACCATCGAGATAGAGGTGACCCCCCAGGGGGCAGGGCGCATCGCCGCCCAGACGGCCAAGCAGGTGGTCCTGCAGCGGCTGCGGGAGGCCGAGCGCGAGAAGGTCTACGAGGAGTTCGCCGCCCGCGAGGGCGAGGTGGTCTCGGGGGTGGTGCAGCGGGTGGAAGCGCGCCAGGTCATCGTTGACCTGGGCCACACCGAGGCGGTGCTGCCCGCCGCCGAGCAGATACGCAGCGAAGCTTACCGCCCCGGCCAGCGCCTCAAGTTCTACCTGCTGGAAGTCCAGCGCACCGCCAAGGGGCCGCAACTGGTGCTCTCCCGCACCCACCGCAACCTGGTTAAGCGGCTGCTGGAGCTGGAGGTGCCTGAGGTGGCCAAGGGCATCGTGGAGGTGAAGGCCATCGCCCGCGAGCCGGGACAGCGCAGCAAGGTGGCGGTGGCCGCCCGTCAGCCGGGGGTGGACCCGGTGGGCGCCTGCGTGGGGCTGCGGGGCCTACGCATCCAGAACATCGTCAACGAGCTGGGGGGCGAGCGCATTGACGTGGTGGAGTGGGACCGCGACCCGGCCCGCTTCGTGGCCAACGCCCTCAGCCCCGCCCAGGTGAGCCGCGTCATCATCAATGAGGAGGAGAAGACGGCCATCGTGGTGGTGCCCGACCGCCAGCTCTCCCTGGCCATCGGCAAGGAGGGGCAGAACGCCCGCCTGGCGGCCAAGCTCACCGGCTGGCGCATTGACATCAAGCCCGAGTCGCTGCTGGAGAAGGTGGCCGTGCCGGCCAAAGCCCCGGCCAGGGAGGAGCCGCCCGCCGAGGAGAGGCCCCTGCAGCCCTGGGAGGAGGTCATCGAACGGGAGGAGCCGGCAGCCGCCGAGGCCGAAGCCCCCGCCGCGGCAGAGGAGGCCCCCGCGGTGGCGGAGGCGGCCGCGCCCGAGCCCGTGGCTGCCCAGCCCCAGCGCCCCGTCATCCGCTTCGCCGAGGAGGTGCTGGGCCGCTCCTCCCGCCGCCTAGAGAAGGAGGAGGCCAAGGGCAAGTCGAAGGCCAAGAAGGGCGCCCGCCGCCCCAAGGTGGAGGAAGAGGAGTTCGACCTGGAAGAGCTGGAGGAGCTCTAGGCCGTGGCCGCCCGCGGCAGGCACATCCCCGTCCGCACCTGCGTCGGCTGTCGCGGCTCCACCGCCAAGAGGGAGCTGGTGCGCATCGTGCGCACGCCCGACGGTCGGGTGGAGGTGGACCCCAGCGGCAAGCGGCCGGGCCGGGGCGCCTACCTGCACCGCGACTACGCCTGCTGGCAGGCGGCCCTGAAGCGCGACCGGCTGGCCCACGCCCTGCGCACCAGCATCTCGGCGGCCGAGCGGGAGGCCCTCCTGGCCTACGCCCAGTCACTCAGGCAGAAAGGTGAAGTAGCGACATGACGACCCACGGCGCCGGCACCATCACCCTGCCCGAGACCATCACTGTGCGGGAGCTGGGGGAGAAGCTGGGCATCTCGCCCATCGAGGTCATCAAGGGCCTCATGAAGCGGGGCATCATGGCCAACATCAACCAGGCGGTGGAGTTCGAGGCGGCGGCGGCCCTGGCCCAGGAGCTGGGCTTCCAGGTGGAGGCCGAGGGGAGGCAGGCCGCCCCTGCCCGCGCCGCCGTCGCCCCGCAGGAAGAGGAGGACGCCTCCCGCCTGCAGCCCCGGCCGCCGGTGGTGGCCGTCATGGGGCACGTGGACCACGGCAAGACGACGCTGCTGGACACCATCCGCCGCACCAACGTGGCCGCCCAGGAGGTGGGGGGCATCACCCAGCACATCGGCGCCTATCAGGTGGAGGTGGACGGGCACCGGATCACCTTCATAGACACCCCCGGTCACGAGGCCTTCACCGCCCTGCGCGCCCGCGGCGCCCAGGTCACCGACATCGCCGTGCTGGTGGTGGCCGCCGACGACGGCGTCATGCCCCAGACGGTGGAGGCCATCAATCACGCCAAGGCAGCGGGGGTGCCCATCATCGTGGCCATCAACAAGGTGGACCTGCCCGGCGCCGACCCCGAGCGGGTGAAGCGGCAGCTGACGGAGCACGGGCTGCTCATCGAAGAGTGGGGGGGCGACGTCATCGCCCTGCCCGTCTCGGCCAAGACGGGCGAGGGCGTCCAGGACCTGCTGGAGCACATCATCCTGGTAGCGGAACTGCAGGAGCTGAAGGCCAACCCCGACCGGCCGGCGGTGGGCACCATCATCGAATCGGAGCTGGACCCGCGTCGCGGCCCCATGGCCACCGTCATCGTCCAGAACGGCACCCTGCGGGTGGGCGACGTGGTGGTGGCGGGCGAGACCTGGGGCCGGGTGAAGGCCATGTTCGACGAGTGGGGGCGGCCGGTGCGGGAGGCGGGACCCTCCACGCCGGTCAAGATCATGGGGCTGGAGGAGGTGCCACGGGCGGGCGACGCCCTGCGCGTCCTGCCCGACGAGTCGGCCGCCCGCGAACTGGTGGAGGAGCGGCGCCGCGAGCGGGCTGCCGCCCGCGCCGCCCATGCCATTACCCTGGAGGAGCTGGCCGGCCAGATCGCCGCCGGCCAGGCGCGGGAGCTGAACGTCATCCTCAAGGCCGACGTCCAGGGCAGCGTGGAGGCCATCCGCGGCGCCCTGGAGCGGCTGAGCAGCGAGCGGGCGCGGGTCAACGTCCTGCACGCCGCCACCGGCAACGTCACCGAGTCGGACGTGCTGCTGGCCGAGGCGTCCAAGGCCATCATCGTCGCCTTCCAGGTGAAGGCGGAGCCGGGCGCCCAGCGCGAGGCGGCCAACTACGGCGTCCAGATCCGCCACTACCAGATCATCTACCAGCTCATCGAGGACATGCAGAAGGCGCTGGAGGGGCTGCTGGAACCGGAGACGGTGGAGGTGGTGGAGGGGCGGGCGGAGGTGCGGGCCGTCTTCCGCGTCCGCCAGGGGAAGGTGGCCGGCTGCTACGTACGCGAGGGCAGCATCGTGCGCGGGGCGCCCTGCCGCGTCATCCGCGGCGGCGAGGTGCTGCACACGGGGCGCATCTCCAGCCTGCGCCGCTTCCAGGAGGACGTGCGGGAGGTCTCCGCCGGCTACGAGTGCGGCATCGGCGTGGACGGCTTCAACGATTTCGTCGAAGGGGACTATATCGAGACCTTCCGCCGCCAGCGCAAGTCGTGACCGTGGCGGCGGTGGAGGTGGGGGGCCATGAGCCGGCGATTGGAGCGCCTGGGCACCCTGTTGCGCCAGGAGCTTTCCGACCTGGTGCGCCGCGAACTGCACGACCCGCGCCTGGCCCAGTTCATCACCATCACCCGGGTGGACGTCTCGCCCGACCTGCAGTATGCCCGCGTCTACGTGAGCGTGCTGGGCTCGCAGGAGGAGAAGGAGGCTACCCTGGAGGCGCTGCGCAGCGCCAGCGCCTTCCTGCGCTATCACCTGGTGCAGCGCCTGGTGGTCAAGCGTGTCCCCTCCCTCCAGTTCCGCCTGGACGACTCCCTGGAGCGGGGCGACCGGCTCCTGCGGCTGATAGACGAGGTGGCGCAGCAGGGGCCCGGCTAGGGCATTGGCTGTCAGCGGCGTCCTGAACGTCCACAAGCCGCCCGGCCCCACCTCGTTCGCGGTGGTGCGCCAGGTGCGGCGGCTGACGGGCGAGCGCCGCGTCGGTCATGGCGGCACCCTGGACCCCCTGGCCGAGGGGGTGCTGCCCGTCCTGCTGGGCAGGGCCACCCGCCTCTCCCGCTACCTGCTGGACCTGCCCAAGACCTATCTGGCCGAGGGGCGGCTGGGCCAGGCCACCGACACCTACGACGCCCAGGGCGCCGTGACCCTGGAGGCCGACGCCTCGGGCGTGACGGAGGAGTTCCTGCGCGAGGCCCTGAGCGCCTTCGTGGGTGCCATCCGCCAGGTGCCGCCGCCCTACAGCGCCGTAAAGGTGGGCGGCCGCCCCGCCTACGCCCGCGTCCGCGCCGGGGAGGCGCCCTCCCTTGCGCCGCGCACCGTCCAGGTGTATAGCCTGCGCCTGGTGGACTACCGCCCGCCCCGCTTCGTCCTGGAGGTGGAGTGCGGGCGGGGCACCTACGTGCGCTCCCTCGTCCACGACCTGGGGATGCGGCTGGGCTGCGGCGCCCACCTCACGCGGCTGGTGCGGCTGCGGGTGGGCCCCTTCGCCCTGGCCGAGGCGGTGCCGCTGGAGCGCCTCCCTCAGGAGTGGCTCTCGCGCCTCCTTCCCCCCGACGCTGCCGTCGCCCACCTGCTGGCGGTGCGCCTGGACGAGGCGCAGGCGACGGCGGTGGCCCACGGCCGCCCCCTGCCCCTGGCGGCGCTGCCGCTGGCCGCCCAACGGCTGCGGGCCCACGACGAGCAGGGCAATCTGCTGGCCGTATTGCGCCGCGACGACATAGCTGGCCTCTGGCGGCCAGAGACGGTCTTGGCTAGCTAGAGGCGCCCTAAGGAGCGGAAAGCTCTTTATAGCTCCCCTCTCGATGGGACTTGGTGCCCGAAAGCGCCCTTGACATCCTCATCAGGAAGGGTATCCTAGGGCGCAAGCAGGCCCTTTACAGAAGATTCGAGGGGGGTGTGTGAACGATGCAGGCCTACTGCCTCAAGTGCCGCGCCCAGCGAGAGATGCGCAACCCGCAGTCGGTGACCCTGAAGAACGGCCGCCCCGCCACCAAGGGCACCTGCCCCGTGTGCGGGACGGTCATGTATCGCATCGGTAAGGCGTAGGCACCCGGACGGCCGCGGGGGGCGGGCCGACTCGCCCCCCGCGGCCCTGGCCCCACCCCACAGCCCCGACGGGGCGCCCCGGCCTTCGCGACGGCGGTCGCGACAGACGGGCTGCACCCATCGCTCCCCATGGCACTCGACCTTCGCCGTTGTTAAGATAGAGGCCACTGTCAGCTAGCGACGCCGACGTCGCGCCGGAGCGAGGGGAGATGAGCGAGGCCCTGGCCTGGTGGGCGGCCCTCACCCTGATCGGGGCGGCTGCCTTTCCGCTGGCCTTCGTCCTCTTCCCCGACCTGCCCGACCGTGGCTACACCCTGGCCCGTCCCCTGGGCCTCTTCTGGCTGGCCTATGTCCTCTGGGCCGGTTCCGCCCTGCGCCTCATCCCCAACCTGACGGCGACGGTGGTGGCCCTGGTGGTGGCGCTGGAGGTGGTGGGGATAGCGGTGGCGGCCCGACGGCTGCCGGAGATCGTTTCCTTCCTGCGCCGGAACCTGCTCTACGTGCTGGTCTGCGAGGCGCTGTTCGCCGGTGCCTTTGGCCTGGCCCTGTGGCTCCGCTCCCACGTGGCCGGCATCCACGACATCGAGAAGCCGATGGACTTCCTGATGCTGAACGCGGTGCTGGAGAGCCGCTTCTTCCCGCCATACGACCCCTGGCTGGCGGGCGAGCGCCTCAACTACTACTACTTCGGCTACGTGGTCCAGTCGGTGCCCATACGCTTTCTGGGCATACCCCCCAGCGTGGGCTACAACCTGGCCCTGACGGGCGCCCTGGCGCTGGGCGCTACCGCTGCCTTCGGTCTGGCCTACAACCTGGTGCGCTCGTCGGGCGGCGGGAGGGGCGTGGGTGCGCTGGCGGCGGGCGCCCTAACGGTCTACCTGGTCTTCATCGCCGGCAACCTGGAGGGGTTCCTGGAAGTGCTCTCGGCCCAGGGCATCGGCGATGCCTCCACCTACGGGTGGACTGCCGTCCGCACCCTGGATGGGGTGCGGCGCACCGACACGTGGTATCCCACCGTTCACTGGTGGTGGCTGGCCCCCATCACCTTCTCCGGCTACCTGAGCTGGAGCGAATTCCCTTTCTTCAGCTACGTGCTGGGCGACCTGCACCCGCACGTGCTGGCCACCCCTTTCACGTTCGTGGCCCTGGGCATGGGCCTGGCGTTGCTGCTGGGCGGGGAAGGGACGGCCTTCTTCTGGCGTCATCCCGAGCGGGTGCTGGCGGCGGGGCTGCTGGTGGGCGGCCTGGGCTTCATCAACTCCTGGCACCTACCGCCGGCCCTGGCGGTGCTGACCCTGGCGACGGCCATAGGCTGCCTGCGCCTGGACAGGGGGGTGCTGGCCGCCCTGGCCACGGCCACCGGCTACGGCGCAACGGTGGCGGTGCTGGCCGTCGCCCTCTTTTCCCCCTTCTACTTCGGCTCCCAGAACCCCACCGACCTCTTCTTCAGCCAGGGGCCGTCCATCAGGCCGGCGCACGTGTTCCTGTTCTGGGGGGCGATGCTGGTGCCGGTCTTCACCCTGGGGCTGGTGGAGGCGGTGCGCACGCTGCGGCGCCCGCGTCGGGGATGGGCGCTGACCGTCGCCGCCGTGGTCTCCTGCCTGCCCCTGGCAGCCTGGGCCATCGGGCACCGGCCCCTGTCCGTTCCCACCATAGACCTGCCCCACCAGACTTGGGGCTGGCCAACGGTGTGCCTCCTGAGCGGAACGCTCTTCCTGGTGCTGACGGGGTTGCTGGGGCGGCTGCTGGCCGGACAGGCGGCCGGAGGCGGGGCGGGGGGCACCTTCGCCCTGGCCCTGGCTGCCCTGGGCCTGGGCATGCTGCTCGTGCCCGAGCTGGTGATCGTGCGGGACACCCTGGGCCTGCGGGTGAACACCATCCTGAAGCTGTGGTATCAGGGGTGGCTCTTCCTGGGGCCGGCCACCGCCTTCGCTACCTATGCCGGGGTGCGGCGCCTGCCGGAAATGCCCCTGGCGCTGCGCCTTCCCGCCCTGACCTGGGGTGGGGCGATGGCGGCGCTGTTGCTGGCAGCGCTGGCCTATCCGGTGACGGCCTCCTTCGCCCGCACCGACGGCTTCCGCACGCACCGGACGATAGACGGGCTGGACTTCCTGCGCCGTGCCGACCCCCACGAATACGAGGCGACCCTCTGGCTGGCTGCGCGCACCGACAACGACGACGTGGTGCTGGAGGCGACCGGCCCCGGCTACAGCCAATACGGGCGCATCGCCAGCCGCACCGGCGTGCAGACGGTGCTGGGCTGGCCCGGCCACGAGCGCCAGTGGCGGGGGATCCCGTCGTCGGTGCTGGAGGCGCGCTGGCGAGAGGTGGACAGGGCCTACTGCTCGCCGGACGTGGCGGTCGCTCGGGCCATCATGAGCAAATACAGGGTCAGATACGTCTATGTGGGGAAGCTGGAGCGTCAACGCTATCTGGACCAGGCCATCCCCGAGGAGCAGAAGCGGATGCTGGACCCGGTGTGTCACGAGGGCAGGGAGTCGGTGGCTCTGGGGCTGGCCAAGTTCGCCCAGTTCATGGACGTGGCCTATCGCAACGCCGAGGTGGTGATATACGTGGTGCGCGAGGGGAGTGGCGGTCGGCCTTGACGGGCGGGAGGGGGTTCGTATACTCGTAGGTGGCAGGCGGAGGGATCGCACAGTGGCCGAGTGCGCCCGCCTGCTAAGCGGGTGGGGGGCCAATGCCCCCTCGCGGGTTCGAATCCCGCTCCCTCCGCCAGTCAGATACGAGACCACTGCCCTGACGCCCCCCAGAAGGCCCGAGGAGCGCCCCCAAAAACTGGGGTCAAAACTGGGGTCAGCTCCCACCCTGTCTCCCCCGGGGGAGAGGCCGCCATGCCCCGACGGGGGAACCACGAGGGGAGCATCCGCAGGCGGGCCGATGGCCGCTGGGAGGGGCGGGTCATGCTCTCGGGCCGTCGCTACTCCGTCTACGGGCGCACCGCTGCCGAGGCCCGTCGCAAGCTGCAAGAGCTAGCCCAGCGCTACCGCCTGGGGGAGCTGCCCGCCCTGACACCTCCACGCCCCCTGACCCTCAACGAGTGGGCCGAGACGTGGCTGAGGGACTGTGCAGGGAGGCTGCGGCCCCGCACGGTGCTGACCTACCGCCAGGCCCTCTCGCCCCTCCTGTCCCTCCTGGGCCGCACCAGGCTGGACCGGCTGGAGCCGCTGCGCCTTTCCCACGCCTTCACGTCCCTGAGGGGGCAAGTGGGCAGCCGCACCCTGGAGCAGGGCTACACCTACCTGCACGCCTGCCTGGAGGCGGCAAGGAAGTTGGGCCTTCTGCCCTACAACCCCCTAGACAGGGTGCCCAGGCCCAGGCACGAGAGGGGAGAGCGGGCGGCCTGGGGTGTGGCGGAGGCCAGGCGCTTCGCCCAGGCCTGCCACGCTGACGGCTCCCCCATCGCCCGCCTCCTGCTGTTCTGCCTGGCTACCGGCTGCCGCCTCTCGGAGGCCCTGGGCTGCCGCTGGGACGACCTGGACACCGCCGCAGGCACCCTGCGAGTGGCCCGCCACGTCTACTGGGTGGGCAGGGAGTGGCGCGAAGGAGAGGTCAAGACCCGGGCTGCCCGGCGCACCGTCCCCTTGCCCCAACTGGCCCGGCAGGCCCTGACGACGCCCGCACCGTCCTACCCCTACGTCTTCTGGGCAGGCCAGCCGCCCACCAGGAAGCAACTCTCCTACGCCATGCGCCGCCTCTGCCAGGCCGCCCAGGTGCCGCCCATCCCCCCTTATGCCCTCCGCTCGGTGCATGCGTCCCTCCTGACGCATGCGGGGCTGGACGTAGCGGCAACGAGGGCCCACCTGGGCCACGCCCGGGCCACGACCACGCTGGAGCACTACGCCAGGGCCCTGCCGGGAGACCGCCGGGCCGCTGCCCTCCTGGACGGCCTGTTCCGCCTTTAGCACCCCACGAGACGATTGTCTCGCGGGCTAGCCCAGGAGCCCCGGGGCGCCGGAGTAGAAGACGGCTATCTCCGGATGCCGCTGGAGAAACTTCTGCCGCCTGGGGTTGGTCTTCACCCGCCGGGCCAGGTTTGCCAGCCTGCGGGCAGCCGTGGGGTTGTGCCCCAGCAAGCGGGCGGCGAACTCGTAGGCCACCGCCGTCCGCTGGCCCTCCGGCACCCGCCGGAAGCGGAGATGGTGGAAAGGGCCCTGCGTTAGTAGCGCTCCTATAAGTTGACAGCGACTAGCCTTTGGCTTAACGTAGGGCCACAACTCGCGACGGGTATCGGCCCCATGAAAGCCAGCCAGGATGGGCAACCGACGGCTTGGTTGGCGGTTGGTGGCATCCTTGCATTTATCCTTGGCCTAGTAGTTCTGTACCCTGTGTATATCTTTTGGCTATACTTCCTCGCGCGCGCCAAGGGTCAAGAAGAGCGTCCAGCCCTACCGCCCCCTGAGAGGCGGTTCTGGCTCAAAAAGGCGCTACCCCTTGCGCTGTTGACGCCTCTGCCATTGCTCGGCTGGGTTGCTATCGCTTCTCTCCCCATCTGCGTCTACGTCCATGCGCTTAGAGTGGGGGCACACCGTGAAGGCAGGGGCCCAAGCCGACAGTTCCTGGTGGGCCTGGGGGTGGGGCTAGGAGCACCTGCGCTGGCGTTAAGCGCGGCATTGCTGGGATTCAGCATTGCCGTTGCCGTCCATCAGGCAGGAGATGGCGACAGCGGGGGGAGCCGAACCGCTAGCGGTGGCGTTGGCAGTGATTACCCCAGGGTTGCCTTGAGCCCTCTCGTGTTGGTGGCGGGAGCATACGCTCGGCCCTACTGGCAAGTGGTCGCATACGAACGGCTCGTGCTAGGGCCTTACGAAGAGAGAGACGCGTTTAACAGCCACGAACGGCTTCCATCATCCCTTAACTACTCCCCTTGCGCTGACATCTCGCTGGGCTTCAGCTGGGATGCCATTGCCGTAAGAGGGGGTGCCCCTGCTAGAGTGGAGTTTCTGTATTACCGCCAGTCGAGCGTCATGTTGGTGGCCACCGGCACACGTGGCCAGGCGCAGACCGCTTGGTGCGGCGGCCATACTGTCCGCAACCCCAACCCCTTCACCGTAGAAGTGACCATAAGCTACGCTCCCTTGATTCGCCAACGCTATACGCCAGCCATCGGTAGTAGTGGGGCGCCGGGAGAGGTCCGCCCCGCTTGGCACAACCACCGCTATAGGGCACACGTGCCAATGGGCCAGCCCTGTCATCAGAGAGTTGTCTCATCGGCACGATGTTGAGATGCCACCAGAACCTTCCCCCCGGGAAAATGCTCGCACGCCTTAGCAATATCCGGTGTTGACAGCGGGCTACGCAGGGCGTATAATATGCATTGCATACCCAGGGCGCGGCTCCCAGAGCCTGAAGGCCGCCAGGTCTGGGGGCGAGCCAGAGTAAGGAAGAAGAGGAACCGCGGCCGTTATATTGAGTAGACAAGGACGGGCGGCGCTCCTGGGGTGCGCAGGGGTATTTTTGTCCCTGCGCGCCCACGACGGGGCACCGCCCTGTCCTGTTGGTCTCAGCTCCTCCAGGGTGCGCAGGGCTGCTGGAGGTGATGGCCATGGAGGAGCTGCTCACTGCCACAGAGGCAGCCCGCATACTGGGCCTCTCAGAGGCGCGGGTGCGGCAGCTTGCCGCGCAAGGAGCGCTATCCGCCCACCGCTGCCCGCACGGGCGCCTCTTCGTCCGCCAGGAGGTGGAGGCGCTGGCTCGCTCCCGGCGGAGGAAGGAGGTGGCGGGCGATGGGCGGTGAAGCAGAAAGCCCCCGGCCCTGGGGCGCAGGCAGCGGGGGCGCAGGGAGAGGAAACAGACGGGCCTCTCGTTTTCAGTATAGCACCCGCCAGCCCATCGTCGACTTCTCGCCCGTCACCTGCGCCCGCCCCCGCTGTCCGTGCCAGGCAACGGCCCGCAAGGGAGGCGGAGGGGCGGTTCACTGCCCCGCCCACCAGGACAGGCGCCCCAGCCTGGGCGTGCTGCGGGGCGGCATCCCGGGCACGTGCTTCGCTGGCTGCGACCGGCGGGAGGTGCTGCAGGCCCTGCAGCGGGTGGGGGCCCTGGGCAGCAGCGGCCAGGACGTCGCCTCGTGTCGCCCCCATGGCGACACCCCGGCAAATACAGGTGTCGCCCCCGTCGCCCGTGTCGCCCCATCTCCGAGGGGGGCAACAAAGAATTTTTCGAGGAGCGGGAGGGGGCCAAAAAATTCGCGGCTAATCTCCCCTCTAGGCGACACCTGGCGACATGGCGACACTCTCACCCTCTCCGCCCTGGCCCAGGCGAAGGGGCTGGACGAGGCCCTCTTGCGCTCTCTGGGCTGGGCGGAGCGGGGCGGCAAGGTCAGCATCCTCTACCTGGACGAGGCCGGGCAGGTGCTCTGCGTCCGCTACCGCGTCTCCCTTGACGGCCCGATTAAGACCATCTCCCGCCGGGGCGACCGGGTGGCCTTCTACGGCCTCCCCTGGCTCCAGGAGGCCCGCGACAGGGGCTTCCTGGTCGTCTGCGAGGGCGAGACCGACTTCGCCACCCTCTTTCAGGTGGGCATCCCTGTCTTGGCCGTCCCAGGGGCGGGCACCCTGGACGCCTGCCTGGAGCGCTCCCCCCACGTCCTGGAGGCGCTGCGGCAGGTCAAGGTCTACGTCACCCGCGAGCCTGACAGCGGGGGCGAGAAGCTGGTGGAGCAGGCCTCCCGCCACCTGCCCGACGCCTTGGTGGTGGAGATGGCGACCGAGGCCAAGGACTGGAACGGCCTCTGGCTCCAGGTGGGCCAGAACAAGGGGGCCTTCCTGGCCAGGGTGCGGGAGCTGCTGGAGGGGGCCAGGACCATCGAGGAGCTAACCCGGCGGGAGGAGCAGCTGGAGGCGGAGGCGCTCCTGGAGGAGGCGAGGGAGTTCCTGCTGCGGCCCGACATCCTCTCGGAGCTGGTGCGCCTGACGCGGGAGCTTGGGCATGCGGGCGACGACGAGAACGTGGCTGCCCTGCACCTGGCCCTGGCGACGGTCAGGCTGGGGCCCGCCTCGGTGCTCATCAAGGGTAGTTCCTCGTCGGGCAAGAGCCACCTCTTGGAGACGGCCCTCAAGCTCTGGCCGGGGGAGGTCTACACCTTCCGCTCGGGGGCCTCGGAGCGCTGGCTCGCCTACACCAGCGAGGACTTCCGCCACCGCTTCATCGTCCTGGCTGAGGCGCGAGCGCTGGAGAGCGAGTTCGGGGCCTACCTGGCCCGCACCCTGGTGTCGGAGGGCCGCCTGGTCTACGAGACGGTCGAGAAGACGGCCCTGGGCCTCCAGTCCCGGCGCATCGAGAAGGAGGGGCCCACCGCCCTCATCGCCACCACCACTGCCTCCATGCTCGATGAGGAGCTAGAGACGCGCTGCTGGACCATCGAGAGCCGGGAGGACGAGGGCTACCTGGCCGAGGCAGCGATGGCCATCGCCCGCAGGCACAGCGACCCCCAGGGGGAGCCGGAGGGGGCGGAGTTGGCCAGGAAGGCCCTGCGCTGGCTTTACCTCTACGGAGCGGAGAGGGTGGTCGTGCCCTTCGCCGGCCTGTTGGCGGAGAGGGTGCCCGTCACCCGTCCCTCCCACCTGCGCCTCTTCGACCGGCTCCTGCGCTGCATCGAGGCCTCGGCCTGGCTGCATCAGCTCCAGAGGGAGCGGGACGGGGAGGGTCGCATCGTGGCCAGCATCGCCGACTACGCTATCGCCCGCCGGGTGATGGAGCGGGCCTTCGAGGCGGGGGCCAAGGAGCTCACAGGGAGGCAGGAGGAGGCACTAGCGGCCCTCTCGCGCCTGTCCCTTGAGGCCGACGACGGCTGGGTGCCCCTGCGCCAGGTGGCCCGGGAGCTTGGGAAGAGCCCGGGCACGGTGCGGAAGCACCTCCAGGCCCTGGCCCGCAAGGGCTACGTGGCCAGCGCTGGCAAGGGCGGCCCCTACAAGCCCGACGGGGAGCCCCCGCATGCCTGCCGCCCCCCCACGCCGGAGGAGCTGGCCGCGGCCTTCGCCGAGGCCGGAGGCGTCGCCATGTCGCCTGGTGTCGCCCAGGAGGAGGATAAAACCGCGAATTTGTCCGGCAGCGATGGGCGGCAAGAAAAATTCCCCGGCATACCCCCCCGAAACGATGGCGACAGGGGCGACACTGGCGACACCCAGATACGAGACGGCGTCGCCATGGGGGGCAACACCCTCTTCCCTGAGAGCGGCGCCCCCCAGGAGGCCGAGGCCGCCTCGTCAGGTGAGGCGCCCCCGCACCCGCCCAGGCGCTGCCCCCGCTGCCAGCCGTCAGGGATGGGGGCCTACTATGTGTGCGAGCGGGGCCGGGAAGTGGTCCTCCTGCGCCTGAACCTGGACCGGGAGCGCCACGTCCTGCGCTCCAGGCAGGCCGTCTGCTTCAACGCCGGTGTCCTGAAAGCGACCGAGCCCGACTTCCTGCTGGTTTCCTTCGAGGACGGCTCCTGGGGCTGGCTCGACATGGCGACGGCCCGGCGGGTGGGTAAGGAAGGCGAGTTCGGGGCCGAGCGGCAATTGGCCGTCCCCTTGTCGGCCTTCGCCTGGGAGGCGGCCCAGCCGCGGCTGGAGGGTGGCGGGCCATGAGCGACGCAGCCGTTCGCCGCCTCCAGCGCCTGGCACGGCGCCTCCTCGAACTGGGCGTCTGGCTGAGCGAGGGGCGGGGCGCTCTCCCAGAGATGGCGGACGCCTGTCGTGATGCCTACTACAGCGCGCTGCACCTGCTGGCCGCCACCGGCGGCGAGGGGGCCTGCGCCGTCCAGGGGTGGCGGCGGCGCTCCTTCCGCCCCGACGCCTTGCCCCGGGTGGCCGAGCGCCTGCTGGTGGAAGGGCAGGAGGCCACCAGCCTTCTGCCTGAATCGCCGGAGGCCCAGGACTTAATCGGGGCCCTGGAGCGGCTGCGGGACGCTGCGGCTGCCCGGGCGGGGGCCGTGAGATGATTGTCTCACAAGTCCCCCAGCTAGCGGCCCGCCGCCTCACCGTCGGCGGCACCCGCTTCTACCAGATTGACGGCGCCCTCTACCCCTCCGTCACCAGCATCCTCCAGGTCATCGCTAAGCCTGACCTGGTGCGTTGGGCACGCAGGACCACCATCGAGGCCATCCGCCAGGCCCTGGACGGCAAAGGCGGCCCGTATAGCCGGGAGTTCCTGGAGGCCGTCCTGGAGAGGGCGGCCCAGGAGCCGGAGCGGGTGAGGGACGCTGCCGCCGGGAAGGGAAGCTCCGCCCACGAAGCCGTCTCCCTGGCCCTTGCGGGGGAGCCCTACGACGAGACCTACGCCCCCCAGGTGCAAGCCGCCCTTGCCTTCCTGCAAGACCAGGGCCTGAAGGTGCTGGCCACAGAGACGGTGGTGGCCTCGAAGGCCCACGGCTTCGCCGGCACCGCCGACCTGCTGGCGGAAAGGGACGGTGCCCTGGTGCTGGCCGACTGGAAGAGCGGCTCCGGCGTCTGGCCGGAATACGCCCTCCAGCTAGGGGCCTACAGCCTGGCCATCCAGGAGATGATGGGCCACCCCATAGAGCATGCCTACGTGGTCCAGCTACGAGAGGGGGGCTACCAGGCCCACAGGGTCAACCTGGAGGCGGCCCGCCCCGCCTTCCTCAGCGCCCTGGCCCTGTGGCAGGGCCTCAAGGCGGAGCTGTTCCAGCCATGACCGCCCCCTGCCCCAAATGCGGCTATGGCTCCCGGCACTATGGCGCGGTCTACGAGCTAGGGCTGACCCGCTCCCCCGACGGGAGCCTCTACTGCCCCGTCTGCGCCTACACCACCTATCCACCCCCGCAGGAAGCGCCGCCTCTAACCCTCCCGCCGGTGCGCCGCCCCGCCTACGCCCGCAGGAGGCCACGGCAATTGGCCCTGTGGTAGCCATGAGCGAGGCTGCCCGCACCACCTGCCCGTCCTGCCAGCGGACGGTCTACCTCTGCCCCGGCTGCGGCAGGCCCGTCCATACCGGCCCCCGCTCCCGCCGCCGCTACCACCTGGCCTGTAGCCCCAACCCCAGGCCCCGCCGCCACCCCCGCTACTGCGAAATCTGCGGCCTGGCTATCAAGCCCAGAGGGAACAAGCGGCCCGCCGGTCGTGCCCGCTTCTGCCTCCCCTGTCGCCGTGTCCTGCGCCGTTTCCGCTGCCGCACCGACCCCCTGGAGCCTTGCCCCCGCCACGCCACCGCCGCCCATAAGCCCACCACCCGCCGGGGGCCTAAGGTGCGCCTGTGCCTCCAATGCCTCCCCAAAAGGCGCCGTGAAGGGGTCGCAAGGTGGCTAGAAAGCCACGCCAAAAGGCCCTTTCGCCACCCTGATGCCCCAACGAAAACGGAGCTACAGACACCCCGCCCGCAAGGGGAGGGCAGGACTGGCCAGAAACAGCAACACTCCTGCCCCCTATCCGCCCACTCCTGCCCCTGACCGGCCCATAACTGTCAGGATGCCTGACAATGATGGCCCCAACGGTGGCAGGAGGGGCCGGAAGGGGGAGACGTGCTGCCACCCCCTCTTCGCCCCCTTCCCCACGCCCCGCCCTCGCTAACGGGTGACGCCTGTGTAGGGTAGACTGGGGCTGTGGGGCCATTGCCGCCGGAAGCGGGCCAGGTGGCCTCGGTGTTCCTAGCGGCCCTGGGGGGGGTCGCTCCTGGGTATCGGGGCCGCCATCCTGCTGAAGCTGCCGGAGCGAGTCCTGCGCTCCCGTTTGGGGAGGCGGCTCGATGCCTGGGCGACCCGCCGGTTGGCCAAACAGGTGCTGGGGGTCATCGAGAAGCTGAACGAAGCGGCCCTCCAGGAAGAGTCGCCCGATAGGGGAGACGGACCGCCCTAGCTCCGTGAGATGATAGTCTCACGGGGTGATGGGGACGGAACACCCTTCCCCCGCCCCCGCTTACCTCCTGGCCTCGTCTTCGGTTGGGGCCCCCGTGGTGATGGGCGGGAGAGGAAGAGAGGCAGCGTTGTTGGAGGAAGGCGGCTGGGGGCGGTAGCGCCGCCTGGGGTATTTTCAAGGGCCCTTCGGGGGCCTCTAGGCTGACGGCCCCTGTCTTGCCTACCCTTGGCCCATTGCCTGGCCTAGCGCCTGGCCTGGCCTGCTTATGGCCGTGGCGTGACGGGTGGGGGAGAGAAGGGCAGGGGCCCGGGTGGTGGTGGGTGCTGTTGTAGTGTTGTAGCCATGCCACGCCAGGCCCCGCCAGGCCACGCCAGGCCCCGCCAGGCCGCGCCATGTCAGGTGAGGTCAGGTCAGCGTCTGGTCTCGCCCCCTGCTGTTTAGCTCCATGCCAAGCCGTGCCGCGCCGTGCCGAGCCGAGCCGGGCCCAGCCGTGCCGCGCCCTGGGGGGAGACGGGGGTTGGGGCCCGCTCCCCTGGTGGTAGCCCTGCCCCGTGGTGGGGCTAGGGGTTGGCGTCCTGCTGCTGGTCATGCTGGCCCTTCCTGCGGCGGTAGGCCTCCCGCTTGCGCTGGAGGACTTCCGAGTGATGGCGCTGGCGGTAGGCCTTAGCTGAACAAGCCGGGCTACAATAGCGGCGGTAGGGCTGACCCTGGCGTAGGGTGCTCTCAATCTCCTTGCCGCACACCTGGCAGACGGTCTTCACCCTACGTTTCAGCAAGCCCCCGAAAACCCTGGCGAGCCGTCGGTAGGTCTCTACGTCCACAGGCCATACCTGGTCTCCCACCATCTTGCCACCAGCATATGCCAGGCCAGGGCACTAGTCAACCCGTAGCCTATAGGCAAGCCCCATTGCCCGTCGGCCCGCCTCCAAAAAACTTTCATCAAAATTGGCCCGAAAAAGGCTTGACATGGCGTTAGGCTACAGGTAAGCTAATGCCAGAAGCTCAAGAGGGGGTGTTCGAGATGCAGCAGCGGCTTTCCGAGAAGACCCTGGAGAAGGCCCGCAACCTGGTGGCCTGCGGCCTGGTGCACAGGCTGGGCGACGGCACCTGGGCGGTCGAGTCCTCTAGCGTCTGCGTCGGCAGCTACGAGGTGGCCCGCACCGCCTACGGCTACCGCTGCGAGTGCAAGTCCTACTTCTACCGCCAGGACTGCTGCCACGTGCGGGCCGTGGCCCTGCTGGAGGGCGACGACCCCTGGGCCGAGTTCGAGAGGGAAGGGGGTGAAGAGGGGCCCGCCCCCTTCATCTGCCAGCGCTGCGGGGACTACGTCCCCAATGGTCTAGACCTGTGTCAGCGCTGCGGGGTGAAGATTTGGCGGGACTACCTGCGCAACGAAGTCCTGGCCAGCTAGCAGCAAGACCAGGGGCCTGGTGGGGTGGCGGCCCCATCAGGCCCCAGAACACGGAAAGGAGGCGAGACCATGATGCAGGCGACAGGGCAAGAGGTCAAGGTGGTGGCCAGGGCCTTCCTGCCGGGGGCCACGGTGAGCTTCCAGGGGGACGGGACGGCCACCTGGACCGAGGCCTACACCCTGGAGTGCGACCGGTGCGGGGCCGTCCATGACGTAGAGGGCGGGAAGGTCAGCTTCACCCCCGACCTGGCCTGGGGCCTCCTCCAGGCCCTGCGCCGCTCACTCTCCCCCGACGCCTACCGGGAGGCGGCCCAGGCCATCACCAGGGCCATCGAGGGGCCACGGGAGAGCGACGGAAAGGGGGCGGAGATACTCCTGAGCGAGGACGGCAGCGAGTTCGTCTGGGGATAGCGAGAGAAGGCGGGGGGCTGGGGCCCGCAGCCCTGGCCCCCCACAAGAGAGCGAAAGGAGGGGTGTTGCGATGCAGATGGTGACCATCACCCGCACCGAGACCCGGGCGGGCAAGAACGGCAGCTACGTCGTGGCCCACCTGGAGGGGGGCAAGCGGGCCTACGTCTGGGACGGCAAGGTGGCGGAGGCCCTGGCCCCTGGCGTCTACGAGGCCGAGCTAGAGGAGCGGGGCGGGTTCCTGCGCCTCAAGAGCGCCAGGCCCGTGACCACCACCAACGGGGCCCAGGCTCCCCAGCCCACGGAGGCCGAGGGCGCCCCTACACCCGTCCAGGCCACCGCTCAAGAGCGCCTGGAGGCCCTGCGGGTGGTGCTGACCCTGGCCCAGTGGACACGGCTGGAGTCGGTAGACCAGGCCCTTGCCGCCGCCGAGAAGGTGCTCCAGTGGCTCAAGGGCAGCGAGGGGGGGCAGGGGTGATGGCCGCCCCTGCCCCTACCGCCACCTGCCACTGGTGTGGGGAGCCCCTGGTCTACCTGGCGGGGGAGGGCTACCGCCACCCGGGGGGCCTCTACGTCCAGTGGTGCCCCGACTGCCACAAGGAGTTCACCTGCCGCCCCACCGCCACCCGCTGCCCCTTCTGCGGGGGCCGCCAGGTGCGGGACAGGCACTGCGCCAGGCCAGACCAGACATGGGAGGCGAGAGCATGAAGCGAGAGCCCGAATACCCCCCGGAGCCGGAGGAGGCGGCCCCCTTCCCCCGGAAGTCCCGCCGCAACGGGGCCATCCGCTGGTGGAAGCTGATGACCGTCCTACGGGGCCGCCACCGCCAGGGGGAGTGGCCCGTCCTGACGGAGCTTTCGCCCTGGGACAGGGCCCCCGCTGGCTGGGCCAGCGTCACCTACCGCCAGGCCCGGGACGTCTGGGTTAACCTGTGGCAGGAGGCCGAGAAGGAGATACCCCCCTCTCTCTACGGTTACGTATGGTGGCTCATCGCCGACCGTATCGCTGCCTGGGCCTACCCCCGCCCCCAGGTGACCAAGGCCCTGCTCGCCGACAAGTGGACCCGCCACGAACTGGGATACGCCTTGTGGTTGGTCTTCCTGTGCGGGTGGGCCGCCTGTCGGGCCTACGGCAGGGAGGGCCCCGCAGGAGAGCGGGTGGAGCTGCCCCCACGCCTGCGCAAGGAGCTATCCGACCTGCTGGGCAGCGACGACCCCTAACATCCCCCCACCAACACCCCCTCGGCCCCGGCCCCTGGGCGCACCGCCTGGGGGCCTGGGCTGTAAAAGGGCCCGTAATGCGTCCACTAAGGCGTTGACCACTGGGGTCTGGGGGTGGCAGGATGGCCCCTGTCCTGGTGGGGAGACGGGGCCAAAACTGGGGTCAAACTGGGGTCAGGCGTGGGGGCCAGATAGGGCGGCCAGATACAGTGGCCGAGTGCGCCCGCCTGCTAAGCGGGTGGGGGGCCAATGCCCCCTCGCGGGTTCGAATCCCGCTCCCTCCGCCAGTCGCACCCGTATCCGGCCGCGTTCGACCGCGCCCTGTCCGAGCCCTGCTATCGCCTTCCAGTCGGCCCCGCTGAGAAAGAGGGCGGTGACGGCGGCTGGGCGGGGCCGTCGCCCCCGATATCTGCCCGCCAAGCTCTCGCGACTGCACCACGGCGAGGGGCGCCTTCGGTTCTCCTCCACCACGCTGCTCACGACGGCCGAGGAGGCTACGCGGCGCGCCCGACAGGTGACCTGCCCCCGGGGGCCAGGGCGTCTCCGCTCCGGGGCGAGGGCGCAGCGTCCGCCCCTTTGCCGCCGGTGGGGCCGCGGGCTACAATACGCCTGCCCATGGACGAGGAGGCGCTGCGCGGGCTGCTGGAGTCGGTGCGCAGAGGGGAGGCGAGCGTCCAAGAGGCCATCGAGCGGCTGCGTCGCCTGCCCTACGAGTCGCTGGGCTTCGCTACCCTCGATACCCACCGCGCCCTGCGCAAGGGGTTCCCCGAGGTGGTGCTGGCCCAGGGCAAGACGCCTGGCCAGGTGGCCGAGATCGCCTCCCGTCTGGCCAGCGACGGCCCCCTGCTGGTGACCCGTGCCTCGCCGGAGCACTACCGTGCCGTGCGGGAGGTGCTGCCGGATGCGGTCTACCACGAGACGGCCCGCTGCATAACCCTGGGCGGGCCGCAGGCGCCCCCGCGGCCGGGCGTGACGGTGGTCTCGGCCGGCACCGCCGACCTACCGGTGGCCGAGGAGGCCCGCATCGCCGCCGAGATGCTGGGCTCCCGCGTGACGTCCCTCTACGATGTCGGCGTGGCGGGCGTGCACCGCCTGCTAGACCGGCTCGATGCCTTCCGCGAGGCCAATGCGGTGGTGGCGGTGGCTGGCATGGAGGGCGCCCTGCCCGGCCTGGTGGCGGGGCTGGTGTCCTGCCCGGTCATCGCCGTGCCCACCTCCGTCGGCTACGGGGCCAACCTGGGCGGCCTCTCCGCCCTGCTGACCATGCTCAACGCCTGCGCCCCCGGCCTGGCGGTGGTCAACATTGACAACGGCTTCGGCGCCGGCTACCTGGCCGGGGTCATCAACCGCATGGTGTGGGAGGCCCGCGAGGGCCGCTAGCCGTGGCCAGGGTCGCGTTCCTGGACTGCTTCTCGGGGGTCGCCGGCGACATGCTGCTGGGGGCGCTGGTGGACGTCGGTCTGCCCCTGGAGGCGCTGCGGGCCGAGCTCTCCCGCCTCCCCATCGGCGGTTACCGGCTGCATTGGGAGACGGTGCAGCGGGCGGGGCTGCGGGCCACCCGCGTGGCGGTGGAGGTGGAGGGGGAGCAACCGCCGCGGCGCTTGCCCGACATCCTCGCCGTCATCGAGTCCTCCTCTCTTCCCGAGGGCGACAGGGAGAAGGGGCGGCGCGTCTTCCGTCTCCTGGCCGAGGCCGAGGCCCGCGTCCACGGCCTGGCGCCGGAGGAGGTCTACCTGCACGAGGTGGGGGCGGTGGACGCCCTGGTGGACGTCATGGGAGCGGTGGCGGGCCTGCGCCTGCTGGGGATCGAGCGGCTCTACGCATCGCCCCTGCCGGCGCCCCTGGGCAGGCGGGGCGAGTTACCCCTCCCGGCGCCCGCCACGCTGGAGCTCCTCGCCCGCGCCGGTGCCCCCTTGCGCCCGTGCCAGGGCGAGGGCTTGGAACTGGTCACCCCCACCGGCGCGGCCATCGTCGGCGCCCTGGCCGTCTTCCGTCAGCCGGCCATGCGGCTGCGGGCCGTGGGCTACGGCGCCGGGGCCGCCGACCTGCCCGGACAGCCCAACGTGCTGCGCCTCTGGCTGGGCGACGAGCAGGAGGAGTCCTCTTCGCTGGTGCTGCTGGAGACCAACCTGGACGACACCACGGGCGAGCTGCTGGCCCACGCCCTGGAGCGGCTGCTCTCCCTGGGGGTGAACGACGCCTGGCTGACGCCGGTGCAGATGAAGAAGGGGCGGCCGGGGGTGGTGCTGTCGGTGCTCTGCCCGGAGCCGCTGGAGGAGGAGGCGGTGCGCCTCATCCTGCGCGAGACCTCCACCCTGGGCGTGCGTCGGCAGGCGGTGGGACGCTGGGAGGCGGAGCGAGAGTCCCTGACCTTCGCCAGCAGCCTGGGCCCCGCCGTCGTCAAGGTGAAGCGGCTGCCCGGGGAGCCGCCGCGGGCCGCCCCCGAGTTCGAGGACTGCCGCCGCCTGGCCCAGGCCACCGGGCTGCCCCTGCTGGAGGTCTATCGCACCGTGCAGGAGGAGGCGGAGCGGCTTCTCAGAGAGGGGTCGGCGCCCCCGCCGCCTGGCCGCGGGGGCCGTGGCGGGCCTTCCAGCGCTCGAAGCCCTCGGCGGGGTCGCCCCAGCGCTCCATGAAGCTTCGCGCCGCCTCCACCCCCGCCTGCCACAGCCGAGCCCTGTCCCCCTCGCTCAGGTCGAAGCGGGTGGCGGGCACGTCCACGCATTCGATGGCGACCGTCCGCGCCCAGTGTCCCTGGGAGAGGTAGGCCCGGTCGAGGGCCGAGGCCATGCTGTGCCACAGGGCCTCCAGGAACTGGCCCACGTCCTGCACCTCGTGCACGTCCTCGGGGCAGGTGGGGCAGTCGTCGGGGCCGTGAGGGCAGACGGCCAGCCCCAGGGCGGGCCAGGCCGGCTCCTCGCCGGCGGGGGCGTCCAGCAGCCAGAGGGGGTAGTTGCTGAGGACGCTGCCGTCCACGATGAGGTGCGTCTGGCCCGTCCGCTGGTCCACCAGCCGCACCGGGCTGAAGAGGACGGGCACGCTGGCGCTCATGCGCAGGGCCAGGGCGATGGACATCTGGTCGGGGTCGTAGCCGAAGCGGGCCACGTCCTGGGGCAGCACCAGCAGGCTGTGGGCGGTGATGTCGGCCGCCACCACCTGCAGGCGGTAGCGACGGCGAGCGCCGGGGCCTGTCCTGGGGGCGGTGGGGTCGTAGAGCAGGTCGCCGAAGGTGCGCACCCCCGGCGGCAGGTGCTCTTCCAGGAGCTCCACCAGGCGGCGGCCGCTGTAGATGCCGAACTCGAGAAAGAAGCCCAGGGGGTTGTGGGCCACCAGCGACAGGCCCGAGGCGGCCCGACGCAGGGGCGGCAGCGCCTGCAGGGGCGCCAGCAGCGCCCGCGCCAGTCGCGACGTCCAGCGCTCCAGCCGCCCCTCCCAGCGCAGGTCGGTGAGCTCGCCCAGGTGCACCCGCTTCAGGACGGCCAGCACCTCGCTGGCCGACAGGCCCGCCGCCACGAAGGCGGCGACGATGGCCCCGCCGGAGGTGCCGGCCAGTCGCTCCCACGTCCAGCGGCGCTCCAGCTCCGCCAGCGCCCCCAGCAGGGCGATGCACTTGACACCCCCGCCGCTCAGGGCCAGGTCGGCCCGCTGCCTCTCCATCCGTCCCCCTACCCGGCGCGCCCCCATTCTCTGCATGGATACGCGCCAGGCCCAAGGGCAGATGGGCACCACGGCCGCTGGCCAGCGGCGACAGGTGGCGAGTGGACAGGCCGGGAGGAGTCAGCCAGGGGCCGTCGCCCTCAGAGGCCCAGGAAGCGGGCGGCGTTGTCGTGCAGCACGGCCCGCTTCTCTTCCGCCGACAGGGGCAGGCGGGCGATGCGCTCGGCGTCCAGCACCGGGTCCGACCAGGGGTAGTCGGAGCCGAACATGATGCGCTGGCTGCCGATGGCGCGCAGGAAGGCGGCGGCCTCCTCGTCGGAGAGGAGGGGGTGGGGGTCGGTGCCGCTGATGAGGCCGCAGCAGTCGAACATGGCCAAAGGGAACTCCTCTGCCAGGGCCAGGGCGTCGCGGTAGGCGGCCAGCCCAGCGTGGGCCAGGATGACGCGCAGGCGCGGGAAGCGTCGCAGCAGGGGGGCGAAGTGGCGGGGGTGGGCGTAGCCGCCCTCGTCGGGGCCCAGGGCGAAGGGGCCGCAATGGAAGGTGATGGGTAGCCCCAGCTCCTCTGCCCGGCGGTAGACGGGGAAGAGGCGCTCGTCGGCGGGATAGAAGCGCTGGGAAGCCGGGTGCAGCTTCAGGCCGCGGGCCCCCAGCCCCAGGCACTCCTCCATCTCGGCCAGCATCTCCTCGCCCGTCATGACGGTGGGGTCGAGGCCGATGAAGGCGACCATCTGCGGGTGCTCGCGGGCCACCTGGCACGTCCAGCGGTTGCGCCGCCGCAGCCTGCCCTTCAGCTCCTGAGCGATGCGGGCCTCGGCCTCGTCGCGTTCCGCCGGCGTCAGGTCGGGCGGGAGGCGGGCGCGGGCGGCGTCGCGCATGTCGGCGATGGGCGTCATGTTCACTTGCACGGCGGCGCGGATGCCCGCCCGCTCCATAGCCGCCAGCAGCTCCTCGACGGTGCCGCCGTAGTCGGTGCGGCCGGCGCCCATCATGGCCTGGCGGCCTATCTCGCGGCTGGGGTAGGTGTGGACGTGGACGTCAATGACGGGGAAGTCGGGCATGGCGGCGCCAATTTAGCACGGCCCCCGCGAGTGGTCAACGCGCTGTGCTCGTCCCGCCGGAGCCGCCCTCGGCCTGCCGCCTGCTCGCGGGCCGTGCCCCCGTCGAGGTCGGCGGCGCGGTGAGCGGAGAGGGCAGGCTGCGGCGCGGGTCGGAACGCGGGCGCGCAGGGTGTAAAATGGCGCCGTCATGGGCATCGAGATACGCGAGGCGCACCCCGACGAACTGCGCGAGGTGGCCCTGGTCACCACCATCGCCTTCGACGCCGACCGCAACCCGGAGGGGCTCCTGGGCCAACGCGTATACGACCTGTTCGTCCCCCTGGTCTGCCGCGAGGACGGACGCCTGGTGGCCTGCCTGTCGGTGGGGCCCATGGCCGCCTTCTACGAGGGGGCCGAGGTGCCCCTGGGCGCCGTGTCCATGGTGTCGTGTCTGCCCGAGGAGCGGCGCCGCGGCCTGGTGGGGCGGCTGCTGGCCCATTGCCTGGCCTACATGCGGGAGCGGGGCCTCTGCCTGTCGGGGCTCTTCACCCCCCACCCCTCCCTCTATCGTCGCTACGGCTGGGGCGCCGCCCACCCCTACCTCACCTGCAGCGTTGACCCCAAGGCGGTGGACCTGCGCTGGCTGCCGCGTCCCCAGGGGCGGGCGCGACGCGCCGATGTTGAGTCGTGGCCGCTGCTGGACGACCTGCACCGGCGCTGGGCGGCGGCCCGCAACGGCCCCCTGGTGCGCAGCGAGTCCTGGTGGCGCATCGCCGTCTTCGGCGGCCTCTACTGGCCGCGGCGCCTGCCCCGCGACTGCGCCATATGGCACCGGCCCGACGGCACCCCCTCCGGCTTCCTGGTCTACGAGGCGGGCGTCAGGCGCGGGGAGCGGGGCATCGAGAACTACTGCGCCGCCTTCCAACTGGCCGCCCTGGACGGCGACGCCTACGCCGGCCTCCTGCGCTACCTGTTCTCCTTCGACCTGGCCGCCCAGGTCACCCTGCCGGTGGACCTGGCCGACCCCCTGCTGGCGGCGGCCGACGAGGCCCAGCGCCTGCAGGCCAGCCGTCACCTGGGCATGATGCTGCGACTGGTGGACGTGGCCGATGCCCTCTCGCGCCGTCCCACCCAGGCGCCCGACGGCACTCGCCTGCTGCTGGGCATCGAGGACCAGCACGCCCCCTGGAACCGGGGCGTCTGGCTAGTGGAGGCCGAGGGCGGCAGGCTGCGGATGCGGCCCTCGGGCGAGGCGCCCCAGCTATCGGCCGACGTGGGCAACCTGGCCCCCGTCTACAGCGGCCTGCTGTCGCCGCGGGAGGCGGCCCGCAGCGGCCTCCTGCAGGTGCACGACCCCGCGGGGCTGGAGGCGGCCCAGCGGCTGCTCGGCGCCTCCCTGCCCGTCTCCTGCCCGGAGAACTTCTAGGTCACTCGGAGCGGACGGCGGCCAGCGACAGCTCGCTCTTGGGCTGGCCCAACTGCTTGCGCAGCTCCGTCTTCAGCACCTTGCCCAGGTAGTTGCGGGGCAGGTCGGTGACGAAAGCGTAATACTTGGGGGCCTTGTAGCTGGCCAGCCGCTCCTTGACGTAGGCCGTCAGCTCCTCGGGGGTGGGCAGGTCGTTGGCATCCCTGGGCACGATGACGGCCTTCACCTCCTCGCCCCACTCCTCGTCGGGCACGCCGATGACGGCCGCCTCGGCCACCTTGGGGTGCTGCTCCAGGACGGCCTCGATCTCGCCCGGGGCGATGTTCTCGCCGCCGCGGATGATCAGGTCCTTGGTGCGGCCGGTAATGTAGACGTAGCCGTCCTCGTCCATGAAGCCCACGTCGCCGGTGTGGAGCCAGCCGTCCTTGAAGGCCTCGGCCGTCTCCTGCTCCCGCTGCCAGTAGCCGGCCATCACTCGCGGCCCCTGGACGACGATCTCGCCCTCGTGGCCCGGCGGCAGAATGTTGCCCTGGGGGTCCATGATGGCCACCACCACGTCGGGCATGGGGCGGCCCACCGAGCGCAGCCGGCGCAGCGCCTTCTCCCGCTCCGGCCCGGGCTCCTCGGGGATGCGGTGGTCTTCGGGCCCCAGGAAGGTGAGGGTGGAGGTGCTCTCGGTCTGGCCGTAGGCGTTCATGAAGCCCACGTTGGGCCACTTCCTGAAGCGCTCGATGGCCCGGACCAGCACCTCGTAGGGCATGGGGGCGGCGCCGTAGGCCAGCAGGCGCAGGGAGCTGAGGTCATACTTGTCGAAGTCGGGGTGCTCGATGACCCGCTTGACCATGGTGGGCACCAGGAAGCTGTGGGTCACCCGGTAGCGCTGGACGGCCTCCAACCAGGCGGTGGGGTCGAACTGGGGGAGCACCACCAGGGTGCGCCCGCCCCAGACGGCCGCCAGCATGGTGGTGGCCCCGGCGATGTGGAAGAAGGGCACCGAGACCAGCTGCACCTCCCACTCCTCGACGGCCGGGTCGGCCGGCGAGACGGTGTTGGTCACGTAGACCGACAGGGCCAGGTGGGTCAGCACCACCCCCTTGGGCAGGGCGGTGGTGCCGCTGGTATACATGAGGATGGCCGGCTCCGAGTCGTCCACGTCCACGAAGACCTCTTCCGGCGGATGGGCGGCGATGAAGTCCTCGTAGTTGGGCATGTCGTCGGGGCGGGCATCGTAGCAGACCAGATGGCGCAGGCCCGGCACCTCCTGTCGCAGCGACCGCGCCAGGTCCAGGTAGCGCTCGCCCACGAAGAGGAGGGCGGCGCCGGAGTTGTTGAGCATGTAGGAGAGCTCCTCGCGCTTGGCGCGGTAGTTCAGGGGGACGAAGGTGAGGCCCAGCTTGGCACAGGCGTAGTAGGTCTCCACGTAGGGGATGGAGTTCAGGGCCAAAACGGCCACCTTCTCCCCCTTCTGCAGGCCGAGGGCCTGCAGGGCGTTGGCCAGGCGCAGGGTGCGCTCCTGTAGCTGGGCGAAGTTCTCCTCCTGCCCGTTGCAGATGATGCCCACCCGCTCGGGCACCATCGAGGCGGCGATGGTGAGGAACTCGGCCGTGTTCATCTCCTGACCTCCCCAGGGTCTCTTATAGCATTTTGGCCGAAGACGGCCGCCGTCGCTAGCCCTGCCTGGCCAGGGTGCGACGCAGCCCCTCGTCGGCCAGGAGGCGGCGGGCCAGCCGCCCGTCCAGGCGCAGGGCCTCGTCCAGGGGCAGGTCCAGACCCCGGCGCAGGGCGACTTTGGCCAACCGCAGCGCCTCGGGCGGCCGCTCCAGCAACTGCCGGGCCAGGCGCTCCGCCTCGAGGTAAAGCTCCGCGCGGGGCACCACCCGGTGCACCAGGCCCCAGCGCAGCGCCTCCTCGGCGCCGATGGGGTCGCCGGTGAGGATCATGTGCAGGGCCACCCCCCTGGGCACGGTGCGGGGCATGGTCTGGGTGCCGCCGGCCGAGGGGATGTAGCCCAGGTTCACCTCCGGCAGGCCCAGGCGAGCGTCCTCGGAGGCGATGCGGATGTCGCAGAACAGGGGCAGCTCGATGCCGGCGCCAAGGGCGTAGCCGTGGATGGCGGCGACCAGGGGCTTGGGGAAGTCCTCCAGGAAGCCCCAGAGGTCGCGCTGCTGGCGGGCGCGGCGCGCCTCCACGTAGGAGGGGGCGGTGCCGAACTCGGAGATGTCGGCGCCAGCGCAGAAGGCCCGCTCGCCCGCCCCGCGGAAGACGACCACCCCCACATCGGGGTCGTAGAGGGCGGCGTGGGCCGCCTCCCACAGCTCGTCGCGCATCTGCAGGTTGATGGCGTTGAGGACGTGGGGGCGGTTGAGGGTGAGCCAGGCCAGGCCCCCGTCCTTCTCGTAGAGGATGGTCTGGAAGCCGTCCACTTCCCGGCCCCGGTCGGCCTAGAGCCAGTCGGGGCGGCGCACGGCGCTCTTCTCCTTGCTGCGCAGCACCCGCTCCAGGTCGGCGTTGATCTTGTCCGTCAGCTCCCGCATGCCGGGGGAGCCGGTGCGCATCTCGTCGGAGAACCAGCGGCGCAGACGCGCGCGGTCCTCGTCGGGCAGCCCCGCCTCCTGCACCAGCTTCTCCAGCAGCAGCGAGAGGAGTTCGCGGGCCTCGTCCAGATCCAGCTCCACCTTCATGCCTGCACCTCCTCGCCGGCCGGGGGGCGGGCGGCCAGGCGCAGGTCGCGGGTGGTGATGTAGCGTCCGCGCATGCGTATCTGGCGGGTGGTCTTCTCGTCCAGGTAGTTGCCCAGGGCGCGGTTCATCTCCAGGCAGAGCTGGTCCATCTCCACCGTGCCCACGGCGCGGTCGTTGCGCCAGCGGCGCACCCTGGCCTTGGCTTCGCCGGAGATGCCGCTGTGGTCAACGACGTAGGAGGTGATGACCAGCATCAGCGACCAGGCCTCGTCGGGCTCCAGCAGCACCTGCACAGCCTTTCACCTCCTCAGGCGCCGGTGAAGCGGGGGGGGCGCTTCTCCAGGAAGGCCTTCACCCCCTCGGCGCGGTCGTCGGTGGTCTGCAGGATGATGGTCAGGTCGGTCTCGTAGCGTAGGGCCTGCTCCAGGGGCATCTCGCAGCCGCGCTGGACGGCCTCCTTGGCGTAGCGCACGGCTAGAGGTCCCCGCTGGGCGATGCGCTGACAGAGGGCGGCCGCCTCCGCCAGCAGCCGCTGGCGGGGCACCACTTGGCTCACCAGCCCCATCTGCAGGGCCTGGCTGGCGCCCACCTCCTGGCCGGTGAGCACCAGGTAGGTGGCCCAGGAGCGGCCCACCGCCCGCGCCAGCCGCTGGCTGCCGCCGGCCAGGGGGATGAGGCCCAGGCCCGTCTCGGGCAGGGCGAAGCGGGCGTCGTCGGCGCAGATGCGCACGTCGCAGGCCAGGGCCAGCTCCAGGCCGGCGCTCAGGCAGTCGCCGCCGATGGCGCAGACCACCGGCCGTGGCAACTGGGCCAGGGGCTCAAAGGCGCGGGCCAGGGAGCTCCAGTCCAGCCCCTCCTCGGCCAGCAGGGCAGGCCAGTCCCAGCCGCGCGAGAAATGGGGGGCGTCGCCGGCCGAGAGGAGCACCACCCGCACGCCCTGGTCGGGCTCGATGGCCTCGCAGGCGTCGGCCAGTTCGGCCAGGAAGAGGGGGTCCACCGGGTTGCCCTGCTCCGGCCGGGCCAGGGTGATGTAGGCGATGGGGCCGCGCATCTCCAGGCGCAGGGTGCGCACGTTCCCTCCCGGTCTGCCTCGTCGCTGGCATTTTACCGGAAGCCGTCGTCCCCGCTCAAGGAAGGGGCGGGCGTGCCGCGGAGTGCGTTGTCAATTTCACAATCGTTCCCTATAATGAAGTCGAACCCCCTGGCCTTTCGAGCTGGCACCGGGAAAGGAGGTAGGAGCCGTGCCCATCTACGAGTACCGTTGCGCCCAGGGCCACCAGTATGAGCGCTGGGAGGGGTTCGACGCCCCCGTAGAGCAGGAGTGCCCCAACTGCGGCAGCGCGGCCCGCCGCCTCTTCAGCCCCCCGGCCGTCATCTTCAAGGGCCCGGGCTTCTACAGCACCGACAACCGCAAGAACGGCCACCGCAGCGAGGAGTCCGAGCACTCCGAACGCAAGGAAGAGGCCAAGGCCGAATCGGCCTCCTAGGTCCGCCCGGGGTGCCCCCTGACCGCTCGCCCCCTCGCCAGCGGGGGCGCTTTTTGTCCGGACGAGAGCCATGAAGGCCGTCCTGCAGCGGGTGTCCCGCGCCTCGGTAGCGGTCGAGGGGGAGACGGTGGCCAGCATCGGCCCCGGCCTGCTGGTGCTGCTGGGGGTGGCCCAGGGCGACAGCGAGGCCGACGCCCGCAAGCTGGCCCGCAAGACGGCCGAGCTGCGCATCTTCGCCGACGCCCAGAGCAAGTTCAACCTCTCCCTGCTGGACGTGGGCGGCGAGGCGCTGGTGGTGAGCCAGTTCACCCTCCTGGCCGACTGCCGCAGGGGGCGACGCCCCAGCTTCACCGACGCCGCCCCTCCCCAGGAGGCCGCCCCCCTGGTAGAGTCCTATGCCCAGGCCCTGCGCGACCTGGGCGTCCCCACCCGCACCGGCCGTTTCGGCGCCATGATGCAGGTGGAGCTGGTCAACGACGGCCCCGTGACCATCGTCCTGGACAGCCGCGAGCTGTAGGCCGCCCCCGACACCCTAGCGCAGCCTGATGGCCATCCCCACCTCGCCGTGGGGCGGGAACGACTGCGAGGCGCTCACCCATTCGCTGGTCTGCGTCCACCGACGGCTGCAGTCCTGTCCGGGGAGGGTCGGCGCCTGGTCGCAGCGGTGCACGAGCAGGCCATCGTAGCCCTGCACCCCGTCGTAGAAGCTGAACAGGCAACCCTTGCCCGGCACGCCGGCCTGGTTCTGGCCCCACACGAAGGCCTCCCCCAGGAAGCTGTAGCCGCCGACCACGAAGGCCCAGTGCTCGCTCGTGCCGGCGGGGAAGCGCCTGGCTGCCATCCCGCCCACGAAGACGGCCGGCGAGCAGCCCAGGCCGTTGCAGGCCGCGAGGCGATAGTAGAAGGAGAGCATGTCCCGGCCGGGCATGCCGACGACGATGGTGTTGCCCCAAAGGAGCTGCTGGGCTGGCACCAGCACGGCGCTGGGGCCGAAGGTGAAGTCGGGGTCGAGGGCCCCCGTGAGCAGGTAGCCGCTGGCGCCCTCCGGCTCCTGGAAGCTGATGCAGGCCAGGCCCGCCCCGCACGGCCACAGCGAGACGAGGGAGGGAGCCGCTGGCGGATGGGTGGGCGGGGGCGGCGCAGGCTCCTGCTGGGGGATGGCGGGGCCGCCCGGGTCGGTGATCACGCCATCGGCCACCCCGTCGGCGTCGCCCTGGCCGCCGTCGGTGAGGGTGAGGGTGATGACGCTGTCGCCGTCGTCGTCGCCCACCGGCAAGGCGGCCCATGCCCCGCCCACCAGCTTCAGCCAGACGGTGCCGACGGGCGCAGGCTGGGGCAGCGTGATCTGGAGGGTGACGCTCCCGCCCACGGGCAGGCTGCCGGGGGACAGGCAGTAGAGGCCGTGGGGCAGAGCGAAGCTGCCGGGGGGCGAGGGTGAGCCGAGCGGAGGGGTGCAAGGCGTCACCTGGAATGAGACCGGCGGCGGGGTGGAGGTGACCTGGAAGACAAGGTTGCCGGTGCCGGTGGGGCTGGCCACCGTCACCGTGTCCGGGAAGGGCGGGAAGACGATCCCGCCGCCGCCCCCGCCGCCACCGCCCCCGAACCCGCCGCTGCCGCCATCGCCGCCGCCGAAGTCGCCTCCACCTCCGCCACCTCCTCCGCCACCGCCGCTGCCGTCATCGCCACCGCCGAAGTCGCCACCACCTCCGCCACCTCCTCCGCCCCCGTC
>Ga0209478_1000168_pt1 | contig 114944 bp, 120 predicted proteins | sample DewCreD2012metaG_5_FD_184109 | JGI IMG/M metagenome (GOLD analysis project Ga0209478, IMG submission 184109) | Hot spring sediment bacterial and archeal communities from British Columbia, Canada, to study Microbial Dark Matter (Phase II) - Dewar... ...
GCTCGAGCGCTCGATCAGCGTTGCGCTTGAGTGGAACGATGCTCCCCCGTCGCCAGCCACCGTCGGCGGTAATGAGCACGCTGCTCTGGGAGTCATTGATTCGTTCGCGGAGAGCCTCAGCGGAAAATCCACCGAACACGACGCTATGGATCGCGCCAATTCGGGCACACGCAAGCATCGCAATGACAGCTTCGGGAATCATCGGCAGATAGATCGTCACTCGATCCCCTTTGCGTACACCGAGCGAGAGCAAGACGTTCGCAAAGCGCTGTATTTGGCGATAGAGGTCGTAGTAGGTCAACACGCGTACATCCCCTGGCTCGCCTTCCCAAATGATTGCTGCTTTGTTTCGGCGCCATGTGCGAATGTGCCGATCTACGCAGTTGACCGCAACGTTGAGTATGCCGCCATCAAACCACCGCGCAACCGGTGCCACGCTCTCAGCGGTCGGCGGCTCCCACCGAAGTGTCTGCTGAGGCAGCACAATCCATTCGAGCATCTCCCGAGCTATGCGATCCCAGAATTGGGGAATGTCACGCTCGGCAAGAGCCAGGATCTCTTCCGGAATGGTGGTGCGGCGGTGCCACTGGTCCAGCTCAATGACAACGTCGCTGGAAAAATCCAACGCTGATGCAGCCTCATGGTTCATAGCGTCGCAAGCTCACCGATGGTTGACCGTTTCAAATTTAGCCTTGGATGGTATTTTCGTCTTGAGTAGCCATTTCTGTTCATTCCGTCATGCGATATGTTGTCGTTGCTGCACTTGCGTTGCTGTTTGCCAGTGCAGATGCTCAAGAACCCATCAGTGCGCGCTTATTCATGGAGCTATCGGCATTGAAAGCTGCCCGCGTGCAGACAGCGACGTACTGGGTCAACAAGCCAATGCTCTCGGCAGTGGCGACAATGCCAGCGCAAGAGATGGAAATCACAGACTTCCCCGTCGGAATGGGGGAAACCCGTACTGTTCACCTTCAACGCACGCGATCGGTTGTGGATGGGCAAACTCAATGGTGGCTTGGTGTCCGTGCTCCCCACGATGGTCAGCCTGCCGAGTTACGTCCGCTTGCCGGACCAACGCAGTATTCCTTCAGTGGCACAATTAGCACCGAAGACAATTCTCACCTGTGGGTAAGCATCATTGATGGTCAGCTCTATGCCCTCATTCGCCGCAGCGACGGCACCAGGTACAGTATCGAACCAACCGGCACAACCAGTGCAAACCAGGAAGAGCATATCCTGACCGCTTCTACCAACGAAGAGAGTCTTTGGCACTGGGTATGTTCAGCCGCGGAACTTCCGGAGTATGCCCAACAGCTTGCCCATCTGCAGAAACCAACGCCGGAGGTGCTCGGGTTTTCCCCGCTGCTCCAGGCAAACGTAGCGGTGGAAACCACGACATCGCTCTACCAACGGCTCGGTCGAAGCACCGAGCGGGTTGCCTCCTATGTGGCTGCCGTGTTCTCGATGGCAAGCCGCATCTACGAAGACGAGGTCAATATTACGCTCTACGTTTGGTGGGTGCTGATTTGGACCGAACCACCCAATGGTGAAGAAGACCCGTACCAAAACGACTCCGATATTGCCGCACTCCTTGGTGAAGTGTCGCAGTATTGGAACCGCAACTGGGCAAGTGTGCCGCGCGATTTGGTGCACGTCATGACCTCCCCCAGCTCAACGGACGTTGGAGGAATTGCTCGCTTGGGAACATTGTGCAATCGTGGCTCGGCGTATAGCGTCAGCGGTATCCGCGGAACGTACACCTACCCGACGCTCAACTACACATGGGACGTGATGGTCGTTGCCCACGAGATCGGCCATATCTTCGGCGCTCCACACACACACGATTGCTATTGGGCACCGCCATTGGATACGTGCGTGACACAGACGGGCAATCCTCCGATTGCCGACGCATGTTACCGTTCACCAATCACACCCCGACCGTCATGGAATGGCGGCAGCATCATGAGCTACTGCCACTTGATTCAGTCGAGCGTCGAACTCACTTTTCGCTCTAAAGTTGCCAACGTCATTCGCAATAGCCGCGCCAGCAATTGCCTTCGTCAGCCATCTTCGCCGCTGGTGTTGCTCCAGCATCCTGTTGGAAATCAGCAGTTCACTGGTGGATCTGATCTCGAGATTCGTTGGACGTCGGCTCAGGTCCAGTCCGTAGCAATTGAATACTCGACCGATAGTCTCCGTACATGGACGCGCCTGGCAAGCAACGTTCCCGCTGCAAATCAGCAGTACACCTGGATGCTACCGGCACAGAATATGCCGACAGTGTGGCTCCGTGTTTTCGATGAAACAAGGCCTACCGTAGGAGACACCACAGCCGCCAGCTTTGCAATCTTAGTGCCGGACATCCAGGTCCAAACACCCGCCGGCGGTGATCGATACGGCTTTGGCGAGGCACTCACGATCCGTTGGGTTGGCACCCTGGTAACAGCCTTCCGCGTCCTGGTCTCCCTCGACGGCGGAATGCAGTGGGACACCCTAACCCAGCGCACGCAGTCCCAACAGTACCAATGGACGATCCCATCGCGTCCGACATCGAACGCCATTGTCCGCGTCCTCAACGCCGACGACGCAAGCGTCTATGGTCAGAGCGGGCCCTTCGCAATTGGTCAGCCAGTGTTAGAACTTCTTGCTCCCAACGGCGGCGAGCGATGGGCTGCTGGCTCACAACAGACGATTCGGTGGCACTCAGACTTCATCAATCGCATTCGCATTGACTACTCCACCAACGCTGGTCTCAACTGGCGGGTGATTCAATTCACCTACGATGCAACCCAACAACAACTGACCTGGCAAGTCCCGAACACTCCCACTGATAGTGCAGTGGTTCGGCTCCGATACTCGGCGGACCCATCGCTGAGTGTGCAGAGCGCATCAGTCTTCACGATCACCGAGCCAAGCAACGTCCAATCAGCACCTGAGCCGCGTGCAACCACAGTGGAGCTGCTGAGTGCAGTCGTCGAAGGCGAGATGATTTGGCTCCATGTCACCAACGAGAAGCCGCTCGTCCAGCTCTCGATCGCTGTGGTCAACACGCTGGGCCAACCAGTGGCGACCGTTACGGAACGCTGGCTACCCTCTGGCGAGACGGTTCTTCCCATTCCCCTACCGAGCACCGTATCCAATGGCGCGTACATACTGCGTGTCCAGAGCGATACCCATCGGTGGGCACTGCCGTTCTTGCGACTGGAACGATAGGACTACCTGCTCCACTGCACTTCGACAGCAACCGTACGCGGTTGTGGTGGTCCCCATACATAGTTGCTATCGCGGTAGCGCCCGCGGTCGAAGTCCCGTTGATAGGCATCGAACAGGTTGCTCACCTTTGCACCGAGCGAGAGCGCACCGATCCCAGAAGAGCTCTCGGTCAGTTGCCAGCGAATCGTCAGACTGCAATCGAACATCAGCGGGGTGTGCACCAGCTCATCGGCCACAACGCCAAGATGTGGAACAAGCATCGAACCCGTCATGATACCGGTTGCCAGCGCTTCCCACCGATCGGAAAGTTGTGCGCGGAGTGTAACGGACCCATAGACATTCGGTGTTCGCAGAAAGCGACTCTCAGGAGCCATACGCAGGGACCATCGCACTGGCTCATCAAACCAGCTTTGCTGAATCGTTGCCGAGGCTGTCATCTCGAATCCTTGCCAGAGAGCATAGACCTCCGCAGTGATACCAGTCACCTGTGCATTGCTACCGTTGGTACGGAGCAGAGTACGGTTACCATTCGTGTCCATACCTGCATCGGCAAGCACGAAGGTACCTCGAAGCCAGGTTGCAAATCCATCCACGCTTGCCTCACAGGCCAGGTCATCGTTGCTGATCCTGCCGCTGATCGAGAGGGTGACGCTGCGTGCGCTTTCCTGCTGCAATGCAGGATCAATACGAATCAACGACACTCCTCCGCTTGCGAAGGCAATGTGCATATCGGTTTCGAAGGCTTGCGGAGCACGGAACCCTTCTCCGTAGTTGAAGCGCACATCCCACCACGACGATGGCTTCCAGAGCATCCCCAACCGCGTTAGGACAACGGGACGATCGAGCGCGCTATGCCAAGTTGTTCGGAGACCAACAAGCGCAGTCCACTCAGGGACCCATCCGACTATTGCTTGTGCGAAGAGACTCTTTTGTCTGATGCGTTGGTCAATGGCATAGCCATAGGATTCGATTGCATCGGTGGTACGCTCGAATTGGTACTCAGCGCCAATTTGTATCTGTTCAAGGAACTGCGAATCGAATGCAATGGCATCTTGGATACCAACAATTCCGCTTGTGCTCTGCGTCCGCCCCCACCCATCGGCATGATCCACACCAGTGTAGTGAATACGAGTGGTCGTGGTAAGTGCTGCATATCCATCCAGGCGATGCTTCCCCAAACGGTACGCGTAGTCGGTTGTGAAGAAGGTAATGTCGTGGTTTCGATATTCAGCTTGGTCAGCACGATCCGGGGGCAGGTCTAGGCGATTGCCACCGCGTCGCTCTTCGCCAAGCAATACGATACTCGCATGGAAGGCACCCACGGTATCGGTGCCCATACGTGTTTCGACACCTATGCCTGTGGTTCGGAGCTGGGCAAGTTCGGTGAAGCCGTCGCTGTTAGCATCGTACCCATCACGAGTGCGTCGGTGAGCAATCACCGCCAGCGATGGAATGCGCTCGTCGTCATCGCCCAGCAGCAGTGTTGCCGAGGACATGTTCTCGAGAGCAGTCCCCCCAATGAGGGAAAGCGTCGAGTTCACTGATGCGCTGCTGTGCCACTGCTCCCGTGTGATAAGATTGACCACTCCAGCAATCGCAGATGAGCCGTAGAGCACCGACGCCGACCCACGAAGAACTTCGATCCGATCAAGCATTGCTGTCGGGAATTGGTCCAAGCCGTAGAGCGCCACCAGCGGCGAGATAATTGGTCTGCCATTGATGAGGAGCTGGGTGTACGATCCCGCTAAGCCATTGAGACGCACTTGGGAATAGTTGCACGTCTGACAGTTGACTTCCACTCGTGCCGCCGGTGCATAGCAGAGCACAGTCCCCAGCGATGGCTCTCCCAACTGCCGGAGCAATGTGCTCGACAGTGTCGTAACGAGCGTGGGCGTTGCCGATCGCTCTATCGGCGAGCGCGTTGCTGTCACAACAAGCTCTTTGCTGTGGTACATTCGTGCAGTACTATCGTGCACGGTGCTCGCACACAGCATGATGCCAGAGGACACTATCACTGGTATCCAAAGAATGAGCGCAATACCATTCATTGTATTAGTCATGCAATAAATTACTTTTTAGTTGCAGCTAAAATACACAATGTGCATTTTGTCCTATTTTTGCTCGTGGTGAATGCGTCTTCCCTCTACATTCAATGCCAACTCTATCGCAGGAAAACTATCTGAAGGCGCTCTGGCATCTTGCTGGTGAAGGGAAGGTGACGCTCCAACGCTTGGCAAAACAGTTGGGGATCAGTCCCGCCTCGGCGCTGGCGATGGTGCGGAAGTTAGCTGCTGCAAAGCTTGTGACCTACAGCCGCAATGCAGGCATTCGTCTAACGGCTGCCGGTCGGCGTGCAGCTATCGAGGTTGTTCGTCGGCATCGTCTTTGGGAGGTGTTTCTCCACGATAAACTTGGCTACCGCTGGGACGAAGTTCACCGCATCGCAGAGGAGCTCGAGCACATTGCCATTCCAGACTTAGCCGATCGTTTGGATGTGTTCTTGGGTAAGCCCGCCTACGACCCGCATGGAGATCCGATTCCGCAAAAAGACGGCAGCGTGCCACCGCGCCCAGAGCAGGTGTTATCCCAGCAGGAACCAGGGCGTTACCGTATTGCTGGTCTCAAGTCAACAGCCGATGAGTTGCTGCGCCAGTTGGAGTATCTGGACTTAGCCTTGGGACAGATCATCGAGCTCCGCGAGCGCCTTCCCTTCGATGGAACCTTGGTTCTTCGGATTGGTCGTCGCACGCAACATATCGGCATGCAAATCGGCGATCAACTGCTCGTGCTGCCAGCATAAGCAGACCACTTGTCTGACAGTACCCGTAGGTGCTATCTTTGCACCCAGCCAGCCGGCGCATTCTTTGCAGCAGGAATGTGCCCGATAACCGCAAACCTTTCGCAAGTGCGTGCATGCAAGCACCGGCATCCGAGCGCGACATCGCCAGCGATGCAGCGTTGGAGTCTTTGTTGGAGCAAGCGCCCGACGATTATGCACGCGTCGAGCTGCTCGTTTCTCGCGCACGGCAACTGCAGCGCCAGCAGCCGCAGCAGGCAGCGGTCTATGCGCAGCGAGCACTCGAACTTTCGCAACGCAGCGCCTACCCCAAAGGCATTGCCGACGCAGCACTCATCCTCGGTTATGCCGACTACGCCGACGAAAACTATGATCGTGCCATCGAGAATATCGAGCATGCGCTAACGACCTACCAAAAACTCGGCGACCGCAACGAAGCTGCTCGCGCCGCAACAGCTCTGGCAGGCTCCTACTTCAAGCTCGGTCGGTACGACAAAGCATTGCTGCACCTAAACACTGCCCTAACCCTACGCCAAGAAGCGGGCGACAAGAAACTCACCGCATCCGTCCACACCAACATTGCCTCGACCTACCAAGCAATCGGGCAACTCGACTTAGCACTCGACCACTACCTCAAAGCACTCGAGCTGCAAGAAGCCGTCGGCGATCACTATGGCGTTGCTATCACAGCAAACAACATCGGCAGTGTGTACTACCAACTCGGACACTATGAAACTGCTCTCCACTACACCGAGCAGGCCCTCTCCTGGCTCACTCACCAAGGCAGGCAGGATGAAGTTCTGGTAACACTGGGAAACCTCGGACGGATTTACCTCAAGCTTGGGCGCCCCGATGATGCACTGACCCATCTTTCGCATGCATTGCATCAAGCACATCAGCTCGGCAGTGACTACCACGTAGCTACCACGATTTACTTGATCGGGCAAGCCCATCACCACCGCGGGGACTACCCAACGGCTCTGTCGCATATGGCAATGGCATTAGCGCTGTTTCGCCGCATCAATGCCGATAGCGACGTACTCGATGTCCTCAGTAGCATTGCCCGCTGCTATCGCGATAGCACCACTCCCAAACGATCGCTCCGCTACTATAAGCAAGCGATCGAAATTGCACGCCAAATCCAATCGAATTTGGTCGAAGCCGAACTCTGCGAGGAAGTCTCTTGCATCCTCGAACAGATGGGACACTTCCAAACGGCACTGGCATTTTACCGACGTGGCACAGAACTCCGCCGCAAAGTGCTTGCCGAGGATACAGAAAAACTGGTCTCGGTCATGGAGATCCGCCATCGCATCGAGCGGGATGCTCGCGAAAAGGAGATCTATCGCCTCCGAAACGTCGAGTTAGCTAATGCACTGGCGGAACTCCAGGATAAAACTGCTGCCCTCCAAGAAGCATACGCTGAATTAGAGCAACAGCAACAATACACAGCAGCAATCAATGCCCAGCTCCAACAAGCCAATGAGCGCCTTCATACCCTCGACCGCGAGCGTTCCGAACTGCTCAGCATTGTCACCCACGACCTCAAAAACCTGGTTGCAAGCATCAAGCTTTCAGCAGAAGTCCTGCGTCATCCCAAGACAGTAGCCAAGCCCGACGTTCTCCACAAAACAGTCAGTCGTATCCTCGAAGTCGCCGACAGCATGCAACACCTCATCAGCTCGTTACTGGATGTCAGCGCTCTCGAGGCAGGTCGGCTCGCAGTTGAACTCGTACCACTTGCAGTGCAACCCATCGCACAGGCGATCATCGAACGGTACCAACCGCATGCCGAAAGCAAACGCATTAGCTTGCTTTCCAGCATTGAACCTGCCTGGGTAATCGGCGACAAGGTACGCATCCAAGAAATCATCGACAACTTGGTTTCGAATGCCGTCAAATACACACCGCAGGGAGGTGAGGTTCGCATGCTCCTGGCGCGTCGCGGCACAGTCGTGCGGCTGGTTGTTTCCGATACCGGACCTGGTTTCACCGACGAAGACAAACAGCATCTGTTCACCAAGTTTCGGCGATTATCGGCACGGCCCACCGGCGGGGAAAGCTCCACCGGTCTGGGCTTAGCGATCGTCAAAAAACTTGTTGAGCTGATGCATGGGACCATCTGGCTCGAAAGCACCAAAGGCGAAGGAGCAATCTTCTACGTTGAGCTACCGGCAACCGACCCACCCCCCCAAGCCCCTTAGCAGGCAATACTGCCACAACACACCCACCGTAATTTGCGTTCATCGCAATTGTTCAACGCTTTCATGCTTGTATGCGTGCTGTCATCCCAGTGGCAGGGTTTGGAACGCGGCTGCGTCCGCATACCTACACTGTCCCGAAGGTTCTGCTCAACGTTGCGGGCAAACCGATTCTTGCCCATATCCTCGATAGCTTGGTCGCAAGTGGAATCGAACAGGTAACAATTGTCGTCGGGCATATGGGCGATCAAATCGAGCAGTACGTCCGTGCTCGGTATGCATCGCTGCAATTGGATTTCGTCGAACAGAGCGAACCACTGGGCTTAGGGCATGCCATTTGGTGCGCTCGTGAGACAGTTGGAAGCGGGCCAATCTTCATCATCCTTGGCGATACAATCTTCGATGCCGACATCAGCACCATGCTCCAACTTCCGACCAGTGCTATTGGCGTCAAGTGGGTCGAGGACCCTCGCCGTTTTGGCGTTGTCGAGGTCCGCGACGGCATTGTCACGACACTGGTGGAAAAACCCCAGCATCCGACCTCGAACCTTGCTATCGTCGGGATGTACCTTATTCGGAACACCCCCCTGCTCATCGAATGCCTCGATCATCTTATCGCTCACAATAGCCGCACCCGCGGAGAATTTCAGCTTACCGATGCACTCCAGTGCATGGTGGAACGGGGCGAGACCATTGCGGCATTCCCCATCGAAGGATGGTACGACTGCGGCAAGCCCGAAACACTTCTCCAAACCAATCGCTTTTTGCTCGATCGGCACATGCGCTCGATCGCTCCTCCGAACAACTCCATTGTCATTCCTCCCTCTTACGTTGCACCAACGGCAGTACTCGAGCGCTCGATTGTGGGTCCGTATGCTACGATCGCCGATGGCGCTACGATCCGAGATTCCCACGTCCAGAACTCGATTGTGGGAGCCGGCGCCAGCGTTACCGCTGCCCTGCTGAACAACTCGATCGTTGGGAACAATGCGGTCGTCTGCGGTTCATTCCACCAACTCAACGTCGGCGATTCCAGCCAAATCAACTACGCCTGACACCAACGTAGATATACGATGCCCCGCCCAGGAGTGGCTGTGCTGTCAGGGTATCAAACGCTCCTGTTGCCTCCATCAGTTGGAGGAACTGCTCACCGCAGGGGAATACTGCTGCTGTACGCGGTAAGTACTCGTAGGCGTCGCGGTTGCCAACGACCACCTGCCCAATCAACGGCACCACGACACGCATATGCACGGCGTAGAGCCAGCGGAGCAGCCTCGGTGATGGTACGCCCGTTTCAACGACGACGACGCGTCCGCCCGCTTTGGTCACTCGCGCCATTTCTGCAAGTGCTCGCTGGGGATCGTCAGCATTACGTATGCCATAGCCGCAGCAGGTCACATCGAAACCGCCGTCCGGATACGGCAATGCTAACATGTCGGCATACTCGATGCGAAGATTGGGGTAGCGGTGCTGCACTTTGCGGCGGAACACCGCCAGCATCGGTTCGCAGATGTCAGTTGCAGTAACCGTACCTGTTGGACCAACAGCGCGAACCAACGCCAGGGCAAAATCTCCTGTACCGGTTGCGCAGTCGAGCACGTTCATCCCTTGGCGGACCATACCTGCGCGGACGGCACGTTCTCGCCACCGACGATGAAGCCCCGCAGTGATCAACGTGTTGGCTATGTCGTATCGTTCGGCAACTTGTGCGAACATCCGCACCACGCGCTGGCTCATCGTCATCCCAAGCGAAAATGCCGAATGCCGATTGCGCCAAGGACGATCATCTTGGTTGCTTCCAATGCTGTTGCCCATGCATGCACCGACGACGGCTCCAGGTGTGCACCCTGCACCAGCAAATGCGCTCGGACCGTGAGCACAGGAACAACCAAGGTATGCTCAATGGCAACGACAAATCCCAGGACTGCGACCAGTCCCACAATCCACCGATCACGGATGAAAATTGCAGCACCCATCACAACGACCAACATAACCAGCTCGATGTATGCTAAGGCATGAAAGATTGCCACACCCAGCATTGCTGCACCATCGCGGGTAATCGGTGGTGTTCGGAATCGAATCGGTGTTTCAATTCCCGAAATACCGATGGCAATGCCAAGCCAGAGCCACGGAAGGATGCGCAGCACAGCATGAGCAATTGACCGAAGATTCGTGTGAGTATTCTGTTCTGCCATTGCAGTCCACACAGATGATCATTCCGTTCCGAATGCGCGGTCGCCGGCATCGCCTAAGCCAGGCAGGATAAAGCCACGGTCATTGAGCTGCCGATCCAGCGCCGCTGCAACGATGCGAACATTAGGAAATGCCTGCATAATCCGCTCGACGCCCTCTGGCGCAGCAAGAGTACATGCAAGCGTGATGTCGCGAACACCAGCACAGGTGAGCTGCTCGATCGCAGCAGCCGCACTTCCACCAGTGGCAAGCATCGGATCGAGTACCACAACGCTGGTCTGGGCATCGAGCGCTGGCATGCGCCAGTAGTACTGCTCCGGTTGGAGAGTCTGTTCATTACGGCGAAGACCAATGTAGCCAACCGCTGCAGTGGGAAGCACGGTAAGGAAGGCATCGAGGAACATCAGCCCAGCCCGAAGAATGGGCACCGCAACAACACGACTCAGAAGCACAGCACCAGTGGTTCTCTCCAGGGGTGTTTCCACCGCAACTTCCTGCACTGGTAGATGCTGCACTGCAGCAAGACAGACGTGCAGACCAATCCGATGCATCGCCTGCCGGAACGTCGCGCTATCGGTAGAGCGATCCCGAACCGTGCGAAGATCGCAAGCACAGAGTGGGTGCTCGACGACAATAACCATAACCTACCAGCGCGGGAAATATAACAGCGTGAAGCGGGGTATGGAGAAAAACGTGGAAATCTGCGCCTTGTACCGTTCCCCATTGCCCATCGTCACAAACCGCTCATCTTCGGCCAGGAGAAAGTTTAGCCGCCATTCACCGCCCGGCACGAACATCCCAACCGAGGTGGGAATGTTGATGAACAGCCCTATCCCTGGCGTTGCACACAACCGCGGAGCTGAATACGGCTTCCCATCCCAACTGACCCACGAGCTGGCACCACCCAAAAAGCCGTAGAACACAACCCGACTATACGGATTGAACAAGTAGCGCATGCCAAGCTCGACGAACTGGTAGCGATCGGGATTCTGCTGCCCAAATGGGTTGTTGACCGGATCGTAGACAACTTTTCGATTTTCCGAAAAAATGTACGCTCCCTCCAGCATCCACCGATCGGTGATTTCCCAGACTGCCATCGCGCCGAATGCTGGAATTCCCTCGTAGGATAACGGCTGCGTGCGATTGAGCGAAAGCAACGTTTGCGTTTCCACAATTGTATTGGGGCCGACCAGCCCCCCCACGCCAATAAAGCGGGGATAGGGATGCTCATAGTCGGCGGTATCATGTTCTGCTTCTGATGATTGTGCCCACGCAAGGGTTGCCGTTGTTACAGCAAGCAACAATGCCAGTGTCAATCGAAAGAGCATCTGTGCAGTCTCCGTCGTTTTCGCCACGATATGCTCAACGGTGGTGGAACGAACTTTAGCGATGCATTCAGCGATGAGCTTTACAAATGCGGGCTCGTTCCGCTGTCCGCGGTGGGGTTCTGGGGTCATGTACGGTGAATCGGTTTCCAGCATGAAGCGACCCTCGGGCACGCTACGGAGGACATCATCATGTGCCCACCGACGAAAGGTAACATTGCCAGTAAACGAAACATGCATGCCGAGCGCAAGTGCATGCTCGAGCACCGCGATCGAAGAGGAAAAGCAGTGCAGCACACCGCGGAGGGTTCCATCCTGCTCATCAGCAATGATTGCAAGCACATCCTCATCGGCCTCCCGATTGTGGACGATCACCGGCAGACCCACGCGCTTGGCAATTCGCAATTGTTCACGGAATACGCGTTTTTGGTTCTCGGGCGTGGCAAAATCGTAGTAGTAGTCCAACCCGATTTCACCGATAGCGACAACTCGCTCAGCGGTGCTGCTTTCCTCAACGCGAGCGAGCGCGGCCGTGCTCACTTCCTGTGCATGGTGTGGATGAATCCCAACGGCACGATACACCCACGGATATTGCCCAACCAGCGCTGCAGCAACATCGGTGTTCTCGATAGTGATGGCAGGGATGATGACTGCCTGGACTCCTGCACCACGAGCACGCTCGAGCACCTGCGAGCGATCGGGGGTAAAGTGATCGGTATCAATGTGGGCGTGTGTGTCAATCATGGCAGGGCACACAACGGAAAATTCTCCGATTCATTGTAACCATCCACCCCAGACCAACGCAATGATGACCCCTGCAAGCACCAGGCGATAGTATGCAAATCCATGGAGGCGGTGAGAACGCAGATAGCTCAGCAGAAACGCAATTGAAGCATATCCGCTCAGAGCAGCAATCAGGGTTGCAATCGCAAGCATCCAGAGTTGTTGCTGGGTGAGTATCCGAAGCGCGCTGATGAGTTCGAGCACACCACTGGCAAGCAGGGCTGGAATGCTCAGCAGGAAGGAAAATCGCGCCGCAGCTGATCGCTCGACGCCAAGGAGCAAGCCGGCACTGATGGTCGTGCCAGATCGAGATGCTCCCGGGAGTAGCGCCAGAGCCTGCGCAAACCCAATCACGAGCGCATCAACCACCGTCAGAGACTCCAGCGACCGCACAGCACACCGACGCTCAGCTACGAGCATGACCACCGCCACCACCGCCAGCAGCGTAGCAATCAGCAGCGGATCCTTTGTTGCGCTTCCTTCGATCACCCGGCGCAGCAGGAGTCCAATAACCCCAATTGGCAAACTGCCAAGAGCAACAAGCCATCCCATGCGCGCCATTGCCGACTGGCGATGCGGCAGTTTACGTTCGACAATGGTTTCTCGCACGACCGCTCCAGTGATGCTGCCAATATCACGAGCAAAGTAGGCAAGCACAGCAAGCAACGTCCCCAGTTGCACAACGGCGATCGTTGCGGTCCACTGCTCTGGGTGCATCGGATCGAGCAGACCACTCAGATGCCCATAAAGCGTCATGTGCGCCGTGCTACTGATGGGAATAAACTCGGTGAGTCCTTGAACCAGACCCAAAAGGACAGCAAGCAGAAGAGGCATTGTTTCGTTGGTGTGGGATCGGTTATGGTAGCAAAGTTACGAGCCCGTTCCTTGGCAGGTCACGGCCGACGCCCCGAGGGTGGATATTCGAACCGAATCACGATTTGTTCGCTGCTGAGGGCAGCAGCAGTAATGCCGACGATCATACCACCAATACCGAACGCCAACGGTGCCGATGGTGCAATGAGCAGACCAAGTGCAGTTCCGACCAAGCCACCGCCAACCCCTCCAATCAGGAGCCGACTGGCACTGCGGCGATGAGTACCGCGTAATTCTGCAACGTACTCAAGTGGCAGCACCACTGTGTCCTGCTTCCCGATCCCAATCAACGTATCCTGACCGAGCAGGTACCGCCGCTGGACCTGAAATGCTGGTGGCAACGCCGCTCCTCCACGTAAATGCAGCTCAACTTCCGATGACGCCAGCAGATTGTTGAGGGAATCCAGCGCTGCACGATCGAGCGCACGACCGCGAACCAGTACACGCTCAGTCGCACAAGCACTAAGGAGCATGCCCAGCACGCTCATCACAACGACCTGCTTGCTGTGAGAAAACCACATGCGCACCTTCATACCGACAAAGATACCAGCACTGCGCTCAAGAAATCACCCCAGCCGGACGATACTTCGAATAGACTACCCCTGCTCGGCACAATGAATCCAACACACGTACAGGCTCCGAGCACAGAGCACATGCAGCCACAGCCGTGGACAGAGGTCTGTCTGGCACAGCAGGTATTCCCTGTCCATCTTCTCGGCTCTCCTCTCGGGACTGCTGAGCAGGCTATCATTGCGCTTCCGAATCGGTGGAGCGACCCAGCACGGTTTTTCCATCTTGCTGTCTCGATTGCGTCATCCCCGAATACTCCGGCCACTGCTGTCATCGGTCTTCAGCCGCCACAGTGGAAGCACTTTTGGTATCCCTGCCAAGAATTCGATGCAGCGCTCGATCGGCAGCGTCCCTGCTTGGATATCAGTTTGGGGGTGATTGAGCATGTACTCCAACGACTGGTAGAGCACATTCCCATTGAAGCAATCACTCTTTTCGGTTTTGCTGAGGGTGCATGCCTGGCACTCGAGTATGCAGCACGGAATGCGTACCCACTCAACGCCATCGTCGCCTTCTCGGGTGTTCTGCTTGGCAGCAGTCTCGACACCAGTGACCGATTCAACCTGGCTTCCCCAACAACGAAGATGCTCATCACTGCATCGAATGCGCAACCGGCTGGTGCACGCGTCCGCTTTACACAAACAGTCCAGCTCCTCAAGCAGTCCGGCTACAAGGTTGTCGCACTGACCTACGAGCGGCGCACCAATACCATTTTGCCCGAGGAACTGACCATGAGCCGCAACATTATCTACGGTAGCATCAACGAATCCTAAAAGGTCTGCCTTCGCCTGACGGGACGCTCAAAGTGGAATGCCAGAAAGAGCGCGGCAAGCTCCTGACAAGCGACGACGGCTTCTGACGATAGCTCCAGCATTGGAATCGCACTAAACGGTACTGTTGCCAGCGCAAGAAGGGTCTGTGCTGTTTCCGCATCAAGTGCCACACCGTGTGTTTGGTTTGCAGATGCGGGCAGTAAGTGTCCTGTATCAACCGCAAACACCGAGTCCGATAGAAGATCAGCCCTGGGAGCACTCAAGCGAAATCCATGCGCTGCTGCAAAGCGGAAGGCAAAGGCAACGGGAAACGCAGCCACGTTTGCTTCGGCAGCGTCGAGCGCAGCCAGTGCATCGGCAAGAAGAGCAAACACTGCATCGGCTGGATGACCCGGCAACTCCAAGCGCAGCACCGTCTCGAGCATAGCCAATCCTGCAAGAGTGTGGTCGTAGCTGGAATGCAAACGTTGGCGGAGAACCATGCGTTCGGCGCTGCCGAGCAGGTGTAACTGACGCCCTGGTTTGGCATAGTACTGCAATTCGGTGTGCTCGAGTGGCTGCAAAATCCCAGCAACGCGACTTTTTGCTGTTCGTGCACCTTTGGCAAGGATACTTTCGACCCCATATTCCGGAGTCAGGACAGTGGCAATGATGCTCGAATCACTGTAGCGTATCCGGCGGAGGACGATTGCCTGCGTGCGCACCAGCATTGTTATGCTTGATTGAGGGTGGAGACAAGATGTTCGGCAATAGCCCAATCGAGCGGCGTGGTGATTTTGATGTTGGTTTCTTCTCCCTCGATTGCCGTCACGGGATGCCCAGCGTACTCGACAATGCTGGCATCGTCGGTACCTTCGAAATGGTCACGATATGCTTCGTGGTGCGCTTCGATCAGGAGTTCGCGGTAGAAGGCTTGCGGTGTCTGTGCAAGCCCGACGCGGGTGCGTGGTACGGTGGATTCGACGGTACGACCATCGCCACCGAGGAGCTTGACCGTGTCTTTGGGCTGGAAAACGGGTATTGCTGCCCCACTGCGTTGCGCTGCTTCGGTCACGCGCTGCGCAAGGGACGGCGTTGCAAGCGGTCGCGCTGCATCGTGGATGACAACAAGCTCTGCCGATGCCAGTGACGGGTGAGCAAGTGCGTAGCGAACCGATTCCTGACGGGTGGAACCTCCATCAACGATAGCAACTGCTTGGTTTGCGCGATACTCAGTAAGCACCTGCTCCAGATGCGACGCCCACCGACCATCGCAGGCAATGACGACCGATGCTGCCGGGAACGCCGTGCGCACCGCCGACAGTGCCCGGATAATAACCGGTACGCCGCAGAGGACCCGATACTGCTTGGGCAACTGCCCACCGAACCGCTGACCATTTCCTGCCGCCGGAATCACAATGCCAACATTCATGCCTCATGCTATCGAAACGTGCCGCTTCAAAAATACCAGCGTTCCATCGCTGAACGGTATGTTTGCGGCCTGTACATCCACGAATACTGTCGCAGCACTTCATGCGAATGATTTTCCTTTGCTCCCTGATGGCAGTGAGCGTGGCACTGCTCAGCTGCGCCACATCCCACCAGCCACCACCGACGGTCAGCATTGGCACTTTCAATATCGAGTGGCTTGGCGACGGCATCGAACCGGAACAGAAGCCGCGCACGGATGCCGACTATGCAGCTATCGCACAATTGATCAGCGAAAGCGGCGCTGAGGTCGTAGCCGTACAGGAAATCGAAAACGACAGCGCTTTACACCGATTGCTGCGCTACATGCCTGGCTGGCATGGCGCGCTCAGTCGGGGCGAGCATCGCCAAAACGTTGGCGTTCTCTACCGAGACGGACTCGACTGTACTCCCATCGGGGACTACTACCCCTTGGCGGTTGATCCCGAACGGAATCGCGCGGGCTTCATCGTCAGTTGCCGCAAGGGTGCCTTCGACTGGCTGATGATGGTCGTGCACCTCAAGTCGTCCTCGCGCTACGACTCGACCGAGGAGCTTCGCCGGCGTGCAATCGAGCAGCGACGCGAGCAAGCGGCAATCCTGGCGCGCTGGGCAGATTCGGTACTGACAACGACCAGCGAACGCGACGTGCTCATCATCGGGGACTTCAACGACTTCCCCAAGCGATCCCGGCAATCTACGCTCACCGCACTCGAACGCGATTCAGCATTGGTGTTTCTGACCGAGGGATTGACTTCGTGCCTGGATCACCGCCGCAAGGCAATTGACCACATTCTTGCATCCACCAGTGCTGCCCGACATTGGCATCCGGAGCGGCTCCGGATGATTGACCATCGAGCAATGCTGCCCGACCACAGCGCCAGCCGCATCAGCGACCATTGTCTGGTGGTCGGAGAGTTCGAAATCTCTCCTCTGGACAATGATTGAACAGGCATTTGGATATTACCCAATTTTGTTGTAAGTTTGAGCTGGATACAAGGAGTATTTCAGCCGCTGCGCTAAGCAACGGTAATTCTCCCTGGATGCGGCAGCACTTTCTGACGTGATGTCGTTTTTCCTTATTCATGTTTCACAACCGTTGGAGCACCCACAATGAAGCGCTTTGGTTCCCTGTTGCTGATGATGGCGCTGATCGCCGTCGTTGCATCTGCACAACATCCGCGCACGCCACTGTTCGAAGAATTCACTTCGAGCACATGCCCGCCATGCTTGGCCGTCAAGCCGTACGTCAAGCAATTTGCCGAGCAGTCGCCGGATGTAGTAGTTGTTACCTACCACATGGATTGGCCGGCGCCTGGTGACCCGTACAACGTCTATAATTCCTCCGACAACATGGCCCGTCGCAGTTACTACGGCGTCACTGGAATTCCGGATGGCTACATGAGTGGGACCAAGATTTACCCTAACAGTGTCGCCGCGCTGCGTCAAGCCGCCGATCAGGTCAAAGCCCAATCGACACCCCTGGCATTGACCATCAGTGAGGATCAAACAAAGACCCCGATCGAAGTAACCGTCACACTCAAGAACGACGGGACAACTGCAATCAGTGGTGCAAAACTCCAAGTAATGGTGCTCAACCACTACGCCGACTTGACCGCACAACTGCAAGGGCAATCCCAGCATGTGTACACCGAATTCGATTACGCCTTACTGAAAGCCCTTCCGAACGCCAGCGGAACAGCGCTTACCTTAGCAGCAGGAGAACAAAGGACGTTCACGTTCACCTATTCCCGCGGCACCAATAGTGTTTGGGCACCCAACAGTCAGTACGTCATTGCCTTCGTCCAGCTTGATGCAACCAAAGAGGTTCTTCAGGCAGCTTCCACGCTCAACCGCGTTGAAATAACCGCTGCTGCTCCCCGCTTCGGCTTTATTACTCGGAATGGAAGCATCTCACATCAACTGACAATCACGAACCCAACAGAACGCCCACAAACGGTCAGACTTCAAGTCAACACGACGCAAACACTCCAGCCGACAGGATGGATGATTTCGGTGAGTCCCTCGACCTTGACACTCCAACCCGGTGAAGAAAAAACAGCAACAATCCAACTTTCCGCACCTAACAGCGGCAGCTTTGCACTTGCAGTCGTTGATGCTATTCCACAAGGAACCGGCGCCAACCAAACAACGACGTACTCCTGCGGCTATATGACCGAACAAACTAAGTATGCAATCGTGTATGGCTACATGGGAGCAGGTATTACGCCATTCATTCAAGCCATCACCAGCGGGAGCAAGTATGCAAGCGAAACCGCACTCATTCCACCGCTTGCCGCGATCGAGTATGGCAATGCACTCCCCTGTGAAGCGATCGTCCTTCCGATTGACTACGCCAACCGTGGCGCGCTCCACATACAACAAATCATTGACCAAGTTACAAGCTGGGTGAATCAGAACAAACGCATCTTCCTCTCCGCTCCATTGGAAGCATTCCTTGCCTACAAGGCCAGTGGTGCGAATATGACCACTCGGAATTTCCTCCGCAACACGCTTGGCATCTCGAACGTGAAAACCTTCCCAATCACGATAAGTGCCGGTACTCAACAAACATCGTACTATCACTTTACGTACGACTCCCAGGGTAACATTACCGGCTTGCAGACGTTCACCGTGCAAGGCGTGAGCGGCGATCCCATCAGCAATGGCGTCAACATAACGCTCAATGAGTCAACCCAATACTACAACCTCTTCACGGATGTTCTCGAGCTTGTTAGCGGAGGTCCGGCCGTACCCATTTTCACCTACGACAACAACACGCAGTACATCGGTGGAATCCGGGTTGAATCGAACAATACACGGATTATCTATACCACTTTTGGTTTAGAAGCCATTTCGAATGTAACGGCGCGGAATCAACTGGCGCAGAAGATGATGGATTGGGTGACCGCGACTATCGCTCCCCAACCAAAGCTCGAGCTTATCCAGACCACGAGCGAGAACTTCATCCAGTTTGATGCTGTTCCTGTTGGCAGCAAAAAAGCACACACCTTCAAGATTCGCAATAGCGGCAGCGCTGATCTGGTTGTTAGCGAAATTTCGATGGATCCAGCTGATCAGGCCGAGTATGCAGATGTGTTTGTTGTCACCGATGGTGGCACCACACCAATCACTGTTGCTCCGGGCCAAGAACATGCCGTCACGATCGAATTCCGACCGAAAAAGGTCGAGGACATTCAAGCAGCGGTCTTCCATATCCGCTCCAATGGTGGCGACGCGGACCTTACTGTCATCGGCGATGGTGTACAGGCATCAAGCGTGGAGTCTACCGAAGCAGTCAGTGCGAATCTTTCGCTCAAGCTTGCTCCCAATCCGGTTGTCAGCGATGCAATCGTGACAGCAAGTGCCAATGCTGCAACCCCTGCAACCGCCATATTGCTCGATGCTCGCGGTGCCGAAGTTGCCACCCTTGCAACGAGCATCACCGGACAACAGAGCTTCCACCTCGACGCCGCATCATTGCCAAGTGGTGTTTACCGTTTGGTTCTGCGGAGTGGCGCCGAGCATATCAGTGTTCCAGTGGTTGTCGTCAAGTAAGGCACCACCTCCACGCCGTACACGGAGCCTTCCACTGGCAACGGTGGAAGGCTCCGCTTTTTTGTTCGCACTGTTGTAACGCTACGCAAATGCTCGATCGTGTTCTCGAATACTGCCAACGGCTCCCAGGAGCACAGATGCGCTTCCCTTTTGGCCCGACGACCCTGGTATATTCAGTCGAACAACGCATCTTTGCTTTGGTTGGGCTCGACCATGTTCCTCCATGGCTGAACCTCAAATGCGAGCCATCCCGGGCGCAGGAATTGCGTGAGCAGTACGCAGCCATTCAACCTGGTTACCACATGAACAAACGCCACTGGAATACTCTCGTACTCGATGGCAGCCTACCTCAAGTTCTGGTCAACGACCTCATCGTGCATTCCTACCGGTTGGTCATCGCACAACTGCCGCGCCGGAACCGTCACCAATACGAAGCAGCACTGTCGCGTGTGCTGGCCAAGGGGCAGTAATTTTGTTCGAAATGAAACTTCTCCATCTTACAGCCTTCTTCTGCATCGCTGTTGTATGCTCGCCGGCTGCCGACACACTCTGGACCAGCGAACGCCTTCCACCACTTGTGCGCATGGTCCGCATTTACGGCACAGGTGATGAGCAACAGCCACCAGTTCTGTTGATACAGTCCTCTTCTGCACCAGCCGGAGCGTCGCTCGGCTCGCTATCGCTCACGATCGAGCTTGATGTCGCCGCCAGTGTTCCACCAGATTTGGTTGCTGTCCTCCAACATTGCACGGCAACATGGGAACCCGACAACAACCCGTTTACCCTCGATCCAACAGCAGCGCGCGCGGTCGTCCTGGATTGGCGCATGGCTCCACCGCAGTCACGCTACTACACGCATCGCGCTGTCGTACAGATACCATCCCCAACGTTACGCGTGCCAGTCGGTGGAAACTGGAAGGTACTCTTCTATGAGCTTGGACGCGAGCAGCGCCCCCTTGCTGAAGCACGCTTTTTTGCTATCGAACCAGCAGCCGAATGCATGCTCACCGTGCTAACGGACTTCTATCAGCCACGCCACCGAGCGGCACCTTCGGCGCGAATCCTCGAAGCAAGCGTGGGCAACGTCCGCGGCTACACCGATGCACAAATCACCACGGCGGTTTTTTACCGTATGCACCGCTGGTACGAACCCCTGATCGTTCGCGGCACGCAAGGAACTGGCCGATCGTCCCTCTCGCTCCGCTCTACGCCAACAACGATCACCGGTTTGGTTGGGGGGATCAAACGCTTTCGAATCGAAGGTATTCCATGCGAAAATGATTACCGCCGCCTCGATGCCCAAAACCCCGGTCTCTTTCCTCGGTCAACGACTCCCATTCGCTTGCCTATGGCAGACCTTCGTCGCCGGGGACAATTCGGCTTGTGGTCAACAAGCCAAGCTGCGATGTTGACCAGTAGTGTTGCGCCTTCTGATGATGAGTACGTGCCGATTGAATTCATCCTTGATCCAGAAAATCTCCCCGTACCGAACGAAGACGTATTCGTCGTTGGCTCAATGAACAGTTGGCATCCCAGCCCGGAGTGGATGATGATCTACGACTCAACCCAACGCTACTACCGACTGCGCCAATGGGTGCGGCGCGGACAGCATGCCTACATGTACGCCACTGGACACCTCGACGCCGATACTGGCTCGGTGCGGTCGCTGAGCTTCGAAGAGTTCGAGGGCAACAACAGCGCCTCTGGCCATACATTCGTCGCTTTTATCTACGCACGGTCGCTCCAAGCAGGCGGCTACGACACTATCATCGCTGCTTGCAGCGGCACAGCATTGTAGCAACCATGCACAACAACTCCGATGGGCATTGACTTGCTCGGTTACATTGCAGCATTGTTTTCGACCTTTGCCATGCTCCCCCAAGCGCTACGCGTTTGGCGCACCGGAGACGTCGAGCAGCTTTCGCTGCATGCGTTTAGCATGGCAACCATCGGCGCGGTGCTCTGGCTGCTCTACGGGTTGGCGATCGGGAATAGCGTCATTATCGCTGCCAATGTTGTCGGACTTGTGATCGTTGGCTATATCGCCTTCCGCACGATGCAGTGGCATTATCTGCAGCGGCACAGGATTCCCTCCGACCAAAATGCGACATCTCCGCTGCTGCACAATGACTAATGCAACCCCGGGTGTTATTATCGTCGGTGCTGGTTTTGGTGGCCTGGAAGTTGCCCGGCGATTGGGAGATACTCCCTTACCGGTCGTGCTTATTGACAAAACCAACCACCACCTCTTCCAACCACTCTTGTACCAGGTTGCCACTGCCGCACTCTCCCCTGCAGACATTGCCGCCCCAATACGCAGCATTGTTCGGCGCTACCGGAACGTTACAGTTCTCCTCGACGAGGTCACTGCGGTCAACCTTGAACAACAAGCCATCACCTGCCGTCAGAGTGGCACGCTACCGTACACGCACCTTGTTCTTGCACCCGGATCCCATCATCACTACTTCGGCAACGACCAGTGGGAAGTCTGTGCACCGGGCTTGAAAACGCTGGCAGACGCGCTGGAGATTCGTCGCCGCATCCTTGCTGCCTACGAGCAGGCAGATGCGTCCACTGATCCGGCGATCAAACAGCAGTGGACCACCTTTGTGGTTGTCGGTGGTGGGCCGACAGGTGTTGAAGTCGCCGGCGCACTCGCCGAGATTGGCTGCTATACGATGGCCAAAGATTTCCCGGCGCTTGATCCGACGGCAATTCGGATTGTTCTTATCGAAGCTGGCAAGAGGATTCTCCCTGCATTTCCGCACCAACTTTCCGAAAAAGCCCATCGCGCACTTTCCGATCTTGGTGTAGAGGTGCGAACAAACGCTCGTGTCGTGGAGGTCTGCTGCGATCAGGTGCAACTCGATTCTGGAGAGAGCATCCCGGCACGGACGACAATTTGGGCAGCAGGAAACCGTGCACCAGCATTTCTGCGCACGCTTGGGGTGCCGCTTGACCCTTCTGGCCGCGTCATCGTCGAGTTGGATTGCTCGGTGCCGGGCTATCCCAACGTGTTTGTCATTGGCGATGCAGCATGCTACCGAGACCCACGGCGCGGAGAACTACCAGCCTTAGCACCTGTTGCGCTCCAGCAAGGTCGCTACGTCGCTCGCATTATCGCAGCAGGCACACCTCCGCCAAAACGGCAATGGTTTCGCTACCGTGATAAAGGAATGCTGGCAACAATCGGACGTGCAAAAGCGGTCGCCACTTTTCCATTCGGACTCTGCCTCAACGGACTTGTGGCATGGCTTCTCTGGGCAGCAGTCCACATCGCGTTCTTGATCCGTTTCCGCAATCGGCTTGCGGTGCTCACCGAGTGGCTGTGGTATTACTTGACCTTCCAGCCGGGCGCTCGGCTCTTGATCGAACCTCGTCGCGATCGAGTCAGCACCGACAGAACTGGCTAAATGTACACCTCGTCGCGCCCACGTCCACTGATGGTGATCTCTTCCTGTTCTTCGAGCCGCTTGACAACCTCGACGATGCGTTGTTGCGCCGCTTCCACATCCTTGAGCTTGACCGGACCCATAAGCTCGAGTTCTTCCTTGACCACTTTTGCTGCACGCTCAGACATATTCTTGAAAATTTTCGCGCGAAGCCGTTCGTCGGCGCCACGGAGAGCCAGTACAAGATCGCGCCGATCCACGTCACGGAGAATTCGCTGAATACCCCGATCGTCAATGAGGAGAATATCCTCGAACAGGAACATCAAGCGTTTGATGTCTTGTGCAAGCTGCGGGTTGGTTCGCTCGATCTGCTCCATGATGGATTTTGCCAGTGCCGGGGGCGATAGATTCAGGATCGAGGCAACAATCTGTGCACCGCCAGCACTCGACAGGTTCTGCGAAAGCGTTTGCTCGGCGATTTGATCAACAACCTGCTCTATCTGTTGAACAATTGCTGGTGATACCTTCCCCAGCGTTGCAATGCGCATGATAACATCGGTGCGGAGATCGTCGGGGAATAGTTCGAGTACTTCTGCACTCCGATCCGTCGGCAGATGCGATAGCAACAGCGCAATCGTCTGGGGATGTTCCTTCGAAAGGAAGCTGGCCAATTGTTGGGCATCGGCTTTTTTGAGAATGTCGAATCCCCGCACCGTCGAAAGCATTTTGATCTTCTGCATCAGCTCCCGTGTTTTTTCTGGCCCATAGGTGCGCTCCATCAACATCCGTGCATACTCAAAGCCACCGGCAAGCATGTACTGGTGACCCTGGATCAATTGGTAGAATTCCTCGACGACTTTATCGGTGAGATCTTTGGGGACAGCTTCCAGACTTGCAAGTTCAACGCTGAGTTGCTCCACCTCGGATTGATCGAGCCCTTGGAAGACCATAGCAGCGGTTTCCACATCAAGCGCCATCAGCAAGAGCGCCGCCTTTTGGCGACCGCTGAGCTTGTCGTAGCTGGGCGTTGTCTGTCGAGTAAGTGCTGTCACCATTGCGTTCTACTCCTGCGTGAGCATTGATTTGATGAGCTTGATCGCCTCGGGGTTGTTCTCGCGAATGAAGGTTGCAATACGCTCCTTCATTTCCTCGATGAGCAGTTGTTCCTCGGTCAACTGGGCACCGCCGGCAGCATCGAGCCGTTGGCGAACTCGCTGCCGGAGTTCATCGTAGGGTGATGGCTCGCGGTGCCCTTCCAACTGTGCTGCTGGTTGCGCGCTCGGGGCGAGTTGCTGGGTAACATCTACTGCTGACCCAGGAGTAGGCGCTAACTGGAGTTGCGCCGTCGGAACAAGAATTTCTTCGATCCGACGGCGGAGCGGCGGCACCATCACCAACCGACGCAGTGCCCATAGCGCCAATAAGAGGGCAATCAGTGCCGTAATGCCGATTGCAATATTGCCCTTCGGAAGGACAAACGTTGGCTCTTGTTCGGGCTCTTCCATCATGGTGGTGTCGAAGGGGAGATTGACCACACTGACCTGGTCGTTGCGCTCTGGGTCGTAGCCGATGGCGTTGCGCACAATCTGCGTGAGCTTCTGCAATTCCTCTTGGCTTCGTGGTGTGTACTGGACAACCTTCTTCCCGTCCTGTTCGACAACCTTGGTGATGCCATTGACCAGAACGGAAGCAGAAATCCGTTTGATGGTGCCCACACCACCGACAATGCGCTCGACGGTGCGGGATATTTCGTAGTTAGTGCGCACTTTGGTCGCATTACTCTCGCTATTGACCGCAGGGTAGTCAAGGGAGTCTTGCGAGCGGCGGGCTTCAGCGATGCGCTCTTCGCTGCGGATCACTTGGCCATCGGGGTCGTAGTTCTCCCGCGTCTGTTCGCGCTGGGTAAAGTCGAGTTCCGCACTGACACGAACAACGCTATTGCCTGGACCTAACACACCATCGAGGAGGGATTGCACGCGCGAAGTCAGGTAGCTTTCCACTTTCTGCTGCTGCTCATACTGCGTTGCGGTCAAGCCTGCCAGCGTCGAGGTTTCGCGCGGCGCTTGGCTCAGGATTTGACCATGCTGATCAACAACAGTAACATCGGCAGGACTGAGCCCTTCGACGCTACTGGCAACAAGATTTTGGATGCCCTCGATATTGAGCTTGCTCAAACTCCGGCCACTTTTGAGATGCAGAAGGACCGAGGCGGTAGGCTTTTTCTGATCCTTTTCGAACAGTGCCTTCTCCGGCAGTACGATCATGACACGGACTTTTTGCACTTCGTCGAAACTGGCAATGGTCTTTTGGAGCTCCCCTTCCAGCGCACGCTTGTGGTTGAGTTTTTGTACAAAGTCGCTCATGCCGAGATTGGTGCGATCGAAAATTTCGTAGCCAACGGTACTGCCAGCCGGTAGCCCCTCCCGTGCCAGCGCCAGACGGAGCTCGTACACCTGCGACTGCGGAACACGGACCGTTGTCCCCCCATCGCCAAGTTCGTAGGGAATGTTTTGTTCCTTGAGCTTTTCGACAATCGCCGCTGCATCTTTGGGATCCAGGTCGCTAAAGAGCACCTGCATTGGTTGCGACGACGACGAGATGATCACCGCAACGACAATCCCAATCGCGGCAAGGACTGCACCAATGATGGCAAGCTTTTGCATCTGGTGCAGGCGCTGCCAGAGTTGCTTTGCTTGGTCGAGTATGTTGCTCATCGGCATGGATACTTACCGGAAAACTGTGCGGTTAGACTTGGATGCGCATGGCTTCACGATAGAGGTCGAGCGCTTTATTGCGCATTTCCATCAAGAGCTGGAAGCTTGTTTTTGCTTTTTCGGCAGCTATCATGACGTCGTGCAGGTCCACTGCTTCGCCTTTGATGAAGCGTTCGCTCATCGCGCCACTCTCCTGCTGGAGCTGATTGACGCTTTCGACGAACTGACGGAGTGTATCGTCGAAGGTTGGGCCTTGCGGCGTCGTCCGCGCTTGTTGTGCAGTCTGCTGCAGGGCTGGCAGCTGCGATGGGAGCGTATCGAGAGGAGCAATCGGTGCCATACTGCAATTGGCGGATGGTTAGACACGCTTATCCAGGTGAATACCGGTGGCAATTCGCTGCGCTTGACCGCTACGGGTGAAGTACTCGACAACCAGCGGTGCAGGCATCCTTTGTCGCTGCTCGTCGGGTGCGGGCTGCGGCTGGCGTCGCGGCCGCTCTGCTGAGGTATGCTGGGCTGCCTGCTGATAGGCAGCAATGGCACGAAGCTGCATGGCTTAGATCTCGAGCGAATCCCGTGCGATATTCTTTGCGGCGCTGATGACGCCTGTGTTCGCTTCGAAAGCTCGCTGCGCAGAAATCATCTCCACCATTTCGGTGACGATGTTGACGTTGGGCATTTGGACGTATCCATCGGCGTTTGCCTCCGGGTGCGTCGGATCGTACACCAACCGTGGCGGTGAATTATCCCGTGCAACCTGTGCCTTGAGAATTTGGTCGTCGGGAGCACGCAGACCGGGCGTTTCAGGATCAACATGGGAGGGCGCGCTCCGCGCCAGCGGCAGTGATTGCTGCAACACCTCATCGAACTGGTTGCGCTGGAGAGCCCGCACCACAACCACCTCCCGACGGTACACCTGCCCGCGCTCGTCGCGAGTAGTATCGGCATTGGCGATGTTCTTGGCAACGCTCGACAGCCGCATCCGTTGTACGCTCAAGCCTTGAGCGCTAAACGCAAACGACGAGAAGATGTTCTCCATGGCCTATCCTCCGTGATTATTGTGGAGTACCTTTGATTGCTTGCTGCAAGCCACTGAAGTAGCGCTGCGTCAAGCGCGAGACAAGGCGGAAGCGAATTTGGTTTTTTGCCAACTCGCCCATCTCCTTGTCCACGTTGACATGGGATTCACCGGCGAAATAGATTTCGGGTTTGGGTACTGGTGCATCCTCCCGCTCAGGACGCGCCTCGCTGTCGAGTGGTGGGCCGATCCGAACATGCTGCTCGTCGGTTCGAGTGCCTCGGAGCATGAGTTCGCTCTGCAGAAACTCCTCCTCGAAGCGGACGCGCTCCGGACGGTAGCCCGGCGTTGTCGCATTGGCGATGTTCTTGGCAATGGTGCGCTGCCGCAGTGCGTACGCTTCCAATGCAGTGCTCATCAGCGGCAGTTTCTCGCGGAACAAGTAATCGCGCACATCCATGGCGCAGCGGAGAAAATGAAACCATCTGCCTTTCATCCCCTCAAGTTCTGTGCCAGGTCGCCGATACTTAGCGCCCGTTGTCGCCCTCGGTGGTGTTCACGCCGACCGCCTGCACGACCGGAAGCGTAATGGTCACCACCGTTCCTTCCCCTTTTGTGCTCCGCACCGAAATTGTTCCGCCATGGCGTTCGAGGATACGCCGTGCAATCCACAATCCTAAACCACTGCTTGGCTCTCCTGCCGTCGGTATGCTGCTCAGCGTTGCACCCCGTTCAAAAAGCCGCTGGAGGTCCTCATTGGTCATGCCGACGCCGTGATCTTCAATTTCGATCGTGTGGTGTTCGTCGCCGACACTGGCGCGAACAATCACTGCGGAATTGGGATGCGAGTATTTGATTGCATTGCTCAGGATGTTGTCGAACACTTCTTCGATGCGCTGCGGATCGCAGTCAGCAAGGATTGGACTGGGAATGTCCGCGATAATTTGGATATCTTTCCGTCGCGCTAAATAGCTGTTACGGTGAATCACCGAGTGGAGGATTTCCGATAGGTTGGCAGTTTGCAGTTGCAAGTGGATCCCATCACTCCGTTCCAACGCAAGAAGGCGCGTAACCTGCTGCGAGAGTGCAACGACTCGACTGGTGGTCTCGGCCAGGTCATGGAGAATCTGCTGCATGTCGGTTGAGTTAGTGTCGTAGTTGCGGAGCAGTTGCACCAACTGTTCGATCACCAGCAGCGGATTTTTGATGTCGTGGATGATCATGCTGAGCAACGCATTTTTTTCTTCCTGAAGTTGTTCGAGTTGTTGCTTGGCTACGCGAAGACGCTCCACCTGGTGGCGGAGATGTTCATTTTGCTTGCTCAGCTCTCGATTGTGTTCTTCCAACCGCTCGGTTGTCTGGGTCAATGTTGCGCGAAGCCGTTCCACTTCAGCCGTTGCATCGGCCGATCGTTGTTCGAGCTGCGCAATCGTGGCATGAGCTGACTCCACCTGCTGTCGAAGGCGATCGTAGTCCTGGGCAGTGAGCCGAGTGCGTCGGCGATTCTTGAGCAGCAGCACCGCAAGCACGAAACTAATGACGCTTGTTGCCAGCGCAAGTGCAATCCACAACCGAAGCGGGAACTCGCGCGCCGACGTCTGTTCTCGAAGTGTATCAACGCCGGCTACGGGTGGATCGGAGACGCCAATGTTGAGCACCGATCCCACCCGAAAACGCAGCAGCAGTGGTGCTGCTGTAACGCCAGGAGAAATCTGTGCTTGAATACGCAAGGCGTAGTCGCCATGGGGCAAGCCTTTGTATTCAATGCGTGGCTCAGCCTGCGTTCGTTGCTGCCCCTGCTTGCTTTCCTGGTCGTAGAGCTTGATATCGTAGCTGGCGGCCTCGATCGTATCACCTGCCGCGGTCCGGACTGCCGCATGAAATCCGATGAAATCCTCCGAACGAATCGCAATTCCTTCCTTCCAAAAGCGCTCCCCGACTTGATGACCATTGACCCAGACAGCACGAACAATGGTGACGTACTCTTGACTGCGTGTGACGGTGGGGAAAAAACCAAGAGCACCAAAAACAGCAAATACCAGAACCACAACAACGCGTTGCTGCTTCATTCGACCTCTGCCAGGTAGTTACGGTAAAGCTGTGCGCGATGACGGGATCCAACTGTATCACTGCTAACCAGCTTGGTAAAGAGCGGCAGCAGGTATTCGGTCCTTGTTACAGTACGGATGGGGATGCTCTCTGCTCGACACCACGCTGCAAGCGTTGTGGGTGCGACGACGACATCAGAGCAGTACGCCAAGCATTGTAACGCGGGACGAATCAGCACTGCGACAACAATTGCCCGTTCGGGAAGCCATGCAACGACGGCATCACGGATACAGCCTTCATGCGCACAGGGACACGATTGGCTTTTTGTGCGGGGGATGATGAGCGTACCCTCACTGCTTGTCCACTCACCGGGCGACAGCGCCACTACCGCCCAGTACCAGGGCGGTGGCACTGCTGCTGCCAGCGGCGGTATCGCCGAACCAAGTGCTGCATCGAAGAGTGCAACGCGTGGTCGCTTCACGGTCAGTTCGAAGGAGTGTACTCAAAAAAGCCGCGCCCTGATTGGCGACCGAGCATGCCAGCACGCACATACTGCCGCAACAAGACACAGGCGCGATACCGTGGCTCGCAGTATTCCTGGTAGAGGGCATCGAGGATGCTCACCACGCAGTCGAGCCCCAGCATGTCCGCCCACTCAAGCAAGCCGTGCGGATAGTTGACGCCAAGCTTGACGGCAAGATCAACATCGCGCGGTGTCGCGACATGTTCCATCACTGCATACGCTGCTTCGTTGATGAGCATTGCCAAAATGCGTGGCACAACCAAACCGACGCGATCCTCAACCAACTCTGTTTCGATATTCAGGCGTGCAAACACCTGCTGAGCACGTTCGAGTGCGCGTTCAGGGGTGCGAAGTGATCGAGCAATCTCGATTCGCTCGAGCGATGTCCAGCCGGGCATGCCATTGAATCCAACCACATGCGTGGTGATCGGCAGAGCACTGGATAACTCTGTCGCCGTACACGTCAGTGCCGAAGAGAGGACCAACAGATTCGGTACCTGCTCGGCGACTTCTTCCAACAATACCAACCGCAGCGATGCGGACGCATACGAAACATCGAACACAGCCGTTGGCATCTGCGTAGTAGGAATATCCTGCAACGAACTGATCAAGCGATCTTTGAATGGGTCAAGTTGTGCATCATGGCTGGGGACGTCGTCAGTACTGTGCAGAGGATTGACAAGCGAGGAAACCAACTCTGCATGGTATTCTTCGGGAGTTCGATCGAGGATGAAGAACTCTTGGCCATGACGATCGAGCAGGGTGGCCGTTTCGGCGACAATTCGCGGGTGACCGAAAAGGAGGAACCGTTCACCGTTCCACGCAGGAGCCATACCGAACGTCGAGTGGTTGCACGTGCGAAAATAGTGCACCCACCAGCCTTAGCCAGCCTCTGCACTGTGACGCCACTGGGAACGGAGGATGCTGTAGAGGAAGGCATCGTAACGCACCCCACCAACGGCGATTCGACTCCGCAAGACTGCTTCGCGAACGGCGCCAAGTTTTTCTGCAACGCGCTGACTTGCCTTGTTTGGCGTTGCCATGTAGATCTCGATGCGTTCGATGCCGCGCTGATCGAAAGCAAACTCGATTGCTTGATGGGCTGCACGTGGTGCGATGCCACGCCCTGCAAGCGATGAGCGTGTCCAGTAACCGAGCATTGCGACGCCGCTGGAGCTATCCGGCATTGGTGTTAGGCCACAACCACCAGCGAAGTGCCATTGTCCACCACTGCATGCTTCAACGGCAAAGTGAAAGCTTTTGCCACTTCGGTATTGCTCTGCAGCATGAGTGCACCAGGAGCGCGCATCATCGAGGGCATAGCCAGGACGGCACCACGAAAGCCAACGGCTCAGGTCCTCGAACGACTCTGCAACAGCCTCCAGCAACGCAGTTGCGTCGGTGGTATCAAAGGGGCGGATGCGTACCTGTTCGATAGAATGGTGTTCCATGTACCACGTTCGCCAGACATGCTTTTGTGCAATGCGATCCACCAGAAGTGCGGCAAGTTCCGATGCAATCCGATCGAGCGGTGCAGTGCGAAAGACCTCTGCAACACGGTCTTCTCCGACGTCCACTTGGTAGAGAATCTGGATCAATCGGTGTGGGTCCGTTGCAAGCAATTGGGTGATGCGCTCAACAAGGTGCTCCCACGAGGGCGATGAACTGCTCAGCAACGCTTGTGCTTTTTCGAGTGCGGTGGGTTGGTTCATCGCATAGCGATCGGTAGGTACCCTTGGACGCAGAAGGCTCTCGCACGCGCGAGAGCCTTCCGGCAAGCGGCATGTGCGAAGCGCACTACTTTGCTGCTTTCTTCGCTGGCGCTGCCTTCTTGGCTGCTGCCTTCTTCGCTGGCGCCTTCTTCGCAGCCGCTTTCTTGGCTGGCGCTTTCTTCGCCGGCGCCTTCTTCGCAGCCGCTTTCTTGGCTGTTGCCATAGCGACCTCTTTGCACTAAAGTGATACAAACAAAATGCAACGCAATACTACAAAATCGAAAGCGATTTTACAAGAGAAATTTTCATCAGCACAAAAAAATTTTTCGCTCCTCTCCATCAGGAGCTGTAGCTTGCGATCGAATGATCACCCTGGAAGCCGCATGAATCCTTGCATTGCAGGTTACACGCTCTGCAGTACCACTCTGCAATCACACGCAAACATCACAACGGAATATTGCCATGCTTTTTCGGTGGATTCGCATCGCGCTTCGACGAGAGTCTCTTGAGTGCACGCACCAAGCGCCTGCGCGTATGACTTGGAATGATCACATCATCAACATAACCACGCTCGGCAGCACGGTAGGGATGCGCAAATTGGTTGTTGTATTCTTCCTCCAATTGACGAGCGCGCTCCTCTTTGTTCTCTGCCCGTTCGAGCTCTTTGCGGAAGAGAATCTCGACGGCTCCCTTTGCACCCATGACCGCGATCTCTGCCGTTACCCATGCCAGATTGTAATCACCGCGAATGTGTTTTGAATTCATCACGTCGTAGGCGCCACCATAGGCTTTCCGTGTGATGACCGTAAGCTTCGGAACGGTCGCTTCACAGAAGGCATAGAGCAGCTTCGCGCCATGACGAATGATGCCGTTCCATTCTTGATCTGTGCCGGGCAAGAAACCGGGAACATCAACGAGTACCACCAGCGGAATGTTGAAGCAATCGCAGAAGCGAACAAAGCGTGCAGCCTTGACGGAGCTGTTGATATCGAGCACTCCTGCCAGTGCATTCGGCTGGTTGGCAACAATACCAACAGGCATTCCACCCAGCGTCGCAAAACCCACGATAATGTTTGGCGCGTAGTCGGCATGCACCTCGAAAAAGTCACCTTCGTCGGCAATCTCAGTGATAACCTCGTGCATGTCGTACGGCTGGCTTGGATCGGCTGGAATGATGCGGTCCAGGCGCGGGCAAAGGCGCTCCGGATCATCCCGCGTTGGAACCGATGGCAGTGGCGATGCATTCGACGACGGCAAAAAACCAACCAGCTTCCGAACCGACAGCAACGTGTCCACTTCATTGTCGAACACAAAGTGGGCAACCCCCGATTTGGTGGCATGCGTTTCCGCGCCACCGAGTTCATCGAAAGTGACGTCCTCGTGCGTGACTGTCTTGACCACATTCGGACCGGTCACAAACATGTACGACGATCCACGAACCATGAACACAAAGTCGGTGATGGCTGGCGAATACACTGCACCTCCCGCACAGGGACCCATGATGACCGAGATTTGGGGGATAACGCCACTGGCAAGCGTATTGCGCAAAAAGATGTCCGCATAGCCGCCGAGCGATACGACCCCCTCTTGAATTCGTGCGCCGCCGGAATCGTTGATGCCGATCAACGGTGCACCAATCTTGAGCGCAAGGTCCATCACCTTGCAGATTTTTTCAGCATGTGCTTCGCTGAGAGACCCACCGAAGACGGTGAAGTCTTGCGAAAAAACACAGACCGTTCGCCCACCGATAGTGCCAACACCAGTGACGACACCATCGCCAAATGGTCGCTGCCGCTCAAGCCCAAAACCGCTGGAGCGATGGCGAACGAACATGTCGAATTCCTCGAACGATCCAGGATCCAACAGCACATCCAACCGTTCGCGGGCTGTCAGTTTGCCCTTTCGGTGTTGTTCCGCGATCCGCTCGGCGCCACCACCGAGCAACGCTTGCTGACGATATTCTTCCAACTGCGCGAAACGATCCATACTACGCTGCATGTAATTATCGAACCTTGAATGTTGCCATTGTCACGATCGCAAGGATAATGGCCACGATGTAGAAGCGAACAACAACCTTCGCTTCGTGCCAGCCACAGCGCTCAAAATGATGGTGGAGTGGTGCCATACGGAACAATCGCTTTCCCTCCCCATAGCGACGCTTGGTGTATTTGAAGTACGCCACTTGCGCGATGACCGATAATGTTTCCGCAAAGAACACCCCACCGAGAATGGGCAGCAGAAATTCTTTCTTGATGAGCACACACAATCCCCCGATTGCCCCACCGAGCGCAAGCGAGCCGGTATCGCCCATAAACACTTGCGCTGGATATGCATTGAACCACAGAAATCCCAAGGCCGCCCCAACCATTGCTGCGGCAAAGATGGTCAGCTCGTCGGCGCCTCGAAGATGCATGATCGTCAGGTACTGCGCGAATACGGCATTACCGCTCACGTAGGCAATCAATGCCAGCGCCAACGCTGCAATGCCAATAGTCCCAATTGCCAGACCGTCGAGTCCATCGGTAAGGTTTACGGCATTCGACGTCGCCGTCACGACAAACACTACCATCGGAATGTAGAACACGCCCCAGTCGAAGTTGACATGCTTGGCAAAGGGGACGGTCGTGAGTGTCTTGACCTGTGCATAGGTCGTGCTGAACAATTCTGGAGCAAAGTAAATCGCGCAGCCGAGCGCCAAGCCGATAGCAATCTGTCCCACGAGCTTGTAACGTGCGATCAGCCCCTTCGGCAGTTTGCGTACTACCTTGAGATAGTCATCGAGAAAACCAACACCACCAAGCCAGAGCGTGACGATCGCAACAGACCAGACAAATGCATTGTGGACATTCGCCCACAGAACAGTTGGCACAATCACCGCCAGGAGCACAATAATTCCCCCCATGGTTGGTGTTCCTGCCTTCGCGGCATGGTTGCCCGTCGTTGCCAACTCTGCTTTCGCTTGCTCACCAATTTGGCGGCGGCGGAGCAGACCGATCAATCGCGGACCAACCAGGAAGCTGATCGCTAATGCCGTGATAGCTGCCGCTGCAGAGCGAAAGGTAACGTAGCGGAACACACCAAAGCCCGGCGGTCCCATCGTGCGGTCAATCCAAAGCAATAATTCGAACAGCATCGTTGCACCAACGCAAGGTCCAGAAGTTCTACCGCGCCATCGGCAGAGCACGTGAGCGCGAAAATACACCCACTCTCCGACGCAGGCACTGCTACCAGCAGCACTTGACCATTGCTACTGCTATTGTCCTGACCCAATCGGCCGATATGTTTGCATGTGGAGTTGTTCATTCAACGGAGGTTTTGCAATGCAAAAGCTCACGTTAGAACTGTTCACGTGTCCCTACGACGATCTTGAACAGCGGCAGTACCAGATCAAAGCAGCCATTGCCGCAACGGTCGGACAATTTCGCCGCAACCAGCTTTATCCGGCACTCCGGGACGCAATTGAACTCTACCGCACGCTCACCCACTTGGTGCAGCAGCACGAGCAACTGCATCCGAACGATCTGCATCGCTTTCTCCCTCCTGCCCAAACACCACCTCCCGAGGATACCGAGTCAGCGGCAACAACCACCATCGAGCAGATGTTCGAGCTCATCCGCTGGGCACTGCCACTGATCGAAGATGCGATCGAGGAAGGAACTGCACTGTTCGATTTCGTCGAGGAGAACATCACACTGACCAACGTTGGCTTGCTGCCGATGTACACCAGCGAAGGGTATGTCCTCATCCCCGAGCATCGAACCTACACCGTGCACGTGTTGCGATATACCGCCTCACAGCTTGTCGAGCATGGCGACCGGTATCGCGCCCTCCGCACCAGCGAAGTGCTCAGACTCCAGTGCCGCGGTATTTGGAGCGCACCGGAAACGATCAAGCGGCAGCTCATCGCGCAGTACCCCGATCTGCCCAACCCTGCCACATTCACGTGCGAAACCGAACTGGACTTTCCCTACACGGAGACCATCTTACCGGTTGCCAAGCGCAAGCTCATGCAACTGCTCACCTAAGAGCAGTGCTCGTTCGATAGCCAAAGCAGTCAGGATTGCGTGCCTGTTGGCGCCTACTGCAGCATCGGAAGGTTTACCGCTTCAGAGGAGATCAACCGACACGGTCATCCGGTAGCGTGGCTCTGATGGCGCGGCACGCTCGTTCCAGGTGTAGAGTCCCAACTGTACAAACTCAAACCGATGCGGGAGCTGCTGCTGGAGTGCCGTTGCCCACTCCTGGCGGGACGCGCCGAGCATTTGATTCGGCTTCATGCGAACAACGGTCAGATGAGGAAGGACGCTCCTGCTCTCCGGCTCCAACCCGAGCTGCTGCCGAAGCTGATCTCGCCAGGTAGCAATGAAGGAACAAAGCTCTGCATTCCCCTCACCAAAACACAGAGCGACCACACTGGCCCAGGCTGGACGTGGGAGCAACACTGCGCGCACCGCTGTTGCCGACAACCGCGGGCGACGCATCCGGTGCAGCATCTCCGCCAGCAGCGGTGTCGGATCATCGGCAAGTTTTCCGAAAAAAGCAACGGTCACGTGGTAATCCTCCAGATGCAGCAACCGCATTCCCTCTGCCAGAGGTGGACACCGTAGCGGCGCCGGGCTAACTGCCTTGAGTCCAACAAACCAATTCGGTTGCATAGGTCTGGGTTTGATGGTCCATGGTGCTTTGGGCACCGGTGTAATTTCGTGCGGTCATCATTTCGTAATTCGATGGACAAATTCATTATCGAAGGCGGGCAGCCTCTGCGTGGCACGCTTCGGGTTGCCGGCTCGAAAAACGCTGTTCTTGCTCTGATGCCCGCGACGCTGTTGGCACCAGGCGTTTATCGCATTCGCCGCACGCCGAATTTACGCGATGTCTGGACAATGTCACGGCTCCTGGCCACGCTCGGCGCACATGTCGAGCTCGATAATGCTGGCGATCTGTTTCTCGACACACGCACCATCACCACGTTCGAAGCGCCCTACGAACATGTCAAAAAAATGCGCGCCTCGATTTACGTTCTCGGACCACTACTGGCGCGATATGGACGTGCACGCGTATCGTTACCTGGCGGCTGTGCATTTGGTCCGCGACCAGTGGACCTGCATCTGAAAGGCATGGAGCGGCTCGGTGCCGAGATTAGCATTGAGCACGGCTACATCAATGCACGCGCTGAGCGGCTCCGCGGAGCAGCTATTCACCTGGATATTCCATCGGTAGGAGCAACCGTCAACATCCTCTACGCTGCATCCCTGGCAGAGGGAGAAACAGTACTCACGAACGCCGCGATTGAACCAGAAGTCACCGCATTGGCACAGATGCTCTCTGCCATGGGTGCGCACATCGAAGGCATCGGCACCTCGACGCTGCGTATCGAGGGAGTACCAGCTCTCCATCCAATCCCCACCTTCGACAATATCCCCGATCGGATCGAAACCGCAACGTATCTTATCGCTGCAGCAATGACTCGTGGTTCGATACGCGTCGTTGATGCCAATCCGTACCATTTGGGCACCGTACTCGATAAGCTGGAGGAAGTCGGCTGCTCGCTCGACATTAGCGGAACGGTGATCGAATTGCGGAGCAATGCTCCTCTGCATGCATCAAGCGTGACAACGGCGCCCTATCCGGGTTTTCCAACCGACGTCCAGGCACTTTGGACAACGCTGATGCTCACCGCCGATGGGAGCTCGCGGATAACCGACATGATCTATCCCACTCGTTTTGGGTACGTGCCCGAACTGCACCGCCTGGGTGCCGAAATCGAGGTGGTCGAGAATACCGCAATTGTAACGGGCAACGCGCGCTTGCAAGGAGCGACCGTGATGTCGAGCGACTTGCGTGCAAGTGCATCGCTCATCGTGGCTGGGCTTGTCGCCGAGGGGCAAACAGAAGTGCTGCGGGTGTACCACCTCGATCGCGGATACGAACGCATGGAGGAGCGTTTGCGGCAGCTCGGCGCACGGATCGAACGTGTTCAGACCGACGAGTATTAGCCAATGCTGCTCCGACTTCTGCTGCTGCTTGTCGTGCTTATCGGTGCTGGACCGCTCCAGGCACAGAAAGCAAAGCGGCATGCACATACCCAACAATCCGAACCGATGAGCGCTCGGCAGAGCCAATTGCGTGAACTCCAACGGACAATCCAGCAACGTGAACGGAAAATTCGCGACTTAGCCGACAAGGAGCGAAACACTGCCCGCGCGGTCAAGGAACTCGAGCAGCTCCTGGAACGGCAGCGTCGGTACGTTCGACTTCTCGATGATGAACTCCGTGCATTGGCGTCGCGCCAGCGCGCATTAGAGGGACAACGCAACGGCTATCGCACTGCGCTGAGCAACGACGTCGAGCGCATACGCCGTTTTGTGCTCTTACTTGCGCAGGCTGATTTGCACCAGGCGCAGGGAGACGACGACAGCGCACTCGACACAGCCATTGTTGGTGCTGCTCTCCGACGACTGGAATCGCGGCTGCAGACGACCCACCGCCAGCACGATAGCACTCGCGCTGTTCTCGATCAACTGCAGCAATACCGCGCTGCCCGAGAACTGCTCATGGCACAGCAGCAGCGCGAACAGCAGCGGTTGGAACGCATGCTCTGGCTGCGAACTCAACTTTTGAGCAAGCTGCGACGTGACCGCCAGTCGGTCGAACAGGAACTCAAAAAACTGCGTACTAGCATGGCAGCTATCGAGCGGACAATTGAACGGCTCTCGCGATCAGGTCGGAAAGCTTCCTCAGCACCGCTTTCCAAAGGGGCACCATTACCGGCACTGCAGCCTCCCGTCCGCGGTGCGATCATTTGTGGCTATGGCGAATACCGTCATCCACTGACCGGTGCGCGGGCATTCAATGCGGGAGTGGATCTTGCCGTGCCGGTTGGTACGGCAGTCCACGCTGCCGCAGACGGTACCGTAGCATCTGTGCAGTGGCTCCCCGCGATGAATACGGTGGTGATCATTGATCATGGCAACGGCCTCCGCACAGTGTACGGCAATCTTGATCGAGCCAGCGTTCAGAAAGGCAAAAAGGTTCGCACCGGACAAACAATCGGCACAAGCGGCGAATCACTCAGCGGCGCATGCGTTCACTTCGAACTCTGGCGAGGCTCGGAGCGATTAGACCCAACCTTTGTCGTGCGCTAATGCTCTTGTTCGTGGTTGGGACGTTCCCTACGCAGACGGTTCCACCGCTCCATGCGTTCAGCTAATTCTGCCTCGAATCCGCGGTTGGTCGGCAGGTAGTAACGTCTGCCCGCCAGCGAGGGAGGCAAGTGTTCTTGTTCGACGATCGCATCACTGTACTCGTGCGCGTATTTGTAGCCTGCACCATAACCGAGTTGCTTCATCAGGGCGGTCGGTGCATTGCGCAGATGGAGGGGAACTGGTTCATTGCGCGTGTGTGCGATGTCCTCCTGGACGGCGCCGTAGGCTCGGTAGAGCGCATTGCTTTTCGGTGCTAAGGCTACATACACCGCAGCTTGAGCAAGGGCAAGATTGCCCTCTGGCATACCCACAAAATGGACTGCCTGCTGAGCAGCAACGCAGAGTTGCAGTGCAAAGGGGTCTGCAAGTCCGATATCCTCGCTTGCAATGCGAATCAGCCGTCGTGCGATGTAGAGTGGGTCCTCGCCTGCTTCGAGCATGCGCCCAAGCCAATAGAGCGCACCGTCAGGATCAGAGTCGCGAATAGATTTGTGGAGGGCCGAGATGATGGTATAGTGTTCTTCGCCAGCACGGTCGTAGCGGAGCCACCGTTGCTGCGCTGCCTGCTCGATTGTCTCCAGATCGAGCAATCGCTTGCCGCTTGCATCAGGCGTCGTTGCCTGCGCTGCCAGTTCGAGCGTATTGAGCATCCGTCGGGCATCCCCATCGGCAAGCGCAATCAACCGGTCACGTGCTTGTGCACTGAGCTCGACATTCATCGTGGACAAACCCTCGGCGCTCGCCAGCGCGCGATCGAGGATTTGCTCTAAGTGCTGCGGCTCGAGCGGATGCAACGTAACGACCCGCGTTCGCGACAGCAAGGCAGCATTGACCTCAAACGAAGGGTTCTCGGTCGTTGCACCGATGAGCGTAATGCTACCATCCTCGACGTAAGGCAGCACGGCATCTTGTTGGCTTTTGCTCCACCGATGGATCTCATCAACGAAGATGATCGTGCGCTGACCAGTACGCCGCAAGCGACTGACTGCATCAGCAACGACACTCCGCAACTCGGCAACACCAGCACTGACCGCACTCAGGGGGATAAACTGCGCACTGGTCGTTTGTGCGATGACGTGTGCCAGTGTCGTCTTGCCGCTGCCGGGCGGTCCCCACAGGATCAGCGATGGGACCTGGTCACGCTCGATTGCATGCCGAAGCGGTGTGCCTAGTCCCAGGATGTGATCCTGCCCAACGATGTGCTCAAGCTTGGAAGGGCGCAGGCGTGCTGCCAGCGGCTGGAGGACGCTCGCCGAGTCCGGCGGTGCGGTGGGCTGTAAGGGTAACTGTTCCTGCATGAATTCGATTTCCCGAGTAGCCGGCTGAGAGGGTAAGAAAGCTCGGCACTTACATATTTCGCCGATACTGGCCGCCCACTTGGTAGAGAGCATGCGTCATCTGACCAAGCGAGCACGTTTTGCATACCTCCATCAGCGTTGCGAAAATGTTCTCGCCACGGCGGGCAGTATCCTTGAGACGACGAAGCGCAGCCTCCGAGCGCTCGGCATTGCGGCGCCAGAAAGCCTCCAGATTGGCAATCTGCTGCTCTTTCTCTTCCCGCGTCGAGCGAATAACTTCGTGCGGAACTACTGTCGGGGAGCCACCTTTTGCCAAGAATGTGTTGACACCGATGATCGGAAGCTTGCCGCTGTGTTTGAGCGACTCGTAGTAGAGCGATTCTTCCTGAATCTTGTTGCGCTGGTACATCAGCTCCATCGCACCGAGCACCCCACCGCGTTCATTGAGTCGCTGGAATTCTGCGTAGACAGCCTCTTCGACCAAATCGGTCAGCTCCTCGATGATGAACGAACCTTGCAATGGATTTTCATTCTTGGCAAGACCAAGCTCTTTGTTGATGATAAGCTGAATAGCAACGGCGCGGCGAACTGATTCTTCCGTCGGCGTTGTGATGGCCTCGTCGTAGGCATTCGTATGGAGCGAGTTGCAGTTGTCGTAGATCGCATAGAGTGCTTGGAGTGTCGTGCGGATGTCATTGAAAGCGATCTCCTGCGCATGGAGCGAGCGCCCCGATGTCTGGATGTGGTACTTGAGCATTTGCGAGCGTTCATTTCCGCCGTATTTGTACTTGATCGCCTTTGCCCAGATACGCCGCGCAACACGACCGATGACCGAGTATTCCGGATCGAGACCGTTCGAGAAGAAAAACGATAGGTTCGGTGCGAACTCGTCAATGTGCATCCCCCGCGAGAGGTAGTACTCCACGTAGGTAAAACCATTGGCGAGCGTGAATGCAAGCTGGGTGATAGGATTGGCACCAGCTTCGGCAATGTGATAGCCCGAAATCGAAACGGAGTAGAAATTGCGGACACGGTTGGCGATGAAGTATTCCTGCACATCGCCCATCATGCGGAGGGCAAACTCGGTTGAGAATATGCAGGTGTTCTGTGCCTGGTCTTCCTTGAGGATGTCGGCTTGGACGGTGCCGCGTACCTGCTCGAGTGCACGCCGCATGCACGCTGCATACACGTCTGGTGGCAACACTTCATCACCGCTGACACCGAGCAACAGCAGGCCCAATCCATTGTGCCCATCGGGCAGCACTCCCGCCGGCGCATTGGTGGCGATGTTGCGATAGACCGGCCGAGGTAGTCCGCGCTGACGATAGAGTTCCTCGATGTACTGTTCAACCTGTTCGGTGAGTCCCTGCTCGCGAATGTACTTTTCGCATTCTTGGTCAATCGCTGCGTTGAGAAAGAACGCCAGGATCATTGGCGCCGGTCCGTTGATTGTCATCGAAACCGATGTGCTCGGCGCGCAAAGATCAAATCCGGAGTACAGCTTTTTTGCATCGTCAATGGTGGCAACGCTCACGCCAGAGTTCCCAATCTTGCCGTAGATGTCCGGTCGTCGGTCGGGGTCCTCGCCGTAGAGCGTCACCGAGTCGAATGCTGTCGAAAGCCGCGCCGCTGGCATGCCGTGCGAGAGGTAGTGGAAACGCTTATTGGTGCGCTCTGGTCCTCCTTCTCCCGCGAACATGCGCGTGGGGTCTTCACTTTGTCGCTTGAATGGATAGACGCCCGCCGTGTAGGGAAACTTGCCCGGGAAATTCTCCTGCATCGCCCACCGCACGATGTCGCCCCAATCCGAAAACCGCGGTGTAGCAATCTTGGGAATCTTCAGATGCGAGAGCGACTCGACGTGATTCTGTACGCGAATTTCTCGCCCGCGCACACTGTAAACGTATTCATCGCCTTGGTAGGCAGCCAGCTCATCCCTCCAGCGTTCAAGCAGTGAGCGAACGTCGGTATCCAGCTCGGCAAGCAGACGCTCGTATTCAACACGGAGCGCCTCGTACGCTGCGGCCCGGGCACCGCTGATCTGATGACCGTTGACGTGTGGAGGCTGCAACGTTAGTGATTGTACCTCTGCCATCTCCTGGTGCGGAAGAATGGTTTGTCGTATGCGCGAACTTACAACCTGCTCCCCTAAGACGTGCAACACCGGTGCTGATTTCCCACAATGCTGGAGTGGCGTGCATGCACTTAGAGCACGCGCGCATCAGATCGTGACAAGATTTGGCACCGGCGCCCTTAGCCGTGCACTGGCGAAGGTGGGTGCTTTTCGATGTACTCTTGTGCAGCGCGCATTGCCTCTATCACGCGAGGAAGGTCTTCCTCGAAGACGAGCACCTGATGCCGTTCCTTTCCTTCCCCGTGCGACTCGTTCAGAAACACGATACGCTCTCCCGATGGCTCTGTGTCAACGTCAACAAAGTAGGTGCGTTTGCCTGCATGGACCATCTGAGAAATACCGTTTTCCGACGCTTTTCCATGGCACCATCTCCTGGTGAACACAACTGTTGGTATTAGCCGCCAATAAGCACTGTTGGGCAGCCGAGCACGATCGTCCCGCCGTGGGCGGTCAATTCGCCCATCCGTGCGGCAGGCTTACCGCCGATGAGAACTGTTGTTGATCCCTTAGCAATCGTGTCGGGTGTGCCTGCACAGACGCAGAGATCGCCTGCAGTGGCCGCAGGCAATCCACCAATGAGCACTGTTGGTGTACCGGGGCCAGTGATCGGACCCCCAACGTGCGGATTAGGACCTGGATCCACCATCGGACATACATGCATATCCGTCAATCGAGCTGCTGGTGGCATAGAGCATCCTCAGAACAATGAACACACACTACCACACATGGCGCTGCACGCTTGAACACTACCCTTCGACCCAGATACCGCTCTGCGGAGGCGCTTTCGACTGGACCGTTGTTTGTTCCACGAGTGTGCCATTCGCATAGCGGGATTGTTCGACCGGATTGCCGAAGCGATCGTAGCGAATACAGACGCCGTCGAGTTTATCGTTTTTGAAAGACAGTCGCTGGATAAGAGCGCCCTGTTCGTCGTAGAGGAGCGTCTCGCCATCGAGGACGCCCTGGGCATAGTGTTCGATGCGTTGGAGCCGGCCAGAGTCGGAGTAGAGCCGCCGCTCACCGTGGAGAACACCTGCTTGGTAATCGGCAGTCATGATCACTTTGCCATTTGGAGCGTAGCACTCCAGCATGCCGTGCAATTTACCGTCGCGATAGTGTGCACGCTGTGCGAGCCGTCCCGCTGCATACGTTTCCACCATTCCGTTGAGCGTTCCGTTAGCATACTGCATCCGTTGCACCAACTGACCATCTTCGCCGAAGACCTCGGCAAGACCGTCAGGGATGCCGTTGGCGTACTGGAGACGCAGCCGTACTCGACCGTTGGGATGGTAGTAGGTCGCTTCGCCGTGCGGGACATCACCGCTATAGAGAACCTCCGCTTGAAGGCTGCCGTCGGGGTAAGTTGTACGTTGTACCTGTACCATCACACCATCGAGAAATCTGCCTCAATTGATCATGACGATACTACCACGGACCGCTGTCTGGCCAGCAGAACTCAGCTCTGCTTGCGCCATGCCGGACTGTTTGAGCGCTGCTTGGGCGTTGACGTTGATGTTGATCCCTTTCAGATCCATCGCTGCGTTCGATTCGACGCCGACGCCCGTTGCTCCTCGGAGTTGGAGATTTTGTAACGATTCCACAGATGCGTTTTGAACCGCGTTGACCTTCAGGCTTTTGTTTGTCTCGATAACGATGTCACCCATGACCGAGATTTTGAGATTGCCGTGAATAGTCAAGGTGTAATCCTTCTGGACCTCAACGGTCATGTTCGCTTTGTAGGTTTCGGAGTTGTCGTTTTCGATAGTCTCGGTCCGCTTGTTTTTGACGGTAAGTGTTTCGTCGTGATTAATGGTCGTCGTCCGATCGTTTTCGACAAGTGTGTTCCAATCTTTTTGTGCGTGGAGATAGACCTCTTCGCTATCCTTGGTATCGGTAAAGCGAAGCTCATTGCCTGCAGAGCCGTTCGGCGTTGAGCGTGTCAGGATTGTGCTGACATCCTTTTTTGCTGGTTGTTTGTAGGGTATCGGTTCGGCAGGATTGAAGACAGTACCAATCACCACCGGACGATCGGGATCCCCATCGAGGAATGCAACCACAGCTTCCATCCCGACACGCGGAATGAACATCGTTCCATAGCCACTGCCGGCCCAGAGCTGCGCTACAGGGACAAAGATGGAATGGGTGTCGTCTTTGTTACCCTGGTGCGCCCAGGGGAACATGACCTTGACCCAGCCATGCTCGTTGGTATGAATTTCTTCCTGGCTACTACCGGGCGGTCCGACTACACGACCGATCAAGTAACCATGAATCTGTGGTTTTGGTGTCCGGCGCAGTGGACGGTATGGCTGCGTGCTGGGGATTGCAGTGAACGCATTCCAGTATTCGAACTGGGTGCAGTGGTGGTGCACTTCGGTCAGAAAATAGGTGCGGTTGAATGCTGGTGTATCGTGCTGGTCAATGTCCACGAGATAACCTGCTGTCAAGGGACGCACAAAGCTTTCACCGTGGACAGTGCTTGCTTGGGCTTCCCATTCTTCAGCGCGAATATTGGCAGTGCGCTCGGCAACCTGGCGGGTTTCGACATTGACAGGTGCTTCGTAGTAGGCTGCCTGGCCGATGTGGACTCCCTTGGTGAGCGGTGCGGTATTCTCCAGCGGCGTTGCGGTTTCGTGGTTGTAGTTCCCGACGGCAGCCGAGGCCGGCAAATGGCGTTCGCTCCAGGCCAGATGGTAGCATTCCTGCTCGAGCACCGGTAATTGCCACACCAAGCGGCGCGAGTCTTGGTTGCGAGCAACTTGGAAGTGCATCGTTTGCAGGGTGGGATAGTATTTGCAATTTTGGACAGCATCGCACAAATGCAAAACGCAGTGCTGATCGGTGTGTTCGAAGTAGTAGAAAATGCCTTCGTCTTCGAGCAAGCGACTGATGAAGTCCAGATCCGTTTCGTTGTACTGCACACAGTAGGCGCGGCTGCGATAGCTCCCACTCAGGTGAAATTGGAAATCGCTTCCACTGCTGAATCCCGCTCGCGTCAGAATTTTCTCGACGATTTCCTGCACCGTGGCATTCTCGAAAATCCGAGAATTTCGACGGTAGGCTAACCGCGCCAGTGCTGGCACAATACGGAGCCGCATCTCCAGCATGCCATCACTTGCCGTTGCAAGCTCACACGAGGAAACAATCCCCACGATTGTCCGCCACTGGCGCGACGGTGACGGTAATGCTTGCTGCGCAAGGCGAACCATAATATCCTTCTCGACCAGCGAAGAGGGATCAAGATCGTACCGCCCGCTGCGGATGACCAGCTCGTACTCGAATAAGCGCGATACATACTCAACGCCATTGAACGACACAAACGAATAGGGAACGTTCGCCAGCGGTGAACAGACAACCTCAAGAAATGTTGGAATCGTGGTTGCCATTGCATGTGTGGGTTGATGGTGGAACCAAACTTTCTGTCTGCGGCGCGGCCGAGTCCGCCGCCGAAGCACGGTTCGTCCAGCAGCGAGAAGCTGTCAAGAGAATCCTACCGATCACGACGGCACTGGGTAATGGTCGGTCTCGGCAACAGGTCGGTATGCAAAGTTGCCATCACTGCCGACGTCAATGGCCATGTCACGGATCACTTCGCCAGCAGCCAACCGTTCGAGGATGAACTGCGACAACTCGGGCAGAACCGTGTGAGTAAGGATGTTGTCAATATTTCGTGCGCCGGAGCCTGGATCGGTGCAGCGGCGAGCAATTTCTTCGATGACACTTTCGGTAGCGTGGAGCTGCGCACTGTAGCGTTCGTGGTAGAGTCGCTGAATACGCGCCATCTTGAGCCGAACGATCTCGGCAAGTTCTGCTTGTCCGAGTGGATAGTAGGGCACTACCACCATCCGACCTAACAGAGCGGGTTTGAAGTAGGCTTGCAGTTCTGGGCGAATCGCATCGCTGATTTCCTCCATCGTGGGTCGCTCACCAGCACGAGCACACATCTCCACAATGGTATCAGTGGTCATATTCGAGGTCAACAAAATCACGGTGTTCTTGAAGTTGACCTCGACTCCTTCACTATCCTCGAGGACGCCTTTGTCGAAGACTTGGTAGAAGATCTCCAGCACGTCGGGATGAGCTTTTTCGACTTCGTCGAGCAGAACCACGGAGTACGGATTGCGGCGAACAGCTTCGGTGAGGACTCCCCCTTTACCATAGCCAACGTATCCCGGGGGTGCACCTTTGAGCAGCGAGACCGTGTGTGCTTCTTGGTACTCGCTCATGGCAATGACGGTGAGATTTTTCTCACCACCAAAGAAAGCATCTGCAAGTGCGATCGCAGTTTCGGTCTTGCCAACGCCACTGGGGCCGACCAAGAGGAAAACCGCTGTTGGTTTATTGGGATCACTCAAGCCAGCCATGGCAGTTCGCATTCGCTTGCTTATGGCACTGATGGCGTGGGGCTGACCTTTGACGCGCTGACTGAGCGCTTCCTCGAGCATGTGAATCGAGGCAACATTATCGGCAAGCATTTTGGCAATTGGAATGCCCGTCCAGTCGGAGATCACGCGCGCAATGGTGTACCGATCAACGGCCGGCTGTACCAAAGCACCGTCGTGCTGGAGTGCACGGAGCTCGGCAGAGAGCTGGTTGTACTGCTCCAGCAAGGATGCGCGAGCAGCATCATCGTCGTTTGTAATGGCCTGGTCAATGTCGGCAAGTACAGCATTGATTTGGCTGACCAGCTCCTGTTCGCGTTGCCATTGCTCCGAGAGCGCTGCTGCCTGCTGGCGGTTTGTTTCCAGGCGCGCATGTAACTCCGCTAATCGCTGCCCGTGGCGCTGCATTAAGCGATGTTCGCGATTGAGCGATGCGATCTCTTTCTCGAGGAATTCTTTCTCGGCATCGAGTGCTTCGAGTTGTGCAGGAACAGCCGTTTGGGTAATCGCCACCCGTGCGCAGGCGGTATCAAGCACCGATAGCGCCTTGTCGGGCAACTTCCGTTCGGGCAAATAGCGATCCGAAAGCTTGACAGCCTGAACAACTGCTTCATCGAGGATGCGCACCTTGTGGTGATACTCGAACTTTTCGATCATGCCGCGCAACATGTTGATGGCGCTTTCGACTGTGGGCTCGTCAATCTTGACAACCTGGAATCGGCGAGTGAGTGCAGGGTCTTTTTCGAAGTAGGCTTTGTACTCTGCCCAGGTTGTCGCAGCGATCGTTCGCAATTCACCGCGTGCCAATGCGGGCTTGAGCAGGTTTGCTGCATCGTTCTGCCCGGCTGCACCGCCAGCACCAATGAGCGTATGTGCCTCGTCAATGAACAAAATGATCGGTTGGGGCGAGTTTTTGACGTCGTGAATCACTTGCTTGAGCCGGTTTTCGAACTCACCCTTCATGCTTGCTCCTGCTTGGAGCAAGCCCATATCCAGCGACAACAGCCGCACGTCGCGAAGCATTGGCGGCACATCCCCGCGCACGATCTTTTGCGCCAGTCCCTCGACGACAGCAGTTTTGCCGACTCCTGGTTCGCCGGTCAAGATGGGGTTATTCTGACGGCGTCGCGTGAGAATGTCAATGGCTTGGCGAATCTCCGCATCACGGCCGACGATTGGATCGAGTGCGCCGGATCGCGCTTGTGCAGTCAGGTCGGTAGTGTAGGCATCGAGCGCTTTCGACGATCGCGGCGGCAACTGTTCTGCTGGTGCAAAGCCAGCATCGGTGGATGACTGTGCTGCTGGTGCGGGGGCATCGGGACGATCTTCGTAGGATCGCTCCAACAGGTCACGAAGCTGTTGCCAGAGTGCATCGCGTTGGATAAATGCAAGCGAGGGACTGATTTCGACCATCACCGGCCGGAGCGTGTCGCTCCGATACAGCGCCATCAACACTGCACCCGAGCGAATGTGCTCCATCCCCAAGCTCAGGACAACCTTCCGTGCCTGGTCGAGCAACTCCACCAAATGATTCGAAATGCTCGGCGTGCGTGTGTTGCCACCTTTGAGCTTCCCCATTGCCAGTAAGACTTGCGACTTGACCTCTGCTGCGGGAATCCGAAAAGCATCAAGAATAACGGCAAGGTCGGTGTTGGGCATATCCAGCAGCGCCAGCATGTAGTGCTCAATGTCCACGGCATAGTGGCTCTGTTTGACGCAGAGCTGTGCTGCTTGTTCGAGCGCGCGACGGCAGGTGTTGTTGAGTTGTTCGACTAAGAGCCGAATGTTAGAATCCATCGAATACTCCGCAGATAGTGTGAACTGATTATGTGTTCTTCCAGCGATACACCAAAACCGTTGTTAGGAAGCACCTCGCAGGTTCTTGTCGAACGCGTTGCGGTGCCAACCATGCCGATAGTCCCAACTCTGCACCCGAAGCTTGGACGTTGGCAGCCGAGCCCATAGCTGTCGCTGTCGTTGCCGAGCGATGGTGAGTAGTGGAAGGCGGATTGGTTGGCTGCTGGCGTTTTCTCTGTCCCAGCCGCGCTGGCACCACGGCGGCAGGTTCAAGCTCCAGGGAGAGTTCCACCGTACTGGCATCATGAAATAGAAGTCGCACCATATCCTGCAGGACAGCATGCTCGGTGCCACCGGGTTTGAGAGCGGTGAAGCGTTCCGCCGTACATGGACCGATGCGGACACGACATCCATCGAGTGGGTTGAATGCCCGCCTGCCACAGATTGCCGTCTTTCCAAGGATTGCATTGCGGTCATGCCGTCCTATGCAGGTTGTTGTGCCGTCATCAAGGCGCAGCCACGCCGCTCGAAATGGTGCAATCGAAACCGGACATCCAGTACACTCCGCGAGCACCGCTTCAATGGCAGCCTTCGGCGGTCGGCTGCCGGCGAGAAGCCCTGCAAAGGGAATCAGCCGCTGGTCGGGAACATGCAACGCATTCTTCAGCGCTGGCAATCCAAAACCCATGAGCGCGAAAAACACGCGCGCCAGCGGCGAACGTTCTGGCGGGACGTTGCTATACGTCGGACGATAGGTGCGCCGCACCCGAGCATGCAACGCAATCAAGCGGTGGTTGAAAATGTCCAAAAAATCCTGCAGTGGTGACTCTCCTCGCTTGAGCTGGCGAAGAATTTCATCGGTAACAAACTCTGGCAACACACCGTGTGCACCGGCAAGCCCAAGATGATTGACAACAAGGGTTGGCGGCTCGGGCGTCGCCGGCGGTGGAGGTTGCAGCTCTGCAATAGTAGCAGGAGGAAAGCTTTTGCTCACGTTCGCTGAGAACCGTACCGCTTCACGATCGAAGAGCGTGGTCTCTCCTGGCATGAGGGTACCCGCTCGCATGCGTTCGAGAATACGAAGCGCTTGGTGGAACTCGAATGCATACGGTTCCTGCCAGAAATCATCTTCGATGGTGCGAACACGAAAACGGAGTGGTTTCATCACCAATGCTGAGGAAGGTCGGGGTGCCACTGTTTCCAAATGCCGCGGTGACGTGTTCCACTCACGGTGACGGTGGTGAAGGAATTGACTTGCTCATGGAGACGGAAGAATTCGCGCAGAATACGCCCCAACAGCAGGGCACTACTGCCCGCAAAGAGTTCCTCGTTGAAGGTTAGGGCAATCTCAGTGCCGCGCAGGTAACCGAAGGCTCGTGCATCCCCAACACGGCGCACAATAGGGCGAACATCCATGCCGACAATTCCTTCGATTTGCCGGTTGAGGTACGCTGCATTGCCGACATTGTAGAGCCGAAGCATTTCCCGTACCGCCTCCAGGGCTGTTGCCGGATTGGTCAGCGATAGGAAGTTGAGCGACAGGTGTGAGACCACCCGCCACCGAATCGAACCGCCGAGCGGAGGATCAAGTTGTCTCGTTGGTTGGTGCAGCAGGTGTACCCCCCGCAGTGGAATGCCAGCGATGTCCAGCCGAAGTGCCGATCGCTCGGGAAGATTGCTTGCCAAATGACGGTTGGTGCACAAAACGTGCGCAAACACAACGCCACTGGCTGGTGCTGTTGGACGGAATTCACGATCCACAAACGAAAGGTACATGTCCGTACCGGGCTTATCTTTCCGAAGCGTCGGCAGGCGGCGCGCATACCAGTACACACTCTCCGATGCGTGAACGAACATCCCTTGATGGAGCGAAAAGTACGGACGCAGAATTTCTGTCTCACTGGTGGGGTCCATCGAACCGGAGACCATTCGAATCGAGTGGACTTCGCTGAGCAAGTCGCGCCGAGCATCAGCAACTAACCGATATTGGACGTGGCGGTGATCAATGGCAATCGGCTCGCTAATCTTGGGAAAGAGGTTGACAATTGGCGTGCAATGAAGCATGAACGAATCAGCCGACACGATCCGATGCTCGTGGGGCACCGCACGGAGCGGCAGGAGAATATCCACTGCCATGGTATCCAAGTGAACAGTATCCAGTCGCAGAATGTCTACGAACAAGAATTTTTCCGGTAGCGCAGCATACTCCTGGAGCAGGCGATACTGGGGCTGTGCTGTCGGATGCGAGGGCAGGAGAGCATCATGCGCATCAAACCCCACTTCGCGTGCACTATCGCGCCCAAGCCATGCGATCGCTTGCGCTGTTGGTGCCATAACCCCAACATTGAGGAGTTGAGTTTGCAGCAACTCGTAGAGTTCGTAGGCGAACGACTTATTTGCGCCGATGTAGAAGCGAAGGTAGCTTGGCGCAAAGTGTGCGATGGGTAGTGTTGCTGATCGGATCCGAATGCGAATCACGGACGCAGCGTTATCGAGCGTCGGATCAGGTGGGAACAATCCTGGCTCACAGACTTCCACACGATCAACCTCGAAGGGGTAAAGCGTCAGTGGATAGGCGGTACGGAATGTCAGGGAATACCCTTCGCTCAGCTCAGCATGGAGTGTTGCATCGCGGGGAATCGTGATGGGTGCGCTCACATTTGCCGTTGGGTCCATTACCAACCGCGCAACGCTCATCGAAGGTATTGGCTCCAGGAAATGGGGATACAGATTATCCAGCAACGCGTAGGAAATTTCCGGGAACTCCGCATCAATGTTGAGCTGAATCCGTGCCGCAATGAATGCGAATGCTTCGATGAGGCGTTCGACATGGGGGTCGCCCGACTGGGATGCCGACAGTTCCAGCCGTGAGGCAATCTTCGGGTACTTCTTGGCAAACGCTGCTCCTGCCGAATGGAGATAATCCAGCTCGGTTTCGTAATAGCGGAGCAGGTCGTCACGAGGGTTCTCGTTCATAGACGCTCACAGTACCGTATTTACCACTCAGGACAAGGTAAAGCTTGAGGCTATCGGTCAACGGCTCAACGTGCAGTTGAGCACTCAAGCGGATGTGCAGGGCTTGCTCCAGAGAGGACGGGTTGGTGTCCACCAGCTCAGCACGGACAGCACGCAGACGTGGTTCGAAGGCAGTGATAGCCTGCTCAATACTGCGAACGAGCATGCGCATTTTGCTCATATCCCCAACCGACCATGCACTGAAGTCGGGAACGCCGTAGTCAAGCACCGTCAGTGGCTGCGCGGTTCCCGAACCAGTAAGCTGATCGGGCGGAGGCGGAGCAGTGCGTGTGTTGAACAAGTAGCCGAGCTGTTCAATTATGGAACGCTTGACCTCCTCGAGTCCGATGTAGCCAGACTGGGTTGCTGGGTTTTCGTCCAGTGTGGGACTAAGGCGTTCGAACAGTAATGCCTTGGTCCGCAGGAACGGAGATTGGTCGGTGCTCATGATACCATGTGCCGTCTATAGTGACCAGTGTGCGATGGTTGTGTTATCGGCACTGGGTGCCCTGAACTGATGGTGTAACCAAAGCCCGCAGCAATTGAAATACTCAATGCTGCGGGCCTTGCGTGTGGGTGCGAGAAACACTCAGAGAAAGCACACTGGCGCTTGCCCAGCCTGCTTCTGTCACCGTTGGAACGCTCATCACCGCAGAGTTACTGCAGCATCAAAGTGATGGAGACTACCTCCAACCTACCAGCGCTGTCGTGAGCCACGCGTGGTTCTTTCACCGATAGCAATGGCACGCTTTACTGTCGGACATATCTGCCTATGGCTACGGTGCCGTGGTCGTTAGCTTACCTTGTTTGTCACTCGGTCATAGCTAACGACCTTCTGTGCCTTTTGCGAACCTTTGAGTTTTTCGGTATCAGCATAGGTGTAGGTAATCTTGCCGTAGTCCAGACTGTAGGTTTCGCCGGGAAGACCACCATTTGAGGCAGACCAAGCCGCGTCGGTAATCACGCATCCTTCCATCTTGATCTCAAGGTAACAGATGCGTTGCCCATCACCTGTGGTGCGATAGCATTTGACGAGTACTTCGGCAAAGTGAGTACCTTGCCAACAATGTTTCATCAGTGGAACAGATGCAGAATCAACAAGCTTGCTGAATTGGAAAGTCCTGAAATCTGCAATACCGCTTGTTCCGGACCCGGCGAAGCTCCGTCCGTCCGTTGTGGGCATTGAACTGCCGTCACTAAACGAAAGAATCTCGATGGCGCCTTTGTTCTCCTTGTCTTCGCTATCGCCCGCAATATCGGGACTCTTGAAGAAAAGATAGATATCTGTTGCCATTGCAGTGCTCCAAGAATTGTTCAACCAATGGTATTTTCAATGCGGTTCAGTTTTGCACGAAGTGGCTTTGGCTGCGCACCCCCTTTGGCTTTGTCGGTGGGGGTATATTCGATGAGGATCGATCCATAGTTGAGCGTATAGCTTTCGCCTGGCAAACCTGAGCCGTCCATTCCACTCAGGCCGACGCCGGAGATCACCACATCAGCGAGCTCAATCCTGGTGTAGCACACTCGACCAGATTCGGCGGCACGATATAACTTGATCTCAACTTTCGGGATGTGCGCGCCAGTCCATATTCTTTTCACTAGATCCAAGGAAGCAGTGTCCATGGATTTTGCGATGGACACCGACGATGCATCAACCTTTCCGGTGGTTGCTGCACCCCGGGCACTCCGTTCACCTGTTGTGGGCATGGCGAAACCGAAATTGACATGGTCAATTTCAATCCAGCCTTGGTTGAGTTCATCCTGGGAGTCGCCCTCGATCCCATCGAACTTGATGTACATGTCAGATGGCATGGCTGTACTGTTTTGGATAGTGGAACATATAGGAACAAGAAATGTGGAACATTGACTGCACTACGATGCACCTTTGGGAAGCTTGGCGACTAAGCGAAGCGATGCCGTCAAGCCCTCCAGTTGGAAGTGCGGACGCAAATAGGCAACGGCTTGGTACTCACCTGGCTTGCCCGGCAGCTCCATCACATCTACCCGCGCATCGAAGAGCGGATAACGTGCCTTTGTTTCCGGGCCAGCATCCTCCATGTTGTTGACGTATTGCCCAATCCAGCGGTTGAGGAAACTTTCCACATTTCCACGGGATTGAAACGAACCAATTTTGTCGCGCATGATTGCCTTCATGTAGTGCGCAAAGCGCGAGGCAACCAAGATGAACGGCAGCTGCGTCGAAAGCTTCGCATTCGACGTCGCATCGGGGTCGTCATACTTCTTGGGTTTCTGGACGGTCTGCCCTCCAAAGAACGCGGCATAGTCGCTGTTTTTCGAATAGCAGAGCGCCATAAAGCCAAGTTCGCTGAGCTCTTTCTCGCGGCGGTCGCCAATGGCGATTTCCGTGGGGCACTTGACGGCAACGTCGCCGTCGTCGGTCGGGAACGTGTGCACGGGCAATCCTTCCACAAGCCCACCACCTTCGACACCACGAATTGCGGCTGGCCAGCCATACTCAGCAAATGCTTTCGTGATGCAGCGGCCGAGGGCATAGGCAGCATTGCCCCAACAGTACTTGTCGTGATCAGCACCAGTGACATTTTCGACGTAGTTGAACTCTTCCACTGGCATGGTGTCCGGACCATACGGCAAACGCATCAGAATGCGTGGTAGCGCCATCACCAGATACCGTGAATCATCGCTCTCCCGCAGCGAACGCCATTTGATCAGCTCGTTGCTTTCGAAAATTTTCGACAGATCCCGTGGATCGCTCAACTGCTGCCACGAATCCATATCGAACAGCTCCGGTGACGGCGATGTGACAAAGGGTGCATGTGCTGCGGCAGCAACACTGGCGATCTTTTCCAACAAGGCAATGTCCTGCGGGTGCCGTCCGAACTGATAATCTCCAATCAACAGCGAATACGGATTGCCACCGAGGGTACCGAATTCCTCCTCATAGATTTTCTTGAACATTGTACTCTGATCGAACTCTGCCGCGCGGTCGAGATCATTGAACAGCTCCTTCTTCGAAATCGGGAACACCTTGATCTTCAGCGTTGAGCTTGTTTCGGTGTTCATGACCAGGTAGTGCAGACCGCGCCACGCACTTTCCAAGCGCTGCACGTCCGGATGGTGGAGGATTGCATCGAGCTGAGCACTGAGCAAACGATCAATTTCTGCGATCCGCCGATTGACCATTGCGATCAGGTCACGCTCGACCTTCATACTCCCGTCAACGATCTGGTTGACAAAGGCGGCTATGATGTCGCGTGCTGCATCGCGCTGGTATTCGTTGCGCGCCATGCGACCATTCTCAATGATCGCATCGAGCAGGGAACCCTCGCCAAATGATGCTACCTGTTGCTGTTGCTGTTGTTGTTCCATGGCTGTTAGCCCTCCTCAGTTGTGGATTCCTCTTGCGACTGGGCACTTTGCGTTCCAGCTTCTTGCGCCAGTTTTTGGAGCATCTCCGTATTCGAAAGGATGCTTTCGAGCTGCTCGTAGAGTGCGTTATTGCCGTCGAGCTTTGCGACCATCTCGACGAGTTTCTGCCGCAGCTCCAGGAGCTGGCGAAGCGGTTCGACCTTCTGGGCAATCGCTGCTGGGTTGAAGTCGTCCATGCTCCGGAATTCCAGGTCAACAGCAAACTCGGAACCGTCGTCCTGGAGCTTATTTTCGACCCGTGCGACCACGCGAGGGCGAATGCGGTTCATGACGCGATTGAAGTTGTCTCGGTCAATCTCGATAAACTTTCGTTTCTTGACCTCGGGGAGCGGCTCCTTTGGTGTTCCGGCAAGATCGCTAAAGACACCCACGACAAACGGAAGCTCCTTTTTTTGGATGGCACCGTTGGTTTCCACGTCGTAGGTAATCTGCACACGTGGCGGTCGAACGCGCGAGAGTTTCCGCTGGGTATTGTCCGCCATGGCTGTACCTCCACAATAGTTGAACAAATTATTCCGTCGCACCTACCGTGCAGCAGCGTAAGTTTGTAGTGCTGTCAGCAGGCGATACGAACTTAGGCAAAAAAATGCAGAATAGTTCGAAAAAAAAATCCCCATTTTTTCCCTATGCCCGCTGACAGCCAATAGCCCGACAGGACTGGCACGGTGCGCGCAATGAGTCATTCCCAACAGAACCGCCCATCGCAATCGGTGCCGCTATCGCCGATGCTGATCGAGCTGCAGCTGGAGCAAATTCAGCTGGTGCGCGAGCGGAATCCTCAATCGGCGTTGGTATTGTGCCAGCACATCCTCAAGCAGTTAGAACCTGGCACGCCCCACTGGCTTCATGCTCAGTTGACCTACGCCCATATCCTGATTACTGTCGGACAGCCACAGCAAGCACTCCAGCTCTGCCAGCGCTTCAGTGCCACGTGCGAACGCAGAGGCTACGACGACCGCGCGCGCAGTCTCTACCTGAACGCCTGTGGGATTGCCAATACGTACATGGGGAATTTCATCGCTGCCCAGCAGTATTTTCAGCAGCTTCTCGAACATGCGCAGCACATCGGTAATTTGCGCGATGAATGCCGCGCCTATATCAATCTTGGATGGGTCTACACTTCGTTGGAAGACTTTCCGACAGCCCTGGCATTTTTCAGCCGTTCCCTGGCACTCTCGCAGCAGCTCCAGCTCGACTCAGCACAAGCGGTCACGCTCGAAAACATGGGGATCATCTACTCCTCGCTGGGCAATCAAGAACTGGCACTGGAGAATTTCCGCCATGCGTACCAGATCCGGCAGCAAGGCGGATATACTACCGCTGTAGCGCAGAGCATCTTGAATGTTGCTGCTGTGGAGCATTGTAAGGGGCACCATCGCAAGGCACTCTCCATGGCTCGGCAAGCATGCAAAATCGCTCGCCACTGCAGAGAACATCGCCTGGAGTCCTACTGTCTGGCGCTCATGAGTCGTGCCTACTGCGAATTGGGCTATCCACGCCGAGCACTGCAAACGGCGCGTTCTGCGCTCCGCATCCGACAAGATGCCAGCTACCTACCAGAACTGTGTTCGAGCTACGCCGATCTGGGCAAGATTTACCTTCATCTCAACTCCCCCGACCAGGCGTGTGAGCACTTTGAGCGCGCCTACGAGCTTGCCACAGAGCTCAACGATCCAGGAATGCTGGCGACGATCTGCCAAGAGCTTTACCTACTGGCAAAGCAGCATTGTGCATACGAGCGCGCTCTCCACTGGTTAGAACTCTGCCACCACTGGAACGCTGCTGCTATCCAACGACGCAAAGAGGACGAATCCTCCCGTCAGATGATGCTTGAAACCATCGCCAAGATGAGTCGCAGCCACGAAGATTTTCGTCGGCAGATTCACGAGCTCGAAGCAATCATCGAAGACCAGCGCCGTGAAATCCGCCGTCTTGTGTTAGAATTAGCAGCGAAAGCACCTCTTCCAGAGCCAAGCGTCCCTGCAACACCGATCGTTGCCACCCGAGAGTTGATTCAAACAGCTGGTAATCGTTTGGACAACGCCGCATGGTTCGACCATGTATTGCAGCGCATGGATCTGATCCTACCGGGATTTGTTGAAGCTCTCGCCAGCCGCTTTCCTGCATTGAGCTCGATGGAGCTACTCATCTGTGCTTTACTGCGCCTCCAGATGCGAAGCAAAGAAATTGCCGAATTGCTCGGAGTAACGCCCAAAACCGTCAATCGTCACCGGGAGCACATCCGTGCCAAATGTAGTATCGGTCGGGGCGTGAACCTGGTGACCTACCTGAACTCGATTGCGTAGCTGCGACGATTGTCCGCCACCTCCCGTTCCAGCCGACAAGCATTCGTTCTTGTAAATAGCTGCAGCACAACAACCCGTGCAGAGATAATGACCGTTCCCGTCATGCTTGCTGCCTGCTTGACGCATTAATCATACTCGGTGTCCCTACCGAAAGCGTAAATTTGACTTGGGCGTCGTCTCTGCTCATGATTCGTTCGCAGCGTTCCTTCCACCACACAAAAGGATGCCGCACGAAAGCAAAGACCGAACAACAGAGTGAGTGTTCTATGGCAACACACCTGGATGCCCGGCACTATGGTACTTCCACGAGCCATCAGGCTTGGCCACAAATACTCATTGCCCGGCAGATCGAGCAAATTGGACGGCTTCGAGAACGGAATCCGAGGGTAGCTCGAACCCTCTGCGAGCAGCTACTCAACCAACTGAAACCAACAACTGACCATTTGCTGTGGGCAATGGCACAGATGGCATATGCCCACATTCTTCTGTATTCGTCCCAAATGAAAAATGTTGTGAAGGTCTGCAAGCAGGCAGAGCCGATCATCGAGCAGCTCGATAACCGCGGCAATCACCTGCGCTGCATGCTCTACGCAGCCATGGGGGCAGCCTATGCCTTCCTTGGGCAATTTGAACCATCCCTCAACTACTCCCAAAAACTGGTAGACTTCGCCAGGCGAATTCAGGACAGGAGAGAACTCTGTCGAGCATACCTGAATATGGGCACCGTTCACTCGCTGGCGGAATTGTACTCGGATGCACTGACGTTTCTCTCCTTAGCACTCCATCTTGCAGAAGAGCTTGGCGAAAAGATTGTCGAGGCAACAACCCTCGACAACATGGGTATCATCTACCGCAATCTTGAACACACCGAGCTGGCACTACTCTACTTTACGCGTGCCTATCATATTCGCACCGAGCTTGGCTCAATGCCTGGAATCGCACAGTCCTTGCTAAACATCGCAAGCATCCACTACCTGCACCGAGATTTCGAACAAGTGCTTGTCAACGTTCGAAAAGCATATCGTCTGGCACAAGAATGCGGGATACACTCGATCGAGGCACAAAGTCTGTCGCTGCTTGGCTGGGTATATCTGTTCCACGGCAAACCGAAGCGGGCACTATCGTTATTCCAGCGCGCACGAAAGACTTGGCTGAAAGTGGATCCAGCATCCATCGGCTATCCGGCAATCCTTGAAGGTATAACGCGAACGCTCCTTGTGTTGGGGAGGAGTCGGGCAGCGGAAAAACTCCTTCGGCAAATTATCGAGTATGCTCGCACGCACGATACTCCCAGTCATGCTGCATGGTGCACCGAAACTCTCTACGAATTAGCAAAAGCTCGCGGAAATACCAAGGAAGCTCTGTATTGGTACGAACAACACCATCAATGGTACACCCGCTCGATTGAACGCTTTCAGCTCCAGAAGCTATCGCACCAACTGCTTCTTGAGACGATGGCCCGCCTTCGCCGAGAGCACGAACAGTATCGGGCGATGCTCATTGAGCTGGGAACAACCATCGAGACACAACGCCAGGAAATCGCTCGACTCAGCATAGAGCTTGCATCCCGATCGATACATCCGTTCTGGCAGCAAACGATGGCAGCACTCTGTACCAACAGCAGCCCCGAGCAAGAACCCAACGATAAGAGTGCTACCAAGATGCAGCGCATACTGGAAAAAATGGAGCACGTTCTTCCCGGCTACATTGGTACCTTGCGCGGAAAGGTGCCACACTTGACCCCAACCGAACTATTGATTTGCATTCTCCTCCGCCTACTTTTTCGGACAAAGGAAATCGCACAGATGCTCGACATTGCCCCCTCGACGGTGTATCGTCACCGCGAGAATATCCGCCACAAATGTGGACTCGATCCCACGGCGAATTTGATTACCTTTCTCTGCAACATCGCTTAGCAATGCCCAACAGAGCCAATCAATACACAACATCGGCTTTCAGATCATGGACTTCTGAGCCGATATCCATCCCCAGACCTCTTGCTGTCTCGACCCAATCATAGACGTACTTAGCTATCTCCTCGGCCTTCGCAGTTAGTTCAGGAACCTCTGTTGTCAAACTCCCGACACTCAATCCTGCTGATGCTACGGTCAATGTCAGATTGGTAACCGTTGGCGTTACATTCTCGAATCGTTTCAAATGAACTGATTCGGTGCTTTTGACCGCTTTCAACCAATTTTCTGCTGCTTCACGTCGCTTTTGTCCTACATTGACTCGCTCAACGAGAGCTGGGATTCTACTGAGGATTTCATCAACCCTTGCCCGGATTTTGAGCACATTCCACTTCCGGAAACTTTGGTGCTGCTTCTGGAGGTCACCAAGAGCCTGCCGCACCGTTATATTGTTGTGTACTTTTTGGGCGAGATTCTTCACTATGCTCCGGTATTGGGTGTTGTTTTCTAATTCTTTCTCAACGTGATCTATTTTCTCGAGAAGGCGGTTAAGTTGGATTGCCAATTCGTGGGCTTTGACCTTGAGACCGCTGAGTTTGTGTTTCCACAAGTCACAATCTTCAGAAATTTGTTTGATGTTTGTAAGCGCTCGATGGTATCCAACATTACCCTTGGCCGATGTCTTCTTCCCAGCAAATAATGTGCTCCCAACTCCGGTGGCAACATCTCCGACCGTTGATGTCAGAAGCGTTGACCCCACCTCCCCTGCAATCCTTTTCCCTTTACTCAGATCTGGAGTTACTGCTGGAAGCGTACCGACTTTACTTTGGTCGTACACCGGTGACGATCGATCGTAGCTCCAGATTGCGCTATACACACGCTTCTCGATAGCTTCTGCATCGGCTGCTAGATCGCCGATAGTTTTCAGAAGTGCGCCAATGGCCTTGATCAGTCCAATGAAGGATAGAGCCACCCCCGCAATGGTAGCACCACCCGTCAGGGGCGTGGTTGCTAATGTCACGACCAGCCCTACGGTGCTTGCAGCCGTTCCTACCCCACTAAGCACAACTTTTCTCGTCATCTTTTTCCTGTACTGCCTGTATCCCTTCTTCGATTTCTGATAGTCCTTTGTCAAAGAGTCTGTAATCTGCTCGAACTCTTGCTTCTCGCATTCGCTTATGAACATTTTTTGCAACGTTTCGCTAAATGCCTTCTTATTATCTCCACCACGCCGAGAATAATCATCGACTAAGGCTGAAATTTGGGGAAGTAAATTCCTCGCGATAGTCTTCGCTTTCTTCTGTGCTTCATCAACAATTTGCTGGAGTATCAATGGATCCTTCTCCAGCAAGTTCAAGCTCGAATCATTTGTAGGGACAGTGATAAAAATCGGATTCAGATTGAAAAATTTCAGGACTTCCAATGAAAGCCTCTCTTTTTCGCCTTGCGTATTGTTCTGCTGGAGGCCCTGAGTTGGTACAGTGATGTTGAAAAATCGTACTGGATACGATGCTATTCCTCCTGACGTCGGTGTAGCCTTATTGCTCACCGATGCTTGATTTTTCTCGAGTTGAAACTGCACCTCACGATACGCTGCGAGAGCTCCGTCCGGTATACCACTTGCCTTCCATTCCATAAGAAAAATCTTTGCCATGTTTACCACGTGCACAATAACTGCACTCTTCTCCACCTCCTCGTGGGCCTTCTGGTAAACTTGTTTATCGTTTGCAGTGTGGAGGCGTCTCTGGGCTGGCGGCGGTGGAACTGGACGATTCGGTGGTGTCGGCGGCAGCGGACGATTGCGATCCTTTGGCATAGCAATCAACACAAGTGTTTATCCGTTGCAAAAATGACTTCGAAGCATCCTCCGATGCAAGAACAAAAATTCCCCATTTTTTCCCTATTTCAGACTCAAGAGTCTACCATCCGCTCGACTCCTGTTGCTGTGGGGGCTCCAGTCCCAGCAGTCGGTAGAGTTGCTCCAAATCGGGTGCATTCTGGTAGAGCTCTTGCAGCATTTCCTCTGCCGACATCCGCCCCCATTTGACTGCTCGCCGCAATAAGTACGGTACCGGACTATGGGGTTCAATCCGTGCTAAAAAGTCTGCAATGCGCTCGATGGAACGGTATGCATCCTCGCGCGACTGCAGAGCACCAGCAACAGCTCCCGCACCGCCGTCGCTTTTACTACTGCTGCTGGATTCTTCTGATTCGGTTTCTGTTGGTGCTGCTAGACCAATACCACGTTCTCCGCAAATCCGACGCACAAACTGTTGGAGCACACCCAGCGCCTCCCGACCTGCGCCGAACGAAACATCGGCATCCGATGGATCATCAAGCGCCGGTCGCAGTGGCTCGCAGCTATTCTGAACAACCTGTTCGAGCTCAGCTAAACAGGCGATCGCCTGGTCAAGATCGGATGCCAACTGTTCAATGAAGGTATCTGGTGTAGCGCGCAGAGACGCCGTAAACATCTCACTTGTCGGGCGCCCTTCACTCAACGCGCGTCGTTTGTCCGACTCCTCCATCCGGTCAATATGCGTAGCATCCAGGTAATCACCCCAACGGTATGGCTGCAACTCGGGATCATCGGGACTGGTCACCTGAATATGCCGTAGCTGTTCCTCGAGGCGATTGAAGAACTTCGTCAAGATGTTCGTGCGACGATAGAGCAAACTGGGTTCTTCCAGCTGAGGATGCAACCACTCCCAATAGTGCTGGCAAAGCCCGGTAACCAGCATCGTACCCTCGTTGAATCCTGCAATTCCATGATTGCGGAGCAGCGCCTGACAGAGCCAGACAGCAACCTGCAGATCCTTGGCTTTCGTCTCGAGTATCTCTTCGCAGAGCAGCTGAACTCTGTTCCAGTCTGCCACCCGAACCTCTTCCCACGATTCGCGCTGAATGGTGGGATCGTCTTCGCGCATGGCGTCTATAATCTGCAGATACTGGGGTGTAGCGCTTTGGTCAGTACCGGCAGGTTCTTCATCACTAATTGGGGATAGCAACAACTCAAGGTCCACGATTGCCATTGCCTACATCAGTTACCGTTGAACTTTCGTTTCAGCGCGGCGGTGGCAGTGTGTTCAAAAAGGGGATCCGCATTTTGCTGTCACCGCTCGATGGATTGATACCAACGTCAAAATACAGCACCATCAATGGATCGGTTGTTACCGCTGGATTGACCGGTGCGGATGTCAACACGCGGAATACCATCCGATCAGTAGCACCGTCGGCCACCTGATGATCGGCAAGTAAGCGCAGCAACGACCATGTTCCACTGGCTCGGAAAGACGCCGTGCGCGTATCCACAATGCGATAGCTTCCCTCCAACCACTGCACCGGAATAATGCCAGCATCTTTGGCCCAACGGATCTCGATACCAATTTGATCGCCTGGACGCCACTGCACCGTTATCTGTTCACCAGGGGTAAAGAGTAGCTTTCCGTTCTCCTGCCCATTGGGAGACTGCACCAGTACCTTCGCGTACACAACGCTGGCGTTTTGCTCGGCCGTTCTATTAGTGCGGTAGGTCAATGTGATGGTATAGGTACCGCCGGAAGGATCTGCCGCATACAGCACCGGCCGGAAGAACTCCTGCGCGGTTGCAAGCTGGGTGAGCACCTGCGCTTGGGCATCGGGGATCGTCCCACCAAGCGCCGTCAGCAGTCGCGCGAAGGTCAGTTCGTTCCCGATTGTTGTAAAGTAATTCCGCACCATTGCGGGGTCAGCGTCTTGGTTCGACTGCCCAAAGGGAAAATATCGCTGGATCGCCGTCGTTGCACGATAGATTTTCCGGTAGTCCTCCTGGAAGCGACTGTCGGCATTGAGCACAATTCCACGACGAATGTCGGTAGCAATGTCGCGAATCTTCCGCGCGAAGTAGTCCTCCGCGGAACCGCCTGATCGCTGGATAACAGCCTTCTGCAGCTCCGTCGGCGTTAGCATCGTCAGCGAACCAAGGCCGATGATGAATTCTTCCAACTTCGCAAGAGAATTGTTCGGCGCTTTTGCGGCATACCCTTCCAACGCACGAACAATAAGCGACCACTGCCGAATCTCGGCAGCCTCACGTGCTGTGAGAGCCGCCTGTGCACCGATCCCAGCATTGTTATAGAACGTCAACAACGGAACAGCATACTGCTTGCTCCATTGCTCAATTGGTTCCCGCTGGCGTGCAAGATACTCCTGGGCATCCTCGGCGGTCTCGAGCTCGAAGGCCAAGGCACGCACGGATTGATTGGGCTTCCACTGGAGCAATTTAGCATCGGTAATGGAGGCGGTGTAGAGCGACCGATCGGCCAACCATCGCGACAGTGTGCTCATGTGCTGAGCAATGCCCTTGCCCAGAACGGTTGCCAACTGCCGCCCACTGCCATCGCTACTGGTGCTCAACTGCCGCAATGCAACGATTAGGGCTGGCGCTGATTCTTGCAGCGATTGCACGGCTAGACTCATCTCGTCCTCTCCAATGCGGGACGAAACTGTTTGCACCGATGCAGCACGGACGACAATGTCCTCGATCGTCCGCTGAAGGCCGCGTTGGAACACGCGCTCAGCTGGGACTTGCAATTCAGCCGGAAAGAGTGCCATCTGTTCGCTGAGAAATTTCAAATACGCCTCGATCGTGGGCGGAATTGTTTTCAGCAACGTTGTATTCCAAATGACTTGTTGCATGGGGCCGAGCTGATCGAGAAGCGTACCAACCCGCTGACGGACTTCACCATCAATGACCGCAAATGGTTGCTTGCGCCACTCCGCGAATGCAGCCAGCGTTTTCTGCATCGGCGGCGATAGTTGGAAGCGCTTGCTTTCGGCGTTGATTGTTACGATTGCTGTTGAATCGCTGCCCTCGGCGCGCATCGGAACGCTACTGCTCAGCAGCTGCAGCCGCATAGCAGTAAACAGGGAGTCCATGCGTCGCTCGAATTCTGCACGAATTGTTCCCCCCAACAGCCGGGACGTTGCAACACGCTCGAGCAGCTTCTTTGTGGCAGCATCAGGAATAAATGCCTCGCGCGAAAGCCATTCAGTCTCTGGCGACAGGAGGGACTGCTGCAGCCGATTGAGCGAGCTGTAGAGCTGAGCGAACGCAGCAGCAACTTCATCATCGCTGCTGGCACTGCGGACTGTTGCAAATGCCCGCGTAAAGGTGGCCATTGATGCTGTGATGGCATTACCCAACGTTGCTTTCTCGGTACAGCGTTTCACCATTACCAGCGCCTTCTCTGCAAAGCGCATGCGCAGTTGGTCGAGCTGAAGGGGATCAACCCGCACCCGTTGCATCAAGCGATAGTCCGACTCAATAAGCTGGGCAACATCACCTTCGATTCCAGCTTGGTAGAGGTAGTCAATGATCTTTGCCAACCGCTGGTCACGGTGTGGTGCCGCTAAGCTGTTATAGAGTCCGGCATGGTACTCAAATTCCGCAACTGCCTGCACATACCGAGCAAAGGAGACATACTCCGGTGTCGTTGCCAGGTTTAGCCGCCGCAGACTCAGGGTATCGGGCGGCAAATAGAGTGCATTCGGATCGGTCAGCAATTGAGCCAACCGCAGAAACTCCTCCTTCATCCCCACCATCACGACATCGCGCAAGCTTCGCGCTATTGCTTCCCGTAAACGATTGTGCAAAGCGCCAAACCACGAAGGCGGCAATCCATACGAGAACAAGCGATGATTCTCCAACGTCGCAAAGTAAGTCAGATACTGCCGCGTCTTGTCAGCATAGTAGTAGGGATTTTGCAGCTTTTCGCGTTCATAGCGATAGCTCTGACGATCATCTCGCACCTGTTCGAGTATGCTGGCAAGTACGCTGGCTCGTTGGTGGAGGTCCTTCCATTGCACGGCGACGGCGACAATCATTCCAAGAATCACGAGAGCCGTTGCTCCATGCGCTGCAACGGATGCATAACTCCGCCTGACTAAATGCTGGCGCTTAGGCTGGGCCAGCGATGGCTCGCGGAAAATCTTGGCGCGGAACAAATCCGCAACAAACACCTGCTGTGGTGCTACCGACATTCCCTCGGGTTGTCCAGGCAACTGATCAGTGATACCCTCGTTTGCCACCGCACCGCTAAAGTAGAGACCGCGCAGGATCAGCCATGGAGAACGCTCGGTATGACCGAACAGCGAATCGAGCCATTCCTGAGCTGGCTCGACCAACTGTCGGAACGAATCATACACACCAAACAGCTCGATTGGGCGCTGGCTTCGTGCAAGCAGATCGTACTGCACAGCACTTATCCGCTCGAGAACCGCAGCCATAGCATCCTGCCCCCATGAGCGCTTGAAGAGTGCCTCTGGGGCATAGGGTGAATTCCAACCAAACACATGCTGGCGCTCCTTGGCGGGCAATGCCTCGACAAATGCAGAGAACCCTGGCAGATGGTCAGCATGCGTGACGACCACGTAAACTGGTAGTGTCATGCCCAGCCGCCGCGCTATCCCGCGAAGCTGCTCGGCAAGACGCTCTGCATACACACGACGTTCATCATCGAACTGGGCAAACAGGCTGACCGGCAGCACAAGCACAATACCATCGAGCGGCCTACGCTCGCGATGGTAGATCAGCAGCCGCTTGAGCGTTCGCCACACGCGACGAGGATAAGCATACCATGCAACTCTCTCCATTGGTGCGCTGTACTGCCCAGCCACATCGAGAAGAACACCATTGCGAAAGATTCCCCAATTGAGCAGTCCACTATCGTTGATGCTATGCGGTTCTGCAAGCGTACGCAACAAGGACGTCTTTCCCGATCCTGCCGGACCGATCATCAAAAACCATGGGCGCTCATACCGGAATGTGCGCATGCGGATTGCCCCCCGGAGGGCAGCAATACCCTGCCGCATCGAACGGCGGAGGTCCAGCACAAACAGCCTCCGGAGCCACTGCCGAAATTCGTTCCACAAGCCGATGCTGGTTTCGCTCACCTGCCGAGCCAGCGCCACCCGCATCCGCAACAGCATCACCAGTCCAACCAGCACGGCAATGGCAGCAACCGAACCAACAAGTATCCAAAGGAGTGGCGACATATCTACCTCCGCGTTAGTACAAGTTCAACACGTCGGTTGAGCGCTCGTCCCTCAGGAGTGGTATTCGGCGCGCGAGGCTGCTGGGCACCTTTGCCGATAGCTTTCATCCGTTCGTAAGCAATGCCCCGCTGGAGCAAATAGGTCACAACCTGTTCGGCGCGCTGACGCGATAGCCGCATGTTTTGCTGCGGATTGCCAACTGCATCTGTATGCCCATAGATGGTGACATGAAGAGAGGTATCCGATACCAGTGCCCGCGCGAGGGCATCCAGCCATGGCACCGAACGAATCGCCAACTCCGCGCTGCCAGCATCGAAGGAAACATGCTCAAGCACAATCGGTTGCTCCAGGAGGGTAGCAAGCTGCTTGAGTGCGTAGTTGCGACTCAGCAGAGTTGTGTCTTCGGTGGTCAGTGTATCCAGCACCGGATAGCATCCCGGCGCTTCGCACAGAAGCGTCAGTTGGCGGTATTGCGGCAGTTGTATCCTTCCTTCACGATGAAGTGGAATCGTCGTATCAGCGACTAGATCACCGCTGAGGCGATCGTAGAGACGCACCGTGACGGGACCAGATGCATTGACAATCAGCGCAAGTTCTGGAGACGTGTGGTGCGGCTGAGTACTCTCCAAGGGAGCCAGTATCGGCGTCGGGGTAGATTCAATCTCGCTTGCGATACGGCGCAGGGGAGCCGTTAGCACTAACCATACCACCACCGATGCCAGAACCGCAATACCCACTATCCCCAGCAGCATCAGGTACCGCCGATACCACGGAGCAAAATAGGTCATCTCGGTTGCAGGATACACGTGCAGTTCGTCGGTGCTCGACAGCGGCACGGCGAGCATCCCTTCGATTGGGGGACGATCGAAAATGTACTGGTACAACTGCACGGCAAGCTGTTGTCGCTCAGCACCGGAGCTTGCGCCACGATATTTCCCCTGGAATCCAAGCAGCAGGCACAGGAGGTACACTTTCGCCGCCTCGATGTACTCACTGCTGCGACGAGTGCTCACAATGCGTTCGGCACGGCGGAAAAATTCCTCCCCAGCAACGTAGGTTCCGTGCACGGCTTCCTCCAACAAGTTTTGCTGCCACCACTGACTATGACGCCACACGCTGGTAATGAGCAGCTCGTCGGCAATGGCAACCATTGCATAGCGAACATCGCCGTATGCCTCCAGAAAGCTGCCGCCAAGACGCGCCGCTTGGCGATCGCACTGCTCAATGTGCATAACCAGCCGACGCTGGAGATGATCAGGTGGCAGAGCAGCCGATGCCTCCTCTCGAACCAATGCATTCGCCGCTGTAAAGAGTTCGCGGAACCATTGCACCAGCAACGACTGACCAAACTGCGCCAGCACGGCCTCAGACCTTCACCTTGATGTACAAACTCAGCTCGGCGGGAGCACTCTCAGCCCGTTCACGAAGATGATTTTCGACGCAGAGTGGCTCACCAAAAATGACACTATCGTCATCGAATGTCAGTTCGTAGAGCACTGTGCCGCGGGAGACGACAACATCTGGAATCCGCTCGATCTCGGTTCGCCGTGCCCCCAGCACCCGACGCAATTTGAGACTTGCGTGCAGACTCTCACTGCCGATGACAGCGCTTTCAACCCATGCACGCATCTCAGCCGGCGATACCCCAGGCTTCGGATGCGCCGCCAAAATGAATGTGCTCCCCTGCCACTGGAGTCGGAGCTCAACCTTGTAGGCGGTACCCTCCAGTTGGAAGGGAACGCGGATGTAGGTCTCGAGCGCACTTTCAGCAACCATGCGGAGAATGTACCGCCGCAATTGGTCGAAGCTGGCGTAGAGTTGGTCGTGCTGGTAGGGAGAAAATATCGGTGGGATACGCTCGCTGCCGAGAGCAGCAACACGACCGGCAATCTGCGCCAACACTGCGAACAGCGTCCACGGATGCGCCCTATTCGATGCCAGCAAGGTCTCCAAAAGAGGCAGCTCTCCGGTCAGAGATGCAACGTAGAACTTAAACTCATCAATGACGAGTTCGCTAATGCCTGGCTGCGGATTGTTGATGCGGTTGACCAATTGCTGGGCTTTTTCCCGGAGCCGCTCGACAATCTGCTGGACCATTTGCCCCACTGGCGAAGCAACCTCGACGTGGAGCAATGGCGGAACATACGGCGTCAGAGTGGGTGCTTCGTGTTCCCAGGCAACTTCTGCCAGTGGAATGCCCACAAGACGGGCCGGCAACACATCATCAAGCACAAGTTGGAGGTGCGGCTCCAGCACCAGAACTTGACTGCGCTCTTGCTGCTGCTCACCATAGGTTAGCACTTCCGCCTCACCCAGCCGGTAGCGCCGATACCCAGCTTGGAGTTCTTCTTCACCACTGGCGGCAAGGGTAATCCAAATGCGGCGCGGACGCTCGCGAAGCTGTTCTGCTGCAGCACGAAGGTCAATGCGCAACGGTTCGCTTGACTGAACTGCATCGTAGGAAACCACCGCTCCGTCAGGAAAAACCGCTTCCAACTGGACAAGTTCAGCAACCCCTGTACTGAGCGCAGCGGGATTGAATCGGTACTGCCGAACACCCCAGCAATATGGATGAACCGCCATCAGACGGTAATGCAACAACGCTTCACCCCGTGCAAAGCCATAGCGAAAATGCTCCGGCAACAACAACATGCCATCATACCAGTGCAACGGCGACTGTAGGGCAGACAATTGGTCCATGGGATCTCCTATCGGACAATTCAAACAGGTTGCTGCCGATCGTGAGTGCAGCATCCATGCATGGCATTGGTAGCGCAAGTACTGTGCCAAGTGCCGTACACAGCATGCAACCTACCCACACGAATGGCGCTCTTACCGACACGACCGCAGTAGCAAACTTAGAGTGGCATTGCTACGGGTGCAATACGTAGTTTTTCTGATATCCCAATCCCCGGTCGGGCGCTAAATTTGCTTGTACTCCTTCGATGATGCCATCATGCGACTGGTCCTGGCGAGCGTTCTTGTGTGGGTAGGCTGTTCATCGAGCATCTATCTGCAAGTTGATGCCGACGACAATGCCAACTTCGGTGCACCCGTCCCCGTGGATATCGTCTTTGCTGATTCTCCAGAGCTGGAACAGCAGCTTATTGCCCTATCGGCTCAAGAATGGTTTGCTAAACGGGAGCAAGTTCTGCGCGACAATCCAGATGAAGACGTGCTCAAGGTTGTCTCCTTCGAGTTCGTGCCCGGACAAAAAATTGCTGAGCAGACGGTGCGCGGGAATGGAGTAAAAATGGCGATCGTCTTTGTCAACATGGGAGGATCAGCAGCAACCAACCGAGCGCGTGTCCCCGTCGGATCAACGGTGCATCTCCGCTTGGGGGATACAACCTATCAACTCGACATCAAGAAGTAGGTCCGCTGCCTGACGAGAACAGCATCCATACGATCGCCGGCATCGTTCTTGCTCGAAGCAGTTCAGCATTTTTGCAGCGACTTTCTCCACCTTCCCATCGCGTACCCAGTGGACACTGCTACCATTCTCGATTGGTTCGAACGGTCGTTGGAACGAGATAAGCCTGTCTCGATTCCCCCTGATATCTTCGATGCACTCACGCCCGAACTTGCCCAGAACATTGCCGAACGTTTCCGCTCGTACGGTTTGATCCGACTGCCAGCGTATGAACAGGAGTTTTTCGAGTGGCTTCGTTCTGCCGATGCAGCGGTCTGGGATGATCTTTGGGGCGGCAACGATGAACCGTACGTGGTATCGGTTGCATTCCTGCCGACGCTCCTGGACCGACGACGGGGCTTTCCTATCTGCGACTTGATGAGCACGGACAACTACTACTTTTTCCCCGCAATGCTCGAGTGGACAGCAGAAGCACGCGACTACACCGAAGCGGTGCGCAATCGCTTTGCGGCTGGAGAGACGCTCTCGCCCGAACAATTGCTGGTGTTGGACATCTCCACCGGCGGTGCCATTGACATTTGGCATTTCGCCTACTACCACCAGATTCCGCTATCGGAGGCAAAAGCTGCCGTCGCAACGCTTGTTGAGGACAAAGTACTGGCCCACCTGCGCACTGCTGAATTGCTTGCGCCGTTTGTGCGGATGTTGCCGTGATCTACCACTTGCCCTCTGCTTCTGCCAACAACTCGACGATCGTGCGCACCAACTGTCGTTCTGCCTTGACGGGCAAGCGCTGGTAGGAATCGAGTCCCCCGGTAACGTTGTAGGGTGGCTGCTGAATCCATCCGTACCCCAAACGCTGTTCGCACTCGATGCCCTCGCCGGGGGGATGGAGTCCCTCAAAGAGTAAATCGTAATCAACCATAATGCGCACTAAGTCGCGGTAGGTAACCTGTGGCTCCCAACCGAGCTTCTGCCGTGCTTTGGTAATGTCAGCACGCAGCGCATCTACCTCCGTCGGTCGGAAGTATTTCGGCAGTACCTGGACAACCACATCCCCAGAGCGTACAACATGGTTCCACCGCGTGTCCACGCTCCGGACAACACCTTGCTCGTGTTGCCGCTGCCCCCGCCACTCCAGCTCAATACCAACGTATGCAAACGCATCTTCGACAAACTGGCGGACGCTGTGCATTTCGCCTGTACCAACGACGTAGTCATCGGGCTGGTCCTGCTGGAGCATCAACCACATCATCTGGACATACTCGGGTGCATATCCCCAATCGCGGTAAGCATCGAGATTGCCCAAGTACACCGTTTTCTGTTTTCCACTCAGCATGAATGCCAGTGCGCGCGTCACCTTTCGGGTAAGGAACGTTTCGCCTCGCCGGGGGGATTCGTGGTTGAACAAAATGCCATTGCAAGCAAACAGTCCGTAGGCATCCCGATAGTTACACGCCATCCAGTAGGCATAGAGCTTGGCGACAGCATACGGACTCTGGGGAGCAAACGGTGTCTGTTCATTCTGTGGTGGTGGTGCAGCACCAAACATTTCGCTCGAGGACGCTTGGTAGAAACGCGGTCGAATACCGCTGCGGCGAATCGCTTCCAATAGCCGCGTTGTCCCCATTGCGGTGATGTTGCCAGTGTATTCGGGCATGTCGAACGAAACCCGCACGTGACTCTGCGCGCCGAGATGATAGACCTCGTCGGGTCGGATGTTGTAGATCAACTCGGTGAGCAAGCCCGGATCGCTCAAGTCGCCGTAGTGGAGAAATAGCTGCGCCTCTCCATTGACAGCATTGGGATCTTTGTACACATGGTCAATGCGGTTGGTGTTGAAGACGCTTGACCGGCGAATGATCCCATGGACGGTGTAGCCTTTCGAGAGCAGAAGTTCTGCCAGGTACGAGCCATCCTGACCCGTGATGCCTGTAATAAGCGCGACCTTCATTGCCAGTGCCTCCAAGCAAGGTGTTCGAGAAGTGTCCGCCGAAAGCGCATGCTTTCTGCTATGCAGATGCTGCCGTCGGATCCGGGCATTGCAGGCAAAACGTCTCGATCGCAACGGCGCGGCCGCTGTCGCATTCGGCCTCGATAAGAGCACCACTGATGCGCCAATCGCCCTCGGCCAATTCGTATTTGTGGGCAGTCTGGTAGAGAAACCGCCGCAGCGCAACCTCGGTTGCCATGCCAATGACCGAATTGAATGCACCTGTCATGCCAACATCTGTTACAAACGCCGTGCCATTGGGCAGAATGCGGGCATCGTTGGTCTGCACGTGGGTGTGCGTCCCGATTACAGCAGAGACCTGCCCGTCGAGATACCAACCGAGCGCAATTTTTTCTGCCGTTGCTTCGGCATGGACATCAACAACAACGACGGCTGCTTCTCGACGAAGCTGTTCAGCAGCACGCGCAGCCGCACGAAACGGACAATCAATCGGCGGCAGGTACACTCGCCCCTGGACCTGCAGCACACCCAGCATCCCACGCGGCGTTGGCACAAGAACCATCCCGCTACCCGGATTCCCGGGCGGGTAGTTGAGCGGACGGAGCACACGCTCGTTCTGCACCAAGAGCGGACGAGACTTCCAGTTGTCCCAGACATGGTTGCCCGTGGTGATGACGTCAACACCGGCGGCGAAGAGTTGGTCGGCTTCGCGCTTGCTGGGGCCTTTGCCTTGCCAGGCATTTTCCGCGTTGGCGATGACAGCATCGGCACGGTAGCGATCGCGAAGGTCGCCGAGCATGGCACACACACTCTCGACCGCCTGCGCACCGACAATATCGCCGATGAAGAGCACGCGAAGGGTGGAACGCATCGTATCAGGTAAGCCAGTAGTCATGCTGCAGCGCTAAGATAGGGAACTGCCCCGAATGCAACAACTGGCTCCATACGTGCTGCACTGCCGACACTCTCCAAACCCTCTTAGGAAATTCCAGCAATCTGCGCACGGAGTCGGAATGCTTTTTGCGGGGATGTTACCATCACGTCCGCTGCGTTATTATTGCGACGCAGACGCGTAGTTTTGTTCGGAGAGTACGGTCTCCGCTCTCTGCCGAAGTCGTTCACGATGCGTGAGGCAAGCGATGAATCGTCGAGCACTGTTAGGACTGGAGCGTCGTGCGCCCGCCAGGCGGGCAGTACCGACTGCTTCGATAGCGCCATACCAACAGCCCTTGAGCCGGGATGATGCGCTGCATCTGTTGCGGCGATTTACGCTCGGGCCAACGACGGCGTTAGTCGAGCAACTCATTGGGAAGCGTGCCGAGGAAGCAGTCGAATTGCTCCTGGGCACTCCCGCCACGGAGCCACCGTTTCCTTCTCCCGGTACATGGGTTGACCAAGCACAGGAAGACCCGCGTGGTGTGGACATTGTCACGCGGGGACAAATTGAAGCAACGTGGGAATCGAACTTCGCAAAGTTGCAGCAGTGGTGGATCGAGCTCATGCGTACTGAGCAGCTCCCCGCTCGAGAAAAACTGACCCTCTTCTGGAGCGGACACTTCACGACCGAATTCACCTACGACCTCGGCTATATTCCGCCGCAAGTGCTCTACCGACAGAACTTAATGCTTCGCCAGATGCGGCTGAGCAATTTCCGCGCATTCCTGGAAGAAGTCACGCTCGACTGCGCCATGCTCGAATACTTAGGCGGTACGCTCAACGTCGTCGGGAAGCCAAACGAAAACTATGCCCGCGAGATGATGGAGCTATACTCGACAGGCATCGGATGGTACACGGAAGGGGATGTCAAGGAAGCTGCACGCGTGCTCACGGGATGGAAATCCTCGCTCTATAGCGATGCCCCCGCACCCAATGGCATCTTCAACACCTGGTTCAAGCCAAGCGACCACGACACCGGCGCCAAGCAATACCTGGGCTTTACCATTCCCGCACGTGACCAAGACACCAACACCGAGTATCTTGTGCGCACCCAGGAAGTCCGCCGCATGATCGAGATCCTCTTCGAGCAGCGCGCCGAGGCAATTGCTCGGTTCATGGTTGGCAAACTCTACCGCTTTTTTGTGTACAGCAATCCTGAGGCAACCGATGCCGATGTTTTGGCAGCGTTGATGCAGGTGTTTATCGCCAACGATTTTGAACTCCGCCCCTTGCTCCATACGCTGTTGGCAAGTGAGCACTTTTTCGACCCGGCCAATCGCGGCGTCCAGATCAAAACCCCGGCAGATTACACCGTTGGGTTAGCTCGCCAACTAGGGTTGGGACTTCCCGGTGCAGCGGATGCATTAGCGCGGATGGAACAAGACCTCATCGATCCACCAGACGTTTCTGGCTGGCGTGGATACCGGACGTGGATCAGTACTAAAACCATCCCGCAGCGCGTGCAATATGCGCACCAACTCATCGCTGCCATGACCGACCAACAGGCACAGCAGTTTGTGCGCTCGTTCGATGGCTGGCAAGCTGTTGACACCTTCGTTGCGGAGCTGAGCCGCTTTCTGCTGCCGCGGCCGATCGGAAGCGAGCGCTCGGCCTACTACATGAACCTGCTGTTGGCTGGTGCACCCAACTACGAATGGCCTTCGATTGTCAACGATGCCCCCGCAGTGGGAACGCGACTGCGCGCGCTGCTGCGAGCAATCGTCAAAGCCCCCGACTACCATTTGTGCTAACAAACTCTGCCATGAGGTGGCCCTATGCAACGTCGTGATTTTCTTCGTGCTGCTGCTGCCCTGACGACGACTGCTGCAGCAACCCACATTGCCGGCATCCCGATTCGGGCAAGCTCGCCGCTGCTGTCGCTGCCGCCGCGCGTCATGGAAAGCGATAACGTGCTGATTATCATCCAGCTCTTCGGCGGCAACGATGCGCTCAACACGGTCATCCCCGCCGAAAACGACGAGTACTACCGCATTCGCCCCACCTTAGCAATACCCAAAGCACAAGCCTGGCGATGGCTTTCGACGGACCTTTATTTGCACCCATCGCTTGCCGGTGATGGACTCTACGGAGGCGGCTTCGGTGGATTGATGGATCAAGGACGCTTGGCAATCGTGCAGGACGTCGGCTACGACAATCCCAACCTTTCGCATTTCCGCTCGACGGATATTTGGCTGTCGGGGATCAACTCATCCGACCCCTTCGTGCGCCTCAACGAAGGATGGATCGGACGATTTTTCGCGCGCGTGTTGCCGGACTTCCCCGCTGTGTTGCCGGAACATCCTCTCTGCGTGCAAATTGGCGGAACGCTATCGCTGCTGTTCCAATCAGCGAAAGGCGACGTCGGCATTGCCCTGGCTGATCCGCAGAAGTTTTTCGAGCTGGGACGAGGCTCCACACCCGATGAGGAACCGCTACCGGAGCTGGACGCATTCGCGCGCGAGTTCAACTACATTCGGTCCGTTGCTGCGCAGGCCGATCAGTATTCCCAAGCGGTGCTCGATGCCTACACCCGCGGACGCACAACCGTGGACTATGGCTCCCGTGGGTTACCAGCACAACTGGGTATGATCGCACGCTTGATTTCCGGAGGGCTCAAAACAAAAGTGTACCACTGCTACTTGGGTGGTTTCGATACGCACGTCCAGCAACAAGAAGCCGACGACGTCACCGCTGGCGTCCACCCATCCCTGCTGGAGCAACTGGCAAACGGCGTTGCATTGTTCATGCAGGATGCGCTCCAGCAAGGCTTTGCCAAGCGTGTGGTTGGCATTACGATTTCGGAATTCGGGCGCCGTCCGTACGAAAACGGCTCCCGCGGTACTGACCATGGTGCTGCCGGCGTGCAGTTCGTCTTCGGCGACGGCGATAGCATTCGCTCCTCACGGTTTGGAACCGCTCCGAACCTCCAAGAGCTTGATTCCAACGGCGACCTGATCTACCAACATGACTATCGCCGACTCTATGCCGACATTTTGCTCAACTGGTTCGATGCAACGCCGGAAGATACCGCAGCGATCCTCAGTGAACGAATCGCCCCGCTCAACGTCATCAAGCGGCGCAGCGTCGCAAGTACACCACCGATTGATGATACTACCGGTGCACTGACTGTTGCTCCCAATCCCGTTGCCGGATACGGCGAATTGATCGTGCGACTGCGCCAGCTTTCGCAAGCCACCATTGAGGTGTACAACGTGCGGGGACAATTTGTCGCTGAGCTTTTCAGCGGGCTCTTGCCCGAAGGCACAAGTCGGTTGCCATTGCCACCCCTTCGAGCGGGAAGCTATCTGATTCAATTCCGCAGCGGTAGGCACCTGCTCCAGACCACTGTTACCGTGGGACAGTAACCACCCTGTCCACTTTCACCCCAGACCAATCCGAGGTAGCTGCCGACAACAATACCCGATTCGCTACGGCATCCGTACTGCGAGAATATCGGCAATTTGGAGCGAGTCGCTTTCCTCTTCGCGGGAGTGTACCGCGACCACGTCCCACCCTGCTTGCCGTACCGTTTGGAGTGCAGCTTCCACCGTCAGCTCTTTGCCACCAGCTTCGCTGATTGCGCACGCCAGGTTCGCCAGTCGTACTTGCTGGCACTGGAGAATATCGGCCAGCAACTGCCCATCAGCGGGACGACTCAACCACACCGCTATCACTTCATCTTCCCGGCAGAACACTTCGATCGCCGAGCCAAGGCGCGTGCCAACAATGGGTGCGGCTCCTTCTGAGTGCAGGATCACTTCGTCACGAACGGAAATTGCCGAGCGCGAGAGTAACCATTCTTCGTCGGTCATACTGCAGTAGCGGAGCTGTTCCCACACATGCTCGTTCGGCTCAAACGAAATAATCCGCCCGCGATACCCACACTGACGGAGCATGACGCCAACGGCACAACTACCCGGATGAATATCGAAGACAGTTTCGATCGCTGCGCTGTGGAGAAGATCGCAAACCAGCGTTTGGCGGTTCTGCACATCCGATGGTGTCTGCGGACGCGAACGGCGCATCCGGAATCGCCGCCCAACGGGAGATAAGCGGTACTGCGTTAGAATGCGTGACATGGAATCGAGTATTGCTTCAACGTTGTTTTCCGTGCTACCGTTCTCTGTGCAATACACGTGCCAAGCGCCGGGGATTCAATTTCAGAAGGCATCTATCGTCCTAACTGCTGCCGTTCCATTGTAGCACGTGCCCATGATTCGAGCACTCATCGCCGACGACCACCCCATCATGCGGGAAGGACTCAAGCTGTTTTTGATATGCAACCTGGACATCGAGGTCGAGGAGGTTTCCAGCGGCCAAGAGGCAATTGACTACGTGCGCATGCATGACGACTTGGATATCTTGATTCTCGACATTTCGATGCCGGGCATGGATGGTTTGGAGACGCTTCGCATTGTCCGTGACATCAAGCCTGAGCTTCCTGTTCTGATCTTGAGCGCATACTCGGAGGATCAATACGCGCTCCGAGCGCTCCGCGGTGGTGCGCGGGGGTACCTGATGAAAACGTCGGCAACCGAGGAACTCGTCGAAGCCGTCCAACGCATCATCGAGGGCGGAACCTACCTAAGCCCCAGCATTGCCCAGCGCGTAATGGCGCAACTCCGCGGTGAAGAGACGCTTCCCCATCATCTGTTGTCCGAGCGGGAATTCGAAGTAATGCGGAAAATTGCCTCAGGAAAAACGCTCACCCAAATCAGCCACGAGCTCCAGCTCAGCGTCAAAACCGTGAGCACCTACCGAAGCCGTATCCTCGAGAAGATGAAGTTCCGCGATAATGCCGACATCACCCAGTACGTGCTCCGTCATGGGCTGCTCGGCGACGCTGTGTGAAGCAAGCCATCGGGCATCAGACCCGCTGCCCTTGGCGTTGCTACCTCACGGTAGATGCTGAACAATTCCGCACACACGCTGTGCCATTGATAGCGCTCGGCATCCAGTCGAGCACGCCAGCGCCAGAGCAAGCGGCGGTCCGGAGATAACCCCGCAAGTGCTTCAATCGCACCGGCAAATCCAGCCCCATCGTGAGGTGCTATTCGGAACCCCGTCGCAGCATGGCGAACAAGCTCTGACGAACCCGGACTATCAGCAACGACGCATGGCAGTCCTGATGCCAACGCTTCGAGTGTGACATTGCCGAATGTTTCGGTATCGGAGGGGAACACGAATACATCGCTGGAAGCATACGACTGGGCAAGCTCAACTCCAGCTTGATAGCCCAGGAACTGTGCGCCGGGCATCAACCGACGCAGCGTTGATTCGATTGGACCAACTCCAACAATTACCATCGCAAACTGCCGCCGATCGAGACGGTTCCACACATCCACCAGTATGCGGAGATTTTTCTCCCACACAAGCCGTCCAACGTAGAGCAAAACGCACTGCTGTTCCCCAATCCCCAAACGCTGCCGCCACCGATGCGAAGCCCATCGCGGATGGAACAACGCCGTATCGGTGCCATGGGGTAGATACCGTGCCGGAATGCCCCACTGCTGCAGTTCATCTCGGAGTATTTGCGATGGCACCAGCACGCAGTCACAACGACGGTAGAATTCGACTAACGACTTTTCGATCAACGGCCGCAGTACTCCCAATCGGTGATGCCGCAGGTAGCTGGGAAAGTGTGTGTGGTAAGTCGCGATAGCTGGAATGCCATGCTCCCGAGCCCAACGCAAGGCTACTCGACCCAGTGGACAGGGCGTGTGTAAATGGAACAGGTTCGGTGTGTACCCGAGGTGTGCAATGGCTCGTTCAATCTGGACTGTGCCACCGACAAAGAGTTTGTAGTCTCGGTAGATAGGAAGTCGAATGCTTGGCATTTCGACCATTGGGAAGCGCTGCGATTCGCGCTCGTCGGTAACGGCAGCCAGCACCACGGCATCCAACTGCGCGGTGCGGTGTCGTTCCAGATATTCGTAGAGGACGCGCGTGACACCATCTTGCCCGCGCTGGGCTGTTCCTGCAACATGACAAACCACCATCGTTCGGTATGCCTCGGGTGTTGATACGGCAGGTACAAAACTCTTCGATACGCATTAGCCAACGATGGTGAAACTGTTATCGGTGCATGGTGGCATATTAGCGAACAGCAAGATGGTGTAAATTCGGCGGAGCAACTTTTACCACTCACATGCTGAAATGGTAACGATGAAACTCATCCTTGTATTGTTCGTGTGCGCTGCTGCCCTATGGTGTCAATCGGTTGATGCGATGGTCGAGCGCCACCTCGGCGACCTTATCAAGCTCTACCAGCACGTGCACGCAAACCCAGAGCTCTCGTATGGGGAAGCGCAGACATCGGCGCTGATTGCCGAGCAGCTCCGGCGTGCAGGCTACACGGTGAGCGAGCGTGTTGGCCGCTACAGCGACTCCACCCTCCAGTCGTATGGTGTCGTTGCTGTGCTTCGCAATGGCGATGGACCACGCGTGTTGGTTCGTGCCGACATAGATGCACTACCGGTGGAGGAAAAAACAGGTCTCCCCTACGCAAGCACACGGCAGCAACGCTCCGCACGCGGTGAGATGCTTCCGGTTATGCACGCTTGCGGCCATGATGTGCATGTGACAATGCTTATCGGCGTCGGCACCATCCTGGCGCAGCTTCGGGACCGCTGGCGGGGAACGCTCATCCTGGTTGGACAACCAGCAGAAGAGCGTGGAGCCGGTGCACGTGCTCTCCTTGCCGACAGTCTCTACGAACGTTTCGGTCGTCCCGACTACATTCTCGGTCTGCACACCGATGCAGAGCATCCTGCCGGCACCGTGGGCGTTAGCGCCGGACCAATCACCGCAAGCGTGGACATGATTGACGTAACCATTCGCGGGGTCGGAGGACACGGTGCATATCCACACACGACCAAGGACCCTATTGTTATGGCTGCTGAGTTCGTGATGGCGGTTCAGACCATTGTTTCCCGCGAAATTCCCCCTCGGGAGCCGGCTGTTGTGACCGTCGGTTCGATCTGCGGCGGAACAAAGCACAACATCATTCCCGACGAAGTGACCCTGCAGCTGACAGTCCGCACCTACGACGAGCGCATCCGCCAGCAGATCATCTCCGCCATTGGAGCGAAAGCGTATGGCATTGCCCGTGCTGCAGCAGTTCCGCTCGATCGGATGCCAGTCGTGTACGTCCGCCCCGAAGAACATACTCCACCGCAGCAGAATGACACAGCATTAGCACAGCGTTTGGAGTCGGTGTTCGTCCGTGTCTTTGGCAGGCAGAACGTCTATCATCCCGAACCGACCATGGGTGGAGAAGATTTTGCTTACTATCGGCTTGGCGGTGCGATACCGTCGTGTTTCTTTCGGATCGGCGCGGTCAATCCTGCACTCTACGAAAAAGCTCGGAACACCGGAGAGCAGCTTCCCTCCTTGCATTCGTCCCGCTTTGCTCCGGACCCTGAGCCTACGCTCCGGACTGCATTGCGTGCGATGTGTGTTGCTGTGCTGGATTTACTCGGTGGCCGCAAATAAAAACAACTGCGTCCCCGCCCATAGCAGACGGGGACGCAGCAAGCGACGGACTCCGTGCAGGGATGGTACTTTTAGTAGTCCATTCCGCCGCCGTGCATGTGCGGAGCATTCTGCTTTTCTGGCTCCGGCTTTTCGACGATTGTCGCTTCGGTTGTCAGCAGCAGCGAGGCAACCGAGGCTGCGTTCTCCAGTGCAACACGGGCAACCTTGGTCGGATCAATGACGCCCGCTTCGAGCAGGTCCTCGTACTGCTCGGTGTAGGCATTGAAGCCGAAGGCGCCAGTGCCTTCCTTGACCTTATTGGCAACAACCGATGCATCCAGGCCAGCGTTCGAGACAATTTGACGAATTGGCTCCTCGATGGCACGGCGCACGATGGCAATACCCATGTCTTGGTCGGCATTTTCGCCTTTGAGCTTTTCAAGCGCACCTAAGCACCGCAGGTATGCCACGCCACCACCGGGAACAATCCCTTCCTCGACCGCTGCACGGGTTGCGTGGAGAGCATCCTCGACGCGAGCTTTCTTTTCTTTCATCTCGACTTCAGTGGCAGCACCAATCTTGAGCACCGCAACACCACCGCTGAGCTTGGCCAAGCGTTCTTGGAGCTTTTCGCGGTCGTAGTCGCTGGTGGTTTTCTCGATCTGCACCTTGATTTCGTTGATGCGCTTTTTGATTTCTTCGCTCTTGCCAGCACCTTCGACGATGGTGGTGTTGTCTTTATCCACGGTGACTTTCTTGGCCATACCGAGCATATCCAAGCCGGCTTGATCCAGCTTGAAGCCCTTTTCTTCGCTGATAACGATGCCGCCGGTCAAGATGGCGATGTCCTCGAGCATCGCTTTCCGGCGATCGCCAAAGCCTGGTGCCTTGACCGCACACACGCGGAGCGTACCGCGGAGCTTGTTGACCACCAACGTCGCCAACGCTTCGCCCTCGACGTCTTCGGCGATGATCAGGAGTGGACGACCGCTCTGTGCAACTTTCTCCAGAACCGGCAGAATATCCTTGATTGCCGAAATCTTCTTGTCATGGATCAGGATGTAGGGATTTTCAAGCACTGCCTCCATGGTGTCGGCATCGGTGACAAAGTAGGGCGACAGGTACCCACGGTCGAACTGCATCCCTTCGACCACTTCCATAGTGGTTTCAGTGCCCTTGTTTTCCTCAACCGTGATGACACCGTCTTTGCCAACTTTCTCCATCGCTTCGGCAATCAGATCGCCGATTGCTTTGTCATTGTTTGCGCTGATAGCCCCAACTTGTGCGATTTCTTTTCGTCCCGAGACTGGACGCGAGATTTTCTTGAGCTCCTCGGTGACAGCACTGACGGCCAGATCAATGCCGCGCTTGACGTCCATTGGGTTAGCACCACTGGTGACGATCTTCATGCCCTCGGTGATGATCGCCTGTGCAAGCACCGTTGCGGTGGTAGTGCCGTCTCCGGCAATATCGCTGGTTTTCGATGCAACTTCGCGCACCATCTGCGCGCCAAGATTTTCGATTGGGTCTTCCAGCTCGATTTCTTTGGCAACGGTGACGCCATCCTTGGTCACTGTTGGCGGACCAAACTTTTTGTCAATGATGACATTGCGTCCTTTGGGACCGAGCGTCACCTTGACGGCATTGGCAAGCTGATCGACGCCGCGCTTGAGTGCGGCACGAGCATCAACATCAAAGGTGATGATTTTGGGTGCCATAGCTCTGCTCCGATAATTGGTGAAACATTACTTGTTGATGATTGCGAAGATGTCGCTTTCGCGCATGATGAGGTAGTCCTCACCATCAATTTTGATTTCGGTGCCGGCATACTTGCCGTAGAGAACTTTATCGCCGACCTTGACACTGAGCGGCAGGACTTTGCCGTCTTCGGTTACCTTCCCGTTGCCAATGGCGACCACTTCGCCCTGCATTGGCTTTTCCTTGGCAGTGTCGGGAATGATGATGCCGCCCCTGGTAACTTCTTCTGGCTCGGAGGGACGGACAATAACACGATCGTAGAGCGGGGTCAGGTTCATAGCACAACCCTTCAACAATGGTGGAACATAGAGACCTGGAAGCGTTAGCAGTCGCCATTGACGAGTGCTAACGCCGAATATTGTGTCGGTTGCTGCTGCATTGGCAAGAGCTCCGATTAAAGCCTGCCCGTATTTTCGCGCCACTGTATGCAGGAAACCAACGTGATGCACACATTCTGGCAGCGTTTCAGTTGTGCGGCGGTTGCGCTGAGTTGTATGGTTTGGTTTGCGGCAACGCTGGCGCGAGCGATCATTACCTACGACCTCTACCAACCAGCGACAGCCATGCTCCGGGCACTCCCACACGACTACCAACTGGAGCAACTCCGCCTGGCAGAAAATTTGGCAACGATCGCGTGGATCAGTTATGCACTGGTCCTCTGCGCGACGGTGAGCATGCTGCTCCTCTGGCGCACCCGCTTGCACCAGCACGGCTACATTGCAATCGCAGGACTGCTCATCCTGGTCAGCCTCCTCTGGCAAGGATGGATTGCTCCGACGGAGCTTTCCCTCTACCGGGAATTTCCCAGCCGCTGGCAACCACCGCCGGTGTCACGCTACCAGCCGATCCTGGACCTTGTCGGAAAACGTTTTTTCCGTCAATCCCCAGCAGACCTGTTGAACCTTCTCACCGCTGCCGCTGCAATTGTGGTGCTGATTGTCCAGCCTCGTCGTCGAACGGATGCCTAAAGTCTCCACCCAAAAACTCATCGTGGAAGCGACGGAAATCCTCACCGCTGCTGGTATCACCATCCGTCGGGATCGAAGCGTACGCTACGGCGGTTGCTGCATCCTTGACAACAAGAGCTACCTCGTCGTCGGCACGCTTCTCCCCGCTGAAACAGTCCTCGACATCCTGCTGGAGGCAATCCGGACCTATCAATGCCCAATCGGAAAGTGCTCCCCTGCTCTGGTTGCTCGTCTCAATGGACATGCGCCGGCGCCATTACCGAAGGGTGGCTCTCCTCCCGGCCAAGCAAGCGATCAGCAATTGCAACACCAGCATAAAGCATTCCCAGAAAGAGGCACCCACTCCGAATGAAAAATGCGTTCGTTGTCCAATCCATTACCGTTGTCCCAAGGAGCGTAAGCGTGAACGGCAGCACGTAGGGCTCCAGCCATGTACGGCGGCTGCGGAAGTAGCAACGAATACTTTTGACAAGCATGAGGAGGTGAAACAGATAGAAGGTTAGCCCAACAGGAACACCAAACTTGAACATCAACCCCACCATGCCGTTGTGGAGAAAGTGCGTCCTTTTTGGTTTGCCCAAGTACGTATCGTAGTACACGAACTTTCCTCCCGGAGCGACGCCAGCAATGGCAATATCCGGCCGCCGCGATAGCAGCTGCACGATACGTTGCATTTCGTCTCGCCGCTCGATAACCGAGGCCTGTTTGGTTGCTGTTTTCAACGTCAGTGCCCGACTCAGGAGTACCCGACCGACGGTGGTAACGACATTGCCGAACACAAGCTGAGCAATCCCACCCAGCACCACCGCAGCAATACCCATCACCACCAACAGACGAATACGCTGCACAGCCGGCAACACCAGGAGCATCACAGCAATCGAAACGATCGAGCCAACCCAGATTGTTCGAGTGTACGAAATCACAATTCCACCCGTAATGAGGCTGCCTGTCGTAAACCAGAGCAGCCGCTCCCACCACCGCTCACGGAAGAGCAGCAGCGAAATACTCAGAAAAAAGCCAATCAGGTACACCGCACTGACCCCCTTGACACCACGAATTTGGAAGGCATAAATCGCTTCGATGACCTGTTGGCGGAAATTGAGCGCACCGATCACCGATAAGCTCACCGAGAGCAGCACCAGTAACATGGCATAAAACCGGAACTGCTCCTGGCTTGCGAACGCCGAACGGAACACAAAGTAGTAGGCAACCATTGCAATCAGCGCCCATTCCCGCGCCCAATTGAGGACTGACGTACCCCGCACAACGGCGACAGCAACACTCCCCACCGATGCAATCAGTGCCAGCCAGAGTATGGCATCAGCGGGCCGCCATATCAACTCGGACCGCCGAAGCGTGATAGCCCATACCAACCACCCCAACAGCAGCGTTGCAAGGTACACAGCCATCGCCAGATCAAATGCCGTGACCTCCACGTCGCTCTGAAAGAAGTACACCGGCATGATCGCAAAGAACAGTACCCACTGGAGGCGCCAGTACCGCACCAGAACATACAGCGTCCCTATCCCCGCACCGATTGCAGCAACCGCATACCATTCCCCCGTCGAAGCAAGCAGAGCAAGAAGCGCCGCGGCAACGATACCTGCCCCAATGCTGGCAACCAAGCCAATGCTCTGCTGTTGCATACCCTTTGCGGTCAAGATTCAACCATACCGAACCTACGCACACTCCGCCAGAGGTCTATGCCCATTGCCAACAGTATCCCCACGATAGCGCTCGCTACCAACGCACCACCAACAATCAAGGATCGGCGCGGACGCTCTTTCTTGAGTGCCGGTTGCGCCGCATCAACGATGTACAATGCTGGCGTGGCACGGATCAAGTTGGAGCGGAGATCGTCGAGCGTTGGCTGGATGGCTGCCCGGAGTTTCATCATCGTTTCGAGTTCGGTGTAGTAGCGCATATAGTCGTAGGTGGCTTTCGATGCGTTGGGCAGCGCAAAATTGCCGACAAAGCCAGGACGCAACTCCATGTCACTCAGTTTTTGACGCAGCGATTCGACCACACGCCGCTGCTGCTCGGTAGCTGGATCGCTGCTCCCATACCGCTCCTGGAGTATCCCCAGCACGATTTCTTGGCTCATCAACTGCGCTTTGGCTTCTGCAATGGCGGAGGCAGCAGCACGCGCCTGCTCCAATGGGGCATAGACGAGAGTCTTCTTGCTGACCGCTGCCAGAGAATCTGCAATCGAGTTCATGCGTGCCAGCGTAAGGTTGAGGCGCTGCTCGATGCTATTGAGGACGTTCTGGTTTTCCTGCTGCTCCAGTTCGCGGGCGATAGTGTTCGCGATTTCTACGACGGCATTGGCCATCGCAGCAGCACGGTAGCGGTCGCGATCAACAATGGTTATCCGGTAGTTGCCCGCGCCGTCGAGCTCCACTTCGTACCGATCGAGCAATTCCTCGCGTGCCATTTGTCGGGCTGAGTCCAGCGACTGAGCGTCGGTGATCTGGTAGGCTTCAATCAAATTGAATCGTGCAATGAGCGAATCCAGAAGAGAACGACTCTGGAGAACTACCATAAAGTCGTAGCCCGCCGCAGTGGCTCGTGCACCAGCGATGCGCGTAAGTCCGATATCACGGAGCGCACTCGACAAGCCACCAATCATGGATTCAACACCCGATTGCGGCCGTTTCGGTGGAACGGCGTTGACCGTGCTGGCATACTCATTCGGCAGGAGCAGAGCGACAACCGCTGCGCTGATTGTTCCAATTGCTACCACCAGCGTAATCAAGCGTCGGTACTGGCGCAGGAGCGAGAAAAACCTCACCAGCTCCTTTACACCGCTGCCAGCAGTAGGCGTGCTGTAGTCGGTCATAGTTTCACGCAGTGCTGACTGCTCTCGATTCATGCTTCATACCTCGATCGTGGTGCAGTAAGCTCGGGTACCAACAGTCTTTGCAACGTCACTCGGCGGTTTGATCAGTTTTGAGTGGATTCTTTGCCCGTGAAAGTGCAGCAAGTTCTTCTTTGTAGGCAAGCAGCCGATTGCGCACCTGTTGGTCGAACGTTGCGACGATCTCTGCAGCGAGAATGCCTGCATTGGTGCCACCGCCAATTGCAACCGTTGCCACCGGCACACCCGCAGGCATTTGCACGATCGAGTAGAGCGAATCGAGCCCGCCTAAGTGGCGCGTTGGAATGGGAACGCCAATCACCGGCAGAATGGTGTGTGCCGCAAGCATCCCTGGCAAATGGGCAGCACCACCAGCACCAGCAATAATAACCTTCAATCCACGGTCGAGCGCTGTTCGGCCATAGTCTGCCATATCCAGTGGGGTGCGGTGCGCGGAGACAACGTGCATTTCATAGCCGATGCCGAAACGATCGAGCATTGCAGCTGCTTCGCGCATGGTCGGGTAGTCCGAATCACTACCCATGACAATTCCTACAAGCGGAGGATGGTTGCTCATCAGGTTGAAGTGCGGCGATGGTGATACTGCGCCAAGGTCCGTCGGATACATCCCCACAACTGTGTGCGTCCCAATCCTGTGCGTGCCGATGTCACCAGCACGTCCACGCAACCGGTGCAGTGCTGAACAAGGTGGCGGAGTTGGTGGTGGCGTTCGTCCACAGCAGCGGGAGAGAGTGCATCTGCTTTTGTCAAAATTACCGCATAGGTGCGGTGATGCAACTCAAGTTCTTCGATCAGTGCACAATCATCGGCAGTCGGATCATGGCGACTATCCACGAGCAAACATGCCAAGGCAAGCTGCGGACGCTCGAGAAGGTACCCCATGAGAAGCTGTCGGAATTGGGTGCGTTGCTGCTTCGACACCTTAGCATATCCATAGCCTGGCAAATCTACCAGCATCCATTCCCCGTTGACCGGATAGATGTTGATCGTGCGCGTCCGTCCTGGCGTGGAGCTCACCTGCGCAAGCGCTCGCTGGAACACAAGCGCATTGATGAGCGAGGATTTTCCAACGTTCGATCGCCCTGCAAATGCCACCTCGGGGAAGGAATAGCTGGGCAATTGGTCGAGTCGGGCATAACTGGCAAGGAACCCAACCGTCGGAATCTGCATGGCAGTGATTGCAGAGCGAACAACAGGCGCAGGGGCAACAGGTTACGCTGTGGTATTACTTTGGGACCAATCCGCAACTTCGGCAGCGGCGCTCTCTGCTGGAGAAGGTTGGGCCTGTTCTGTGCTCTGTTGCGGGGCAGCCGTCGTCGGTGCTGCAGCAGGGGCTGGTGTTTGCCGTTTGGTGCGGCGTTTGCGTTGCTGCGATGTGGCGCCATCTTGGGGAGCAGCCCAATCAACCAGTTGGATGATTGCCTCCTGAGCACCATCACCACGACGGTAGCCGAGCTTGACAATGCGCGTATAGCCGCCATTCCGCTCGGCAACAACGGGAGCAATCACCTCGAACAGCTCCTGCAAGACCGCTTCGTCGGTGATACTGCGGGCGACCAAACGCCGGTAGTGCAAATCCACATTACCGTATGCCAGTTGCCCCGACCGCTCGCGCTGATAGGCCCGCCGCGCTTTCGTGATCAAACGCTCGACAAAGGGACGGAGCTCTTTTGCCTTTGCAACAGTGGTCCGAATGGCTTTCTGCTCGCTCCGAATCAACGATGCCGCCATGTTCCGGAGCAGAGCATGACGGTGACTTTCGGTTCGCTTGAGTTTCCGACCGCGTTTGACGTGTCGCATAGCCTATGTTCCGAAGTGGTACGACGGGAATTGAGTCACATTTATGCTCCAACCGAGCGCGGAGCCGATTCCTGAAGATACTTGTCAACGTCCATGCCGAATTCGAGGTTGAAGCTCTGAACGATTTCGGCAACTTCTGCCAGTGTTTTCCGACCGAAATTGCGGAAGCGAAGCAACTCCTGCTCACGGTACCGAACCAGGTCGCCAATTGTTTTGATGTTGGCCGCACGCAGGCAATTGTGTGCGCGCACCGATAGTTCAAGTTCGTCAACTGACTTGAGCAGCAGATCGCGGATTTCTCGGAAGCGCGGGTCTCGGGTGCCGTCCTGACCGGATGCAGTCGGCGCGGCAATGTCTGCGCTGGCAACTTCCCGCGATGGGACTGCAAGGCCAGTAAACAATCGGAGGTGCGAACTGAGAATCATGGCGGCCTGCTCGACAGCTTCGACGGGTGCAATCGTTCCATCGGTTGTTACCTCGAGCACCAGCCGTTCGTAGTCGGTCTTTTGCCCGACCCGATAGGGCTCGACCTTGTACACAACGTTTTTGATCGGTGTGTAGATCGCATCAATGGCAATCATTCCGATGGGGAAATCGCCCTGAGGCTGCTCTTCAGCAGGGACGTAGCCGCGTCCAATACCGAGGCGCAATTCGACGTCGAGCTCGGCATCGTCTGCCAGCGTTGCAATTACGTGATCCGGATTGAGCACACGCACCAATGTACCGTGATCCTCGATGGTTTTAGCCGTCCAGTACCCTGGGCCGGTGATCTTGAATGCGACGCGGGTCGTTTTGGGGTCTTCAATGCGGAGACGAACTTCTTTGAGGTTGAGAATGATCTGGCTCACATCCTCGACCACACCGCGAATGGTCTGGAATTCGTGCTGCACACCACCAATTTTGACGCCAATGATGGCAGCACCGGGAACGGAGGAAAGCAACACGCGCCGCAGCGAGTTGCCGACGGTCACGCCGTATCCTTCCTGGAGAGGTTGAACAATAAAGCGCCCCAGGGTTGGTGATGGAGTTTCGACCTGAACGCCTTCGGGCATCGGAAACGTAGTGGTCATGGGTGCTTCTGCCAAGTGATGAGAAACTGTCGTTGTCGAGCGTGATTAGACCCGCCGCCGCTTGGGGGGACGGCAGCCGTTATGGGGGATTGGGGTTCGATCAACGATCGAGAGCACTTCCAATCCCACTTGCGCGATGGCACGAATGGCAGCCTCACGTCCAGAACCAGGACCTTTGACGATGATGTCCACTTTGCGCAGTCCCATATCGTAGGCTTCTTTGGCTGCTCGCTCAGCAGCCACTTGCGCAGCATAGGGCGTGTTCTTCTTGGAACCGCGGAAGCCGTTCCGTCCTGCCGACGACCAGCAGAGCGTGTTGCCGTAGGAATCGGTAATGGTGACGATGACGTTGTTGAACGTTGCTTGGATATACGCCTTGCCGTGGATATCGGCAACGGATTTGCGTTTGACTTTGCGTTTCTGAGAAGCCATCGAAGGGTCCAGACAGTGGTATTACTTTTTGGCGACTGCTTTCTTTTTGCCGGCGACGGTCTTGCGACGGCCTTTGCGCGTGCGCGCATTGGTTCGAGTCCGCTGCCCACGCACCGGTAGTCCACGTCGGTGGCGGAGCCCTCGGTAGCAGCCGATGTCCATCAATCGCTTGATGTTGAGCTGCACTTCGCTGCGGAGTTCGCCTTCGACCTTGTACTCGCTGACAACCTGGCGAATGCGCGCAATTTCCTCGTCTGTCCATTGAGCAACGCGTTTGTTGCCATCAACCCCCGCTTTGGCGAGGACTTCGGCTGCCAGCGTCGGACCAATGCCATAGAGGTACCGCAAACTAATGACGCCGCGCTTATTCCGCGGCAGGTCCACACCTGCGATCCGTGCCATAGACTAACCTTGCCGTTGTTTCATTCGTGGATTTTTCTTGTTGATGACGTACACGCGCCCTTTGCGACGAACAATTTTGTCGTCGGGACTGCGCTTTTTGACCGAGGCCTGTACTTTCATTGCACCTGTCACCTGATAGTTTACGTCCAGCATTTGTTGCCTACTTGTAGCGATAGGTGATGCGTCCGCGCGAGAGGTCGTATGGCGACAACTCGACGGTTACCTTATCGCCCACCAAGATTTTGATGAAGTTCATTCGCATCTTGCCACTAATGTGCGCAAGCACCTTATGGCCATTGTCCAGACGAACAATGAACTGGGTATTCGGCAGCACCTCTTCGATGACGCCGTCAACTTTGATCATGTCTTGCTTCGGCATCCTGCGGATGTGGCAGTGAATGAACCGTCAAAATTGTTGCGCCGTTGGCACCAACAACAACAGTGTGTTCAAAATGCGCCGACGGCTTACCGTCGGTAGTTCGCACCGTCCATCCATCGCGTGCGGTATAGACGGTGAACACGCCAGCATTGACCATCGGTTCGATTGCCAGTGTCATGCCTTCTTCGAGCACTGCTTGGCGAAAGCGATTCCGATGGAGCAACCCCGGCACAAAGTTGGGCACCGCTGGTTCCTCGTGGAGTTCGGTCCCCACACCATGCCCGACCAATTCACGCACGCAGGAGAATCCGTGCGATTCGACGTGCTGCTGAATTGCACGGGCAATATCATAGGTGGTGTTTCCAGCGCGTGCCTGCTCAATGCCGCGGTAGAGCGCTTGGCAGGTCACTGCTAACAAGCGCTGCTTATCGGCGGAAACCTGCCCGACAGGAAAGCTCCAGGCGCCATCGCCATAGCATCCATCAAAGCGCACGCCGCAGTCAATCGAGACGATCTGTCCTTCCTCCAGCCGACGCTGCGATGGAATGCCATGGACAACTTCATCATCAATCGAGATGCACAGTGTTGCTGGGAACGGCGGCACACGTGGCGATCCACCGTATCCCTTGAACGCTGGCACACCACCATGGGCGCGGATAAACTCTTCCGCCAGCGCATCTATGCGACGCGTTTCCACCCCCGGCTGGATATGCTCTGCAAGCATCTGCAGTGTCGCACCAACCAATCGGGCTGCTTCGGCAATCGCTGCACGCTCGGCTGGGCTATGCAGCAACGGGCGTGCGGGTGGATTCATGGTCGCTACCTCGCTGGACATGGCATCAATACCGCGAACCAGACATCGCCATCCCACGCCCGCGCAAGCGACCACTCTTCATGAAGCCGTCGTAATGCCGCATCAGCAAGTACGACTCGATCTGCTGCAAGGTGTCGAGCGCGACACCGACGATGATTAGCAAACTTGTTCCGCCAAAAAATTGCGCAAATGAATACGGCACGTTCAACACATTCGTCACGAATACCGGCAGCAGTGCGACTATCGCTAAAAACACCGCTCCGGGCAGCGTGATCCGTGTCAGAATCGCATCCAGATACTCCGCCGTTGGCGCACCGGGGCGCACACCAGGAATGAACCCTTGTGCACGCTTGAGGTCGTCGGCAACTTGCCGCGGATTGAACGCAATCGCGGTGTAGAAGTACGTAAAGAAGATGATCAATGCTGCATACAACACTGCATGGAGCACCGACCGATCACTAAACAGTTGCGCAATATTGATGAGCGTCTGATTCTCCGGGAAAAAGCTCAGCACGGTATTGGGAATGAACAAAATCGCTGAAGCAAAAATGATCGGCATCACACCGGCGGTGTTGACCCGTAGCGGAATGTACGTCGTATGCCCGCCGTATTGCTTGCGTCCTTCGATTCGCTTGGCGTATTGGATGGGGATACGGCGCGCACCTTGGGTTACCAGCACCACCAACGCAACGATCACACCTAAAAACGCCACCAGGATCAGGTCCACCACCCAATTGCGCGCTCCGGCACTGATGAGCTGGAATTCGTTTTGAATAGCAACAGGCAAACGCGAGATGATCCCGATGAAAATGATGAGCGAGATTCCATTGCCAATCCCACGCTCGGTGATTTGCTCGCCGATCCACATCAGGAAGATTGTTCCTGCGGTCATTGTTGCCACGGCAGTCAGCGTAAACAGCAGCCCCGGTTCGACGACGATGGACGTGCCGCCAACACCAGAAGTGGTCGCTGTCAGCTTGATACTCAAGCCGATCGCTTGCATTGCGGCAACAAACACCGTCAAATATCGCGTCCACTGATTGATTTTGCGGCGTCCTTCTTCTCCTTCGCGTTGGAGTTTCATCAGCTCCGGCACAAAGACGCCCGCCAACTGCAAAATGATGGATGCGGAAATGTATGGCATAATCCCCATCGCAAAGATGGCAGCGTTGCTGAACGCTCCTCCGACAAACAGATCGTACAGCCCGAACAGATTATTCGGATCGCTTGTCGCTGTCGAGGCTTTCAGCGCTTCAATGTCAATGCCAGGGATGGTGATGTGCGCACCAATCCGAACCACGACGAGCATCAGTGCGGTGAACACGATGCGCTGACGGAGCTCCTCGATCCGAAAAATGTTGCGAATTGTTTCAACAACTGTTGCCATAAACGAAGCCTAAATGTGTATCGAGCTGGGCTGCTCCACCAGGTGGGAAGAGCGCTGCTGCTGGTGGGGTCAGTCTTCAATGAGCGTGCATTGACCGCCCGCAGCGGTGATTTTGTCGCGTGCCGTCGTCGAGAACCGATGCGCAGCAATCGTCAGTGCAACCGACAGATCGCCATCGCCAAGAATTTTGACTGGAGCATTCCGTTTTGCAATAGCACCAACACGGTAGAGCACTTCCGGAGTGACCGGCTCGCTACCGATTCGTCCTGCACGGGCAAGTTCTTCGAGACGCCCGATATTGACCACTTGGTACTCGATGTGGAACGGATTGACAAAGCCGAACTTCGGAATACGGCGCGACAGCGGCATCTGCCCGCCTTCGAAGTTGCGCTTGAAACGGTAGTTTCCGCGCGATTGATGCCCTTTATGCCCGCGGGTTGCCGTGCCACCATGTCCGGAGCCCTCGCCCCGACCAATCCGTTTGGGCGATTTCCGCGAACCGGGTGCGTACCGAAGATTACCGATGTGTTTCATGCGTTATTGTCGGAAAGTTGCTCGACGCGAACCAGGTGCGACACTTTCGCAATCATGCCGAGAATCTGCGGCGTTGCTGTCTGCACCACCGAGTAGTTTGGGCGCCCTAACCCAAGCGCCTTGATGATACGCTTGTGGTGCTTTGTGGCGTCAATGATGCTACGAATCTGTGTGATGCGAATTTTCGCCATACCAGCTTTAGCCATTGATGACTTTCTCAATCGTCACGCCTCGACGGGCTGCTACCGATGCTGCATCCTCCAACTGCGCCAGCGCTCGAATTGTTGCTTTGACCACGTTGTGTGGATTCGATGACCCCAGCGATTTGGTAAGCACATCGTGCACGCCAACCATTTCGAGCACGGCACGGACGCCACCGGCAGCGATAATCCCTGTCCCTGGGGCAGCCGGCCGGAGCAGCACCGTTGCCGCTCCGTAGGTTGCAACGACTTCGTGGGGAATGGTCGAGCCGTGCAGCTGAACATGGATGACGTTCTTTTTCGCTGCCTCGGTTGCTTTCTGGACAGCATCAACGACTTCACCGGCTTTGCCCAGGCCGTAGCCGACGTGCCCTTGGCCATCACCGACGACGACCAGCGCCGAAAAACTAAAGCGCCGACCGCCCTTGACAACTTTCGCGGTGCGCGAGACGTTGACGAGTTTATCGTTTAGATTCAGTTGCGAAACTTTTGCTCGTGCCATACTGCTTTTGAGTGCTTACCGTAATCGTTCTGGGAACACCAACGACTAAAACTGCAATCCAGCATCGCGTGCACCATCGGCCAGCGCTCGAACACGCCCGTGGTAGAGGAACCCATTGCGGTCGAACGCCACTGCAGTAATACCCGCGGCGACGGCGCGCTGTGCTAATAGCTGCCCAACAGCTCGGCTGACGTCCACCTTGCGCCCGGCAGCCGACACCTCTTTGTCGAGCGTCGAGGCACTGACCAACGTCCGCCCCGTTGTATCGTCGATGATCTGAGCATAGATATGCTTGAGCGATCGGTACACGCTCAGCCGTGGGCGCTGTGGGGTGCCGCGAATCTTTTTCCGAATGCCACGCTTGCGGCGTGCGCGACGGTCGAGTTTGTGGTTCGTTATCATCGGTGTTCTCGTATGCCTGGTTACTTACCTGCTGCTTTACCGGCTTTCCGACGCACGTACTCACCGACATAGCGAATACCCTTGCCCTTGTATGGTTCGGGCGGGCGAATCTTGCGAATGACGGCAGCAACTTCACCAACAAGCTGCCGGTCGGTACCTTTGACGCTGAATTGGGTCGGGCTTGCAACCGAGATCTGAATGCCCTCGGGCGGAATGAACACGATCGGATGAGAAAACCCAAGGGAGAGGACAAGGTTCTTACCGCGCAACTCCACCCGGTACCCGACACCCTGCAGCTCGAGTTGTTTTTCGAATCCTTTCGACACACCCGTGATGATGTTCGCTGCCAGCGCTCGCGTCGTGCCATGAAGTGCACGGACATGTTTATCGTCGCTGGCACGGGTGAACACAAGCTGATTGCCTTCTTGCGTACAAGCAATGCCATCGGGAATGCGGATCTGCATCTCGCCAAGGGGACCTTTGGCGGTCAGCGTTGAGCCCTGGAGCGTTACCGTCACGCCCGCAGGAATTTCGATAGGTTTACGGCCGACTCGTGACACAGCAGATTGAGGGAGTTGTTACCACACAGTACAAATGATTTCACCACCGACCCGTTGGCGGCGTGCCTCTTTATCAGTCATCACACCGTTCGAGGTCGAAACGATCGCAATGCCGAGCCCGTTGTGCACGCGCGGCAATTCATTGACGCGTGCATAGCGGCGAATACCGGGTTTGCTGACGCGTTTGATCTCGCGGATGACCGGTTTGCCTTGGTAGTACTTCAGATGCAGTCGCACAGTTGGCTGGACTGCACCCTCCGGGTGGATGAGCTCGTAGTCGGCAATGTAGCCTTGGTCCTTGAGAATCTCTGCGATGGCGATTTTGAGTTTCGACGCTGGCGCTTCAACGGTGCGGTGGTGGGCGCGCTGCGCATTCCGAATGCGCGTCAGGAAATCGCCGATTGCATCTGTCACTGGCATGGAGTGCTCACGGTGCGCTATGGTCAAACATCGTGGACTGTGCAACAGGATTGGGCAGAGGAAACTGCCTCGGAACCAGCCATTTCAAGGCGCCACGATTACCTTGATGCACTGATTCCGCCCCACTACCAGCTGGGGTAGCCGGGAAAGGGAATGCAAAAATACGGCGCTGCAGAGTGTTTCCTACCAGCTCGACTTCCGCAGCCCCGGAATTTTGCCCTCGAGCGCAAGTTGACGAAGCATGTTGCGGCACAGCATGAAGTGCCGGTAAACACCGCGTCCCCGCCCGGTCATCGAGCAGCGATTACGCACACGGACGGGATTGCTGTTGCGCGGAAGCTTCTGGAGCGATTCGTAGTCGCCTGCTTTCTTGAGCGCCTCGCGCTTGGCAGCATACTTGGCGACCAAGCGTTGCCGCTTCCGATTTCGGGCAATGACTGCATCAGTTGCCATGGATTATCACCAGCGATGAATTACTCTTTCTTGCGGAACGGAAAACCGAACTCTTCCAACAGCGCGTAGGCTTCCTCGTCGGTCTTCGCACTGGTAACGAAGGTAATGTCGAGGCCGCGAATGCGATCAACTTTGTCTACGTCAATTTCGGGAAAAATGATCTGTTCCTTGACACCAACGGTGTAATTGCCACGGCCATCGAAGGACTTATCGGGGAAACCACGGAAATCCCGAATACGTGGCGCTGCAATGTTGATGAAGCGATCGAGAAACTCGTACATTCGGGCGCGGCGGAGCGTTACGTGGACGCCAATTGGTTGGCCCTGTCGGAGCTTGAAGTTTGCGATGGAACGCTTTGCCCGCGCCACCGCCGGACGCTGCCCCGCAATCAGCTCCAGTTCGTTGAGGGCATTCTGGATTTGCTTGAGGTCCTGCGCGCCGTCGCCCACGCCCATGTTGAGCGAAATTTTCACCAGTTTGGGCACCTGCATGACCGAGGTGTATCCAAAGCGTTTCATCAAGTTGGGCACTACGGTCTCGCGGTAGTACACCTGCAGCCGTGGTACCGGAATCTCGGCAAGCTGGACATCCTCCAGCCGCGGACCTTCGTACTTGAAGTCGAGTTTTTTCAGTTGCTGTTTCGCCATGACCGGTTATCAAAATGTTCAACGCTGGTGTGTACGTCGTTGTGCACACACGGAACCATCAGGAAGCAGTCGGGCGCTTCCGGGTTGGCTTGCCATCGGGTCCGATGAGCATCACGTTTGAGTAGTGGATGGGCATTTCCTTCGAGATGATGCCCCCTTGCGGATAGGCAGGTGACGGTCGCATGTGCTTTTTCCGCACATTGACGCCCTCGACAAGCACCCGCAGCTTTTTGGGATAGACGGCGATGACACGCCCGGTCTTGCCTTTATCGTTACCGGCGATGACAATGACCGTATCGCCTTTTTTGATTTTGAGCTTCATTGCTACGTTCGGTAGTGACCAATACTGCACGCTCTTAGACGACCTCTGGCGCAAGCGAGATAATCTTCATGAAGTTCTTCTCCCGCAACTCACGGGCAACCGGACCAAAAATCCGCGTGCCGCGTGGTTCGAGCTGATTGTTGAGCAACACGGCGGCATTTTCGTCGAAGCGCACAAAGGAGCCATCGCGACGGCGAATTTCTTTCTTGGTGCGAACGACGACCGCTTTGACGACATCGCCTTTTTTGACCGCGCCGTTGGGAAGTGCTGCCTTGACCGAGACGACGATAAGGTCGCCCACGGTTGCATAGCGTTTATCGTGACCACCAAACACGCGGATACAGCGAACGCGTTTGGCGCCGGAATTATCGGCTACGACGAGGTTGGTTTCTTCTTGAATCATCGGTCACCTATGCGTTGAGTATTCAACAAATCACCGTGCCCGTTGGACAATCTCGAGCAGCGTCCACCGCTTCCGGCGACTGAGCGGGCGTGACTCGACAATACGGACAATATCGCCGAGGCCACACTGGTTGTGCTCATCGTGCGCCATGTATTTCTTGGTGCGCCGGTAGTAGCGTTTGTAGAGCGGATGCATCACCTGCCGCTCGACAGCGACGACGATGGTCTTGTTCATCTTGTTCGAGACAACCACGCCTTGGCGAATTTTTTTGCCACCAGTGGGTTGCTCACTCGGAGGAGAGGTGGTTGTGACCTCACCCTGCGCGGTGTCTGCGGTGGTAGTCTGCTGGGTATCCATTGCCATTACACACGGATATTGCGTTCGTGGAGAATCGTCTTCATACGTGCAATGTCTTTGCGCAGAATGCGCAAGTATGCGGTATCGTGGAGCTGCTTGAGTGCATGCTGGAAGCGCTGCTTTGCAAGGGTCTCTTCTGCTTCGCGCAGCGCAGCCAACAGATCGTGGTCGTTGAGCTCACGAAGATCACGTGCTTTTCTGGGTTTCATACCTCGACCAAGTCCAGTCGTGCAACAACTTTCGTTTTGATTGGCAGCTTATGCGATGCCAATCGCAGTGCTTCCATGGCTGCTTCTTTGGGTACACCATCAACTTCGAAAAGAATTCGCCCGGGTTTGACGACAGCCACCCATCCTTCGGGGTTACCTTTCCCGGAGCCCATGCGGACTTCGAGCGGTTTTTTGGTGTAGGGTTTGTCGGGGAAGATGCGAATCCACACTTTCCCATCCCGTTTGAGGTGGCGGTTGATGGCAATCCGCGCTGCCTCGATTTGGCGATTGGTGATCCAAGCCGCTTCGAGTGCTTTGAGTCCATAAGCGCCGAAGGCAACCTGCGAGCCGCGGTAGGCCTTGCCCTTGCGGCGACCGCGCTGGACTTTTCGATGTTTGACCCGTTTCGGTAGCAGCATAGCCGATGCTCAAAAAAGTTACGATTGTTTGCCGATGATTTCGCCTTTGCAAATCCATACCTTGACGCCGATGGCGCCATAGACCGTTTGCGCTGTTGCCGTCGCATAGTCAATGTCCGCTCGGAGAGTGTGGAGCGGAACGCGTCCTTCTTTGTACTGCTCCGTTCGGGACATTTCTGCGCCACCGAGCCGTCCGGAGCACATCACGCGCACTCCTTCAGCACCCATGCGCATCGCAGAGGCAACGGCTTGTTTCATTGCACGGCGGAAGGCAATGCGCCCTTCCAGTTGTTGCGCGATCGTGTCGGCAACAATTTGCGCATCGAGTTCAGGGCGTTTGATCTCGTTGATGCGGATGGACACCTCGCTGCCGGTCAGCTTGCTGAGTTCGCCTTCGAGCTGCTCGACGTCCTTCCCGGAGCGACCAATCACCACCCCTGGTCGGGAGGTATGGATAGTCACCATGATCCGCTTGCGCGTGCGGTCAATGACAATGCGCGAGACATTAGCTTTCTTGAGGCGATTGCGCAGGTAGTTGCGGAGCATGATGTCCTCGCTGAGCTTCTGCGCATAGCCTCCTCGCTCGAACCAATTAGAGTCCCATCCGCGAATGATGCCGACTCGTAAACCGATTGGATTTGTTTTCTGACCCACGTTTAGTCCTTGGTTGCTACAACAATTGTCAAATGGTGCGAGCGTTTCCGAATGCGATAGGCACGACCCATTGGTGCCGGCTGGATCCGTTTGAGCATCGGACCGTTGTCCACGTAGGCGCGTTCGACGACGATGCTCTCAGGATTCAGGTACGGGTTCTCCGCTTTGGCCTGGAGGTTTGCAATCGCCGAGCGGAGCGTCTGCTCGGCAACTGTCGAGGCGCGCTTGTTGGTAAAGCGCAGCAACGCCAGTGCTTCTGCGGCGCTTTTACCGCGAATGAGGTCAATCACCAGCCGCATCTTCCGCGGCGAGGAACGAACATACCGTGCAACAGCGCGTGCTTCCATCACTTCTTGCATGCAGTGTTACTTTTTGGCTTTGTCTTCTTTGCGGTGCCCGGCATGACCGCGGAACGTACGCGTCGGAGCAAATTCGCCAAGTTTGTGCCCGACCATATTTTCGGTCACGTACACCGGAATAAACTTGTTGCCGTTGTGCACGGCAAACGTATGCCCGACAAAGTCCGGGATAATTGTCGAGGCGCGGCTCCAGGTCTTGATGACCTGTTTTTTGCCACTGGCGTTGAGTTGCTCAACTTTCTTGCGGAGCTTGTAGTACACAAAGACGCCTTTCTTGAGCGAGCGTGCCATGGGTAGAGCTTACTTGGTTCGACGTCGAATGATGAGCCGATCGGAGGCTTTGTGCTTTTTGCGCGTTTTCAATCCTTTGGCAAGTTGGCCCCACGGGGAGCGTGGATGCTGACGACCGCCGCCGGATTTAGAGCGCCCTTCGCCACCGCCGTTGGGGTGATCAATTGGGTTCATTGCCATGCCCCGTGTTTGCGGGCGAATGCCCAACCACCGTGCCCGCCCTGCCTTGCCGAGCTGGATGTTCTCGTGATCGGAATTGCTGAGCACGCCAATGGTTGCTCGGCACTGTGCCAGGACCATTCGAATCTCACCCGATGGGAGCTTCAATTGCGCATACTTGCCATCGAATCCCAGCACCTGCGCGCCTAATCCTGCACTGCGGACAAGTTGCCCGCCCTTGCCTGGTTTGATTTCGATATTGTGTACAAAAAGTCCCGGCGGAATCTTTGCCAGAGGGAGTGTATTGCCAACGTTGTATTCGGCATTCTCGCTGGAGATAATTCGATCGCCGACGGACAATCCTTGTGGCGCTAGAATGTAGCGCCGCTCACCATCGTCGTAGCGTACCAATGCAATCCGACAGGAGCGATTCGGGTCGTACTCGATCGTCTCGACTGTTGCGAACACGTCGGTCTTGTCGCGCTTGAAATCAATGACGCGGTAGAGCCGCTTGTGACGTCCCCCGCGATGGCGCGAGGTGATCCGACCGGTGTTATTCCGCCCACCGGTTGAGGGGAGCGGCTCGCACAGCGGCTTATACGGGCGATCAGTTGTCAGGTCGCTAAAGTCGCTGACCGAATAGAACCGCGTACCAGGTGTAATGGGTTTGAGCTGACGCAGTGGCATTGCTGATTAGTCGTTAGTTTCACCTTCGCCGCTGACGACGTCAATGGCATAGCCAGGCTTGAGCCGCACGTAGGCTTTCTTCCACGAGCGCGTACGTCCTTGCTGCACACCGCGCCGTGTGTAGCGCGTGCGGCGCTTACCGCGCACCGTTACGGTACGGACTTTTTCGACCTTGACGCCAAACATTGCTTCGATTGCTTGTCGGATTTCGATTTTATTCGCGGTGCGCTCGACTTCGAACACGTAGTGACTGTAAATGCCTTTGACCTTCTCGGATTTCTCCGTCAGAATCGGGCGCTTGATGAGCTGGATCATGCCGTCACTGTTGCAGTTGTGGTACCAGGTGCAAGGATGCGCACAAGGACATCAATGGCTCCAGGGAGCAGGAGCAGTTTCTTGTGACTCAGGATATGGTAGGTCGAAACCTTCTCAGCGAGCATCATGTCCAGATACGGCAAGTTCCGCGCTGCCCGTAACACCACAGGATCGAAGCGATCCACCAGCAGCAACGTTGTGGTGCCTTCCAGACCCAATGCCCGCATGACCGTCGCCATCGCTTTTGTCTTCGGCTGCTCCAGTGCGATGGAGTCCACTACGAGCACGTTGCCTTCGCGTGCACGGCACGAGAGTGCCGACCGACGAGCAAGCTGGTTGAGCTTGCGCGGAATCTCGATCGTGTACGTGTGCGGTTGCGGACCGAACACCGTTCCACCTCCTGCCCACAGAGGCGATCGAATCGAACCAGCCCGGGCAGTGCCGCGTCCTTTCTGCCGCCATGGCTTGCGTCCACCGCCGGAGACTTCCTGCCGTGTTTTGGTTTTATGCGTACCTTGCCGCTGGTGTGCCAGGTACACTCGAACTGCTAAGTACATGGCATGTTCGTTCGGCTCGATATTGAAGACCGCCTCTGGCAACTCGATGGTGCCATTGGGTTGGCCTGTCTGGGTCAGCAAAGGAACGTTCATTGCTCACTTATTTGATTGCGTGTAACTGAACTTCATCGCCATGGTGCTACCAACTCGCTTCTGGAGCAATCGTGCAGACGGTACCATGTTGCGCGCACCTACTTGACGATTTCAACGAGCGCATTAGGTGCACCGGGGATACTGCCTTTGATCAGCAGTAGATTGTCCTCGGGGATCACCTTGAGAACCTCCAGATTCCGAATGGAGCAGCGGCGTCCGCCCATACGTCCGGCCATGCGCATACCGGGGAATACCCGCGATGGGAACGACGATGCACCGATCGAACCTGGGGCCCGGGTGCGGTCGCTTTGTCCGTGCGTTGCCATCCCGACCCCGCCGAAATGGTGCCGCTTGACAACGCCTTGGAAACCACGGCCAATGCTGGTTGCTGAAACCTTGACACGGTCGCCGGGGGCGAACTGTTCAACGGTCAGCACTTGCCCGACATCGGCTGCAACGCCACGGAACTCGCGCAGGAAGCGAAGCGGCGCCACACCAGCTTTGGCAAAGTGCCCCCGCAAGGGACGGTTAACTTTCCGTTCGGGAATTGGCTCGAACCCAAGCTGAACAGCTTCGTAGCCATCCCGCTCGAACGTCCGGCGTAACACCACCGGACAGGGACCAGCCTCGATGACCGTACACGGTACATACTCGCCACTGTCGGTGATGAAAGCCGTCATGCCAAGTTTTCGGCCGAGCAATGCTGCTGTCATTGTTGTGTTCTTCGGTAAAGCTACAACTTGATCTCGACGTCCACGCCCGCAGGAATATCCAGCTTGGTCAGTTCATCAATGGTTTTTTGCGTCGAGCTAAAAATGTCAATGAGCCGCTTATGGACGCGTGTTTCGAATTGCTCACGCGATTTTTTATCCACATGCGGCGAACGGTTGACCGTTACCACCGTCCGCTCCGTCGGCAGCGGGATAGGACCGGAGACAGTCGCTCCCGTCTGCTTGACGGTTTGAACAATCCGCTCGGCAGATTTGTCAATCAAGTTGTGATCGTACGAGCGGAGCTTGATGCGAATGCGCTGATGGGTAGCCACGACGCTTCAAACCACAGAAGTGAACACTACTCAAGAATCTTGGTGACGACGCCAGCGCCGACGGTCTTGCCGCCTTCGCGAATGGCAAAGCGCAAACCTTCTTCCATCGCAACCGGCGTAATCAGCTCAATGGTCAGGTTGTCCACGTTGTCTCCCGGCATAACCATTTCGACGCCCGGAGGCAGTTGCACCGTACCAGTAACGTCGGTGGTTCGGAAGTAGAACTGCGGACGGTAACCACTGTAGAACGGGGTTTTGCGTCCGCCTTCGTTGGCCGTCAGCACGTACACCTGTGCGGTGAACTTTTGGTGCGGGGTAATCGAGCCTGGCTTGGCGATGACCATGCCGCGTTCGAGCTCGTCTTTTTCGACCCCCCGCAACAGCAGACCAACGTTATCGCCTGCTTGCGCTTCGTCGAGCAACTTGCGGAACATCTCGATCCCGGTAACCGTTGTTTTCTTGTGCAAGCCGAAGCCGACGATTTCTACTTCATCGTTGAGCCGCACAATCCCACGCTCGACACGACCAGTGCCGACAGTTCCGCGTCCGGTGATCGAGAAGACGTCTTCGACTGGCATCAGGAAGGGCTTGTCCACATCGCGCTGCGGCGTGGGGATGTAGTTGTCCACTGCATCCATCAAGTCCCAAATGCACTGCAGCCGTGGGTCATCGAGCGGTGCACCGCTCATGCCGGCATCGAGCGCTTGGAGTGCCGATCCACGAATGACAGGAATTTCATCGCCGGGGAATTCGTACTGCTTGAGAAGGTCACGCACTTCTTCTTCGACCAGGTCAATCAACTCGGGATCGGCAATATCCACTTTGTTCAAGAAGACCACAATCCGTGGCACACCCACTTGACGCGCCAACAGAATGTGCTCGCGTGTTTGCGGCATCGGTCCATCGGTTGCTGCAACAACCAAGATCGCACCATCCATTTGCGCTGCACCGGTGATCATGTTCTTGATGTAGTCGGCATGTCCCGGGCAGTCCACGTGCGCGTAATGGCGCTTTTCGGTTTCGTATTCGACGTGCGCAGTGTTGATCGTAATACCGCGCTGCTTTTCTTCAGGCGCGTTGTCAATTTGGTCGTAGGCACGCGCTTGAACAGACGGATACTTCCGCGCAAGGGCGAACGTAATTGCCGCCGTCAGCGTTGTCTTGCCATGGTCAACGTGACCGATGGTCCCCACATTGACATGGGGCTTGGTTCGAACAAATTTTTCCTTTGCCATAAAGCCTCCGAATAAATGAAACGAACAGTGAACAAATCGAAAAACGGTTATGCGTATGCATGGTGCATGGTTGCCGGCTCGTAGTGCGAGAACACCATCGTGTACACAGCGCGCCCTTGCGTAAGGGAGCGAAGCTGGGTAACATACCCGAACATCGCTGCCAAGGGAACCGCTGCTCGAATCACACTAACGATGCCGCGGTGTTCGATATGCTCGACCCGACCACGTCGGCTGTTGATATCGGCGATAACGTCGCCGACGAACTCATCGGGTGTTGTTACCTCCAGCGCCATCACCGGCTCCATGAGCACAGGCGCTGTGCGTCGGTATGCATCGCGGAGCGCGGTGGCGGCTGCCACGCGAAACGCGATCGCATTCGGTTCCGTCGGGCCGCTATCGGCATGCAGCAGCCGGACGGCAATGTCAATGAGCGGATACCCCATGATCGGTCCGGCGATGAGTGTTTCGCGTGCGCCATCCTCGATAGCACGCACACACTCGACCGGTAGCAACGCACGTTTGTCGGCAGGACGGTCATCGGTAAAGACAAAGCCGCTCCCGTTGGGAGCAGGACCAACCTCCAGCTCGACCTCCGCGGCGATCGCGCTTGCGCCCTGTGCGCGCTCGAAGTGTCCGCGCTGCACAACGGTTTCGGTGATCGTCTCGCGGTAGGCAACTTGTGGTTTGCCAACCCGAGCTGGCACATTGAATTCCCGCGCCAACCGATCAACGACAATTTCCAGATGCAACTCGCCGACGCCGCTGATAATCAACTGCCCCGATTCGGGATCGGTCGAAAAGCGGAACGTCGGGTCTTCATCAGCAATTGCTGTGAGTGCCGCAACGAGCTTTTCTTGGTCGGCAGTGGTTTTTGCCTCGATTGCTTGGTTGATTACCGGTTCGGCAAACTCAATCCGTTCGAACAGGATCGGGTGCTTCTGGTCGGCAATCGTTTCGCCAGTTCGTGCCCGCAAGCCCGGGATCGCGACGATGTCACCGGCGAAGGCTGCCGGAATTTCCTCTCGCCGATCGGCTTGCATGTGCAGGATTTTTTGCACGCGCTCGCGTTTACCGGTTGAGACGTTGAGCACGGTCTGCCCTGGCTGGAGGGTTCCTGCATAGAGACGCACAAACACCAAGCGCCCCGCATGCCGATCGGCAACCACCTTGAACGCCAGCGCGGCAAGAGGCTCATCGTCGAGCGGCTTTCGCTCGAGCATCCGATCGGGGTTCGATGGATCGTATCCGCGGACAGCGCCGATATCGAGCGGCGAGGGCAGATATGCGACAATCGCATCGAGCAACGGCTGCACGCCTTTGTTTCGGTATGACGACCCGCACAGAACCGGCACTGCTCGAAGCTCGAGTGTTGCTCGGCGCAGCACAGCCCGAAGCTGATCGGCACTTGGTTCGAGATTGCCGTCGAGGTACTGCTCCATGAGATGGTCATCGAGCTCGACGACGGCTTCGATCATGCGGGCGCGCGCTGCTTCGGCAGCTTGGCGATACGGCTCAGGGATCGGTCCGGCGTGGTACCGCGCACCGAGCGATGCCTCGTCGAACGTGATGGCTTCCATCGTAAGCAGGTCCACCACACCGGCGAACTCCTCCTCGGAACCGAGCGGCAGTTGCACCGGAATCGGATGGGCACCGAGCTTTTGGCGAAGCGATTCCACCGCAGCCTCGAAATCAGCACCGATACGATCCATCTTGTTGATGTAGGCAATGCGCGGTACACGGTACTGATCGGCTTGGTGCCAGACGGTTTCCGACTGCGGCTCAACGCCTTCGACAGCCGAAAACAGCGCCACGGCACCATCGAGAACTCGGAGCGAACGTTGCACTTCGGCAGTAAAGTCCACGTGCCCGGGCGTATCAATGATCGTGATGCGGTGATCACGCCAGAGGCAGGACACGGCAGCCGAGGTGATCGTAATGCCACGTTCGCGTTCTTGTGCCATGTAATCGGTGATGGTGGTGCCTTCGTGCACCTCACCGATACGGTGGGCAACGCCCGTGTAGAACAAGATGCGCTCGGTTGTCGTGGTCTTTCCGGCATCAATGTGCGCCATGATGCCGATGTTGCGCAGCCGCTGAATGTCAATCTGCCGAGCCATTACCACTGCAACCACTAAACGTCAAAGAGCTGAGTGCCCACACCTGGTGATGGATTACCACTTGAAGTGGGCGAATGCTTTGTTGGCTTCTGCCATTGCGTGCATGGTATCGCGCCGTTTGATAGCGCCACCTTCGCCATTGGCAGCAGCCATGATTTCGTTTGCGAGCCGACTTGCCATCGTTTTATCGCGCCGTTCCAGTGCGTAGTCGCGCAACCAGCGGAGCGCCAACGACAGGCGGCGTTCTTCCCGCACCTCCATCGGCACTTGGTAGGTCGCACCGCCGACACGGCGCGGACGCACTTCCAAGACCGGCGCGACATTAGCAACCGCTTTCCGAAACACTTCCAGCGGGTCCTGCTTGGTTTTCTGCCCGATCAGCGTGAATGCTTCATAGACAATCTTGCGGGCAATGGTTTTTTTGCCATCGCGCATGATGCAGTTGATGAGCTTGGCGACCATGACGTCGTTGTAGAGCGGATCGGGCTCGATGAAGCGTTTCGGGGCTCGTTTCTTTCTCATAGCGACGACGGGCAATGATTACTTTTTCGCAGCAGCTTGTTTGGGACGCTTGGCGCCGTACTTGGAGCGCCCCTGCATCCGACCATTGACGCCTTGCGTGTCGAGTGTCCCACGGACAATATGGTAGCGCACACCGGGCAAGTCCTTGACCCGCCCGCCACGAACGAGCACGATGCTGTGCTCCTGGAGATTATGCCCTTCGCCGGGAATGTAGGCAGTCACTTCGATGCCATTGGTCAATCGTACCCGGGCCACTTTCCGCAAGGCAGAGTTCGGCTTCTTCGGCGTAGTGGTATAGACCCGCGTGCAGACCCCACGTCGCTGCGGACAGCTCATCAACGCTGGCGACTTGGATTTTCTGACGGGCTTCTGCCGACCCTTGCGAATCAGTTGGGCAATTGTTGGCATGTGCGCTCCGAAAAATTCAGTAGTGACACTCAACAAGAACGCAAATGGCGTCCAGAATTAGCCCGCGAAAATACGGCACGCAGAGTCGTTTTTGCAAACAGGTCGCTACCGACCGTCTCCCAGAAGCACAATGTTGCTCCGCTGGCGGATATTTCGCAGCGCGTTTCGGGTGTCCACAACAACGCGGCTGGCAGCAGCAACTAACGGGTAGTCAACACACGAATGGTCGGTCGTGATGCAGACGACGTGGTAGCGCGACAGGACCGCACGACGCAGCCCGCGGAGTGAGTGGAGCGTTTCTGCCTGCGGCGTCCCTTCAAACAGCACCACCGAGGGGATGTAGGGGTCGTAGTAATCCACCCGGCTGACACCTTCCCGGCGGAGGAGCTCGGCAACCTTGAGCGCCGGCGAGTGGCGCAAATCATCAACGTCCCGCTTGAATGCCATGCCGAGCAAGAGAACGCGTGCTGTGCGCAACGACACCGGCTGCCGTGCAATCTGCCCGATGATCATGTCGCGCACATAGTAGGGCATAGCTTCGTTGACTTCTGCGGCAAGCTCGATGAAGTTGGTGGTAAAGTCGTACTCCCGCGCCATCCACGACAGGTAGTAGGGATCAATCAGAATGCAGTGACCGCCAATGCCCGGACCCGGATAGAACGGCATAAAACCGAACGGTTTCGTCGCGGCTGCTTCGACAACTTCCCAGATGTTGATTCCAATGCGGTCGCACAGTTGCGCCAGCTCGTTGACCAGTGCGATGTTGACGCTGCGGAAGATGTTCTCCAGTAGCTTTTCCATCTCGGCAACTTCGGGCGACGAGACCGGCACCACATGTTCGATTGCCAGCCCGGTTGCCGCGCAGGCAAGCTCAGTACACTGCGGCGTTATCCCCCCAACGACGATCGGGGTGTTGCCCGTATGCCAGACCTTGTTGCCCGGATCAACACGCTCGGGAGAAAACGCCAGAAAGTACTCCTTGCCACATCGGAAGCGCGGCTCTTCCAGGAGTGGTTGAACGTGTTTGCGTGTTGTGCCTGGGAACGTCGTACTCTTGAGCACGTAGAGCTGACCGGCGCGCTTATGCTCGGCAAGGTCCCGCGCTGCTGCAAGAATGAACGATATGTCAGGGTCCTTGTTGGCAGTAAAGGGTGTCGGCACACAGAGAAACACCACGTCGCAGTCCGAAAGACGGCTGGTATCAGTTGTCGGTACCAATGTTCCGGATGCGACGCAGTCGGCAACGACGCTATCGTCGAGATCACGAATGTAGTTCATGCCCCGCACCAACAGAGAAATCTTTTCCGTGTTGGTATCGAAGCCGATTGTACGGATTCCCTTGCGTGCATACTCGACTGCCAGGGGAAGACCCACGTAGCCGAGTCCCACGACACCAACGGTGAGGCGGCGCGAGCGAATCCGCTCGGCGAGCTGCTGTGCCCAGCGAGAACGACGTGCACTCATAGTCACTCTTTGTGCTCACGGTAGTTGGGTAAGCGTTGCTGCAGTGTCTGCTGGAGCGTCGCAACGAGTTCTTCGACCCGTCGCCGGGCATCTGGCTGCAGGGGCGCAAGGATCCAGTAGTACTCCCGCGCCGCAATCGGACCAAGGGGCATCAATCCTTGGGAGCGATGGACGGTAGCTACCCACCGCACCACAGCGCTCCAGTTCAATCGCCCGCTAAAACCAAAGCTTGCCATGCGATCAAACACCAGCACTGGCTTGCGGTCGGCTGCTTGCGCGAACGGTTCACGATCAGCTTCCACCAACGAATCTGCGGCCGCCACACCCAGTACCGGTAGCGATGGTGCAACAGCTCGTGCAGCCTGGAGCAGCAGGTACGTTGCGGCTTTATGCCCGCCATGCGTTGAACGCGTCGGCATCAATCCAATGGCAAGGTCGTAACGGCCCTCCCGAAGCAGCCGCTCCAGCCGTGCGCGAACCAGTGCAGTATCCCAAACGCCGAGCGTTTCCTCCAAGCTCTGGTTGTAGGCGTGGTCCCGTTCGTCGAGAAAAAAAACCGTCCGCACACCAAGCAGTGCTGCCGACTCGAGCATTTCTTGCTTGCGAATGCGCGGCAAGTGTGCTCGTCCGATCGAATCCACCGTCAACGGAATGCCGTAGAGCTGTTCGGCAAGCGTCGAGTAACGGTAGCCCGCTTCGCCATTGGTGATAACACAAATGTCCACGCTTGCCTGCTGGTATCGCGCTAACGCAAACAGCAGAGCCGCACATCCTGTTTCATCGTCTGGATGCGCCTGCACGACAAGAACGCGTGGCTGCGCTACTGCAACCACGCCAAGCAAAACCAATAGGCCAAGCTGTGCGAAAACTCGTTGCATGCGATGATTCATCGGCGGCAAAATTAGCAGCACATCGACGACCGTTCTGCTTTCCTCCCCGCCATCCGGTGCTTGAATTGCGCAATGAGGACGCCGATTACCGAAAAGCTTATCCACCGTTGGAGCGCATTCTCAACTTGCTCATCCTGCATGGACAAGAGCGTTGCTACGTCGCCTTCGCGCGCGTGATCTATAGCGAACACACACAGCATGACCGCGTGGGATGCGCGCTCTACCACCAATGCCATCCTTAGAACTTTTGCTTTTCCAGAAACACGCCTTTGTCCACTTTGACAAAGAACTGCTGGTAAACATTCGGATCAACGACCGGATACGACTCGATAACAGCACCCTCGTTATCGAGCGTCCGTGCGACAAAGCTGACGCGCACGCGTGTCTGGCGCTGGCCAAAGGGCGAGACGTTGATTGTGGCTTCGATCTGCTGGATGTTTCGATAGCGGGTTGGTTCCTGGGGCGAAGTCGGTTGCGAGCGTCCTCGCGAGATTGCAGCAATGAACACCTCTGCCCATGTTTGCGCCGGTGATCTGGCTTGACCGACAGCAGAGCGATCAGTCAGCATGATTTCTTTGACGGCGCTGATGAGCCCCAAGTCCACAACCGCATTCCGAACCGTGAACCCATCATCTTGCAGGGTGTTGAGAACCGCCTTCATGACCAGCTTGACGTCGTTAGTATCGAAGTCACGCTGCTGGTATTGGCGGCGTTCCAATTGGGTCTGCTCCTGCTGGGGCGGCGTGCGATTGACAATCGTGCAGCCGGCCAGCACTCCTATCGCCACCAACGTGGCAATGCCTGTCGTCACTTTCATTGCAAGCATCGGCTAAAATTTCGATGCATGGTACGAGAACGAATCTACCTTGCCATTGGCATCGAAGGTGATGACAACCGTCAGCGTTTTCTGTGTGCGGAGCATTGCGCCGGATTGGTTGGCTGTGCCCGCCAAAATTAGGAACAATGCACCTTGGCTGTCGGAATAGGTCACCTCGGTTGCAATACGGTCATAGACCCATGTTTCGCGCCCATCGGCATCTTTGGTAACGATGTTCGGCGAGCCGAGCGCTCGGGCGACATCAGCACCAGACATACCCCGCCGGATTTCACGCTGCACCTTGCCAACGGTGAGATCCTCCTGCCGCGATGCGCCGACATCGGCGCGATGGTCAGCCGCACTCTTGCAGCCACTACCAACAATGGACAGCACTACCGCTGCCACAGCAATCATCGCTTTCATTGTACAGTCTCTAGAAAAAGTGAAACATGCCAACCTACAGAGCCTAAAACGCTGCGCTGACGCCAAGCGTAATGACGTACAAGTCCGTGCGCGATGCACCACGCACGACCTCGATACTCCGGCTGCTTCCATCGGCAAATCGCCAGAAGGTGTAATCGGAATAGTCACCGTAGAGGTAGCGCAGCCCCAGATGCACATAGTACGCTTGGCGCGAAACAGGAACGTTGAACACATCGGCAACTTTGACGTTGAGACCAGCACCAATCGAGTACTGGAACGGTGCGTGAGATTCGCTCTGCTCTTGGGAGCCGCCCAGGTTAGATTTGAGCGAGAACGACGAACTAATGAGATTCAGTCCGGCACCTGCTTCCACGTATGGCTGGAACCACTCCAGTTCCGGGGCGATGCGCACAAACACCGTAATGGGCACGAACGTCATTGTGGTGTTCACCGTATCGTACACCGTTCGCGGTATGCCGCCGATGACCAGGGGTGTTTGGAAGGTTCGCTCTTGCATGCCATAGAAGAGCACATCCACTGCTACACCAACCGACACGGGGACCTGGCCAAAGGTGTATCCGCCGTTGATGCTAAAGCCTGCCCCCCATCCGTTGTTGATGCTGTCGAGGAAACGTTTGAAGTCGCCCCGCGGTTGGGAGTAGGCAAACGAGACACCACCGAACCAATCGAGCGGTTGCTGGCGGAGGCGCTCGATTTCACGCCGATCATCGAACGTATCCCGCCCTGCCCCAGCAATCGGGGGCTCTTGCGTTTGGGCTACCACGACAACCCCACTGACGAGACTCATCAGCAGAAAACGGGTAATGGTTGCAATCATCTTGTCAGGACCAGAATCATGAAACATTGCCGGATACGATTTTTGCTGTTGCATGTTTCGACGCACACGGACCGATGACCTCGCTATTTCATTTGATGCCGCAGCCAAGCAAGCTCATCACCGTCGAGCAACTGCTCGGCGCCTACCGCACGGGCTTTTTCCCGATGGCGGAAACCGAGCATGTTGTGCTCTGGCATTCGCCCGATCCGCGAGCGATCATTCCACTCGACAGGGCGCATATCGCGCGCTCTGTCCGTGTGCTCGTCAAACGGAACGTCTTCGCTGTGCGCATAAACGGCGATTTTGAAAAAGTGATTCACTGCTGCGCCAACCGGCCACATACGTGGATATCGCGCGATCTTATTCGGCTCTACCTGGCGTTGCATCAACTCGGTTATGCCCACTCAGTGGAAGCATGGCAGGGGGACACGCTCGTCGGCGGACTCTACGGCGTCACCATTGGTGGTGCGTTTTTTGGTGAGTCCATGTTCTCGCATGTCAGTAATGCATCGAAGGTGTGTTTTGCTCACCTGGTCGAACGACTGCGCCAGCGAAACTTCTGCCTACTCGATTCACAGTATGCCAATCCATTTACGCTCTCACTGGGCGCGATCGAGATTCCGCGCTCGCAATACCTTGCCAAACTTACGGAGGCACTGGCTGCAGCATGCGTGTTTTATCCATAGTGCTCGTGCTCGGTGAATTCATCTTCGTCGGTGGATTCATCCTCGGCTGCCGGAACGTTCGTCCGGACCCTTCGCCATCGGTGCGGTTGGTGGAGTGTCCGCCACCACCAGAGCCCCAATGCCAGCCAGCGACGTGGCGGGGCGAAGCTCTCGACACAGCAACGGTTCCGCCCTTTCGCGATGAACGCTTTTACTGGCGCATTCGTCCCGTGCGAGGCGCCCAGACCGAGCAGCACGAATATGCCGTTTGCTTCCTCGACGGCAATCAAAGCCGGCGTGCGGCTGTCACCCGTGGAAGCACCAGCTCGCAAGCACTGATTCGCGCCCGCGTCGTTGCCACGGACTCGCTCGACTGTACCCAAGAACCGATTTTGCTCCCCGGCAACCGAAGCATTGGCGTCATTGCGCGCAGCGGCACGACAATGCTTGCTGGTGTGCTTCCGAACACCAGTCGCCTGGCGCAGGTGGTTCAGCTCAGCGGCGACTTTGAACGCCCCAATACTCTGCACGCTCAGGTGCTACCAATCGAACAACAGCACTGGACCTCGCATCCAGCTCTGTCGCGCGATGGAACCCTGCTTATAGTTGCCTCCGATCGCCCTGGAGGATTTGGTGGTTTGGACCTCTGGTATACTCGCCGCCGCAGCGATGGCTTGTGGGATTCGCTACGCAACCTTGGGTCAACCATCAACACACCCTGCGACGAGCTCTGCCCTTTCCTGACCCATGATGGCGTGCTTCTGTTTTCCTCGAATGGATTGGAAAGCGTCGGCGGATACGACCTCTTCGCTGCACCACTCCGACTCGGTGTCGACGGTGTGAGTGCGGGCACGCCTGTCAATCTTGGTCCTCCTATCAACACTGCCAGCGACGAGCTGTTCCCCTCGACTCCAAGCGACTATCGCCGCCTGCTGTACTGGAGCTCCGATCGCAGAGAGCACAACTTCGACCTTTACGTTGCTGAGCACCTGGAGCGACCAAAAGCACCGCCACCAGCCATCACCAGCACCGACGAATCCAGCGATGAAGTGCCAACCCCCACTGCACGGGTACGCGGACGCGTGCGCACACCCCGCAATCAGCCCGTCCCCGATGCCGATATCAGTGTGCGCGATCGCCGTCGGCAGCGCACCGTTGCGCAAACGCAAACCGATTCCTCCGGTGCATTCGAAGTAACAGTCCCCACCGAGCGGGACTTGGAACTGACAGCGCAGACGGGCAGCGGATTCTACGACGTTCGTTCGCTACGCATCCCCGCTGGGGATACTGCGCTGACGCTTACCGAGGACCTGGTCGTTCCAGAGGTACTCACGCTGCGCATCAACTTCCCGCACGATCAGGCACGCATTCCGTACGACTTCGTTCTCGATTCGAACGGCATCCAAACCGACCACCGATGGACCGATGAACTCGACCGCGTTGCAGCAAATATCCTCCGCTACCGCGATCGGATCAAGCGCATAGTTCTGGTCGGGCATACCGATCCCAATGGCAGCGATGCCTACAATCTCGATTTGGGTAGGCGTCGGGTCGAGTTCGTTATGGAGGAACTTCAAAAGCGCGGTGTGCCCCGGCAGTTGCTCGAAGGCATTTCGGCCGGTGAGCGGAAGCTCCTGCCGCGGCGCCCGGGTGAACCGACTGACCAATACTACCGCCGAAACCGCAGAGTGGAACTATCGAAAGTGCTCCAGTAGATGCGTTGTCCGTGGATTGTGCTGCTCCTGATGCTCAGTGTCGGTAGCTGGGCACAGCAGCCCCGACTATCCGAGGATAGTCTCGTCGGTAACGATTTCCTCCACTTCCTTTCGGTAGGATGGTTCCCGACGCCCTACAGTGCAGTCGGCTACTCCGCCGGTAGCACGCTGAACCTCTACCAGCACAGTAGCGCCGATGGAATAACGACCGCCGGCACACGACCCATTACCGGCACGTGGAGCACCACCTCACCATTCCGCAGTGGCGAAGACGACATCAAAAAGCCTTGGTCAGACGACGATGCCGACGACGATTTCCCCAGCCTTGGCTACAGTGCACCGATTACCGCACGGGTGCAGTGGAACGTGCCGTTGTTTCCCTGCATCCTTCGCGCTGATCTGTTGTACGAAATTTCGCGGGAGCGGCTGTTCAGTCTGGACACCTCGCGGCGGTATCTATCCTTGAGCGGCACACCGATGCCATTCCGCGAAGTGAGTGTCCTCTTCAACAACGAGCATTTCCTGGCTGCCCGCTTGGGGCTCACCATCCCGATTTACGGTGTCTTCCTGGCCAGTGAGCAGCTTCGGCTCGATACAACAGGACGTTTCTCGATTGACCACCTGAGCTCGTTCTACTACGTCGGGGGGAGCATCCAAAGCTCACTGCTTATCCTGAGTGAGGCGACCCAATACGTCCAGATCGCCGACGCCAAATCATCCCTCCGTTACGCCAACGGACAAGATACCGTCACGCTTCTGAACAAAGCACGCCTTTCGACGGCAGCGCCCGTGCGGTGGTATGCGGAGGTGTGTGGCGGCTGGCAGGCAACGCTGAGCGTCTTTTCGTTTTGCATCGAGGCATATGCATCCTTTCCGCTTGGCAGCGTACTGACCGATGCCCAGTGGCGGCTCTACCGCTACGGGGTGCGTATCCTCTTCGGATGGGAACAATGATTTTTGTAGCCGTGCACAATTTCGATACCAGTTGTGATGGAAACCCAACCACCCTATGCTGCAACGGGCATCAGTGCCGTTGTTCCTCTGCTCGACGAGCGCGAATCGCTGGCCGAACTGGCGCAGCGCTTGACGGCTGTGCTCGAATCCCTTGCCGGCGATGCATACGAAGTGATCTTCGTTGACGATGGCTCCCGCGACGGGTCCTTCGACGTCATCCGCTCCTTGCACGCGCAGAATCGGCGCATTCATGGCATTCGCTTCCGCCGCAACTACGGCAAGTCAGCAGCACTGGCAGTCGGCTTCGAGCGCGCACGGTATGGGCTGGTTGTTACCCTTGATGCGGATTTGCAGGACGACCCCAACGAGATACCAAAGCTGCTCGCGATGATCGAGGAAGGATACGATGTTGTCTCGGGCTGGAAACATGTTCGCCACGATCCACTCGAAAAGCGGTTGCCCTCAAAACTGTTCAATGCAGTCACCTCGCTGGTGAGCGGCATTCGGTTGCACGACTTCAACTGCGGACTGAAAGCCTACCGCGCCGAAGTAACGCGCACCTTGACCATCTACGGCGAAATGCACCGCTACATTCCAGCCCTGGCGCACTGGGAAGGATTTCGCGTCACTGAACTGCCGGTCCAGCATCATCGCCGCAAGTATGGTCGCTCCAAGTTCGGTGCCAGCCGATACGTCAAAGGTTTTTTGGATTTGCTGACCGTGGTTCTGACGACGCGGTACCTGAAGCGTCCGCTGCACCTGTTTGGCTCGATCGGGACGTTGCTGCTGGTGGCAGGATTTGCCATTGCGCTGGTGCTAACCATTGAGTGGGCACTGGGCGGAACATACCTGACCAACCGTCCGCTGCTCCTCATGGCGGTTGCCTTCATGATCGTCGGCATGCAACTGATCTCGATTGGCTTGATTGGGGAGCTGGTGGTACGGCAATCGCAGAGTACGCGCGAGTACCACATCCGCGAACAGCTCGAATAGCACTGCCCATTGTTCGCACCGAATCGGCTCGTATATTCGCCCACTGTCGTTTCACGATTTGCCGCTTCGGCATGGTTCGTGTCGTTCTGATAGCCCTCACCAGCGCGCTGCTCGGTATCGGCGCAAGTGCGCAAGTGTACCGCAGTTCCGCTTCGGTCGGCTATACTGCAACGTTTCTGCTCAACAGCCCCGCAACCAACCTGATCTTCTCACCGTCGTCGAATGATTCCGGCATCGTGTATGTGAACGGTTCGCGCTTTGTGGGAGCACAATCGGGACTGACGCTGCGCTATGTCCATGCGCTCGACCAGCAGCAACGGTGGTTTATTCCGATGAGCATCGAAGCAATTTTTTTTCGGGGAAAGCAGCGGCTCGAAAGCTTGCTCTTCATCGGTCGGGGAGAAGTTGCCACGGATGTGTACACCCTCAGTACGGGAGTGCAGTATCGTTTTGCAGACCTGCCGCTGGCACAAGCCTTTCTCTACGCCGGCATTGAACCACGCGTGTCGGTTGTCGGTGGTGCTAGTTTCAGTTACCAAGTCACCGACAAATCCACCGGTGCCCCCGTCTCGGAGTACGGAATTGACACAACGCTCAAACCCACGGTTATCCGCGCCGGTGGCATTGTTCGATTGGGTGCGCAAGGTGTGCTCGACGATCGCATCATGCTCAACCTCAGTATTGCCTGGGGCGCTTTCAACCTGATCGGGCGCGATGGTCGCACCACCGATCCCCAGCGGCGGGGACAGCTTCTGACACCAACGCGCATTTTTGAGACCAGCGAAGCAATCGAACAATTCCTGCAGTTCTCGCTCTGGATTCAATACCCACTCTGAGCAACCTGCAGGCGGGACTGCAGCAGAGAGTAGATGTGGATTCAAGAGAGCAGCTATGCGCATCCTCATTGTTGGTGGTGGTTTAGTCGGTGCCTTGCTGGCATTGATGCTTGGGCGGCGCGGCTACGCCGTGCATGTTGTGGAGCGGCGACCGGACATGCGCCGGCATGGTTTTGCTGGCGGGCGCTCGATCAATCTTGCCTTGAGCGACCGTGGCATTCGAGC
>Ga0209478_1000180_pt1 | contig 110974 bp, 92 predicted proteins | sample DewCreD2012metaG_5_FD_184109 | JGI IMG/M metagenome (GOLD analysis project Ga0209478, IMG submission 184109) | Hot spring sediment bacterial and archeal communities from British Columbia, Canada, to study Microbial Dark Matter (Phase II) - Dewar... ...
AGTCGCACACCGGCCGCTACCTGCGCCAGAAGCTAGGCCTCCCCGCCGCGCCGGCGGGCGCGGGCCAGCCCCGAAGCGTCTTGGCTGGAACCGAACGCGGCCAAGGCTAGCGAGCCAGTAAGGGCGAAAGATTATTCGCCCCTACCAGAGGGATCCGGACCACCGATTGCGACGTTGCACCCTGTTTCATAGAGCGCGACAATGCGACCTGCCTTTTAGGCACTGCGCTTCCTGGCGTCTGGCCTCCCAATAGGTCGCCTTGCCTGGAGAGTGCAGCGTGACCTTCGCGCGAGGAGCAGGCAGCATGATCCAGCAGCGTTCTCATCCCATGCGGGCGTTCAGTGCCTCAGGAGCAGGAGCCGGCGCTCGGATGCGCTTGACCCGGCGTGCGATGCTCTTGCCGGCCGCGGTAGTCGGCACTCTTCCGGCGTGTCGTGCCGGCGGGCAGCGGGCACCGGCTGGGCAGGCCGGCATCTCTACGCTGCAGCCAGCAACGATTGAATGGTACAAGTACTTAAATCCAGCTCAGGCGCAGCAGGCACCGCAGTTCTTGGACCAGTTCCACGCGAGCAACCCGGAGATAACCGTGAAACTCACCATCCGCCCTGGTGGCGCGGCTGAGTACATGGAGAAGCTCGTGGCGATGGTTGTCGCCGGACAGCCGCCGGACGTGCTCCAAATCCACAGCGCGGCCTATCTCGCGGTAACGCTCGGCCTAGCGCAGGATATCTCAGACCTCTTCCGTCGCGACAAAATCGATACTGGCAAGTTTAACCAGCTCTTGTTTGAGTACGGCTCCCAGTGGCAGGGTAAGACTTATAGTCTGCCGTTTGCCAACCAGGCCGAGGCAGTGGCGCTGATCTACGACCGCAACCAGCTGCAGGCCGCTGGCCTGGCCGAGCCCCCCGAGCGCTGGAACGAGCCCTCCTGGACCTGGGAGCGCTTTGTCGAAATGGCGAGGCGGCTGGTGCGGATCGGCTCGGATGGGCGTACCGCCGTCCACGGCATTAACCGGCTGGGCAGCTTTGTGTTGATGCCGCAGTCGATGTTCGGCGGCACCTGGATAAACGACGACTATAAGACGGTCGTGTGCGACAGCCCTGAGATGATCGCGGCCTACCAGGCGTTCGTAGATCTGCGCTGGAAGCATCGGGTGCGGCCACAGCCCGGCGAGAGCGCCGACTTCAGGCAGCGTACCACGGCGTTCAGTGTGCTGGGAGCCTGGGAGCTGCTGGAATATGCCAATCTGCCTGCTGACTTGGACTGGGCGTTTGCTCCATTCCCGAAAGGCACGGCCACGGCGAAGGCCAGCCCACAGGCGTACATCTTCGACCACAAGATCGCCAATGGCTCAAAGTACCGTGAGCATGCCTGGCGGTTCATGCGCTGGCTCACCGAAGGCTCGCGGCTTGCCTTCTTCGAGGGTCGGCCACCGGCGGTGCGTGACGATGTCCCGCGCTGGACGGCCGAGATCTTCAAGAATCGCCCAAACGTGCGCGTGTCTGTTGTGACTGAAGCGTACAACAACGCCGTGCGGCCGGAGCTGCTCTTCTTCCATCCGAAATGGGCCAGCGACATCAATGCGGTCCTTACGAACGAGTTCTGGAACCCCGTGTTCAATGGAGAAAAAGGTGTTGAGGCCGGTCTTCGCGAGATGAAGCCGCGCCTGCAGCGGCTTGTGGCGAGTTGACGGCAGCCGCACTGTGCGGGTACCATTGAGCCACGCGCACGCGAGCGGCGCGCGGGTGATGGGGCCCGCCTGTGGGGTAGTTCTTGGGGCGATCGCTACCTCCGAACTGCCGGTGTGCTGATGGCTCCTGAATGCGCTTGCATACGCATTCGGGAGCCTTTTGTTTTAACCCGTCTTGCAGGTCTTTACTTGTGCTAAGCTAACTACTCAATGTAACTTACTGATTTACTCACAGATACTTCCTGAGCCAGATGCCATACGATTACCTGCTGATCATGGCCGGCGCCGTGCTGGGGGCGAACGCGCGCTACCTTGTCTCCCTCTGGGCGGCCCGGCGGTACGGCCCAGAGTTTCCGCTGGGGACGTTCCTGGTGAACGTGAGCGGCAGCGTGCTCCTCGGATTCATCGCAGCGCTCGCGGTGCAGTGGCCGGTCGGGGCAGTGCTGACACCCTTTTTTGCCATCGGCTTCTGTGGTTCGTACACGACCTTCTCCACGCTGGCGTACGAGACGGTGGCGCTGGCACGCCGGGGGAGTTATCAGGCTGCGCTGGCTAACATCTTCGCGAGCATGCTGCTGGGTGTCGCCGGGGCTGCCCTGGGGAGCGCGCTGGCCGGCATACTTGCTTCAGGCGGGATGCGATAACCGCAGAGCGGTAGGGAGATGATGCTGCCAGAGCGAGACCGTGATCATAGTAGTGACAGAGCAAGCGCAGTACAAGCACCGCCCACTGGATTTGAGCGAGCATCTGCACGCGTGCGGCCTGACATGCCACAGCCTGTGGCTCGTTCGAGCGGTGCCGGCTGTTTAGGAATCTTCCGGGCGAACCTGGCGCCACACTTGGCGGTAAGCCTGGGTGCCCTGCTGGGGGCGCCGGCGCGTTACCTGGTCTCCGGATGGGCGGTGCAGCGTTGGGGAGGCGCCTTTCCGTTCGGCACGTTGCTCATCAACGTCACCGGCAGCCTGCTCCTCGGCTTCTATCTCACCCTGGTCACCGAACGGTTCAGCGGGCGCCCGAGCACTCGCCTGTTCGTAACCACCGGCTTCCTCGGCGCCTACACGACGTTTTCAACCTTTAGCCTGGAGACCGTACACCTGGTCGCGCGCGGGGACTTCATCGGCGCCTGCACCTATACGCTGGGGAGCGTGACGCTGACGCTTGCAGCCGTGGTAGCAGGCATGTTGGCCGCGCGGGCGTTGTGAAGTCTCGATCTGGCGGACGAGCATGGGGACAGAACGTATGGAGACCATAGGCACGGCGCGGCGAGTGCGCATCTACATCGACGAGGGCGATACCTGGCAGGGGCAGCCGCTCTATCTCGCTATCCTTGAGCGGCTGCGGCGCGATGGTGCAGCCGGGGCGACTGTGATGCGCGGGCTGGCCGGCTTCGGCGCGCATAGTCAGATCCACACTGCCGGCATCGAGGTGTTAAGTGCGAGCCTGCCGCTGGTGATTGAGTGGGTCGATCATCCTGAGCGGGTGGCTCGTCTGCTGCCGGAAATCAGCCGGATGGTTGTTGAGGGCTTGGTGACCGTTGAGACGGTTGAGGTGGTGAAGTACGCTCACCGAGCCCTGCGTCCGATCCCGCCTGACCTGCGCGTGCGGGAAATCATGACGCCTGAGCCGGTCACGGTGCGGCCGACGACTCCCCTGAGGGAACTTGTGGAGCTCTTGATCAACCGTGACTACCGCGCTGTGCCGGTGGTTGACGAGGCCGGACGCCTGCTGGGCATCGTCACGAACAGCGACCTGATTGAGCGCGGCGGCCTGCGCATGCGTGTCGAGCTGCTGGGTGCGTTGGATCCGGCTGCCCTGGCGCATGAACTCGATGCGCTGGCCGCAGGCGGGGCAACCGCCGCCGATGTCATGACGCGGCAGGTAGTCACCGTTTCGCCCGACGAGCGCGTGGCCACGGCAGCGCATCTGATGGTGAGCCGGCGGCTCAAGCGCCTGCCGGTGGTTGATGCCGCCGGCCGGCTGGTGGGAATACTCAGCCGTGCCGACATTTTACGCACCATTGGCGAAGGCTATAGTCTGACCGAAGCGCCCGGGCTGGTCCTGCCGGCTCAAGCCGGACCGATTGCTGGTAAGATCACGGTAGCCGACGTCATGACCCGTCGGGTGCCGACTGTTCAGGCAGATGCGCCGTTGCCGGATGTGCTCGATGCCGTCATCTCCACGCGGCTGAACCATGCCGTGGTCGTGGACGCGGAAGGGCGGCCGCTTGGCATCATTACCGATGCCGAACTCCTCCGGCGCGTGGACCCCCAGCACCGGACCGGCCTGGTGCGGGTACTGATGAGCAAGTTGCCGTTTGTGCACCTGTCCCCAGAGCAGCAGGCGCTGCTGCGCCAGGAGACCGGCACACGCGCTGCCGATCTGATGCTCGCGCCGGTCGAAGTGGTCCGCGAGGATACGCCGGTGATCGAGGCAGCCCGCCGCATGCTGGCTGAGCGCCGCAAGCTCCTGCCGGTCGTCGATGCGACCGGCAGGCTCACGGGGATGGTTGATCGAGCCGACCTGTTGCGCGCCGCAGCACACCGCTAGAGACGCCGGCAGGGAAGCGAAAACGGAGCGTTATGCCCGTGCGGTGACGCCGGCGCGGGAGGCAGCCAGTTCCAGATCTTCCTTCTCGCTGCGCGGCTTGGGGACGCCGCAGAACTCGTGATAGTCGATCAGCTCCTTGATGGTCGGGTTGTCACCGCAGACCGGGCAGTTCGGATCGCGGCGAGTCTTGACCTCACGGAACTCCATGTTAAGGGCATCCACCAGCAGCATGCGGCCGATCAGCGGCTCACCGATGCCCAGGATAAGCTTGATGGTCTCGGTGGCCTGGATGCAGCCGAGCAGCCCGGGCAGCACCCCCAGCACGCCCGCCTCGGCGCAGGAGGCCACAGCCCCGGGCGGCGGTGGCTCTGGATACAGGCAACGGTAGCAGCCGTGGCCCGGCATAAATACCGTGGCCTGCCCCTCGAAGCGGAAGATTGCGGCATCGACGAGCGGCTTGCCCAGGAGCACGCAGGCGTCGTTCGCCAGATAGCGCGTGGGGAAGTTATCGCAGCCGTTGACGATGATGTCGTACTGGCTGAAGATCTCCAGGGCGTTCTCCGACGAGAGCGCCACCTCGTGCGGGATAACCTTTACGTCCGGGTTGATGTCCCGGATTGTTTCCGCAGCGGAAAGCACCTTGGGCCGGCCCACGTCGTGCAGGTGATGGATGATCTGGCGCTGCAGATTGGAAATATCCACGACATCGAAATCGACGATGCCGAGTGTCCCGACGCCTGCAGCAGCCAGGTAGAGGGCAGCCGGCGAACCCAGGCCACCGGCGCCGATCAGCAGCACCTTGGCACTTAAGAGCCGGCGCTGGCCCTTGCCACCGACCTCCGGCATGATGATATGCCGGTGGTAGCGCTTCATCTGCTCTGGGGTGAAGACCTGTACCACTCCTGCGCCTCCTGCCAGGGCCGGAACGACCGCCACCTCGTCGCCATCATGCACCGGCGTGTCCGTGCCCTGAAGCTCATGGATCTCCTGGTTATTGAGGTAGACGTTGACATGGCGAAGCACGCAGCCCTTCTCATCGCGGATCTGCCCGCGCAGGGCAGGATACTGCTCCTCGAGGCGGGCCAGCACCTCGCCGACGTTTGCTCCTTCGATCGGAATACGCGCCTGGTTATTGACCAGGCGGCGCAAGGATGTAGGAATATAGACGGTAACCTTCATCTTCGATGCCGGGTTCTATGGGCTGCCGAGCGGCGTGCTCAGGTAGCGCTCGCCGGTGTCCGGCAACACGGTCACCACCACCTTGCCGGGGCCGAGCCGCCGCGCCACCTGAATCGCCGCAAACACATTTGCTCCAGACGACACTCCAACCAGCAACCCTTCCTCACGAGTGAGCCGGGCGGTCATGGCATAGGCATCTTCGTCGCGCACGTTGATGATCTCATCCAGCACCTCTAAATTGAGCACGCTCGGCACAAAGCTCGCGCCGATGCCCTCGATGCGATGCAGGCCGGGCCGCCCGCCGGTGAGTACGGGCGAGCGCGCCGGCTGGACCGCGACGATCAGGACTTGCCTGCCGCGAGCACCCAGCTCACGCTTGAGCACCTCGCCAACGCCGGTGATCGTGCCACCCGTGCCCACGCCGGCGACGAAGGCGTCTATCTCACCGCCTGTGGCCTCCAGGATCTCGCATGCGGTCGTCCGGCGGTGGATCTCCGGGTTGGCCGGGTTCTCGAACTGTTGCGGCATGAAATAGTCCGGATTTTTCTCCACCAGCTCCCGGGCAGCATAGACGGCGCCCGTCATGCCTTCAATAGCCGGTGTCAGAATGACCTGCGCACCGTATCGCGCCAGCAGCTTCCGTCGCTCGATACTGTAATCCTCCGGCATCGTCACGATTAAGCGGTAGCCTTTGACTGCCGCCACCATCGCCAGTCCGATGCCAGTATTCCCGCTGGTCGGCTCTACGATTGTTGCCCCGGGTTTGAGCCTGCCCTCCCGCTCGGCCGCCTCGATCATCGACAGCGCGATGCGATCCTTGACTGAGCCGGCCGGATTGAGCGATTCCAGCTTCCCGTAAATTGTGGCGGCGTCGGCCGGGACAACACGATTCAGTCGCACCAGCGGTGTATCACCGACCAGCTCAAGGACGTTGTTGACAACCTTCGGCACAGAGCCTCCGTAGGATCCGCAGAATATCTGAGGCACGCTCTGCAGTGGGTCTGGGCGTGCAGGCTTAGATGGCCCACACTAACCGCGCCTCACGCATCCGCTGGCGCTCTAGCAGCTCGGCAATCGTGATGCTGCGCAGCACCGGCTCAATAGCCTCGCGCATGCGCCGCCAGACGTACTGCAGACCCGTGTCTGTCCCGTCCTGCGGCGTGTCCTCCAGACAGCTCAGCGGAGCCAGCGAGCCTTCGAGGGCCACAATCACATCATATGCCGTGATCTCGTGGGCGGGCCGCGCCAGCATATGCCCGCCCTGCGGGCCCCGGGCGCTGCGTACAAGACCAGCGCGACGCAATGCGATCAGGAGCTGGTCCAGGTAATACTCCGGAATATTCTGGCGCGCGGCGATCTCGGCGCTCTGCACCGGCCCCTGGCCATACCGCTCCGCCAGGTCCACAAGCGCCCGCAGACCATAATCCGTCTTCATTGAAAGTCGCATATGCCCTCCCGCGCTCCTCCCAGACGGCGCCGATAAGTTGACTGCATCGCTCAACATTGTAGCAGGATGGCCACGTGTATGTCAAGGAAGACCAATATCCAGTACACGTGGCCGCCCGGCGAGATCGTGGAGCAGGGTACACCGCGCCGTCGGCAGGTAGCGCGCGACGAGCTGCTGCGCGGCCTCGTCCTGATCGTCCCCGATCTCGATGCAGAGACGCTCGGGCCGCAGGCCCCGCGCGACGATCTGGGCGAACAACGCCTCATAGGCGCGCAGCCCATCAGGGCCGCCGTTTAATGCAGTGAGTGGCTCGTAGTCACGCACCGAGGCCGGGAGGCGATGGAGCTCGGCGCTGCGGATGTAGGGCAGGTTGGCGGCGATGATGTCCACCGGCGGCTCGATCCCCTGCAGAAGGGAGCCGTGGATCAAGCGTACCCGCTCCTCCACCCCATGGGCTTCCACGTTGGCGCGCGCGACGTCCAGCGCTGCAGCTGAGAGCTCGGTGGCGCTGACACGCACCGTCGGGCAATACACGGCGATGCTTACAGCAATAGCGCCGCTCCCTACGCCGACATCGACAACGTGGAGGTCGAGCCGCCCAGCGGCTTGGAGGCGCCGCACATGCCGGATCACCTGCTCCACCAGGACCTCGGTCTCTGGACGCGGGATCAGCACCGCCGGGGTCACCAGGAAGTCCAAGGCCATGAACTCGCGCCGCCCGGTGAGGTAGGCGACCGGCTCATCGCGCATGCGCCGGCGTACCAGCCGGCGATAACGGTCCCAGAGTTCTGCGGGGAGCTCAAGCTCCGGGTGCGCTAGCATCTGTGCACGACTGAGCCCGGTGAGGTGTCCTAGCAGGACCTCTGCATCGAGATGGGGGGTCGGTGAGCAGGCTGCGAGAGCACGGTGGGCCCAGGAATGGGCGGCAGCAAGCGTGATACTGGTCATTGCGTCTGTCCGCTCGCCGCGGTATCTTCTACCGCGGACACCGTCCGGCTGTGAGGCGTGTCTGGCGTTTGCGTTATGTGGTGTTTCTGATCCGATTTTTTCTGGAGGGACTATATCGTGAGTCGCGGCGTAAACATCGAAATTGAGTACTGTGACGAGTGCGGGTACCTGGAGCCGGCCTTGCGTCTGACGCAGGCTTTGCTGCAGACACACGCCCATTATATTGCCGGAATCAGGCTTGTGCCGTCGGGCGACGGGGCCTTTGAGGTCACGATCGACGGCGAGCTCGTCCATTCGGCGATCCAGACGGCCAGGTTCCCTAAAGCCGAGGAGATCCGCGCAGCTGTGCAGCAGCGCGCCCAGGGGACGCCGGATGCGGTTGGCCCGGCACGCTAAGCAGGAGGGTTCACCGTGGGACTCAAAGAAGGCGTGGTCACCCGCGAGCGTTACCTGCGGGGCTGGACCTGGGAAGAGTTTCTGCAGCACGCCAAATATAACGTTGACGAGCACCGGCAGATCTACGACGAGATCGAGATCTCGGAGCAAGACCGCGCCGACTTTGCCAAACTAGTGGAGCAGCATGGTGGCGAGGTCTATGTGCTGGTGCTGAGCGAGTCCTGGTGCGGGGACTCGCTCCAGAATACGCCGCTGATGGCCAAGCTCTGCGCCAGTGTGCCGGGCATGCACTTCCGGTACTTCCAGAGCGAGGTCTGGGAAAACTTCGATATGACGCAGAACTGGCCGAAGCCGCCGCGCAATCCGATCCCCATCATGGTCTTTTTCGACCGGGACTTCCGCGAGATTGGCTTCTGGATCGAGCGCAGTAAAGCGGCAGACGAGTTGCGGGAGCGCCTGCGCGAGCAGTACAAAGACCTGCCCCGTCCAGAGCAGATGCGGTACATCCGGCCGGCTCTGGCGGAGGCGTACCGCAGCGGTGAGCTCCGTCGGGCGACGCTCGATGAGTGGAAGCAGGTGCTCTCCGGACGTCCGCTGGAGCATTACCCGCCCTTGGAGCCGGTGGCCTCGGAGCCCGTCATTCGTTAGCGGGCCGTCATGTGTTAACGCGGTGGATAGTTTACCTCCACCTCCGGCTCATAGCTATCCCGTGGCGCGACGATCTGGGCACGCACCAGGGTTGTCTCGCCGGGCCTGAGGTCGGCCCGGCGAGATTCCTGGATGGTGAGGCCGGTGGCACGGCTGCGCAGGCGAAAAATCACGTCAACCTCGCCGTGCCCGTGGCTGGGGTTCCGGATCACTGCTTCAACGGTGTAGGCGGCTCCCTCCACCGGAGGCGTGGTGAGGCGCACATCCAAAACGCGTGGCCGCGGGCCGGAGCAGTTCAACACCCACAAAACGGTGAGTACTGCAGCCAATCCGATTCCAAGAGCCAGACGCTTTCCCATAGTGGCCTCCTCTCGTGGCCTCCTCATGGAGGACGGTGCCCCGGATACCCAGATCAAGAATAAATTAAGTTGTAAGTTAATAAGTTATAAGTTAAAGTATAAGCTAAAGAAGAAAGAAGTACCTCAACCTGTGCCTCTATGCCGTTAGGTCCCGGGCACCCACGGGGGAAAGAGGATGAAAAGCCCGAGGATCACGACTGCCCCGAGCACAATGATCAACGCACAGCCCATCGAAGCCAGAGGGTCCACCCGACGCTCCCGCCGCCCCAGGCTGAGCAGGCCCAGTGGCTCCGGAATAATCGGCACCTTATGCTCGCCTTCGTATTCCCAGTCTGGCAAGAAGGCTTCGTCGCGCAGTGCCGGACAGATGGCTGCCAGCCGCCGCTCCAGCTCGTGGAGCTCGGGCTCACGGAGCACCAGCTTCGGCCAGAGTTCGTGCGCGCCGAGCCGACGCTCAAGGTTGCGGGCGAACTGAACCAGGTTGAGGTATCGCTCGGTATCCTCGTCGCTGATCTCCTTCCACTCGACCACATCCAGCCGTGTCGGGACGCCCCGCGCGGCGACCACGGCATTGATCTGCTCCACCAGGAAGGCGATCACATCCTGCGGCGCGCGTCGGGGCGCCTGGACGTAGGCCACGCGCGCCCCATCAACCCTGAGCACGCCCATCGGCCCGATCTCATCGGCAATATGGAGCTCGAACGGGCGGCACGGGGCTCCTTCGCGCTCGAGCACCAGGTTCAGAGCAGCGACCGGACCTTCCTGGCCGGGAGGACCAAGCGCTTGGAGCTTACGGAGCTCAATGGCCCGCCGGTCCTTGTTCAGCCTGGCCAGCAGCCAAAAGTAGGCGATCCGCGCTGCGCCGGTGGCGCCGGGAAAGCTCAGCACGGCTACGTAGCCGAAGAACACCAGCAGAAACAGCAGTGTGAGCGTTTCGACATTGGAGCGCTGGGTGAGGGTGACATAAAACTGTCCCTGCCAGATGAGCAGGGCAATGCCAAGAAGTGAGGCACCGAACAAACCGGCGTAGATCCGCGCCAGCCGGTATACACGCTTACGGTACTGCTCAACTGTAGCAACGCCGGGTTCGCGGACCAGCCTACGTGCGAACGCCTGCATCAGCCGCCTCATTACAAGCTTCAGCAACTTTCGTGCCGCTCGGGCCGGGGCTGTAGCCTATGGGCTCTTCTGCCTGGCACAGAAGATGCTTGATGCACCGGTGCAGCAAACCGTTCCTGGGAGGTATGCCTATGCAATACCGCCAACCTGAATGGATCCATAGCCAGGCCACTGGGCCGGAGTGAGGGGCCGAGCTATGACCAGCCCGATCGAACCTGCGGCATGGCCGGCGCCACATAGAGCCGGCACGCTCATACACGGGCAGCTTCTACACAGGTACGGCGTGCCTCTCGCTGTGGCCGGTGCCGTCACAGGAGCCCTGGTGCTGCGGACCGTATACGTGCCCACCTACCTCACCAACTGGGATGCCGTGCAGTTTGCCCTGGGCGTCGAACGCTTCAACGTCGTCGAGCATCGCCCCCACCCGCCCGGCTACGTGCTCTACATTGGCGCAGCCGTCGCGCTGCACCGCCTGCTGGCCCTGGCCGGCCTACATCTTGATGCGGCGCAGGTGCTTGTATTGCTAAGTCTCATTGCCGGCGCCGTGGCAGTCCCGCTCGTGTTTCTGGTGGCACGGGCGTTCGCAGGCTCGCGCGCTGCAGTGCTGACGGCGCTCCTGTTCACGTTTTCCCCGCTGTCCTGGTACTACTCCGTCACCGCGCTGACCTACGCCGTCGAATGCACCCTTGCGCTCATGGTCGTCTGGCTCTGCCGGCATGGAGCGCACCGGGCCGGCCTGAAGCCGGTTGTGGCATCCGCAGTTGTCCTGGGCCTGGCCGGTGGGGTGCGACAATCGACGCTGATCCTGCTGCTCCCGCTCTGGCTCTATGCGACTTGGGCCGGCGGACGCCGTCGCCTCTTCGCCGGGCTGCTGACCCTGGGCGTGGTATGCCTTGCCTGGTTCATTCCGCTCGTCGTGCTCTCCGGTGGGCTACAGGAGTACCTGGCAGCCTCTCGCCGTCTGAGCAGCATCATCATGCAGTTGACCTCGATCTTCGGCCACGGCCTTCCGGCGGCGGCAGCCAACCTCCAGTATATTGCCATGGCGCTGCTGAGCGCGCACGGCATCGGCCTAGCCTGTTTCGTGCCTCTGTTGCTCAGGCAGGTCAGCTGGAGCTGGGAACTCTCCACGCTTGAGCGGCGGCTGCTGGCCCTCTGGATTGTTCCACCACTCCTCTTCTTCGTGCTGGTACATGTCGGGCAGGCAGGATACCTGCTGCTCATCCTGCCTGCAACCCTGCTGCTGCAAGCCGTGGCGATCCTGGCTACGGGCGCATCCCTGGAGCCGGTCGTGCGACGCTTCCTCCAAGGCCTGCACAGGCAGCTTTCCGGCTTGACGGGACGGCTGAACCCGTTGCCTCAGCTGCATGCATCTATGCCGGAGTTCCTCGCTGCCGTTGTGGCGCTCACCGGAGCTGCGGTCTTCCTCTGGTCCGACAGCGATCTCTCGCTGGGAGCACTGGCCGAAAACGATCGGTTCTGGAAGCAGGTCCAGGCACTGCGCGAGCGCTACCCTCCGGAAACGACGGTGATTTTCACGGGCATGTTGTCCAGCGAGTCTTACCGGCATGCCTTTTACTACCTGCCGGACTACCAGGTCTACGGAGTGGGCTTTGACAGCGACGGGGAGCTGGGCGTGCTGTTCGAAGCCCGGCATGGTTGGGGAGACTACACCGCGTTTCTCAGCGGCCGTCCGGCACGCCGGACGTTGCTGCTTCCGCAGCCGACGTATGCGGTAGTATACCTGGATGAGCCACTGACACGCTTGATGGAACCGGAACGTCACCTGACGCGCCTAGCGCTCACGCCGCGCCGCTCGGTGTACGTGTACGAGGCTGAGCGCTCGATCAATGCCCTTCGGTTTCGCCGGCCGGCAGAACCGCTCCTTGCCGGCGGCTGACAGCGAGCTCGGGGCGTGCTATGATGAAGAATACCTGGAGGTGGGGAAGAGGCTGGAGACAGGTGTCCGCCTGCGGGCGCGTCGAACCGACGTACCTACGTGTGTGTACCTACCAGATGGGAGGAGGTCAGCCCGATGGAACTGCGACAGCAGACGCCATACCTCACTGTACCCGATGCCCCGACCAGAGTAGCCGGATCTGCTCTCGCGGAGCCGTTGCGGCAGCGCCTCGAATTCTTCAGCGCTGTCCAACGCCTGCGACTCGATGTTGAGCCGCTGAATGTCACCATCAGCGACCGCCAGCTCTGGTTCGGGCCACGGTGGCGCGCGCTTAGCCCGCTGGTGCTGTTCGGCACCTTCTACGGCTTTGCCGCCTTCATCGGCTGGGGGCTCTTGCCGCTGCTCGTGCGGATCACCGACATGGCGGGCAACGGTGCGTTCTCGGTCGCAGCCGTCCTCCTGATGCTCGCTACGGCGGCGGTGCCGTTTGCCACGATCGTCTGCGCCGGGGCTATCGCCCAGGCCATGGCTGTGGTGCGCCTGGACGGCCAGTCCTTTATAGTTACGCAGACCGGCCCCGACATCACGCATCCAACGATGCCGCGAGCTGTGCGGGAGAAGCTAGAGAAGGTCCGTAACGGGGAACTGCCGCACGTCGAGCGCATTGCGCTGTTGGAGCAGCAGGTCGATCCGATCCTGGCAGTGCGCGTCGGCGGGCGCTGGTACAGCCTCGGCCGCTGGGTGTAGGGCGGCGTCACGCATCACGACACGCCTATACTCACTTGCGTATCTCTGCAGATAGTGAGCATAGAGCAGTGCACGCCGCCGGAAAGGCGCCGGGCCGCGCGGGTTGATGAGGACTATAGCAGCAGGGTTGTACGTCGAGTGAGCCTACCACGGCTACGCCGCCTGGGCGGGCAAGGAGCGATGTGCTCTTGCCTCTGCGTAGGCGGCGATGAGATGGCCGGCCAGGGCACTCACTGCGCCCAGGGTGATAGCCGCGGCTAGCCAGCGCGGATCCGGCGGCGCCCAGGTGCGGCCGGTGGCGGTGGTGTAGCGTGCAGCCTCGGTAAGGTAGAAGAGAACGGGAAACGCACCGCCGGTCAGCAGCGCCGCAGGCCAACTCTGCTCCAGCTTCCTCTCCCGGCCAAGGAGCGCAAGCACCAGCAGTATCAGGTCAAGGACGAGCGCCGGCACGAGCACCAGCGGGGGGAAGAGCGAGGCCGCGGGGCGGATGGTCAGCCCGCCCCGGCCGAACATCCCCCGCAGGGTAGGGAAGGTCGCGTAAAACGCCAGCGGCACAAACTCGTCTTGGAGACGGTTGATGGCCAGGAACAGCGTGGCCATCCCTACCATAGCGCCCGGCCGGCCACAGAGACGGCTACCCAGCAGCAGCGTCCAGGGTATGAGCGCGGCAGCCAGCAGCATGTAGAGCTGGGGCTGCCCTCGTGCCGGCGCTAGGGGGAACGTTACGGTCGGCAAGAGCAGGGCAAGCGGCATGAGCAGCCAGAGCCGGCTGGAATGCGGCCGGCGCCGAAGCTCCTGCGCCAAGGCCAGCGTCAGCCCCAAGATGATCAGTATGCCTCCCAGGACGCCCAGCAGGTGCGGCGGCGACCAGATCGTCGTGTCCTTCCCAAACTGGCGGTGCCACCAGTCATCGAAGGGCGCGGCAGCAAGCATAGTGGCGACGCCGCCGGCGGCCACCGCAAAGCCCCCCGTCAGAGCCCGACCGGCGAGCCGTTCGACCAGCAAGGCGCCGATGCTGGCAATACCGCACGCTGTCACACTGCTGTAGATTACAAGATGCGGCGGGATCCAGAATGTGTCCCGTCCGATGACATTGTGCCACGCCACGTCCCAGGCCACGCCGAGCACCATTTGCAGCATGGCCCAGGTACCCAGGGCCACACACCCCAGGCGCACAGCGGGACAATGCCGCGTGACAGCGGCGATCAGGGGTTCGACAACCTGGCCCGGCCGGAACAGGAGACGGCCTACCACAGGATGGCCGGCTGCCATCGCATTCCTCCAGCTTGATTGTAGCAGGTCGGCGGCGGGCGGAGGGCACAGCCACAGCGGCTCTGGTACAATGGCTGCGCTCGCACGTGGGGTGTCTCCGGTGAGGTGATGCATGCACCATCGGCCCGGCCTTCCGGCGCGGTGGCATCGCCAGGAGGCCCCCGGGGGATGTTCGTGGCCAGGGGGAGGAGCGAATGAGCATCTACGAGCGGTTAGGTGTTCGTCCAGTCATCAACGGTGCGGCCACGCTCACGCGGCTGGGAGGCTCGCTGATGCCGCCGCCGGTGATCGAAGCCATGGTCGAGGCTTCGCGACACTTCGTGGACCTCCATCAGCTGCAGCAGAAGGCCGGCGAGCGCATTGCCGAACTGACGCATAATGAGGCTGCGTACATCTGCAGCGGAGCAGCCGCCGGTCTAGTGCTCGCGACGGCTGCCTGCATCACCGGCACCGATCCATCGAAGGCAGAGTCCCTGCCACGTCCTGAGCGCATCCCCAATGGGAAATATGAGGTCGTCGTGCACCGTTGCCAGCGCAACGGCTACGACTTCGCTGTGCGACAGGTGGGGGTTACGCTGGTCGAGATCGGCCCACCCTGGCCGGATCTGTCCGGTGCGCGCACCCGCCCGGACGAGCTGGAGGCCGCGCTGGGGCCGCGCACCGCTGCCGTGGTCTACTTTGCTGGCGCGCACTTTGCCCGTAATGCGCTGCCGTTGGAAGAAGTGATCCGTATCGCCCATGCCCGTAACATCCCGGTGATTGTGGATGCGGCGGCGCAGCTCCCACCGCCGGAGAACCTGTGGCGCTTTACCCGCGATATGGGAGCCGACCTGGCCATCTTCAGCGGGGGCAAGGGCTTGCAGGGACCGCAGCCGACCGGGCTCATCCTGGGGCGGCGGGACCTGATCGAGGCCTGCCGTATGCACGGTAACCCCAATCAGCGTATCGGCCGGCCGATGAAGGTCGGCAAAGAGGAGATGTGCGGCCTGGTTGCGGCAGTGGAGTGGTACCTGTCGCTCGACCACGCCGCGCTGATGCAGCGCTATGAAGACCAGGTCGCCTATCTGGTGCGGTGGTTTGATGGCAGGCCAGGGATCCGTGCGGAGCGCACCTGGCCCAGCGAGGCAGGCCAGCCCATGCCCCGCGCCTGTATCCGGTTCGATCGCAGCGTCCTGGGCTTTGGCCGAGATGAGGTGCTGCAGGCGCTGCGCCAAGGAGAGCCGGCGATCGAGCTGGCTGCTGCCGAAGCCGACGGCGTGTATGTCAACCCGCAGACGCTCGAGGAGGGCCAGGAGCGCATTATCGCCGACCGGCTTGACGAGGTGCTTAAGGAGCTTGGGAGCCTCTAAAGGCGCGCCTGGAGAAACCGGGCGGCGCGTTAGTACCTGCGTTCGCGCAGGAGCTCAGCCATGGTTGCAAGCTCGTCGCGGGCCGGTGACGGGGGGAGCGTAGCAAGGCAATCGAGCGCGGCGGCCGAGTAACGCGCCACAGCGGCGCGGGCCTGAATATGCGCGCCGGTGGCTTCGAGCAGTTCGATGGCGCGGCGCACCGCTGCATCGCTGAGCTCACCGGGGCGCGCAAGCAGGTCCAGCAGCTCGCGCCGCTGTTCAGGAGTGCCGTGCTGCAGCGCATAGACCACCGGGAAAGTCTTCTTGCGCGTGCGCAGGTCATGTGCTGCACGCTTGCCGGTCAGCCGCTCATCGCCCCAGATGCCCAGCAGGTCGTCTTGCACCTGGAAGGCCATGCCTAACTCCAAACCAAAGCGAGCCAGCGTTTCCCGTCGAGCGCTGTCCGCCCCGGCAGCATACGCGCCGAGCTCGGCAGCGCAGCTTATCAGCACCGCCGACTTGCGCCGGATCATATCCAGGTACTCGTCGAGCGCCACGTCCCAGCGCTGCTCAAACGCGATGTCGAGGAATTGCCCCTCGCAGATGACCAGGCAGGCGCGATGGAGCAGTTCGAGCATCTCCAGGACGCGCCCCGGCGGGAGGCCCCGCTCGACGAGCCGCACCATAGCCAGGCTAGAAAGGACGTGCATCCCGTCGCCGATGTTAATGGCCTGGGCCTCGCCCCAGAGGGTCCACACGGCCGGGCGGTGGTGGCGTTCCACGTCGCGGTCCTGCACGTCATCATGCACAAGCGTGAAATTGTGCAACAGCTCCAGTGCCGCCGCGGCGGGGACGGCGGCGGTGAGGTCGCCGCCGAGCGCTTCACAGGCCAGCAGGCAGAGGGTAGGCCGCAGGCGCTTCCCCTGGGGCGCACGGGCGGGCCTGAGCTCGGCATCGGCCCAGCCGAGGTGGTAGCGCATGATGCCGTAGAAGGCGGCCAGCCCTGCCCCGGGGCCGACCGCGCGTGCCTCGGCAGCGCGCAGCACCTCCAGGAGCTCTGCCTCAACGAGGGCAACATACCGGCTGTAGCGCGCGAGCGGCTCGGCTGCCGAGGCCGACGCAGGGGGGACTGGCTCAGTCATGGCACACATTGAGGCTGCACAGGTAGTCTCGAAATGCCGGTCCAAGCTCCGGGTGTCGCAGCGCGTAGCTGACGGTGGCCTTGAGGAAGCCGAGCTTGTTGCCCGTATCGTGACGCTGCCCCTCGAACTCCAGGGCGTAGACGGGCTCTTCGCGGAGAAGCGCGCGAATGCCGTCGGTGAGCTGGATCTCATTGCCCCGTCCGGCCGGCGTGTGCTCGAGGATGTCGAACAAGCGGGGAGAGAGGAGATAGCGGCCGACGATGGCCAGGTCCGAGGGGGCGTTCTCGGGGCTGGGCTTCTCGACCATATCGCGCAGCCGGTACACGCGCCCGCTCAGCAGTTCGGGGGCGACGATCCCGTACCGGCTCACCGCTTCTCTGGGTACCCGCTCCACCGCCACGACTGACCCGCCATACTGCTCGTGCACGCGGAGCATCTGTCTGAGACAGGGCTCTGGCCCATCGATCAAGTCGTCCGGCAGCAGGACGGCGAAGAACTCGTTGCCGATGACCTCGCGGGCGGCCAGCACCGCGTGGCCCAGCCCGGCCTTCTCCTGTTGCCGTACCGCGCAGAAACGGGCCATTTGTGCCGGCCGGCGCACCTCCGCCAGCGTCGCCATATCACCCTTGGCTTCGAGCAGCCGCTCCAGCTCAGGCATACGGTCGAAGTAGTCTTCGATCGCCTTCTTCTCCGGTGCGGTGACCAGCACGATCAGCCGGATGCCGGACTCAACCGCTTCCTGCACGACATAGTGGATCGCCGGCCGGTCGACCACTGGCACCATCTCTTTCGGGATCGACTTGGTTGCCGGCAGAAAGCGGGTACCCCAGCCGGCTGCAGTAATCACTGCCTTGGTAATCGGCATGGTGCACACGTCCTCCGTTTCCCGGGCTCCTGCTGACCGGTAGCCTCATTATAGCGTGAGAGCATGCCAAGCCGACAGAGCGTGGCTCAGGGGAGCGGCGTCTGTGGGCGCCAGCGCAGGGCGGCGAGGGCGATCTGCTGGCGGAACTGGCGGCGCTCCTCGGCCGGAATGCGCTCGTCGGCGAGGATATCCGCCACGAGCATCACTGTGGGATCAAGCGGGCCCAGGCGCTGGAGGGCGCGAGGGAGGTGACCTGCCGCGACAAGCAGGCGATCGGCATCCTGAGGCGAAAGCTGCAAGGCGAAGATAAGGGCCTCGACGATCTCGCGTTTGGGGGGCTCTCGCTCACCGCGCTCGAGGCGGTTCACATAACTGGGATCGATCCCGGCGAGCTTCGCCAGGGTGCCCTGGGAAAGGCCGGCGCGCCGGCGAAAGGCTTGGAGCAATGCACCAAATGTTTCGCCGGGAGCAAGCGGAGCGCCGGTTTCGGACGTGGTGTGTTCCATCTGGGCCGGTAAGGTATGCCGGCGGGTCTTGGGTCTGTGCGGGATCCCCGGGAGGCGTCGGGGCAGGCCGTACGGCAGTAGCCCGAGAGGCTCAGTCCCGAATGCGCCAGGTGATCCTGCCACGGGTCAGATCATATGGCGATAGCTCGACCCTTACACGGTCGCCGACGCCGACGCGGATGAAGCGCGTGCGCATCTTGCCGGAGATGTGGGCCAGCACCCGATGGCCGCCCTCAATCTCGACGACAAACATGCCGCTCCCCCGCGCCTCGACGACGCGGCCTTCAACTTCGATACCTGCTTTCTCTTCCTGTTGCTCCCTTGTCTGTCTATTTGCGCGTCGAGTGTCCAATAGCGTTCCCTTTTCCTTTCGCAAGCTCCGTTCGGTCTGGGGCGAGCGGCACGCGGTAGCCCTTCCCTGTGAAGCTGCAGGACAAGCCCACGGCGTTCGCCCGCGTGGAGGAGGCTGTCACAACCCAGTCAGAGTATAGCACACGGCGCCATCAGAACGCCGTTGGTTGACGCGTGACCGGCAACCTCGTACACTCAGCGCCGCGCTCACTGAGCAGTATGCTCACTCGGCAGTACGCAGACGTATTCTCGCTGTACCGCACTCGATTTCCAGAGTGCAGCAGAACGTTCATCACGCGTGGAGGTGCAGGGAGTATGCCGGTCCGCCTCGGGTTTGTCGGCGTCGGGGGGCGTGCAGTACGTGAGATGCTTGACCTCGTGCGTATCCCCGCCGCGCAGATCGTCGCCTTCTGTGATATTGTGCCGGAACGCTGCCAGCAGGCTCTGGAACGGGTGAATGCCCGACGGCCAGAAGGAACACCACCGCTTGAAGGGGTGCGCTTCTTCACGGATACCCGGGACATGCTGCAGTCTGTAGAGCTCGATGCCGTGTATGTGTCGCTGCCGCCGTTCGCGCATGGTGACATTGAGCACGCGATTATTGACGCCGGCAAGGCGCTCTTCGTTGAGAAGCCGGTGGCCATCGACATGCGCACTGCTCGCGAGATCGAGGCACACATCCGCGCCCGCGGCATCATCTCCTGTGTAGGCTACCAGTCGCGCTACTCCACCGCGATCCAGCAGGCGCGCCGGGCCCTGCTGGGCGTGCCCATTGGCTTGGTGATCGCCATCCGCATCGGTGGACTGCCGGGTACGCCGTGGTGGCGTGTGCAGGCCCTGTCCGGCGGGATGCTCATTGAGCAACACACGCACGGCGTTGACCTGATGCGCTATCTGGCCGGGGAGGTGGAGTCGGTCTATGCTGTGGCGAACACCCAGCTGCTCACGGACGTGCCGGGGCTGGACATCGCCGACGTGAACGCGGTGGCAGTACGCTTTAAGAACGGCGCCGTAGGCACGATCGCGAACACCTGTGCCTTGCAGCCGGGCCAGGGCGCGCCGCCGGCCCTCGGCGGTGTCCACGTGATCGCCAAGAACATGACGGTCACCGCAAGTGCGGCCGCCACAACGATCCAGCGGCCGCAGGGCCAGCGTGAGGAGTACATTGCCGAAGGCGAGCCGAATTTCGAGATGAACCGCGCCTTCATTCATGCGGTCGAGACCGGCGACCGCTCCGGCATCCTAAGCGACTACACCGATGGGATGCGCACGTTTGAGGTAACGTACGCGGCGCACCTGTCGGCCGTGCGCGGCGAGCCCATCCGCATCGGTGAGGGGTACTGAGCGCTATTCCGGCTAGCCGGTTTAGGCATCCGATTGAGTCAGCGGTGTAGCGCACCTATGCTTGAGTTCGGTAGGCGCTCGTGCCGGCAGAGGATGTCTGGGAGGACGGTGCGTTGGCTACAGTACTCACCATCGATGATAGCCATCTGGTGCGGCAGATTGTCGCGACCTCGCTGCGGGCGATGCGTGTGCAGGTGCTGGATGCTGCCACCGGCACAGAAGGGTTGCGCTTGTTTGTGCAGCACCGGCCAGACCTCGTCCTGTTAGATGTGATGTTGCCGGACACAGATGGTGTTGCCGTACTGCGGCGCATGCGCCAGCTCCCGGACTCCAGGCTGGCGGCCACGCCGGTCGTGGTGCTGACCTCGGTGTCCGAGCGAACGACCGTGGAGGCGCTGCTCGACGCCGGAGCAACAGACTACCTGCTTAAGCCATTCAGTATCGAAGAGCTGCGGCTGCGCGTGTGCCGGGCTCTCCCCGCGGTCATTGGTTGAGGGGCTGCTGGGCCTTACGCAGGTCAAGCATCTCCAGTCCGGGGCCGTGCGAGACCTCGGCGTAGCTGACAATCTGCCGGAACTGCCGGATTAGACCGGCCAGCCGCTCTACCGCCTCACCGAGGCGGTGCACTGCCTCAGCTGCGTCCGGTGGCAGTGCGTCGCTGGACTGTGCCAGCAGTTCGGTGTACCCGGACAGGATCGAGAGCGGCTGGCTGAACTCGTGGGCGACGGTGCGTGCGGCACGCACAGCGCCCTCGGCCCGGCCCAGCGCATGCATCTCAGCGAGGAGCTGAGCGTGTGCCAGGGCCATCGCGCTGCGCTCGGCAACGTAATAGATCAGGTCGCGCTGCTCGGCCGTCAGGTAGGTAGGGGATGGAAATTTCACGCTGACAATACCGATCTGGCACGGCCCGGTCAGCGCCGGCGCCACCAGAGGAACGCACACGTACGCCTGCCAAAGGTCCGTTGCAGGCGCGAGCGGACAGGTGAAGTCCCGTATCGCATCGGAAACCACCAGCCGCGTGCCGCGGCGCAGGCTCCAGCACAGAGCGGTCTGGGGTGGCAGAGACGTGCCCGGTGCCTGGGGTCCGCCGCGCAGGCAGGACGCGGCGCGACCATCGCCCCAGGTATAGAGGGCGGCGGGTGCAGTCTCTGCCGGAGGGGTGTCATCCTGGCCAAGGAAGGCCAGCACGCCCGAAGAGGATGGAAAGAGCCGGCGAAAGGCCACGCACAGCGCTTGAGCGATCTCATCTTTGCTTGCGGCGGCATTGAGTGCCTCGTCGAGCCGCAGCAGCGTCTCCAGGTTGCTGAGATGGCGTTGCTGTTCTTCGGCCAGCCATGCACTGTAGAGGCAAAACGCGGCCAGGTCGGCGATCTGCTTGAGCCGCTCGATCTCCCGGCGCGTGAAGCTCCGCGATCCGGACGCCACGGCAGTGAGCGCGCCGATCGTTTGGCCGCGCGAGAAGACTGGGACGCTCAGGGCCGAGAGCCTGGCCAGGCCGCCTTCCGCGCTGCCCGGCGCTGCAGTAGCAGAGTCTCCCAGGGTCACCTGACGGGGCTCGGCATGGTGTAACGCCGGCGCGACGCAGGTCGCTTCAAGCTGGGGCAGGCGTTCGGGCAGCGACGGTACTCGAGCTAGCTCCGGCCATCCCTGCAGGACCGGCCGGCCCGCCTGATTGAGGTGCACAAGCGCGACCTCACAGGCCAGCAGAGCGCACACGCCATCGGTAATGCTTCCCATAAGCGTGGCCTGATCCGGCGACGAGCTTAACACGCGGGCCAGTTCGTAGAGGAAATACGACTCTGCGGCATCCCAATCCGCACCGGCTCCGGCGATGGTGCCAAGCCGGTCAGGGAATGGATCCTGTTGAGGGAGTGGCGTGTATCCCGGCATTGACAGAGTTCGCTCCTTATGCAGGTGCTGCCTGTGGCGCTTTCCGGCCGAGCACGCTATGGATAGCCGCCAGGAGCTGTGGCGGGCTAAACGGCTTCGCCAGGTATTCCCGCGCTCCACATTTGAGCGCTTCCACGGCGAGCTGGCGGCTGGCGATGGCTGAGCAGATGATCACGTTTGCCTGCGGGTCCACCGCGCGAATGGCCTGTAAGGCTTCTAAGCCGTTGAGTTCACCAGGCATCGTATAGTCGAGCAGCACGATATCCGGTCGTTGCGCACGGTAGAGCTCTACTCCTTCCCGACCGCTGGCTGCGACTGAGACCTCAAAGCCGTGCGCTTCGAGATGGCGGCGCAGCAACTGGCGCATGAATGCCGTATCGTCAACGATCAAGACATGGGCCATAGCGCACACCTATATTCTTCTATTCTTCTGTATTCTTCGCCAGTCATCTCAGATATCGGTCTCTCTCAGCAAGGCGCGGGCACGGCGCTCCAGCAATGCTGCAGCGTGCTGTGACAGGACGAATAAGACGCAGGCGACGGCGTCCTCGGTGTTCTCGGGCGTGTGCACCGCGGTTTTGAGCACCACGATGTGTGACTCTCCGAGCGCCGCAGCCGCTGCCGCCAGTGCAGTATCTAGGCGCGCAAACTGTACATCCTGCGGCAGGCTTGCCGTCACGCGCAGCGAGAGGAATATGCGCAGGGCGGCCAGATATGCTGCGGTGAGCAGAGCGGCGACCTGCTGCAGCAGCGCTTTGCCGAAGTCGTGCTGCAGGTCGTCTGCCGGCGAGCCTGGGCTGAGCAGTGCCAGCAGCGAGCAGGCCTGCGACAGCGGCAGGGCGAGTAGAACCTGTCCGTCGAGCTCGCCGAGCAGCCGCTGTGCCACGACCACACCCTCGCCGACGCAGGGAGCCGGTTCATGAGACATGCCGTCTGCCCGCCGGACGACTGTAAGTGCCGGCACGCTGATGACGAAGGGACGGTTGGTCAGATGCGAGAGCGCAGCCGCCGCATTCCCTGCGCCAACGTTCGCAATCTCAATAAGAACATCGGTCAGGCCTGCCTGCGCCTCAGGCCATGCCTCGGTAGCCGTCTGCACGCCGTTGTCCCGTGCCATATCCGTGTGTTCCCTGCTCCTGCGTGAGATACGCTGAGCGGGACATCTCCTCATGCTTCACTGCCGGTGGCTCGCTGCGTAGCCCCATCTCCATGCTTCTGCGCATGCCGCGGGTGGCACATTCAACCCCGCTACATTAGATGTCGGCCGCGGGCGGCGAAACTTTACTGCCGTTCTCGTTCTGCCCTAATTTAGAATTAATGAGGACAAGGCGCAGGGAGCCGGTGGGCCTGCTGTATAATGCAGGCTGCTCGGACAGGAAAAGATGCAGTGACCTGGGAGCAGGAGGGGCTTCGGATGCGGTCTGTTCCCCTTTCCCGACGCTTCTTCATCGCCGGCGCGCTATCGCTTACAGGCGCAGGCGCGCTGGCATCGTGTGCTCGTCAGCAGGCGCAGCCCGGAGCGGGCCGGCCTCAGGAGGCTGTCAAGGGCCCGGTCACGATCGTTATCCACACGCGTCCTGGGCCGACCGGGCATACCGGCTGGTACATTGAACGCAAGCCGGCGTTTGAGCAGGAGCATCCCGGCATTACGCTGCAGTTTGACGAAATCTCTGGAGTGAGCATTGCAGAGAAGCTGTTGGTGCTCCATGCGGCAGGCTCTACAGGGGATGTGGCCTGGTTCGGCGTGGTGTCAGATGGTGGCCGGGGGCCCATGTTTAAGGGCGTCTTCCGGCCGCTTGACGATCTCATCAAAGCCGATAAGTTCGATACCAGCGTCTTCTGGAAGCCCATCCTCGACGTAATGGCCAACGAGGGCAAGCAGTATGGCATTCCTACACACGGGCACTTCGGCACGACGGTCGCCTTCGTGAACATGGACCTGGCGGAGAAGGCCGGCGTGAAGATTCCGGTCGAGGATGGGAACTGGACCACCGACGACCTTATCGCTATCGCTCAAAAGGCAACTAGACCGGAGAACGATGAATGGGGCTGGTGGCCGGCTACGGCAATGAACGAGCACGGCATCCAGTTCTTGCGCACGTTCGGGGGTGATTTCTTCGCTCCGGATGGCCGGAGGGTCGTGATCGACCAGCCGGCGGCGATCGAGGCGCTGCAGTGGCTCAACGATGCACAGTATAAGTTTAAGACCATTGACAGTTTCTTCCGACCGGGCGGGATCATTGGCAGCAGCGGCCTCTTCGAGCGCGGCAAGCTGTTGTGCACGACCTGGACGCCGGGGCTGGTGGCCGAGTTCTCTAAGCCCGGCCGCGTCAACTTCAAGTGGGCAGCGGTGCTCGTCCCTAAACATCCCACCACGGGGCGGCGGGGCACCCAGGTCTCCGGCGCGGGAATGGGCGTGACCTCGCTGACCAAGAATCCCGATGCGGCCTGGAAGTGGGTGAAGTGGATCACCAACAAGGAGAACGGCGTGCTGCAGGTGCAGGGTGGCGCCGGGTCGCCGGGGGCGCGCAGTGACGTGTGGAGCGATGCGCGCCTGCATGCGTTCAACCCCATTTACGGGCTGACGCTACGGGCGTTCAATAACACGCCCGGCCCGCTGTACCTGCCAGCCAACCATCGCTATTTCGAGGTGATGCAGGAGACCAACCAGCGCCTGAACAAGCTGTGGCGCAATGAAGGCAGCGCTCGCGACGTCGCCCGCGAGATCGCCGACGAGGTCAACCGCATCCTTGCCCTTCCTCCAGAGTAAAGATAGAGTAAAAAAATTTGGTATGCCTCCTGGCCGGTGCGATGACTCTGTGAGCCGCTACCGGCTAGAAGGATAGGGCACGTTTCACCGGCCGGCGGTCTTGCGGGCCGCTTCTAAGGCTGCGTGCGTTTACTTGGGCAATGCTTTGAGGGCGAGGTAGGCGGGCAAGGGGGTCCAGTCCTCCCGCACGATGCCAAAGGCATACTTCTCATCCGTGGGCGGCACCACCACCCGATAGTTCAGGTTCCACACCACAAACAGTCGCACCCACGGCCGCTGCCGCGCCAGCTCAATGGCCCGCACCAGATAGGCCGCCTGGTCTGCTTCACTGTTGTCCCGCGCATACTCATAGCCCGGGGCCGGCTGCGCACTGGTGGCACAGCCAAACTCGGTGATGGCCATCCCCTTGCCGCCATCCCCCGCCTGCTCCAGTACCCCCCGCAGCTGGTCCAGCCGCCCAAAGTAGAAGCTCCAGTGCCCATGGAAGCCCGCCGGCTTGCGCCGCTGCTGCTCGTCGAGCGGCGGCAGGGTGGGCGTCCAGGTGGGGTCATTGTTGTAGCAGCCAGGATGCACCCCCAGCAGATCGAAGAGCTGCCGCACCCGCCCGCCCTGCACCGCATAGAGCGCCTGCAGGTACTGCACGTCATCGATGGCGATGCGCCGGGCAGCCAGCTGCTCAGGGGTGCACTGCTCCGGGGTGGGCAGGCACTCCCCCACCCCGGTGGGAGTGAGCGCCCCCAGGATCACCTGCAGGGCGGGATCGACGGCCCGGGCCGCGCGGAAGCAGGCGGCCAGCAGCGCTACATAGTGGTGGGGCCCGTCAGGCCAGAGCCGGCCAGGCCCCCACTCGGTGGCCAGGTTGGCTTCGTTCCAGCACTCCAGGTACTGCACCTGGCCGCGGTAGCGCCCCAGCAGCCGGCGCAGGAAGTGCTCCAGGTCGGCGGGGTCCTGGGGGGCATGGCCGCCGGGGAGGGCGGCCCAGGGGGGTGCAGCCACCACGCTCAGGAGCACCTGCAGGCCAGCCTGGTGGTAGTCGGCGATGAGGGCGTCGAGGGCGGCGAGGGTGGCAGGAGCAAACTGGCCGCGCTGGGGTTCGAGGTCGGCCCAGCGCACCTGCTGCTTGAGGAGGGTGAAGCCGGCCGCTTTGGTCAGCCGGATCACCTGGGGCCGTCCAGGGGCATGGAACCCTTCTGCCTGGAAGCCGAGGAGCAGCGGCTGGGTACGTTGCGGTGTGGGCGTAGGAGCCGGCGTGGCCGTCGCGCTGGGGGTGAGCGACGATGTCGACGTAAGGACAGTCGTGGGCGGAACAGGGGACCAGAGCGGAAAAGCGCGGCCGCTGAGCACACCCGATCCTAGTTGGTCCAGAGGAAGTGGCTGGGTGAAGGCGCCGGCTGCGATACCGTACTCCTTAAGGAGATCGCCCCCGAGGATCCGGCGCACCGCGCGGGAGGGTGACTGGTCCGAAGCTCCTGGGGACGCGTCTTCAAGCACACGCTGGAACGCGATACGCTGGGTACGCAGCGTCTCGAACGGACCGCGGCGGTCCGGTGGCGCCATCGGGAGGCCATAGAGCTGCAGGCTGCGCGCCACGTTCTCCTTGGTCAGGAGCGGCGAGTCGCAGGGAATCGGGTAGGACGGCAGGTCGGGCGCTGAGGGCGCGAGGTAGCGATCGCACAGGGGCTGGCTGGCGATCCAGCGCAGCCGGACGCGCACAGCCTCGTCGAACGACCGCGCGCCGTCGCTCGTGATCGGCTTTGGGATGCCCTTGCGCACGAACAAATCGTCATCGCGGCCCCATTGTTCCAGCAGCTCAAACGTATTCGCCAGCCGCACCTCACCCGTGCGCGGATCGCCCTGAAACACTGCCCCCTGGAAGATCTGGTAGACGAAGCCGTCGCCGCCCAGGACCCGGTGCGAGGCCGGATAGCCAACACCATCCACGCCGCCCAGGCGCTCGAACATGTCGAGGAAGTGCAGCGGCGCCGGACCCGGATAGGGCGCCGTCTCATCGTCGTTTGTCACGGCGAAGCCGCGCTCGCCGTCCCCGCCGGCCTGTGTGTAAAAACGGCCCCCGCCGGGCAAGAGACGATACTCCGGTGCGGGAGAACGCGTCTCCAGAGGCGGATCGTCTGCCCGCGCAACCGGGCCGGTGAACGTGGTTGCCAGCAGAAAAACGAGAGCAATCAGCCGCCGGAGATCCATATGCTCGCCTGCTTAACTCTGTGATGCCTGCTCCGTACAAACTCAGTATACTGAGGTGCACCCGCGCGGCCCAGCCCCAGAACCGCTCGGGCTATGTGACGGGTGGGACAGCAAGACGATCCGGATTCCATGCACTCTACGTGACGCAGGAGTATGCAGCATGGCGCGGCTTGATGGAAAGGTCATCGTCATCACCGGTGGGGCACGCGGCATCGGGGGTGCCACGGCTATCGAGTGCGCCCGCAGCGGCGCCAAGGTCGTGATCGGAGACCTCCTGGAGCAGGAGGCTGCGCAGACGTTGCAGGCTGTCCGCGCGGCCGGCGGCGAGGGGCTCTTCGTGCGCACCGATGTCACTCAGGAGGACGACTGCAGGCGGCTGATGGACGCTGCCGTCGAGGCCTACGGGAAGATCGATGCGGTGATTACCTGTGCCGGAATCCTGAAGGGTGCCTACACCGACGTGGATCAGCTCGACGCCGGGGTCTTTGACCAGGTGATGCAGGTGAACGTGCGCGGTACGTTCCTGGCAGTGAAGCATGCGGTGCGACACATGCGCCGGCAGGGACGTGGGGTGGTGCTGTGCATCGCCTCGGGCGCAGGCGTACGCGGTCCCAGCTCCTCGCTGGCGTACGGGGCCAGCAAGGGGGGCGTCAACGGCTTCGTGATGACCCTGGAACCCCAGCTTGCGCGGATGGGCATTCGGTGCCACGCGGTGTGTCCGGGCAATCTGGCCACCCCGCTGAAACTGGAAAACGTGGCCGACGGTGCCCGGGCGCGCGGCGAGTCGCCGGAAGAGGCCGTTGCCCGCGCGAGGGAGACCCTGGGCGACCCTGCCGGCGTCGGGCGGATCCTGACCTGGCTGTGCTCCGACGACGCCGACTACATGCGCGGCAATATCTTTACCCGATAGCAGGGATTAATACTTTAACCTCATCGCTAGCCTTGAGGCAGCCGCTTAGCGCAGGAGCAGCGAAAGTGTCAGCGTGGCAGCCAGGAGCATAGGCAGGGCGCTCACTGCCCCGGCGCGCAGGACCGCACGCGCCGAGATGGTGATCCCATGGCGGCGTGCGATGGCGAGGCAGAGCATGGTGGCGAGCGAACCGGTCACGTGTCGCGGCCGCGCCAGCACCAGTCCGAGGGTGAGTGCCAGAACTGCCAGGGGCCCTGTAGCGGCAAGTGCGGGATGTTGGAGCACGCTCTCAAGCTCGCTCGCAAGAAGATGTGCTATTGGTGGAATCCGCAGGCCGGCATACCGCGCTTTTTTCTGCCACCAGTACAAGCGCGGCGTCATAGGGCCCCTGCCAGATGCACCACTGCCCCCGCAGCTCCGGCGGCAGAAACGCCGGGCGGGCGGGCATCTGCCGCCAGTGCGCTGGAATGCAGCCGGCGACCGCCGAGGCCAGCACAACTGCGCGGCCACCGGGCCGAAGCACGCGCTCGATTTCCACCCATGTAGCCGGATCAGCGATCCAGGGGCCCGGGAACGTGCAGACCACGGCTCCGGCTCTGCCACTGCGCAGCGGGATCTGCTGGCTGCGGCCGCGCACGAGCAGCGCACGCGCCGCGCGCCGCCGTGCCTGTGCCAGCATCTGCGGCGATGGCTCGATCCCGACGGCTCTGGCACCGCGCGCGGTCAGGTAGCTGAGCCCGTGCCCGGTGCCGGGGCCGAGCTCCACGATGAGTGACGCGCCGGTGAGCGCCTCGTCCAGAGCAGCGCGCCGCCAGGCGTCCCAGCGTCCGCCGGAGACCAGCCATGCTGCGAGATCGTATGCCCACGCAAGGTCTGTGTAAAGCAGCTCGCAGGCCCGCGCGTACCATCCCGTGCGTCGCAGCAGGGCCTCTCCCAGCGTAGCGGGGATCGTGAGCGTGCTCACCAGTTGCCTGAGCATCCAGGGCTCCCTCACTCACTTCTCTATCTTCTTTAAGCTGTGGCTATACAGCCTGACCGTCTTAAGCCATAGCTATACAGCCTGACTGTCATCCGCCCTTGGAGGGGCCGAATACCGCTGCCAGCCCGCCCGGCGGCAACACCAGCGCCAGGGCATAGAGCGCTTCGATCCAGGGCCACGGCGGCGGGCGCCGCTCGGCCGGAAGCGCGGCCCATCGCCCGAGCTGCGCCAGCAAGGGACTGGCTTCGCTCCAGCCGAGCTCGTGCGCTACAGCGGCAGCGAAAGCTGTGGCCAGCCCGGTGCCGCCAAGCTCCAGCCGATCCACCCCCGGCAGGGCAGCAAGACGGCCGCCGCGCAGGCGCGCACGCAGCCGCGCAGCCAGGCGGGCGGCCAGTGGCGGGCTCTCGGCCGCAAGATGAAAGAGCGACCACGCGTCGGTGATGGCGAGCGTCACCGGCGCGGCCAGGTCGTGCCTGACACTGTAGGCACAGCGCACGACGCCGGGAGGCAGCGGCCCGCGCACCACCAGCCGCCGTACAAGAAAAGCACGCCAGCGTGCAGTCTCCTGGTAGAGCGTCTCGCCGGTCCAGCGGTCGTAGAGGGCCAGGCCCCAGCCAATCGCCCCCATGCAGGTGGGATAGACAAATCCTGGCTCGCAACCAACGCCCCCGCAGGGGCTCGCGCGCATCTGCCGCACCAGATTGTGGGCCAGCCACTGGGGCGTGATCGTGTAGCATACCTCCCCATGGGGACCGGTTAACGTGAGCGTCTCGGGCCCGCTGCCCAGCACTCCCGCGCAGCTCCACACAGCCAGGAGATGTCCGGCATACTGGGCGTTGTGCTCGGCCAGCGGATGACCGGCGCGCCAGTAGCCCCACACGGGCCAGGTTGCCAGCCGGTGGAGTGCACATCGCACCAGCACTCCGGCGTGCGCGTGCCGGGCAGGGTCTCGCCGCGCGGCGGCAAACACGGCATACGCGCTGTAGGCCACCTGGAAACGCCGTCCGTAGTTGGCGGCCTCATGGCGCGGGCAATAGTAGCCGCGCCAGTCGTGCGCGTCCTGTGCCAGCCGTGCGGCGACACGATCTAGGATACGCTCGCTGTCTTCAGACACGCGGTCGGCCTGTTCAACGTTCCTCCAGCCTTGGCGGCCGGTATGGCAGAGCGCGGGACCACTGCCGAATGGTCGCCGTAATCCCGGCGATGGCCCCCACAGTGGTCAGAAGAATGGCCAGGGCCTGGCAGAGCGGGCACATTGGCGCCTCATTGATTGTTTGGCTCACCGGGCCAGCCGGAGCCCAGCCCGAATCATGATCCCGGCATCATTGTACGCACCTGGGCGCCGCAGAGCCAGAGCGGCGGGGAGCCGCGCGGTATGATATGAACCAGGGAACCGGGTGAAGAGAAGAAAATCCGGGCTGCGAGAAACACTGCTATGGAACCTGCGGGCGCCTCTCCGACCACGTCTGCTGCGCTGCGCGTCATTCCCCTCGGCGGCGTTGGTGAGATCGGCAAGAACATGACTGTGCTCGAATACGGGCACGAGATCATCGTGATCGACTGTGGCCTCATGTTTCCCGAGGCGGAGATGCTCGGAGTCGACCTGGTCATTCCTGACATCTCCTACCTGCGGGAGCGGGCAGACCGTGTGCGCGCTTTCATTCTGACGCATGGGCACGAGGACCATGTTGGCGCCCTGCCGTACGTCCTGCCTGCGGTCAACGCCCCCATCTATGCTACCCGCTTGACGCGCGGCCTGGTTGAAGTGAAGCTCCGGGAGCACCGGCTGCTGAACCAGGCGCGGTTCCACACGGTTATGGCCGGCGAGCGGGTGCGTATCGGGCCCTTCGAGGTCGAGTTCTTCCACATGTGCCACAGTATCCCCGATAACGTGGGCCTGGCGATCCGCACACCTGAGGGGCTGGTGGTCCATACATCTGATTTCAAGTTTGATCATACGCCGGTGGACGGCCAGCCGACAGATTTTCAGCGCCTGGCAGCACTGGGCGCAGAGGGGGTACTGTTGCTGCTCTGCGACAGCACTAACGCGGACCGGCCGGGCTTTACGCCGTCGGAACGGACGGTCTCAGAAGCCTTTGACCGCGTCTTCGCTCAGGCGCCGGGGCGCATCATTGTCACCACGTTTGCTTCACTCATCTCCCGCGTGCAACAGGTCATCGACGCGGCCGAACGGTACGGACGCAAGGTGGCTCTGGTCGGCCGCAGCATGATCCAGAACGTCAGCATGGCCATCGATCTTGGCTACCTCCAGGTGCCGGAGGGGGTGCTCGTGCCCTTCTCCGAGACAGAGCACCTTCCGGCAGACGAGGTTGTGCTGATTACCACCGGAGCACAGGGCGAGCCCACGTCGGTGCTCGCGCGTATCGCTAACCGCGACCATCACCAGGTGTCTATCGTTCCTGGTGATACGGTAGTGCTGTCTGCTACCCCGGTCCCCGGCAACGAGGAGACCGTGCACCGTACGATCGACAATCTCTTCCGGCAGGGCGCAGACGTGCTCTACTACGACCTGGCGGACGTGCATGTCTCGGGGCATGCCAGCCAGGAGGAACTGAAGCTGCTGATCGCTATGCTGCGGCCGCAGTACTTTATGCCTGTGCACGGCGAGTACCGCCACCTGGTCCTCAATGCGCGCCTGGCGCAGAGCCTGGGCATTCCACCGTCGAACATTATCATCGCCGAGGATGGCGATGTATTGGAGTTCCAGGGCGGGCGTGCCCGCCGCGCCGGCAGCGTGCCGGCCGGCCTCGTCTTCGTGGACGGCCTTGGCGTCGGTGACGTGGGCGAGGTAGTGCTGCGGGATCGCCGCCTGCTGTCCCAGGACGGGCTGGTCGTTGCAGTGGTGACGGTGGATCGCCATACCGGCCATCTAGTGGGTACGCCTGATATTATCTCCCGCGGCTTCGTCTACGCCCCTGAGGCAGAGGCGCTGATTGCAGGCGCGCGGCAGCAGATCCAGATGGAGCTGAACGGCCAGGCCGATCACGAGGCGGATTTCACGTTCGTCCAGAGTAAGGTGCACGACGTGCTCTCACGCTATTTCCATCGTGAGACCCGCCGCCGGCCCATGATTATTCCGGTCGTCGTGGAAGTCTAAGACATCCCTGAACCGGACACACGATCGTGGAAGTGCGTCAAACGGGACTGTCATCGACACGGCCGTCCGGGCGAGCGGCCACCCGGCGAGCGCAGGTGAAGCCGGAAGGGCCGGCAGCAGGAGTGGCGAGGACGCTCCGGCAGAGCCCGGGCGGCCCTTCACGTCTTTTGAAGCCTACTGCCGTGCGCGAGCCGGTGGGACGGCGCAGGGTCCGCGCGACGGTCAGGCTACCGCGCTGGCTGCGGCGCGGCCCGCGCTTCGACCTCGAGCCGCATGTGCGCCAGGAGGCCACCGGCATCGTGCTGGTCATGCTGGCAGCGCTCCTCGGGGTGGCGCTGGCTTCCGGTACCGGCTGGCTCACCGGGGGAATCGCCCGGCCGCTGCTCCGCTGGCTCGGCTGGGGCGCCTGGGCGCTGCCGGCATCCCTGGGGCTCACCGGCGCAGCTATGCTCTGGCGTGCCCTGGGGCGTGTCCCAGCGCTGAAGCTCCAGCATGGGATCGCTGCGGTGACCCTCGTTGCAACCGCCGCCGGGCTGGCTGAGCTCCTGCGCCCCCCGGGGGGAGCCGCCACCGGTGGCGGCGAACTGGGCCATCGTGTGCTCAGCGTGCTGAGCGACGCCCTGTCACCGGTGGGGGCCTTCATCCTGCTCGCGGCGACAGGCGCGGTCTCAGCGGTCGTCATCTTGAATGTCTCGCCTACCGAGGCCGTGCGCTGGCTGACCTGGGCCTGGTGGCAGGCGCTGCTGGTCCTGCGTGGCGCTGCGTGTCTCCTTGCCCGCGCGGCCCTCGTGGCTTACCGCTACGGGGTGTGCCCGGCATGGGGTGCGTGCCGGCGTGCTGTGCCGGCTGGCGTAGCCTGGATCCGGCAGCGCCTGCGCAGCCGCCGCAGGATGCAGCCGGCTGTGACCCTGCCGGTGCCTGCCGTCCGCCGTGAGCGCGCCCCTATGGTCGAAGTACTTAACCCGGGTGAAGGCGAGCCAGTTCGGGCCCCGGTCCGGCGGCTGGGCGGCTATCGCGCTGAGGCAAAAGAGAAAGAGGCCGCCCTTGCGCCGCCGGTGAAGGTGGCGCTGAGCGGACCGCAGAGCTGGGTCATGCCTGACCCGACCCGGCTCCTGCAGAAAGGGCCTGAAGTCGCCTTTTCGGCTACGGACATCCAGCGGCAGTGTGACATCATCGAGGCTGCCCTGGCCAGCTTCAATGTGGATGCCAAAGTCGTCGAGGCGCACCAGGGTCCCTCGGTCACGCAGTTCGGCCTTCAGCTCGCCCCGGGCGTCCGTGTGAGTAAGGTCTTGAGCCTGCAGCACGATCTCCAGCTTGCCCTGGCAGCGCGCAGCATCCGTATCGAGCTTCCGATCAATGGTCAGTCCCTCGTCGGTATCGAGATCCCCAACGCGACTACCACCACGGTGACGCTCCGGGAGCTCCTCCTCTCCGACGAGTTCCGCAAGCTGCCACATCCGAAGCTCCGTGTTGCGCTCGGTCGCGACGTTGCTGGCCGGCCGCGCGTGGCGGACCTGACGCGCATGCCGCACCTGCTTGTGGCGGGGACAACGGGCTCCGGGAAGTCGTCGTTCCTGAATTCGCTTATTGCCTCCCTGCTCTTCCAGTGTACGCCGGAAGAGCTGCGTCTGATCTTGATCGACCCCAAGATGGTCGAGTTCGTGAACTACAACGAGATCCCGCACCTGCTGCGCCCGGTGGTGACTGAGCCGGAGGAGGCCGTGCGCACCCTCGCCTGGGCGGCGCGGGAGATGGACCGCCGCTACCACCTGCTCTCGGAGCGCTTCTGCCGGAACATCGACAGCTATAACGCCTTGGGGCCGGAGGCATTGGCGGAGGCCGGCGGTCTGCTCCCGTATATCGTCATCATCATTGATGAGCTGGCCGATCTGATGATGCTGGCGCCGGACGATGTCGAGCGACATATCTGCCGGTTGGCCCAAAAGGCGCGCGCCACAGGCATTCACCTGGTGGTCGCCACACAGCGTCCCTCCGTAGATGTGATCACCGGTCTGATCAAGGCGAACTTTCCCTCGCGCATCTCCTTTGCACTGTCCAGCCAGGCCGACTCGCGCACGATCCTGGACAGCGCCGGAGCCGAAAAGCTGGTGGGCCGCGGCGATGGGCTGTACCTGCCCGCCGATGAGAACAAGCTGGTGCGCATTCAGAGCGCCTACGTGCATGATAAAGAGCTGGAGGCGCTGATTTCCTTCTGGAAAGAGCAGGGCAAGCGTAATGGCTGGCCGCGCTACATTGACGATAGCGAGATCAACGCCCAGCCGATCCAGACCGACCAGGTCGCAACCGAGGAAGACGAGGATGAGCTCCTCGAAAAAGCGAAGGAGATCGTGCGGCAGTATTCCCGCGCCTCCACCTCGCTTCTCCAGCGCAGGCTGCGCATCGGCTACGCCCGCGCTGCTCGCCTGATCGACGCTCTGGAAGCAGAAGGGATTGTCGGTCCTGACCCCGGGGGTGGCCGCTCTCGCGAGGTACTGGCTCCGCTTGATCTGGAGGGTCCGCCCGAGCCGCCGTTCCGGTCCCGCTCCATGCACCAGGAGCGAGACGGCCGCACCGGCGCCGGGACAATCGATGGCGGAGCCGGGGACGCATAAGCCGGGGGCGCTTGACGGCATGACGTGCCTCGACGTACTGTACGGGCGGTCAGCCGAAGACATCTGCCGAAGACCTCGGCGGAGGAAGACCCGCAGCGGGGAGAAGGAGGCGGCCACATGCCTGGTACAGACACGCATGCCCGCGCCGTGGTGTTTCGCGGCACAGAGCGCGCGTTTGATCTTCGGGAATTCCGTGTGCCTGAGCCGGAACCCGGCACCGTGCTCCTGCGCATGGAGCTATGCGGTATCTGCGGGACCGACGTGCACTACTACCAAGAAGGCCTGCGCGCCCCCACCATCTTGGGCCACGAGAACACCGGCATAATCGCTGCGCTCGGTGAGGGCGTCGAGACCGATAGCCTGGGCCGGCCGGTGCGTGTGGGGGACCGCGTGGTGGTGCAGCCGGGCGCCCGCGGCGGCGCCTATGGCCTGCGTCCCCTGCCGGAGCAAGACCCGCGCCTGACCGGTGGCCAAGCGGAGCATCTTTACCTCAATTTGCCGGACACGCGCTTCTTCAAGACCGACCTGCCGGCTGAGATTGCCGTGCTGCTGGAGCCGTTCACAGTGGCGATCCATGCCGTTGAGCGAAGCCGGATCCGGCTGGGCGATACCGTCGTGATCCAGGGCTCTGGGGCGATTGGCCTGATGTGTCTCATTGCGGCGCGCTTGTCCGGCGCAAGCAAGACTATTGTGATCGGTGGCCCGGCGGGCCGGCTGGGGTTCGCGCAGCGGCTTGGGGCTGATCAAGTGATCAACATCTACGAGGAGCGCGACCCGGCGTCGCGGCGCGAGCGCGTCCTCGCCGAGACGCCCGGCCGCAGCGGGGCCGATGTGGTGATAGAGTGTGCGGGCGTGCCGTCCGCCATTGTCGAGGGCATCGAGATGCTGCGCCGCGGCGGCATGTTCTGCGAGCTCGGCCACTTCGTCGATGTCGGGGACATGACACTCAACCCTAACCGCCACATGGTTTGGAAGGACCTGAATCTGGTGGCGCCGCTTGGCTCGCGCACCGAGCACTTCGTGCGCGGCCTGCCTATCATGGAGAAGCATCCCGAGCTCTTCGCCGGCATGGTCTCACACCGCCTCCCCCTGACGCGGGTACAGGAGGCGTTTGAGGCGCTCTCCGGCCGTTATCGCCTGGATGGCCGGGACGCTATCAAGATCGCTATCGAGCCCTGGCAGGACCGGTCCTGATCACGTGCCTTGCTGTGTCCGCCAGGAATACCGTGGGGCGTACCCCAGCAGCCGGCGCGCTCGCTCGATGCTGTAGGCCGGAACCGCGTCGTCGAATGGCCACGCCTTCCCTTCGGTCCCCGGATAGAAGCGCGGGATCAGCACCCGCAGCGGCTCGGTGGCCAGAGTGTCCGCCGCGCCGATGTTGAACGGATGGTTGCCGGGCCCAAGCTCGTCGAGCCGCTCAACAGCCAGGGCGATGGCCTGTGCCACATCCCGCGAGTCCACGTACGACCACAGCCCACCCTGGCCGCGGTCGTCTCTGGGCCGGCCGCGCTCGGCGTACTCGTCTGGCCCGACCACGAGCGCCAGCCGCAGCGAGGCGACCTGCAACCCCTCCCGCCTGGCAGCCATGGTGAAGATCTCCTCGCCGACCCATTTGGACAGGGCATAGGCGTCCCGCGGCCGCTTCGGGTAGTCCTCATCAGCCGGCAGGTATGGCAGGGTGCGCTCCTCGGGCGAGGCGCCGAAGAACCCGTACACGGTGATGCTGCTGGCATAAACGATGCGCCGGATGCCCAGCGCTGCAGCAGCCTCGGCGACGGCCATACAGCTGCTGGTATTGTTGGTAAAGACGCGCGTGGCCGAATGATGCGCCAGGCTGGGATATGCTGCCAGATGCACGATGGCGTCCGCCCCGCGACACGCCGCATACACCTCGCCGGTGTCAGTCGCACTCGCCAGCACCACGCGTGCAGCTCCCGACACCGGCGGCGGTACCAGATCGAACGCCACGACCTGATGGCCGCGTCCGGCCAGCTCTGGAAGCGTTGCCCGGCCTACTCGGCCCGCCGCGCCGGTGACGACGATACGCATGGCTCAATCCTCCTGAACGTGTTGGGTCTCTCTGACGGAGCGGTCAGGGTGAAGGGCAGGGACCTGCGGTGCCCACTGCGGCGTGTGATGACACCGAACCCGGCGTGGGCCCGCGGGCCGGCGCGCAGCGCCGGCCCGCGGAACGGCTTCTCGCCAACCGCCTCGGCTTCCGGCAGGATGGCCAGGCCGGGCAGGTGCATGTGCACTTCGACATGGATGCCTGCCGCCTCCGCCGCGTCTTTCCAGCGCGGGCGAGTGTGCGCAACCGCCTCGCGCACGAGCGCGGCGAGGTCCACCGGGCCGGCCGCCGGTGCATCGCGGCGCACGCGGCTGAACTCCTGCATCCGGCGGATCACCCGGCCACCGTCGGTGACGGTCTCGAGAAGAGCATCGAGCAGCTCCGCCGCCTGCGCCGGGTTTGGAGGCGTGTCCCGGAGATGCAGCAGGGCGAGCTCAGCCTGCCCCATGATATGCGCAAGCAGATTGTTCAGCTGATGTGCCGCACCGGAAGCCATCTGTCCCAGGGCCCGCAGCCGCTCGCCCCGGCGCAGCTCATCCGCGCAACGCGCCGCAATATCGCGCACCACGCAATGCCGTCCGACAATCCGTCCCGCTGTGGAGAGGTTGGCGCCATGGACCTCCGCCTCGAACACGCTGCCGTCTCGACGGCGCAGGTGCACCAGGTCGATGGCCGGCACGGCTTCCCCGGCCAGGGCTCGTTCGAGGTGCCGGCGCACTGCCGCGTGCTCATGCTCGGCCAGGAGCAGCTCGACAGGCCGGCCGACCGGTTCCTCCGGGCGGTACCCCAGCATGTGCTCCGACTGGGCACTGATAAAGCCGATGCAGCAGGCGCGATCGACAGTAACCAGCAGGTCTTGCCCGTGATCTGCCAGGAGGCGATTGCGCTCGACGGCCGCGCGCAGGCTCTCGATTATGCCGCGCCGCCGCTGGACCCGGGCGAGCAAGCGGCGCTCGCGGAGCTGCGCAGCACCGGCCTCGTGCACCAGCCAGGCCCGCTCCACGAGGGGCGCCACCTGCCCTGCCAGGGTCTCCAGCACAGGCACATGGTCGGCGGCGAAATGCTCCGGCTTCTCACTCTCGGCATTGAGCACGCCGACCAGCCGTCCGGTGGAGCACAGCGGCACGTGGAGCGTCGCCTGGATGTGCCGCTCGGTCGGCGCCGGGTGGGCCGGGGCATCTGCGGCAAGCCGGTTCCGTAGGATGGGATGCGGGGCGCGGCATATCTGCTCGGTCGTGCCACCGGGGAATGGCGCCCGGGCGCGCTGGGCCAGCCAGAGTGTGCCATCTGAACCGCGACGTGCCGCCAGCACGATCATGGAGTGCTCGTTAAGCAGGTGCAGAGAAGCCATCTGGGTCTGCATCAGGCGGCAGGTAGTGTCGAGCACCCAGTGGAGAAGTTCGTCCAAGGGGCTGTCTCGAAGGCGTGCCAGCGCAGCCTGAATATCGGTTTGATTTAAATCGGTTTGATTTAACGGGACGTGCACTCCAACGTGATGGTGCTCCGGTGTCGTACTGGATCCGGCCTGCCCCACAGACCAGGGGATGAGGCTTCTCCGTGCAGTGTATCCTGCGACGCGCCGTGGGCCTGCAGCGCTGCTAGGATAGCACAGATGGCACGGACGCAAGTACTAGCGAAGCTTGCGAAGTGGCCTGGTTCAGCACCGGCGCTGCCTCGGGATAGCCTGCCATTGTTGACATGGGTGGTATACTAAAAACGACCCCCTCCCTGGGGGAGGGGGTCGTTGGGTGCAGGGGGAACAAGGGCGATGGATGCACAGACGCGAGAGGATGCTCTTCGCCGGCTCTCGTACGTTGAGGGGCACCTGAGAGGCATCCGCAAGATGCTCGAAGACGATCAGTACTGCGTGGATGTGCTGAAGCAGCTCTACGCAGTACAGCGCGCCCTGGACAAGATCCAGGGCATCATCCTGGCCGGCCATCTGCGCCAGTGTGTGCCGGAAGGCATTCGCGCGGGCCGCGATGATCAGGTCATTCAGGAATTGACCGAGCTCTACGACCTGGCGCGCCGCTAGCGGCGCCGGGGCACACTCTGCCGTGGCAGGGGCCCTCCTCGAGGGCCCTACCGTGCGCGGCGATCGAGGACACTTGACCATGGATACCACGACTCCGCGTTCCACTACTACACACCAAGCTGCGCCATCGCAAACCGACGGGCTGCAGCCGGACGGCCGGCTGCTGCTCAGCTTGCCGATCGAGGGCATGACCTGCGCCTCGTGTGTGCGCCGGGTTGAGCGCGCCCTTTCCAAGGTGCCCGGTGTGCAGAGCGCCAGCGTCAACCTGGCGACCGAGCGCGCCACCGTCACGGCCGACCCTCGGCAGGTGTCGCTCCAGGACGTGATACAGGCCGTCGAGCAGGCAGGCTATGGGGTGCGGACAGCGGAACTCACGCTGCCGATCGAGGGCATGACCTGTGCCTCGTGCGTGCGCCGCGTTGAGCGGGCGCTCTTGCGGCTTCCCGGGGTGGTATCGGCGGCGGTCAATCTGGCGACGGAGAAGGCGACGGTGCGTTACCTGCCCGGCACCGTCACGGTCGAGGACATCAAGCAGGCCGTCGAGCGCGCCGGCTATCACATTCGGGAGGAGCAGCGCCTGCCGGCCGGACCTGCCGGCGCAGATGCCCAGGAGGAGCGGCAGCGCCGGGAGCAGGCCGTGCTCCGGCGCAAGCTCCTGTTCAGCCTGGCGGCCAGCGCGCTGATCATGGGCCTCATATTCTCGCCCTGGAAGCTGCCGCTCAGCATGGAGCAGCAGAACCTCCTGCTCTTTGTCCTGGCCACGCCGGTGCAGTTCTGGGCAGGCTGGCAGTTCTACCGTGGGGCCTGGGCAGCCGCCAGGCACTTGACCAGCAACATGAACACGCTGGTGGCCCTGGGCACGTCGGCAGCCTACTTCTACAGCGTGGTAGCTACCTTCTTGCCGGAGGTATTCCACCATGCTGGGCTGAGCGCCCACACCTACTACGACACGTCGAGCATTATCATTGCCCTGATCCTGCTCGGCCGGTATCTGGAAGCGCGGGCGAAAGGCCAGACCAGCGCGGCGATCAAGCGCCTGCTCGGCCTGGCGCCGCGGACGGCGCGTGTCTTGCGCGATGGCACCGAGGTCGACGTCCCTGTGGCTGAGCTCCAGGTGGGTGATCTCATCCGCGTCCGTCCGGGCGAGAAAGTGCCCGTAGACGGCATCATTGTTGAGGGGCGTTCGACGCTTGACGAGAGCATGCTCACCGGCGAGAGCATGCCGGTGGAGAAAGGCCCGGGTGACGAGGTCATCGGCGGCACGCTCAACCGCAGCGGGTCGTTCACCTTCCGTGCCACCAAGGTCGGCGCCGATACCGCGCTGGCGCAGATCATCCGACTGGTCGAAGAGGCGCAGGGCTCGAAGGCGCCGATCCAGCGGCTGGCTGATGTGATCTCCAGCTATTTCGTGCCGGGCGTCCTGGTGCTGGCGGCGCTGACGTTCGCCGTCTGGCTTCTGTTCGGGCCGGAGCCGCGGCTCACCTTTGCCCTGCAGGCAACCATCGCCGTGCTGATCATCGCCTGCCCATGCGCGATGGGGCTGGCAACGCCCACCGCGATCATGGTCGGCACGGGCAAGGGGGCCGAGTACGGCGTGCTGATCCGCGGCGGTGAAGCGCTGGAACTTGCGCACAAGATTACCACCATCGTCCTGGATAAAACCGGCACGCTTACGCAGGGCAAGCCGGCGGTCACCGATGTGATTGCCGTGAACGGCCTGCCGGAGGCGGAGCTCCTGCGTCTGGCGGCATCGGCGGAGCTCGGGTCAGAGCACCCGTTAGGCGAGGCGATCGTGGCGCGGGCCCGCGCGCAGGGAGTGCCGCTGGTCGAGCCTGAGGAGTTTGAGGCTATCGCCGGCCACGGGGTGCAGGCCCGGGTGCAAGGGCATGAGGTACTGCTGGGTAATGCGGCGCTGCTCCAGGAGCGTGGCATGTTCCTCGACGGGCTGGCGCAGGAGGCTGAGGCGCTTGCCGCGGCCGGCAAGACTCCCATGTTCGTCGCAGTTGATGGCCGGCCGGCCGGCATCATCGCAGTGGCCGACACACTCAAGCCCGAGGCGGCCGAGGCAGTGCGCCAGCTCGAAGCGCTGGGTCTGGAGGTCTGGATGCTCACCGGCGATACCCGACGCACCGCCGAAGCCATCGCCCGCCGGCTTGGGATCCGCCACGTGATGGCGGAGGTCCGTCCCGAGCAGAAGGTGGCGAAGATTCGCGAGCTCCAGGCGCAGGGCAAGGTGGTGGCGATGGTCGGCGATGGGATCAACGATGCCCCGGCGCTGGCGCAGGCGGATCTGGGCATTGCGATCGGCACCGGCACCGATGTGGCGATCGAGGCCAGCGATATCACGCTGGTGGGCGGCGACGTGCGGGGCGTGGTCACGGCGATTGCTCTGTCGCGGCGCACGATCAGCACGATCCGGCAGAACCTCTTCTGGGCCTTCGCGTATAATGTGCTGCTGATCCCGGTGGCGATGGGCGTGCTCTATCCGTTCTTTGGCGTACTGCTCAATCCGGTGCTGGCAGCCGCGGCCATGGCGCTCTCCAGCGTCAGCGTGGTCACGAACTCCCTGCGGCTGCGCAGCTTTCGGCCGCAGCGCAGCGCCGAGGAGCTGCTGCACCCGCCGGTGCACGCCCGTCTGGCGGAGTGGGCCTACCTGGCCGCCATCGGAGCACTGGCTGGGTTACTGGTTGTGGGCTGGTTCGTCTGGCAACGGCACTGAATTGGGAAGAGCGCGCAGGCCGGCAGGACGTGAACAAAAGCAAGCACCTTCGTATATAATTTAAATACTAAAAAATACACACACAAGCGTATTTCTAAATAGATAAGCAGTGTATAAGCAATGCAAACAAATGAAAAACAAACATGAGGAGGCAGGTGGCCTTGGCAAAGCTGATTCTCTCAGTCCCTGATATCTCCTGTTCACATTGCGAGCGCGCAGTAAAGAACGTGCTGGAGCCACAGCCCGGCATCCGCTCGGTACAGGTGGATCTCAGCGCCAAGACCGTCCGGCTTGACTACGACGAGCGCACCATCGATCTGGAGCGCATCAAAGCGCTCCTGGACGAGGAGGGCTATCCGGTCGCCAGTGCGGTGCCGGCATAGCGCAGGCAGCTGGGGCCCGCAGGCTCCCCCTGCTCCTGGAGCGCGGAGGTGGCTTAGCGTTTCCCCTCGAGCCAGCGCCGCACGCTCGGTGGGTTCGGGTCGCCAGGATCGCGAAGCATGATGCGGGCGCCGTCTACATACGCGTATTCCCAGCCAAAGGCGGCGCGGTCGCCTGTAGCGAGTGCATGCTCAACCAGACGGCCGCGCGCGTAGGCGCGTGTAGTCGTTGGCGGGCAACGCATGGCGCGGCGGATGGCCTCGTCGTCAACGATCCGCCGGGCCAGGCCGGCCTGCTCCAGACCATAGTAGAGCCCGGTTTCCGGATTGACGTCGTGATAGACCAGGTCCAGGCTGACCAGCACGTCGTCGCCCCAGTTTGCGCCCGTATCGTCCATGTACTCATACAGCAGCTTGAGCTTCGCCACCCAGTCCAGCCGGTCGGCCAGCTCCATCGGATCGCGCTCAAGCCCGTCGAGCACCTCCTCCCAGGTGCGCAGCGTCCAGTCAGTGTCGGGATCGCGGCCGGCGAAGCGGCGCTGGGCTGCAGCCAGGTAGGCCCGCTGCAGGTCGACTGCGCGCATGGCCTTGCCATCGGCGCGGCGGACGAGCCATTTCCAGGTCTCGTCGCGAGAGACCTGGCGCAGCGTCTCCGTCGCGTCGGCAAGCGGGAGATCCGGCGCAGCGCCCTCCTCGATCAGGTCGAGCACGAGCTTGGTGGTGCCGATCTTCAGCGCCAGCGCCGTCTCCATCATGTTGCCCTCGCCGAAGAGCAGGTGCAGCCGGTCGGCCCCGTCCATGTCGTCCCAGCCGCGCGGGTTAAGCATGGCGCGGGTGTCCCGCACGTGCCAGCACTCGTCGTAGAGAATATGGTCGGCCCGCTGTGAGAGCTGGTAGCGCACCGTGCGGTCGATGGAGACGGCATAGCCGTTATCGCCGTCGATCCAATAGCCACTGCGGCGGCGTTCGTTCTTCGTGAAGTCGCTGTGGATGCGATGGCCGCCCACGCGCCCGGCTCCGGCGAAGATCTGGCGGGTGGCCAGGAACGAGGTGAGCGCTGACAAGCCCTGGCGGGCCCGCCGCGGCATGTGGTAGTTCTCATGGCAGCCGAAGGTATGCCCGCCGAAGTGGTCGATGCTATTCGCGTGGAAACTCACGCGGCCGGTCCAGCCGAGCTCATCGAGCGCTGCTTGCAGGATGCGCTGGCCGGCACGCTCGGCGGCGACCAGCTCAGCCAGCGTGCTGCACTCCGGCGTAGCGTACTCCTCGTGGTCGCCCACGGCATCGACGTAGAGGCGGGCACCGTTGATCAGGAACCCGCCACAGCCGGCGGGCTCGAAGTCGCTGCGGCCATAGCGGTCGAGCACCCCCAGGCGCTGCACGCGGAAGACATAGTCGCGCACACGGTGCGCCGCGGCGCTCGGGGTGATCGACCCATCCTGCACCAGACACCCGTACTCCGTCTCAATCCCGGCGATGCGTGGCATGGTATCCCTGCCCCTCACTCGCTGCCTCAGTGCACACAACCATCTTGCTTCATCATAACAGGGCAGGGGGCCGCTGTGTACTCCCTTGCCGCTGAGAGCGGGGCAGCCTCTTACCGCAGCCTGCAGGAGAAACGGATCACTCCGAGTGTCACCGCCTCGACAGGCCCGGCGTTGCGGCTGCGGCCGTCCATGCAGGCGATCGTGCACTGCGCTGCACGATCTGCTCCAGCCCTCTACACACCGGCTGCAGCCATGTGTTATGATAGGCACACCATGGTATCCTATGCTTTCTCGTGGTGCCGGCTTGTGGGGCCGGTGCTCGCCCTGCTCGTCGCTCTCAACGCTGCGTGCAGCCGGGGCGCTGCCGATCAGGCTGTATCTGCACCCTCACGCGCCGGTGGAGCTACAGCGGCGCGCGCCCAGAGCGAGCCGCCGAGTGCGTCGCAGGCAACCTCGACACCGTTGCCGGCGCCTACCCCACTGCCCACACCGACCCCTACGCCCCATCCACTCACCATTGCGGCGATGCGGGCGCGTGCGTACCCGGGCAGTGATCTGGTGATTGAGCAGACGCTTGCGCCCGGCTCCAACTACAACCGCTATATCGCCTCGTACCGCTCTGAGGGGCTGAAGATTTATGCGCTGCTCACCGTCCCGCGCGGGCAGCGGCCGCCCCACGGCTGGCCGGTGATTATCTTCAATCACGGCTACATCCCGCCGGCGCAGTATCGGACCACCGAGCGCTACGTGGCGTACGTGGATGCCTTCGCCCGCAATGGGTACATCGTGCTGAAGCCGGACTACCGCGGCCATGGCAACTCTGAGGGAGAGGCGCAGGGCGCCTACAGCACGCCCGACTATGTCGTCGACGTGCTGAATGCAGTGGCGACCATGCGCCGCTGGCCGGACGCGGACCCCGAACGCATCGGCATGTGGGGGCACTCCATGGGTGGGTATATCACCCTGCGGGCGATGGTCATCGACCCCTCGATCAAGGCCGGGGTCATCTGGGCCGGGGTCGTCGCCTCATATCCGGACCTCCTGGCACGGTGGAGCCGCCCGCCCACCGGAGCGGCGCCTCCTCCGGCTCCACCCGGCCGCCCACCCACTTGGCGGGAGCAGCTCATCGCCACGTACGGCAGTCCGGAGGAGAACCCAGGCTTCTGGGCCTCGATCTCGGCCAACACGTACCTTGCTGATCTCTCCGGCCCGGTACAGCTCCACCATGGCACTGCCGACACCAGCGTGCCGCTGGAGTTCTCCCAAATTCTGGCCGAGCAGATCCAGGCTGCGGGCGGCGTCGTCGAGTTCTATACCTATCCCGGCGACGATCACAATATCTCACGCAACCTCGGCGTTGCCCTGAGCCGGTCGGTGGCATTCTTTAATAAGTACATTAAGGAAGCACGTTAAGGAAGGAAGCACGTTAAGGGCGGCTGATTCTCGGCACTCGGTCGAGTGAACCCAGAACATCTACGACCTATCCCTCATTCGCCGGGCGGCTGTGGCATGTAGGCGCCCCGCGGTGCTCATTGCCGGGCCGGAACCGATCTCCTGTTTTGCCACCTTATTTGGCTACCTTGATTTGGCGAACGTCAGTTTGGCGAACGTCAGTTTGGCGAACTTCAGTAATGAATCACGATCCGCGTGCCGATCGTGGCCCACTCCCAGAACCAGCGGGCGGTACTGAGGCGCAGATTCACACAGCCAAAGCTCATCGGCTGGCCAAAATTGTTATGCCACCAGGCGTAGTGGATGGCATGCCCCGCTGTCGTGAAGTACTGTGTATACAGCACATTCTCGAGGCGATAGTACAAAGGATGGCCCGGCGGAATACCAATCGTGCGTGAGTCCATGGTCGCGTTCGCGACGCGACGCAGGATGCGGAAGGTGCCGGTAGGGGTTAACCCTTTGCCGGCCTTGCCCGTGGATACGAGATCGGTGAAGACCGGTGTTGTGCCCACATACGCGGTAATGCGCTGTCTGGTAAGATCGATGTCAATCCATCGTTCGCCATATACCGGGCCTGACACCAACTGCACGGGTCCGGTCTCCTGCGCCAGCCGCTCCCGCGCCTCGCGGGCCCGGCGCTCCTGCTCCTCCGCGAAGGCGGCGAAGGCCGGATACCAGTCCGGTAGGCCGGCGGGACGCTCAGTGGGCGCGGCGACCGAGCTGCCGGCCAGAACCTGCCGCTGAAGGAGCTCCTGGCCAGTCAGGCCGACCTGCACTCCGATGCCGGGCCGCCACTCAAGCCGCGCCCGCTGGAACCATTGCATTACCCCACCGCCATCCTCGGGTCCAAGCGCGATCTCCTCCGTGAGTGGATACCCAAAGAGTTCGACGCCACCGTGACTTTCGAAGAAGCGCAGGAGGTCGCCGCCTACAAGGTGGCCGGTTTCTGGGAAGTAGCGCAGACCGGCAGCCAGGAGAGTTGCCTGATCCGCCGGGGGAGGCAGGGGCGGCTCGCCTATTCCAAGCTCTTGGCCAAGCAGGGCCAGCACAACCTCTGCTCGGCCGGGCCAGCGCTCAAAGCGGGCACGCTGGAACCACTGTACAAGAACCCCCTCATCCTCATAGGCGGTAGTCAGGGGATAACCGAAGAGGTCGAGGCCGCCCCGGCGACGCCAGAAATCCCAGAAAGCGCCGCTCACCGTGTGTCCTGTCTCAGGGAAGTACACCGCCTCGGCTTCTGCCAGAGAGGAAGGCACCGGCGTAACCGGCTCAGCACGCGCAGCCTGGGCCGGCAAGGCAAGCAGAACAACGCCCACGAGTCCCGCAACGGCCTGTCTGATCGCCCACGCCCTCATGCTCAATCCTCCGTTGGTCCGCGTAGCATAGGCTGAAGGATTTTTCTGCAGCGCTGTCACCCACAGCCTGCAGGGTTTGTATGTATGCCACACCCGTGCGACGCAAGAACATTATGCTCAAGGCCGAGCTTGTTGGCTAGACGGAGGCGCATTCTGCATCCACGGGCGCGCTGCACGATCCTGTGTTACTCTCATGCCGCGCACCTCACCGGGGGGAAGAGCCGCGCGCCCTCTTGCGGCACGCCCTAAGCTCAAGGCGTCGCTGCCCGGCCCCCGGCCGGCTGAACCAGGGGCTCCTCTGCGCTTCCATCACCACATAGGCAAACTATTGCGTCCGCAAGCTATTGCATTCTATGAAACGTGTATTGCATAATACAACATCAAGGGAGCGAAACTCCACGAAGGCAATAGGCGTTCGCAAGGAGGCGTTCAGATGCATACGCGGACGTGGCATCTCCCCGTCACACGGCGCATGATGCTGGCGTGGGGCAGTACGGCTGCGGTAGCGGCCGGCCTGGCATGCCAGCGCATCGGTGGATTGTCCGGTGAAGGGACTGAGCGTGCCGGTGCGCCGGCCCAGCCGGTGACCATTCGCTACTCGTTCTATGCGAGCGATCCCGAAGCGGATGTCTATCGGATGCTGGCGCAGCAGTTTAAAGAGCAGGTGATGCCCAACGTGACCGTAGAAACCGAGCACGTGGTGGGCATTGACTACTTCGAGAAGCTCAACACCCTCATTGCCTCCGGTGTCGAGCCGGAGGTGATGATGTGGACGACCAAGAACCTCGCCTCCGCTGTGGTCAAAGGCGTCTTCGCGGAACTCGATGGATTTGTGAAAAAGTCGAAGACATACAAGAAAGAAGACATCTTCCCGGTTGAGTGGGAGAAGAACATCTGGTTCGGCAAGCTGTGGGCGCTGCCGCTCACGCACTCGCCCCTGGTCATTTACTTTAACCGCGACATGTTCGATAATGCGGGCCTGCCCGGCCCATCGCAGCGCTGGGACGACCCGAACTGGACCTGGGAAGCCCACCTCGATCTGGCCCGAAAGATGACCAAGCTCGGGGGAGTCAAGCCGCAGTTTGGCTACGACAATGGCACGAGCTGGTGGAGCGTCCAGCCCTTCATGTGGTCCAACGGCGGAGATTACCTCAGCGCCGACCACACGAAGGTGCAGATCGATTCCCCGCCGGTGGTCGAGGCCTTCCAGTGGGTGGCCGATTTCTGGCTCAAGCATCATGTCTCACCGTTACGGGGCGAGCTCCAGGGGAGCGCCGTGCAGCAGCTGATCAACGGGCAGCTCGCTATGTTCGCGGCAATCACCTCGACGGCGCCGGTCTTAGTGGCTGAGGCGCAGGGCGTGCGCTGGGATGTTGCCGCTCTGCCGCGCCGCCGAGAGAAGGCACAGACGCGCAACCCCCAGCTCAACGCCGGGCTCTCGGCCAGGTTGCGCTTCGCCGAGGAATCCTGGCGTTTTCTGGAGTACCTGTGTGGCGAGCCGGGCATGCGTGCCTTGGCACGGCTGCACCGCGGCCTGCCGGCGAACCAGAAGGTCGCCCGCTCGGAGGACTGGCTCACGCCGGGCTCGCCCGTAAACTGGAAAGTGTTTCTTGATGCCGCCGATGGCCATGCCCACCCGGAGCACGAGATTATCAAGTTCCCCGAGATGGACCGCATGATCGCTGAAGCGTATGCCCAGCTCCGCGAGGGGAAGATCACGGCGCTGCAGATGGCCCAGGACCTCAAGCCGCGGCTGGAGGTGCTCATTCGCGAGAACACCGAGCTCATGAACGAGTACAGCCGGAAAGGGCGCTAGGGAGAAACCCCTCAAAGAAGGGGAACACTGCGCACGGCGCTGCCGGTAGAGCGTACGGCTCTCGCTGAAGAACGTGTCTTTTGTTCCGCTGAGAGGAGAACGCCTCCAAGGGGCCGTATGGTGCGCGCCTGTGGCGGAGGCTCAAGGCAACGCGCCCCGCTCTGATCCTTCTTTGAAGGCGCAGCACATTCAGGAGGTGCAGCACATGGCTATGGCACGCAGGCTCTCCATTGTGCGTGATCCCGCCGATCCCACCGGCGCGCAGACGCCGGTCCGGCGGGCGATCCGGCAGCTTCAGGACACCCTGGCCGGCCGTGGCGTCGCCGCTCAGGTGTACGAGCAGATCGAACAGGCACCTGCCGGCGAGCCGTGCATCCTCGTAGCCGGACGATCATCCCCGCTTGCCCAGAGAGTGCTCGAGCGCGCCGGAGTAGCCATGCCCGGCGTCGCCGAAGCGCTGGCGCTCGTGCCCGGCCGGCTGGCAGAACGGCCCGTGCTGCTGGCCTGCGGAAGCGACGCCCGCGGCCTGGCCTACGCTGTGCTGGAGCTGGCCGATCGCGCCACATATGCAGCCGACCCCCTCGAGACGCTGCAATTCGAGCGGCCGGTTGTCGAGCAGCCGGCCAACCAGGTGCGCAGCATCGCTCGCCTGTTCACCAGTGAGGTGGAGGACAAGCCCTGGTTCTACGACCGCGAGTTCTGGGAGCGCTATCTCAGCATGCTGGCCACCCAGCGCTTCAATCGCTTCAGTCTCACCCTGGGCCTGGGCTACAACTTCCCGCGTCACGTCACAGACGTGTACTTCTATTTCGCCTACCCGTTTCTGGTCGCTGTGCCCGGCTACGATGTGCGGGCCCGCGGCCTGCCCGACGAGGAGCGCGAGCGCAATCTGGCCATGCTGCGCTTTATCAGCGATGAGGCTACGGCGCGCGGCCTGCACTTCCAGCTCGCTCTGTGGACCCATGCCTACGAGTGGATCGATAGCCCCGAGGCCAACTATGTCATCGACGGGCTTACGCCCGCGACTCATGCGGCGTACTGTCGTGACGCGCTGCGCACGCTGCTGGAGGCCTGTCCGGCGATCCAAGGGGTCACCTTCCGCGTCCATGGCGAAAGCGGCATTCCCGAAGGAAGCTATGAGTTCTGGCGCATGGTCTTCCAGGGCATCGTCCAGACCGGTCGCCGCATTGAGATCGACATGCACGCCAAGGGCATTGACCAGCAGATGATCGACGTGGCCCTGGCCACGGGCCTGCCGGTCGTTGTCTCACCCAAGTACTGGGCCGAGCACATGGGCCTGCCGTATCACCAGGCCTCGATCCGTGAGCTGGAGCGTGTGCCCGTCTCCAGAGGTGCCGGCGATGTCATGCGCCTGAGCGCCGGGGAGCGCCGCTTCACCCGCTACGGCTATGCCGACCTCTTAACCGAGGACCGTCCGTACGGCGTGCTGTTCCGTATCTGGCCCGGCACGCAGCGGCTGCTCCTGTGGGGCGATCCGGCGATGGCTGCCGGCTATGGCCGCTTCTCCCACTTCTGCGACTGTCTGGGCACTGAGCTGTGCGAACCGCTGTCGTTCAAAGGGCGGATGGGGTCCGGTCAGCCGGGCGGGCGCGACGGCTATGCCGACCCCGCGCTGCGCCCGGCCGGCGGCGACTGGCAGAAGTACGAGTACACCTACCGTCTGTGGGGCCGGCTCCTGTACAACCCGGAGACGGATCCGGACGGCTGGCGCCGCTCCCTGCGCCACGAGTTCGGCCGGGCGGCCGGTCCGGCGGAGGCGGCGCTGGCCCATGCCAGCCGCATCCTGCCCCTGGTCACCACGGCGTACCATCCCTCGGCCTCGAATAACCGTTACTGGCCCGAGATCTACACCAACATGCCTATCGTGGACGAGAGCCGACCGCACCCCTACGGCGACACACCGAGCCCCAGACGCTTCGGCACGGTGAGCGCCCTTGATCCCGAGCTCTTCTCGCGGGTCGATGATTTTGCGGCTGAACTCCTGGAGGGGCGGCGCAGCGGTCGCTATTCGCCGCTCGATGTGGCGCGCTGGCTCGAGAGCTGCGCCGAGGCCGCGCAGCGCTATCTTGCTGAAATGGAGGCGCTGGCACCTGATCGCAGCAGTCCTGCCGTGCGGCGCTGGGTGGCAGATGTCGCCATCCAGGCCGGCCTGGGGCGCTTCTTTGCTCAGAAGCTGCGGGCCGGCGTGGCCTTTGCCCTTTACCGGCAGAGCGGCGATGTGGCCGTGCTGCGGCAGGGGATCGAGGCATACCGCACCGCACGGGCGGCATGGGCAGAGCTCGCTGAGCGTGCTGGCATCTATCGCCGCGATCTCACCTTTGGGCGCGAGCCCTGGCTGCGTGGCCACTGGGTCGATCGTCTCGCTGCTATCGAGCAGGACCTTGCCGACATGGAGGCAGAGCTGGCGAAGGCCGGGGAGCGGGTGGCGGCGGCCGGCGCCCAGGCACGCAGCACACCGGTCGAGGACCTCTTCCGCGCGGCGCTGGAGTACCGGCCGCCGCGGGGGCAATACCGGCATACACCGCCGCCAGGCTTCCGCCGTGGCGAGCCATTGACCATCACGCTGGCGCTGGAACAGATTGAAGCAGAAGCTGCGCCGGTCAGGGTCCGGCTGCACTACCGGCACGTGAACCAGGCAGAGGCATACTGCGTGGCCGAAATGGTGCAAGATGGGGAGCGCTACACGCTGACCATCCCCGGCGATTATACGGACTCGCCCTATCCGCTGCAGTATTTCTTCGAACTAACGGACGCGCGCGGGCGTGCCTGGCTCTATCCCGGCTTCGCCGAGGACCTCTCGAACCAGCCGTACTTCGTCGTGCGCCAGCAGTGATGGGCGTTCTACCAGGAGGTACCGAAAAATGTCTGATCTTCTCACCCACTGGGCGGTCTTCGAGGACTGCCGCCGGCTCGCCCAGGGAGATCCGGCGGTCGAGCCGCTCTTCCGGGAACTCATTCAGACCGAGCGCGACTTCGCCCGTCTCGGCGCCATCACCCGTGGCGGCAACCGCTGGATCCCGACGATCCTGCAGTGGGCGCGCGCGTGCTGGGATGACCCGGCGCGTCCCGCCTCTGCCGGCCGCAAGGTGGCCTTTGCCCTCGGTGGCCTGACTCACGCAGCCTGCGACCGCCTGATGAAGCCGCTCCTGTCCTATTGTGCGCGCACCGATTGGAATAGCGCCCATCACCGCATGCAGGGCCGGCTGACAGACACACCGGCCGGCTCGGAAGAAGCCGCTATCCAGGAAATCTCGGCCTATTACGACACCTACGTCTTTCGCCAGGTCTATCTGAGCGGCGAAGCAGAGCCGTTCAACCGGTTTCTCTTAGCGGCAAACGAGACGGCGCCCGGCAAGGCACTCGAGGAGTTCGTGCGCGCGCTTTTCCAGCGCGCCCTGCTCTCCTGTCATACTATCGTGCCTGATCAGGAACATGTCCTGGAGTGGTTGGATCGTCTCACCACGTTGGTCCAGCCGTTCTACCTCGACGTTGACCTCTGGGTGCGCGTTTTCCTTGCTCCTGACCCCGCGAAGATGGAGCGCTACCTGGTCGAGACGGTGTTTTATCGGGTGACTGACCGGGCGATCCAGGTAGCCCGTGCGCTGCAGCGCGGCGAGGCAGTGAGTACGGCACAGGTGCAGCGTGCGCTGGAACCCGGCGCCAACGAGAGCCGTTATGGCCAGGCCCTCGAGACGGGGATTCGCTACCTGCGCGCTGCCTCGGCCTTCTGGCGTCGCGAGCTGGATGAGCCGGCGCTCAAGGACGCCCTGGACTTCGGCAAACCGGACGTCCAGACCCATCCGCTACGCATCCCGGTCGGATAAGGCCGCGCGGCGTTTGAACTGCCGGCTTGCCACCGTAGGATGCCTGCATCCGCGATCGTGTGGCGTTCCACCCGGCGTCACCAGCCGGTGAAGGAGGGCATGACCATGGAGCCGGGGCGCACTAGGTCTAAAGGCTTTGTCTTCGTATCACGGCGTGTGCTGGTAGCGGTGGGAGCAGCCGCCTTGTCATCCGTCCTGGGCGCCTGTGCCCGCGCGGGCCGGCCCGGTGGCCCGGGCGAGAGCCAGGAGCAGGCGGCTGTGCAGCTCCGGCCGGCAGAGCTACTCCTGGCCATCCGCGGTGGCCAGGTTGATACTCCGCTGTGGCAGGAAGTGGCGCTGGACTTCAATGCCAGGTACGCGGAGAAGAAGATCAGCGTGCGGGTGGACGAGCATCCCTCGTCCGGCTTCGACCAGAAGATGGCCACGCTTGCCGCGGGGAACCTGCTGCCAGATTTGATGCAGTTCTCCGACGAGCCCTTCTTTTACTGGGCCTCCAGGGGCATGTTCATGCAGATCGACCGCTTTGTCGAGCGGGACCGGCGCCAGCTCAGCGTGGACGACTTTATCCCCGGTGTACTCGACTTCTGGCGCTGGGATGAGACCGCCAAGGTTCCCGGCAAGGGGAAGCTCTATGGCATGCCTCGGGCCGCGCTGACGGACCTCATCGTCTATAACCGTCGGGTGTTCCGTGAAGCCGGCGTGCCTGAGCCGCCAGGCGACGGCAACTGGACCTGGGACCAGTTCTTGGAGATAAGCCGGCGCCTGGTGAAGCTTGATGCCGGCGGCGTCATGGAGCGCGCTGCCATCCTCATGCCGAACTTCCGCCGATCGCTCTTGTGGTTGCCTGCGTACGGTGCACCCGGGCTGGCGGATACGGTGAAGCGTGTCAGCACATTGAACCACCCGGTAACGATCCAGGTGTTCAAGCTGATCCAGGATTACCGCCACCGCTACCGCATTGCCCCGTTTGCTTCGGAGTTCCGTGGCCAGAACGCGTATCGGCTGCTGGCCGACGGCCGTACGGCGATGATGATCGACGCCGGGTATCTGTACAACATCCGCGATGCGTTCAAGGATGCACCGGACAACTGGGAGGTAGCCCACGTTCCGAAGGGCCCACGCGGCGCGGCCACGCGCGGTGCCTGGAGCCCATTCGCTATGGGCTCCCAGACCAGGAACCCGGATGCCGCCTGGGAGTTCATGAAGTACGCTACCGGCGTCGAAGGCCAGAGCACACTTATCCGCCTGGGCTACCTCATGTCCGTGCGGAAGTCCGTGAATGAGAAGGTCTACGTTGATCCCAGGACGCCGCAGCATGAGGAGCGGTGGCTTCAAGCCACCGCCTATCAGCACTTTGAGCCGCTCTGCGAAGTCTACCCGCAGATGCAGCAGGTGCACAACTACTACTGGGACCAGATGATGAGCGAGGAGTTCAAGCGCGAGCCGGCCGAGGTAGTCAAGCTCATGGACGAGACCATCAACCAGCTCTTCCAGACCGGCGACTTACCGGCAAACTGGCAGCGGTAAGCAACGGCCCGGCCATCTCTGTGCCACAGGGGCAAGAGTGGGGTGAACGTTTGGCTCCCCTCTCCCACAGCGTGGGAGAGGGGCCGGGGGTGAGGGCCTGCGCCGGTTGCACGCCCGATACGCGCGCAGTACACTCCCAGCCGGCCGGGCGGCGCCTGCGGCGCTGTTTTCGCTTCCCCGGCTCACTGCCATCGAGAGGAGTGTCGGCGCATGGAACAGCTTGGTATCGGCATTATCGGCACCGGCCATATCGCCCGCAGCCATCTCCGTTCGCTTAAGGCCCACCCGCCGGCGCGCGTGGTGGGCGTCTACGACGTCATCCCCGAGCGTGCCCAGGCTGCAGCGCAGGAGTTCGAAGTTCCCTTTGTAGCGCCCTCCCTGGAAGCCCTGCTGGAGCGCAGCGATATCGACGCCGTGATCGTCGCCACGCCGCCTTACGCCCATAAAGATCCGACGATCGCAGCGCTGAAGGCAGGCAAGCACGTGCTGTGCGAGAAGCCGTTTGCCCTCGATCCTTCCGAGGCCGAGGAAATGACCCGCACTGCCGAGCAGGCCGGCAAATATCTCGCCGTGTGTTCGGCCCGGCAGCGCTGTGGCGCCGCGGCCCGGCGCGCCCATGAGCTGGTGGTGTCGGGTGCTCTGGGCAAGGTCTACCACGCGCGCTCCAGCGCCTACCGTGTGCGCGGCCGCCCCGGCATCGATATCCTGCGCGAGAACACCTGGTTCATCGATAAAAAACTGGCCGGCGGCGGCGCACTGATCGACATCGGCGTGTATCAGATCGACAAGCTGCTCTGGCTGCTGGGCAACCCGCGGGTCACCAACGTGCTCGCCACCACGTTTATGGGCATCGGTACGCCCGCCCCCGCGCCACTGGTCCAGGATGTCGAAGACCACGCCACCGTGATGTTCACCTGCGACAACGGCGCTTCCGGCATCCTGGAGATCGCCTGGGCTTCAAATATCAGTGGGGTGGACACCTTCATCGTGCTGGGCTCGGAGGCCGGCCTGCGCTTCAACCCGCTCACGCTGATCACCGCCGGGCGCTACAGCCGCAATGCCGTAGAGGAGCGGCTCTTAAACGTGCCCGACGGAGATACGACGGGCTTCGGCGACGTCAGCCAGCAGTTCGTGAACGCCATCCTGGCCGGCCGTGAGCCGTATACACCTGCCCGCGATGCCCTCGAGGTCACCCGCGTCATCGACGCCGCCTATCGCTCGGCCGAGACGGGCAAACCGGTGAGCCTGCTGTAGGCCGCGCTCACCGTTGGACGGTGAGGAGATACCACACCGACGGCCGGCCGCTGGGCAGGGCGATGGCCCATGCGCCGCCGGCCGCGGTGTGGGCACGTATGGGCGCTGTCCATGGGGCGCCCCGGGGATCGAGGGGCTGGATGCGCACGGCGCGAGCGCCCTCCAGCCCGCGCAGGATCAGGGCACCCATCACCGGCTCGATCAGCACCGGCGGCCCGCCCCACCGATCACCCAGGCTGGTGCGGTCGGCATTCCATTCCATGCCCGTGTTCGCCACCCGCCCGGCAGCGGTGAGTAAGAGCCGCGCCGACTGCGAAACCGGCCGGCCGTCCAGGCTGGCCAGGGCCAACGCGCAGAAGCTGCCGGTCTGCGCCTCCAGATGGCGTGTGCGGAGCTGCGGCCGCACGAACCCGATCAGGGCCTGCACGCGTTCGGCGTCGATCACAATGCACCCGCGCTCCGGGTCGCTGACATCCCAGACGACCTCGCCGGTGTCGCTGGTAAACCGCGCCGCCAGACGGAGCGCCGACAGGGACGCTCCATCCTCGACGAATGAGCGGTCGAAGCCGGCCAGACGCACGCGGTGCACCAGCGCGACCGTGCCCGGCAGGCCCTCTTTCCACAGGGGCCACGGCGGATCGCCGGGCCGCGCCAACCGCAGCAGGCTATCCAGCACTTCCTCCGGGGCGTAGCCGCGGCGCACTTCGTGCTGCGCCGGCCGTACATCGCCGCGCAGGAAGAGCAGTGCGCCGGGCACGAGCTGGCACAGCTTCGTGGGGTCCTGGTGGATGTCGAAGTAGTTGGTGAGCGCATTGTGGCCCCACTCCTCCACCGGTGCGTGCGCGTACGAGTACCAGAACACACCGTCCCAGTCCTGCAGGGCGGCATAGGCCGCGGTGGTAAGCACGGCCTCGCAGGCATAGTCGCTGGGGAAGGGATGGTTTATCTCCGAGACGATGAACGGCCTGCCCGCCACCGCCGAGCGGGCCAGTTGCACAATCGTCGAGCCGGCGGGCGCATTGGCCATCGGTGTGTTGTCGATGCGCCAGTCGGTGCGCGACCACGGCTCGCCGGGGAAGCGCGGGTGCTGCCAGTACACGTGACCGTCCACCACGTCCAGCGCCGCAAGGGTCTGTAGCAACGGCAGTCCGCTCCAGCGATGGTTGTGGTCGCTCGTGCCAATCAGGAGCTGCCGTGCCCCCAGCGCTTCGCGAATATAGCCGGCCATTTCTCGAAAGTAGCGTCGCTCCAGCTCGGCGTAAAACGCAGCCTCGGTGCGCAGCCGCGCCAGCGTCCAGCGGTCGCGCTCCCGCGGATCAGTGCGGGCCACTGTGCCGGCCGCCGGGTCCTCGCCGTCCAGCAGCCCGCGGGCCTCCGGGGGATCGTCCGCCCCTGGAGCCCAGGCGTGAGCCAGCTCGGCGCGGGAGCCGAAGCGCTCCCGCAGCCAGGCGTTATAGCGCGCCGTCAGGTCCCGGCCATAGCTCTGCGGGATATCGTCCCAGGCGCCGCGGGGCGGGCCGGTGCGCTCGCCGCGCAGGCGTCCCAGCGCCCACGCCTCGGTGAGCGAGTTCTCGTTGGTGATCTCGATGAGCGCGATCGCCGGCTCCTCGGCATAGGTCAGGCCGGTGTATGGATTGCGGTGCTGCAGCAGCGCCCGCGCGTACTCTTTTTGGAGCTCAATTAGCCACGGGTCGAACAGGGTCACTGCCTTAGCGGAACCAAGCAGCGCAGCGTCGCGCACGCCATCCGCCTCGGTGAAGCGGCGGGCCACGTGCAGATTGAGATCAACGTAAATGCCGTGCTCTTTCAGCCGGGCGATGAAGCAGTCGAGGCGGTCGAGCTGTGCCGGATCGAGCTGCCGCGAGCCTGGGGCATCGGCTGCCAGGAGGCCGCGCGGGGCCGGGTGGTCGAGGTGGTGCAGGCGCACGCAGTTGACGCCGTACTTGGCCAGCCGGCGCGCCACCGCGGCGGCGTGCTCCTGGGGAGGAAACGCTGCCGCAAACGAGAAATTGACCCCCCACAGGCGCAGGCGCCTACCAGCGCCGGTGGCCAGGTGGCCGTCCTCGACGCGCACGAAGCCGTCTCGTCCGGCGGGCGCCTCAAGCAGAAACGAGACATCGGTCACCGTGGCCGCTGTATCATTCCAGGGAAGCGAGAAAGGTATCATCGAACGCTTGTACCTCTCCTGCAGGTCTCCGATCTGCTTTATTGTTTATTCCTGCTTATTCCCGGGCTGCTCCGCTCACGGCCGTGCTCCGGCAGGTAGTGTAGTACACTGCGGCGTCTGCTTCATGGGCGGCCACGCTCGGGCGTGTGGGGATCGCCAATCTCATCGAGAGCGAGGCCCTCGCAGTCGCTCTCTTTGACCCTCTTCTGCCGCGCAGGCTATCATTTCTGTGATATCAGGCCTTGTCTGCCGCCTGATCGAGGTCTGCACTACGGAGCATGCTGGATCGCTGGATCACCCGTGAGAGCCGCGCCGAGGAGCTGGCGTTCTTGCGCGAGCGCCTTGCTTTCGGCGATTGTTGCTCGCTTATCGGCGTCAACAACGCCGGCAAGTCAACGCTTCTGCGGCTGCTGGTCGAGGACTTCGACGCACGGCCGCAGCCACCGCGCGTGCCCGTTGCACAGGCCGACATTCGCCCGCTGCCGGTCTATGTGGACTTCAACCTGCTCTCCTCCACCAGCGACCGCGAGTTCTACGGGCTGCTGGTGCAGTGCCTTCTAGACGAGCTGGAGCGCCGTGCAGCCCCGGCCGCGCTGCGCAAGCGGCTGGTCGATCTCTACCAGCGTATCGCCCATCCGGAGCACCGCCTGCTGGTGCCGATGGATTTCAAGGCGTGCCTTGAGCTCCTGTGCGAGGATAGCCACCAGGTGCTCTTCCTGTTCGATGAGTTCGACGAGCCGTGCCGCCGGCTGGATGGTCAGGTGCTGCTGAACCTGCGCGCCTTCAAGGACCGCTTCGGACCCCGCCTGGCCTACGTCACGGCAACCGGCCAGCCGCTCGCCGATCTGATCACGCAGCCGGGCGCCAGCGAGTTCGCCGAGCTCTTCGCCGGGAACAGTTTGTACCTGTGCTCCCTGCGCCCGGAGGCCGCCGCTGCCCTGGTGCGGAGTTACGCCACCACACGCGGGCTGGCGATCGACGATCGCGCGGTGGAGTCCGTGGTGGACCTGGCCGGGGCTCACCCCGGCCTGCTGCTGGCGGTATGTCACTGGATCGAGGCCAGCGCCGGCAGCGTGTCCGGCTCCGGCGAGACCCTGCGGCGCACTGCGTCCGGTGGACATGCGCGCCAGGTGCCGGCATCGGTGCGGGAGGCGGCGGTGGAGCTGATCGCCGCTGATAGCGCCGTTGAGGCCGAGTGCCGAAACCTGTGGGCCAGCCTCTCCGAGACCGAGCAGGAGGGGCTTATTGCGATTATCACCGGCATGCAGCCGCCGGCCCCACCGGTGCTGCGCCGGCTTATTGACAAGGGGGTTGTCCGCGCCACAGAAGCAGGGCAGCAGATCTTCTCGCCGCTCTTCGCCCACTTTGTGCGTGGTCGCGTGCAGTGGCGCGGCCTTGAGGTAGACGTGGAGAGCGGCGACGTGCGGATTAACGGCCGGCCGCCGCGCGAGTCGCTCACGCCGGAGGAGACGCGGGCGCTTGTGCTGTTGTGGAAGCGGGCCAACCGCACGGTGAGCAAAGCAGAGCTGAGCGCTGCTGCCTGGGGGCAGGGCTACGTCCCCGGCACCGACGATGGGCGACTGCACAAATTCATCGAGCGGCTGCGCGCCAAGATCGAGCCTGATCCCGACAATCCTATCTACATCACTACCGAGCGGGCGCGTGGCTATCGTCTGGTGCTCCCCTCCCGCGAGCCATGAGTTCCCTGCCAGCTGCGCCGTCCCCCGCGCTCACCGGCTGGCCTCAGCCGCTCCCACTGGATGAGCTTGCGGCGCGTTTTCCGCCGCCGTGGCCAGATCCCGACGTGCTTGACCGCTTGCGCCGAGAGCTCAGCCTGACCGACGGCGTGGCGTCCGGCCGCACGCCACTTCTCTGTGTCCTGGACGACGACCCCATGGGCTCACAGACCTTACATGGGGTGGTGTCGTACCTGCGCTGGGATGGGCCGGTCCTGCGCCGGGCCGCCCAGGCCTCTGACCGTCTGATCCTGGTGGTAACCGGCGGGCGCAGCCGCCCGGCGCGCGGTGCCGCTCTGGTTACTGCCCGCGCCGCCCAGGCGGTGCTGGCCGGCGCAGCCGAAGCCGGTCGCGCGGTCGAGTTCGTCATGCGCGGCGATTCGACCCTGCGCGGCCACTTCGCGGCCGAAAGCGACGCGCTTGCCCGCGTGCTGGCCCGCGCCGGCCGGCCGCCGCACGGCTTGCTCCTGGTACCGTTCTTCGCTGAGGGCGGGCGTGTCACCGCACTGGACGTCCAGTGGGTGGTTGAGGGCACCATGGCGGTGCCCGTGCACCTCACGGCCTACGCTCGGGATGCTGCGTTTCCCTTTACGGCGGCAACGCTTCCGGCGTGGGTTGCCGAGCACTGGGGCAGGCGCCTTGGTGGCCGGCCGGTCATCACGCTCGACCTGGCTGATCTGCGGCAGCGGGGTCCCGACTGGGTGGCGGACCGTCTCGTCGCGGCTCCGCGCCGGGCCATTGTCATTGCCAATGCCCTGAGCTACGCCGACCTCGCCGTCGTCGTGGCCGGGGAGCGGGAGGCGGCGCGCCGCGGCGTCGCGTATCTGGTGCGCGGCGCCGCGTCGTTTGTCAAACTGCGCGGTGGAGTGCCCGACCGCCCGCTGCTTGGCCGCGCAGACCTGGTCGATCGTGCCTCCCCGCGGGGCCTGGTGCTGGTCGGCTCCCACGTGCCGCGCACCACCGAGCAGCTGGAGCGGCTGCTGGCGCACTCCTGGGCCCGTGGCATCTGCCTGGATGTATCATCAGTGGCCGCGTCCGTGCCGGTCGTAACCACAGCGCCCGAGACACTCCGTCAGGCACTTGCTGCCGTGCGCGCGGCCTGGGCTGCAGGCTGTCTGCCGGTGGTGTATACCTCTCGAGCGGAGATTCAGGGCGCCGATCCGGCCGAGGACGCGCGCATCAAGCGCGCCATCGGCGGGCTGCTTGTTGCCCTGGCTCGCGCTGCCCTGCGGAGCGCCGGTGGGGTGGACTACCTCCTCATCAAGGGCGGCACGACCGCTTACGAGGTGGCCACGCGCGCCTGCGGCGCAGCGAGCGTAGATGTGCTAGGCCAGGTTGCTCCCGGCGTGCCGGCGTGGCGCGTGCGCGCCCCGGCTCGCTTTGCCGGATTGCCCCTCATCGCCTTCCCGGGTAACGTCGGAGGTCCCGATACCCTGGTGGAGGTGCTGGAGCGCGTGCGCAGGACGTAAAGGCCTGCTGTTTACCTGTACAGGAGGTCACCACCAGGGCATCCTGCCTCCGGTGGGGTGCCCGGTGGCTCCTCCACTGCCGACTACCATTCTGCGCGCGACCATTCTGCGCACGTTGCCCAGGAGCCTACTCCCGCGCCCACTCTGGAAATTCCTCCTCCGGCAGAACCGCCGGGGAGTCGAAGCCGCGCGCCTCCTTGAGGCGACGGATCGCCGCCCGGACGCGCCAGGCTCGCGCCCGCATCTCCTCCTGGGGATGCTCGTCCAGCAGCGCGGCGTACTCGCGCAGAAAACCCAGTACCCGCTCGATCTCGATCCCCCACAGCGACAGGACGTAGGCCAGTTCGGGGAGCACGCCGCTCTCGCTATACCGCTCCAGCCGCACGCGATCCTCTGCCCGCATCCACCAGGAGCCCCCGGCGAACGGCGCCGGAACCAGTCCCTGTGCCCGCGCGGCCATCTCGTCCTCGGTTTCTATCAGCTCCGCCAACGTCCCGTGCTCGCGATCGCGCAAGAGCAGCCGCCCATCCCGCGTGCGCCGGATCAGGTAGACCTGGTCGCGGTAATAAACTTCGATGTCCTTCGGCATGGCCGCTCGACTCACCCTGCCTGGATCTCACCGCCCCTTATTCTATCGTAGCCGGATCCTGCCTGGGCCGTGCACGAGCAGCCCCCTCGCACGTGCGCCTTTCCGGCCCTTTTGACCTCCTCATTCACGCCTGTTTACGCCTCGATACGCCTACCGGTGCATGCCCGGCATAGGCCTTTCGGGCAACAGATGGGGTGACAGATAGTCCCTCCTCGGGGTGCAAAGATACTGCCTGCGGTGCACCCAAATGCAGCCCCAGGGCTGTTGCTACCTGCGCACCACACAGCGTACAACATCTCTGTACGAGGGATCTGTACAGGGAAAGCATGCGACGCTGCGCCGGGGCAGTCTTGCCGGCAGTCTGTTCGTCCCGGCGTGGGCAAACGCCCGGCGAGCCCCCCCACCCACGCTGTCAGAGCTCGTTTGGGTCGAGCCGAGGAGGAGAGCGTAATGATCCGTGTAGCACTGGTTGACGATCACCGCGTCTTGCGTGATGCCTTACGTTCGTGGATCGGCAGCGAAGGCAGCTTCGAGGTGGTCGCCGATTTCGGCGCAGCGCAGGAAGCGCTGGCCTGGCTGGAGCGCTATCCCGAGCGGCGACCCCATGTGCTCGTCACCGATGTGCGCCTCCCGGGGATAAACGGCCTTGTGCTCTGCCGGACGGTCAAGCGCACCTATCCGGATATCCGTGTGCTGGTCCTGACCATGTACGATGATGATGAGACACTCTTCGGCGCGATGGATGCCGAGGCGGACGGGATCCTGGTGAAGACCGCTACGACTCAGGAGCTGGCCCATGCCATCCGCGCCACGGCCGAAGGGGAGGCTGTGCTCCATCCGTCCATCACGCGTCGCGTGATCGAGCGGGCACGAGCGCGCCGCCCGGGTGCGCCCAGTCCCGACGACCTCACCGACCGCGAGCGCGAGATCCTGGCGCTCATGGCGCGCGGTGCCACCAGCAAGGAGATCGGGGTACACCTGGGCCTGAGCCTGAAGACCGTCGAGAACCACCGCGCCCGCATTCTTGAGAAGCTTGGCGTGCGCAACGGTATGGAGGCCATCGCCCTGGCTCTGCAGCGCGGCCTCATCCACGCCCCCGGCGTTGTCTAGTGCCTTCTCATTCCCCTTCCAGCGCGCCGGCGCATGCCCCCGTTCGCCGTTCCACAGCATGGCGAGAGACGAAAGTGAGGATGCCTGGAGCAGGGCGCGGGTTCTGCCTCGCCACACGGCTGCAGCCATGTGCTGCAAACAGGTACGGCTGCGTGAGCGTTCCCGTGCTATAATCGGCGGCGGTTGTACATCCTCCTCTTATTACCGGTTGCCGGCTCTTGCCGGCCGAGATGGCGGGGACAGAAGCCGCTATGGTGAGCAGTGTACGCGTGCGTCGCACTTTTATCGAGGCCATCGTTGAAGCGATCGCCGTCGAGATGCGCCTGGATGATGGCGTGTTTCTGATGGGGCAGGATGTGGGGGTGTTCGGCGGCCCTATGCGCGGCAGCGCCGGCTTATACGAGGAGTTCGGGCCGCGACGCGTGCGCGACACGCCGATCTCGGAGTCCGCCATGGTCGGCGCGGCGGTGGGCGCGGCCCTAATGGGGAAACGCCCGATTGTGGAGATTTCCTTTGCCGAGTTCCTGCCCTGCTGCATGAACCAGATTGTGCTACAGGCGGCGAATATTCATTACATGACCGCAGGCGCCGCCAGCGTGCCGATGGTCCTGCGCACGCGCCTGGGCGATGGCCCCTACCGCGGCCACCCGCAGTGCTTCGAGTCGTGGTTCCCGCATGTGCCCGGCCTGAAAGTGGTGATGCCGGCTACACCGCGCGATGCCTATGGCCTCATGCGCGCGGCCATCCGCGATCCTAACCCGGTGCTCTTCTTCGAGCACATGCAGCTCTACCACACGCTGCGCGACGAGTTCACCGGCGATGAGCCAATCGTGCCCATCGGACAGGCAAACATCATCCGCGAGGGCACCGATGTAACAGTTGTGGCCACCGCCTGGATGGTGCACAAGGCCCTGCAGGCCGCCGAGCGTCTGGAGCAGTCCGAGGGCATCTCGGTTGAAGTGATCGACCTGCGCTCTCTGGCGCCGCTGGACTTGGAGACAATTATCCGGTCGGTACGCAAGACGGCCCGCCTGGTGGTGGCGCACGAGAGCTGGAAGATCATGGGCATCGGTGCGGAGATCGCCGCCTCGGTCGCCGAGGAGGCGTTCGATGCGCTCGATGCGCCGATCGTGCGGGTCGGTCCTCCACATATTCCAGTGCCCTCGGCCAAGACGCTGCGTGACCTCTTTCTCCCCAGCGCCGACGATGTGGCAGCAGCGGTGCAGCGCGTGATACGGTTCTAGTGCGCAGTGCACAGCCAGAATCCAGGCTCTTCGGCGGGCGAGACAGGCTTGCGCCCCCGGAGCGGTGCACCGGGGCTGCACAACGTGCGCTGCGTACTCCTTCTGGAGGTAGTTTCCATGCGCATCGCCTTTGGCAGTGACGAACGGACACATCTGACCGATGTGCTGCTTGAAGAGCTGAAGCGGCGCGGGCATGAGGTGGAGGTATACGGGCCGCCCGCCGGCACCCAGGAGCTCTGGCCCGACGTGGCGCGGCAGGTGGCCGAGCGCGTGGCATCCGGCGCGGTCGATCAGGGCATCGTGTGCTGCTGGACCGGCACGGGAGTGAGCATCGCCGCCAACAAGGTGCCCGGCGTGCGGGCTGCGCTGTGCGCCGATGCTGAAACCGCGCGCGGAGCGCGCCTGTGGAACGATGCCAACGTGCTGGCGCTGAGCCTGCGGCTCACCTCTGAGGCTGTGGCGCGGGAGATCCTGGACGCGTGGTTCAGCACAGCGCCGAGCCAGAGCGAGGACGACCTCCGGTGCGTCCGCCGCGTGCGTGAGATCGAGCGGCTGTACACCGCTGCCGGCGAGCCTATCGGCGCGCGGGCCGGTGAGCCGGCGTAGGGCCTGGCTGTCCACCGGGCGAGCCGGTGCCTGCCTCCGCCGGGAGCGCGTCCAGATTCAGGCGCGCCGTCGTGCCTTGCCATAACGGCCGGCCCTCGCGCCGCATGTCTACGTACAGCTCGATGCCGTTGCCGTCGGGATCGGAGAAGGAAATGGCCTGGCTGATGCCGTAGTCTACCGCAGCCTCGATCTCGATTCTGTGCCGGCGCAGCGTTAAGCAGGCGAGCGAAAGCCTCAACATCCTGCTGTCTGTTTCAATCCTCACCTGACCATAAGGCCGGATGCAACGACTGCTTTGTCAAAGCGAGGGGGCGTCCTGATTTATCCTCGCGGAGCAGATCATCCGGAGGAGATACCCGCCTTTTTCCACAGCGAGATCAGGCGCGCCATACTCATTGCGGTAATAGGCATATTCATAGGGGATTTCTTCGCCTTCTTCAGCAGCAATCTACGGCACTTCCTGGTGCGTTGCCTCAACGATCTCGTGCCGCGTTGCGGCACCCCACTGGACGCACACCCGCTCCAGGACCTCACGTTCCGTGGCGGAGAAGACCGAAAGATCATACGCCACAAGCGGTTCGTAGCGTTCCTGCCAGTAATCGTAGACCTGTTCGACCCTCGGCCGAATCAGCCCGTGCTCTTCCATGCGGTCTCGATCGGCAGGTCGGGCCGGTTGCCCCACTCCTCCCAGGAGCCGTCGTAGACGGCGACGTCCTGGTAGCCGAGCATGCGCAGAATGAATGCCGTGTGTGCGGCGCGCACGCCGCCTTGACAGTAGGTAATCACAGGCCGGTCGGGCGTCACGCCCTTAGACGCGTACATCTGTCGCAGCACGTCGTCCGGCAGCACGCGCCGGTCGGGCTCAGGCACCGTGTCCTGCCAGTACACCCACACCGCGCCCGGGATGCGCCCGCCGCGGGCGGAGCGCCGCTCTTCGCCGGTAAACTCGGTCCAGCGGCGCACATCCAGCAAGACCGTATCGCGGCGCTCCAGCGCGGCCAGTACATCGTCCACCGTGGCGATGCGGATCAGCGGCGGCCGGATGGTGAAGCGGCCCGGTGGCACCTGCGGCACCTCAGTGGTAAGCGGCCGTCCTTCCCGCTCCCAGGCCACGATCCCCCCGTCAAGCAGCCGCACTTGGTCATGGCCGTAGCGCAGCAGCCCCAGCCAGAGCCTGGCCGCATAGTGGCCGCCGTCCTGGTCGTAGGCGATCACCAGCGTATCGTCGCTGATGCCCAGGCGCTCCATAGCGCGGGCGAACTGTTCCGGCGGCGCCAGCATCATGCGCACCGGATGGTGTGGATCGGTAATATCCCGCGACCAGTCCAGGTACACCGCCCCGGGAATGTGGCCCTGGCGATACATTTCCTCGCCGGAATAATCGAAGGAGAACCGGCAATCTACGATACGCAGCCCGGGATCATCGAGATGCTGTGCCAGCCACTCGGTGGTCACCAGCATCTCGTCTCGTCGCGAGGGAGCCCCGGCAGAGGTAGATTCAGGCATATGGCACCTCTCCTGCAGAATAGCGCCTCAAGACGATCGCTCAGCCGAGAGCAGCGAGTCAGGCCGCGCCGGCACGGGACGGCGGAAGAAGGTGTCGATCCGCCGGTAGTACTCCTCGCCGGCGACGACACGGCACTGCACGTGGTCGCACTCGGGGATGAGCCAGAGCTCCTTTGGCTCGCCGGCCGCCTGGTAGAGCTGCTCGCTATGAGCTGAGAGCACCATGCTGTCATTACAGCCATGGATGAGCAGCACCGGCCGCGGCGCAATCGCACCGATACGCTCGATAGGTTTCACGTCACGCACGCGGGCGCCTGTGAAAAGCTGGGCGAAGGCGGTGACCGGACGGGCGAAGAGCCAGCCCGGGGTGTGCACGAACGCCTCGAAGGCGGTCTGCAGCGCCTGCTCCAGCGTGGCAAAGGGGCAGTCGGCGACCACCCAGCGCAGGGTCGGGCAGATTGCCGCGGCCATGATCGCTGCTGCACCGCCCATGCTCACGCCGAGGATGCCGATGCGGTCGACGTCGATCTCCGGGCGCATGCACAGGAACTCGACCGCCCCCAGGATATCGTTGACCTCGCGCAGCCCCACGGTGGTGTACGCCCCGCCACTCTCGCCGTGGCCACGAAAGTCAAAGAGCAGTACCCCGTACCCCCGGCGGCGCAGCTCTAGAGCGACGTCCTGCAGTTCAGTGCGGTTCGTGCCCAGGCCGTGACAGAGGATCACACAATGAGCGCCGTCTCCACCCAGCTCCGGCGAGGGCGGGCTGTACCATCCGGCGAGCGGCACGCCGTCGGTGGCCTCAAAGGTGACCGTCTCAAAAGGGGGCTGCGGCGGCTGGTAGTCTGCAGGGCGCCAGGAGCGGTCTGGCCGGATCACATGCCAGGCCATCCACGCCGCCGTGCCCAGATATCCGGCCACGGCGAGCGCAGCCAGCGTAGCGACCAACGTCAGCCATGCCGGCATCGCATGTCTCCCGACCGTCTCGGTGATGCTCTGGCTTTTTTTGATTAGCCGTTCGCCCGTTTCGGTGCCGGTGAGGTTCATCCAGAGGGGCTCGCCCGGCACCTGCAGTAGGGCAAGCGGCACGCAGCCCTAGTGTAGCGCGCGCTGGGAAAGGCGTGCAATCGGGGGCCCTCACCCCCGGCCCCTCTCCCAAAGCTTTGGGAGAGGGGAGTCCTGGAGGGGCGACACACGAGGCGCCCACGAGCGTGCCTTATGGTACACGCAAACGGAGAGGGGAGCCCGGGAAGAGCGACTCAACGGTACCGTGCGCCACGACGATGCGGCGTTCGTTTCTCTACTGGAAGAGGCGCGCCACCGGGATCCCTACCGGCCCCAGTAGTTGGGTGCCTCTTTCGAGATCACCACATCGTGGGGATGGCTTTCGCGCACTCCCGACGGGGTAACGCGCACGAAGCGCGCCTTGCGCTTCATCTCAGGGATATCGCGGGCGCCGACGTACCACATGCCGGCGCGCAGCCCGCCGACGAGCTGGAATACCAGGTTCGAGAGGGGCCCCTTGTACGGCACGCGCCCCTCGACGCCCTCGGGCACGAGCTTGCCCAGGCTACCACCGGCATCGTCCTGGCGGTAGCGGTCGCTGGCATACCGCTCTTTCATGGCGGCGATGGAGCCCATGCCACGGTACTCTTTGTAGCGCTCGCCCTGGAACAGGATGATCTCGCCGGGGCTCTCATCCACGCCGGCGAAGAGAGAGCCGATCATCACGGAGTCGGCTCCAGCAGCGATCGCCTTGGCGATATCGCCGGAATACTGGATGCCGCCATCGGCGATGACCGGCACACCGTACGACGCCGCCACCCGCGCGCACTCGAAGATGGCGGTGAGTTGCGGCACGCCCGCCCCGGCCACCACCCGCGTGGTGCAGATCGCGCCGGGCCCGATGCCCACCTTAATCGCATCCGCGCCTGCCTCAATGAGGTCGCGCGCCCCCTCGGCCGTGCCCACGTTGCCGGCGACCACATCCACATGGGGGAAGGCCTGCTTGACCCGTCGCAGCGTGTTCAGCACGAAGGTGGAGTGACCGTGCGCCGTATCAATCACCAGGACGTCGACGCCCTCAGCCACCAGCGCCTCGGCCCGCTCCAGCGCCGTCGGGTCGGTGCCAATCGCTGCGGCGACGCGCAGGCGTCCCTGGCTGTCCTTGCTCGCCAGGGGGAACTGGATGCGTTTCTCGATGTCCTTGACCGTAATCAACCCCTTCAGCCGGCCATGGGCATCCACAATCGGCAGCTTCTCAATCTTATAGCGGTGCAGGATCTCCTTCGCCTGCTCGACGGTGGTGCCGACCGGCGCGGTAATCAGGCCCTCGCGGGTCATTACCTCGCGAATGGGGCGGTTGAGGTTCGTCTCAAAACGGATATCGCGGTTGGTCAGAATGCCGACCAGCCGACCGCTCTCGTCGGTGATCGGCACGCCAGAGATATGGTAGCGCGCCATCACAGCGGTGGCGTCGGAGAGGCGGTCATCTGGACGGAGCGTGATCGGCTCGACGATCATGCCCCACTCGGAGCGCTTCACCTTGTCCACCTCAGCCGCCTGGGCCTCGATGGAAAGGTTGCGGTGAATCACCCCGATGCCACCTTCGCGGGCGATGGCGATGGCCATCCGCGCCTCGGTAACCGTATCCATGGCAGCCGAGACGAGCGGGATGTTCAGCCGCACATTGCGGGTGAAGTACGTCGCGGTGGAGACCTCCGCCGGAGGCGTGTCGGCCAGGCCGGGCACCAACAGAACGTCGTCAAACGTGAGGCCTTCTCGCCCGAACTTCTCCTCGAACTCAGCAGCCTCGTCGTGAACCCCGGCACGAGCGCCGGTACGCAAGATGTGTTCGGTCAGCATGGCTCCTCGTCCTGGCTGGCTCTACCCACTACGATGCGACGTGAATCCAAGCGCTCTATCCAGTCCCTCTATCCTGGCCCATGGCGTTGCGGGAGCATGTTCCGCGCGCCATGGGCCATTCTGCAGGTATTTGCAGAATTTTACCCTGTCTCGGCCGCATGTCACAAACCGGAACGCGGCGGCGAGCATGCGGATTACGGCGGGGGATCCGGTGCACCGGCAAAGAAGCGCACGACACCAGCTCCGGCGGCGGCTTCGTGGCCGCCATCGGCGAGCCTCCGTGCATAGGCAGCTCTGCCGAGGCCCCTGCATCTCACCTACAGCAGCTTCCTTAGGGCCTCCTCCAGCTCATCCACCGGCGCGCCGCCCTCGAACTTCTCCGCCAGCAGGCCGGTGCGGTCTACCAGAAAGGTCCAGGGCTCGCTGGTCAGGCCCCACTCCTCGACCGGCTTGGCCACCACGCGGTTCTTTGGATCGGTATAGATCTCGATGTGCACGAAGCTGGCCTGCTCGCCGTAGCGCTTTTTGAGCTCCTGCACCACGCCGAGTTGGGGCGCACAGGTCTGGCTGACGCAGTAGCCGGGGGTGGCGAAGAGCGCCACCAGCGGCTTGCCCAGCGTGAGCGCGTCGGCGATGGTGATGGTGTGCATGTCGCAGGGCGGCACGTTCGAGCAGATCTCAGCGAGGTTCGCCACGTCCTTCGCCAGGGGATGCCGCGAGGGCGGGACCGGCTGGCCGAGGGCCGGGGTATGGCTCTTTTCCGCCACCTGGAAGGGCGCGCGCACCGGTGCAAAGGGCTTGCCGTCTTTGGTGCCGGTCACCTCGACCCCCCAGGGCCCGGGCGCATCGAAGGTCACCTGAGCGATATAGAGGCCCTTCGTCTTCAGATCGACGTAGCGGAACGTCGCATCCGCCTCGGCCTTGGGCGTGGCGGAGAGCGCGCGGAACTGGGAGTCAAGCTGGTAGAAGCGCAGGTGCACTATGGCATCGGGCACCGGCCTGTTGTCTGCATCCAGCAACCCCAGGGCAAAGCGATTACGCCCGACGGCCAGGTCCGTGCTGGGGATGACCGCAAGTGCCGGCATGCCCGGCGGCCCCTGCACGGACGCAGCCGGCTTCGACGGCGCCGGAGCAGCGCAGCCGGCCGCCAGACCGCCCAGCAGCACGCATCCCGAACCGACCAGGGCACGACGCGAGAGGGAAAAAGGCGTAGACATGAGACGTAATTACTCCTCTGTCGCCTGTCGCGCAGCGACAGGGCGGTACGAACACTCCTAGAGATTATACGCCCGGCAGCCAGTCCCAGACGTACTCGAAGATATACGCGCCGCGGAAGGGCTCCAGGTCGATCGGCTGGGCACGCTCGCGCTCGTAGATTACCCAGGCATCGTACCAGCCCTCTCCTACGACGACGAAATGGACCTGTCCTTCGTCCTCCAGGCTGCGGGTCACCCAGATGACCCGCGTGATGGCAGGCTGTTCCTGGAACGGTTCGTAGACAGCAACGAAGCTCGCCTGCGCGGCGCTCACTCGGCGGAGCAGCAGCGACATGCGCTCCGACGCCGGGTTGTACGGGGCCTCTGCAGCCAGGAGCGTTGCCCCGGCAGGGTCGGCGGCAAAGCACTGCGTGCCGCAGTTCTCCAGCCGCCAGACCGCGTGCCAGTGCGCGGCGCGAAGCTGCCGGATGTTGGTGAGGTGTGCGTATCCTTCGCCGGAGAGCGGCGTCCCGAGTGGTGCCAGGCCGGGCAGCTCCAGGGCGCCGGTGTGGTGCCAGGCCAGATCGATCTGCCGCGGCGTCGGGCAACGCACCTGGACAAGGTCGATAAAGTAGAGCGGCCATCTGGTGGCCTCGTCCGGCGGCTTCCACAGCACGCAGCGGCGGACCGCGGCGCCACGATACGGCTCAGGGGCCTCCGCGGGCCAGGCCACGCGGGCATCGGCAACGGCGAAATCGCCCTGCTCCGGCGGGGCAAAGCGCACCAGAGCGCCGGTGGCCGGAGGCTGGGGCAGGCCATCGAGGAGCACAGTATTGTGCGAGAGAGTGTGCCGGTACCAGGTGCGGTTGAGCGGAATGCCGTAGCCCGGCGTGCCCAGGTCGGGCGAGAGGCGTTTCCCGAAGGCATGGAGATCGAGCGACAGCTTGTCGGGATGGCCGTGCCCGCCGCCGTGGGGGCCGAACTTCAGCAGCAGCCACCGTTCGTCCGGCACGCCTGTGCCGTGGCGCAGCACAATATAGCCGCTGGCCTCAAACAGGCGGCTGGCCGGCTGCACGGCGGCCGGGGCCGGCAGCACCTCGGGACCGAAGAGCAGCGCCTCAGTCGAGCGGCGCGGCTCGCCGGCGGCGTACAGCCGCGCCAGCAGCGCCGCGTGTGCCGGGTCGCGCCAGAGCGTCCAGGCGGTCTCATAGAGGGCCGCCCGGCGGGCCAGCTCCCCGCGCGCCGAGACACCGAACCAGCAGTCGTTCAGCGCCGGCAGGCTCAGGTCGGCGCGCGCCAGCTCCGTCGGGGCGTCCAGCATGGCGCGCAGCCTGGTATGCGCCAGCATCTCCGGCCGGACGTGCCGCAGCGCCAGCGCGCCGATGAGCAGCGCCTGCAGAGCGTAGAAGTGATAGGCCGGCGACCCCTCCCACCACCAGCCATCGGCCAGCACGCCGCCCTCAAGCTGAGCGGGAAACCCGGCGTGCTCATCGAGCGCGGCGGCGATGCAGGCCTGGTCGGCAAGCACCACCCCGAGCGACGCCAGCGCCGCCAGGTGCCAGCACTCGATGTTGTGCACGCGGCGGAAGCGCTGTCCCAGCAGGTGGGCCGCCGCAGGACGAAGCAGGCCCTCCTCGATCTGCCGGCGCTCGTCCGGCGCAAGAGCATCGCGCACAGCATCATAGGCCCAGGACAGGGCAATGCTCCAGACCGCCTCATCCAGGGACTGGCCCATCACGCGGCCCTTGCCGGCGTGTTCGCCGTGCGGCTGGTACGTGGCATAGCGCGCCGCGTAGCCCAGCAGCACGGCCCGGACGTGGGCGAGGCACGCGGTCTCTGCGGAGGCCAGCCAGCGCAGCGCTGTGGCGTGCGCCCCCTGGGCAAGCCGCATGTGCGTCAGGTAGCGCCAGGCGCCGTCGTAGGGCTCGCCGGAGAAGATGCGGCCGTCCACGGGACAGCGATGCGCGTGCGGCCGGGCCGGATCGTATTCAAGCTGCGTGGCATGGTCGGGGCAGAAGTAGTCGTGCCACCAGCCCGCGCCCTCGGCCGGGATCGCCAGGCCCTGCGCAAGCGCGCGGCGCACCTCATCCTGTAGCTCTGCCCAGGCCCGGGCGAACGCCGGCTGCACAGACCGGGCGCGCAGCCGGCCGATTTCTTCCTCGGTGAGTAACTGGGTGCTCACGCCGAAGGCTCCTCCCCAGCCCCTGCGCGTCCGGCGCGCGGAGAAGATGCCGACCGGTTTTTCCAGCTACGCCGTTACGGCGGGCATGGCCGCAGCGCATGGCTGCACGGTGCCCAGTATAGCACGCTCCAGTGGACTGTCCCGGCCGGTCGTTGTACGATCGTTAAGCGAAAACCCTGAGCGGAAAAGCTTGAGCGGAAAAACCCCGGGCGGAAAAGCCTGAGCGAAAAGCCCGGGGCGGGAAGCAACCGCTTGGGGAGAAGCACGCCGGACATCGAGCGCCGACGAAGTGCACTGCCTGGGTGGGCTGTGAAGACACTGCTGGGGGAGAGCGATGGAGGGGAACGACCGCCTGTACTCAGCCTTATTGACTGATCTGTATGAGCTCACCATGGCCGACAGCTACCTGCGCGAAGGGATGTTCGGCCGGGCAACCTTCACCCTCTACGTGCGGAGCCTGCCGGAGCACCGCGGCTACCTGGTATTTGCCGGCCTGGAGGATGCGCTGCGGCATCTGGAAGCCATGCGCTTTACGGCAGAGGACCTGGCTTATCTGGAGTCCTTGCGGCTCTTCTCGCCGCAGCTGCTGGAGTACCTGCAGCGGTTTCGGTTCCAGGGTGAAGTGCGGGCCATTCCTGAGGGGCGGCTCTGCTTTGCTGGAGAGCCGCTGGTGGAGATCACCGCCCCGGTGATCGAAGCGCAGCTGGTCGAGAGCGCGGTGCTGAACGCCATTCACTACCAGACCGTGCTGGCGACCAAGGCAGCGCGCTGTGTCTATGCCGCCCAGGGGCGGCCGGTGATTGACTTCGCCCTGCGCCGCACGCCGGGCGTGGAGGCATCGCTGCGTCTGGCCCGTGCCTGTGCGATGGTGGGGTTCATGGCGACGAGCAACGTGCTGGCCGGCAAGCGGTACGGCTTCGCCGTAGCAGGCACCATGGCGCACTCCTATATCCTGACCTTTCCCAGCGAGATCGAGGCGTTTCGTGCTTTCGTACGTGCCTTTCCCGAGCAAGCTGTGCTGCTGATCGATACCTACGACACCCTGGCAGGTGCCGAGCACGCCATCCAGGTGGGACGAGAGCTAGCCGAGGCCGGGCGCCAGCTGCGGGCGGTGCGGCTGGACAGCGGCGACATGGTCGAGTTAAGCAAGCGGGTGCGGGCGATGCTGGACGCGGCCGGCCTGCGGCAGACGCGCATCTTAGCCAGTGGGGGCTTCGACGAGTTTGAGATCGCCCGCGTGCTGGAGGCCGGGGCACCGATCGACTCCTTCGGCGTGGGCACCCGTCTGGGCGTATCGGCTGATGCGCCCTATCTCGATATGGCATACAAGCTATCTGCCTACGAAGGGCGTCCGGTGCGCAAGCTAAGCACTGGCAAAGCCACGCTGGCCGGCGAAAAGCAAGTATGGCGCTGCCTGGACGAGCGCGGCCAGTTTGCCGGCGACATCATTACCCGGCGCGACGAGCCCCCGCCCGAACCGGGCGCCGAGCCGTTGCTGGTCTGCGTGATGCGTGACGGGCGGGCCGTTGAGCCCTACCCGAGCCTGGAGACGCTGCGCAGCCGTTTTCAAGCCGACTTCGCCCGCCTGGACAGCCGCTACAAGCGTATCCTCGACCCTGAGCACTATCCCGTCTCGCTGAGCCGGGCGCTTGAAGAGCTCCAGACGGCCGCGCCCTGCGCGTAAGCGCCGCGCCCACGGGCATCCGGCCTCCTGGGAACCGGGCACACCAGGGAGACGCTGCCGGGAAGCCGGGCGGCGGGGAGTACGCGGGCGGATCAGTTCTGCGCCAGGACCTGGTTGAGCTGCGGCACGATGGGCGGGATGACGTCCTTGGCGCGCGCCTCGCCCCGCCAGACCTTGTTGAGCTCGGCGTTCAGGATGCGGTTGAACTCTGTCACGTCGGTGACCGACATCCAGTACGGCACGAAGACCGAGTCGTAGATCGTGAACGCCCGCATGTTCTCGGGCGGCACACTCTTCAGGAACACCTCGCTGAGCGCCAGCTTCTTTACCGCCGGCATAGTGAGGCCCGTCTCGGTGAGGATACGCTGCCCGGGCTCGTTGCCGAAGAACTTCACGAACTCCCAGGCCTGATCCACGTACTTTGTGGTGCTGACGATATGGTTGCCCGAATACCAGCCGATGCTGATGCGGCGGTTCTTTTTGTCTTTAGGCATCACCCCCACATCCCAGGCGAACTGGGCGTTGACGCGGGCCCGCGCCACATTCCAGTAACCCACCGGCCAGAGCACCACTCGTTCGTTGTAGAAGGTCGGCGCGGGGTCCTCCGGATAGCGCGCGCTGGGCACGAGGCGCCGCGCCATCAGATCGGCCAGCCAGTCGATAATCTCCAGGATGCGGGGGTGTGCGATATTCGTCTTCAGGCCGCCGTCGGTGAAGAGCGGGATGTCTTCCAGGGCGGCCCAGTAGTCCCAGCCGGGCAGATCGCGGGTGCCGTAGAGGTCGACGCCGGCGCTCGGGTTCCCGGGGACTTTAAACTGGGTCAGCCGCGCCGCCACGTCGAGGTAGGTATCCCAGGTCCAGTTTTCGCTGGGCGCAGCGACCCCGGCCCGCGTGATCAGGCCTTTGTGGTAGAAGACCGCATAGGTCCCGCCGTTATAGTGCCAGCCGTAGAGCTTACCCTTGTAGCGATGGGAATCGACTGCGGCGGAGATATAGTCATCCAGGCGGATGCGATCGCGAGCGATGTAGGCGTCCAGGGCCAGGATCTGCTCGGCCTTGGCCAGGGGGCGGAAGCCATCGGCGGAGCCCATGAAGACATCGGGCGCCACGCCGCCGGCGATGGACGTCACCAGCTTCTCCACCCAGGAGCCCTGCAGGACGGGCTCGGCGGTGACGCGGATGGAGGGCTGCTCGCGCATGAAGGCATCGATCACCTGCTGGTGGATGGGGTAGACCTCCTGGCCGCCGCGGTTCATAAAGCGCAGTTCTACGGGCCTGACCGCGCGCTCAGCCGCGGGCGTCTGTTGCTCGCGCCGCGGGCTGCATGCCGCGCCCAGCACCGAGGCGCCAGTGGCGGAGAGCAGCGCTGTGAGGAATTCGCGGCGGCTTGGCAGCACCGGCAGCCTGGTGAGCCTGCCGGTCTCCTGGGCCTGGCCTAGCTCAGGTAGCACGTGCATGGAGATAGCTCGCATCGGTGCCCCCTTTCCTATGTATCACCCAAGATGCCCTCGTAGCCATGATGCCAGTATTCTCTGTACAGCATCGGGCGTGTCCAGCGAGGCGGCGGCATAGAAGCTTTCGACCAGTTTTGGGCAAGGTCCTGGCGGAGCGACGGCAGTGCATGACGCGGGAAGCCCGTCCTGAAACGCACCCTGCGCCACCGAGCTGGAACGCAAGGCTAGGACAGGCACATTTGCCCGGCGCGACACAGTATACTGCTCTGCCGGCGGCGCATCTACCTTAGCTTGCGAGGTCGCTTTCTTAACCTACATAGCTATTATTACGGCCTACGTGCTCTTAATGATTGTAGACATCCGCGTGTTGTGTTACAACTCCTCTAGCGCGGTCATGGCAGGGCCGGCACAGAGGGGATGTCAATGATCCCACCGATCGCCGCCACTCAGCCGCCCCGGTGGGTGTAACAGCAGCCGGCCGGCGAGGGCAGTGATACTGAGTGCCACCGAGGCTGATGCTGCGGTCGAGGAAAAGCTTGGAGGGAAAGCTTACCTATGCCGCTAGAAGCACCGCTAGACCAGCTACTGGAGCAGCACTATTCCGGCACGTACCGCGCTGGCATCATCGGACACACCGGGCGTGGCAACTACGGGCATGGCCTGGACGTGGCCTTCGTGGGGCTGCCCGGGGTTGAGATCGTCGCGGTGGCCGATCCTGACGAGCAGGGCCGCCATCGGGTCCAGGCGGTGACCCGCGCCCCCCGCGCCTATGCCGACTACGGCGAGATGCTGGAGCGCGAGCGCCCGGACCTCGTGGCAGTTGCCCCGCGCTGGCTGGATCAGCGGGAGGCGATGATCGTGGCGTGCGCCCAGGCCGGGGTGAAAGCGATCTATTGCGAGAAGCCATTCGCCCGCTCGCTGGAGGAGGCCGACCGCATGCTGGCGGCTTGCGACGCTCGCGGCGTCAAGATCGCCGTGGCGCACCAGAACCGCGCCCGCCCGGCGGTGTGGCTGGCGAAGGAACTCATCGCGAAGAGGACGATCGGCCGCCTGCGCATGATCCGCACCTTTGGCAAGCAGGACCACCGCGGCGGGGGCCAGGACCTGCTGGTGCTGGGCACGCACATGCTCGACCTGATGCGCTTTTTTGCCGGCGAGGCCCGCTGGTGCCATGCCCGCGTGGTGGCTGGGGGCCGCGATGCCACAGCGGCGGACGTGCGGCCGGCGGATGAGGAGGGCGGCCTCATCGCCGGCGATGACATCGTGGCACAGTACGGTTTTGATCACGGTATCACCGGGACCTACGAGTCCACCCGCAGCGACGACGGCGGGGGCTCGCCCTATCTGCACACCGAGCTCTGCGGCACCAGCGGCATCCTTGTCTTCTGGAACGACGCCGGCGCGCCGGTCTTCTACTTACCGCGCCCCTTTGCACTGCCTGATCGGACCTACGAATGGGAGGTGCTGCATCCGGCGCCATTGCCCGAGCCGGCGAGCACGCCACCTGGGGCGTCAGCGCAGCACGCGGCGAACCAGGTGCTGGTGCGAGACCTGCTCGCAGCGGTGGAACAGGGCCGGCAGCCGATTTCCAGCGGCCACGACGCCCGCGCCGCACTCGAGATGATCCTGGCCGTCTACGAATCGCATCGCCAGGGAGCGCGCATTCCTCTGCCCCTTACCGAGCGCACACATCCACTGACACGCTGGTAGGCAGGCATGCGCCGGTGCGCTTCCCCCTCCACGATGCGTCAGTGTAGCGGCCCGGGCTCCCCGGGGAGGCCGGCACGGATGCCGGCGCTCCCGGCTTCCGGTGGGCACCCAGCGGCCGCCAGCGGCCGCCGGCCGCGCGAGGGCGCCGGCAGTTCTGACGGAGGGCGACGAGAGATGGACCGCGAGACGCCGCTGCCCGACTGGTTTCAGGAGGGCCTGCTGTTCGTGGGGAACTGGGAGCCGTTGATCTTCCGGAGGCGGGCCGGCTTTGCCCACGTGGATGAGGAGGCCATCTACGAGGCCGAGCATAGCGAGGAGACGCTGCGCACCCTGCGCGAGGCCGGCATCAACCTGGTGATCACGCACTTCCACAAGGGCTTCGGCCGCGAGGCCGAGCGGGAGGAGATCGAGCGCACGCGCCGCTTCATCGCCCTGGCCCACCAGCATGGCATCCGCGTGGGCGTGTACATCCGGTTCGATGCCGTTGCCGGAGAGACCTACGACCTGGAGGCGCCGGAGGCACCGTCCTGGCGGCAGCGCGACGCCCGCGGTCAGGGCGCAACCTACCCCGGCCAGGATTTCCGCCAGGTGATGTGCCCGAACCAGCCGGGCTACCTGGACCGCGTCGAGGCGCTGGTGCATCTCGCCGCGGGCGAGCTGGGCGCCGATCTGCTGCACTTCGACGGATTCTGGTGGGGCACCGCCGAGCCCTGTCACTGTCCGGCCTGCCTTCAGGCATTCCGGGCCTTCCTGCGGGAGCGCTACCCTGATACGAAGGCGCGGATCGAACGCTTCGGCCATCCCCACATTGAACAGCTCACCCCGCCGACCCTGCCGGCGGCGCAGTTTCCTGCCGTGGTGCTGAACCCGCTGCATCAGGAGTGGATCGCCTTTCGCTGCGAGACCTTCCGCCGCGTACATGCCCGGCTGGTCGCGGCGGTGAAGTCGCACGGGCCGCACGTGGCCATGGAGTTCAACGCCCTGGTGCCGGTCGAGGAGAACGGGCCGCTGCGCCGCGGCGTCTCCATTCCGGCCATGGCGCCGCGCAACGATGCCTTCTGGACAGAATCGCGCAACGACCCGCGCCTGGAGGCCGACGGCCGGCTGATCAGCCGCGTGCGCGAGTACAAGTATGCCGAGGCGCTCAACAACGTCTGCTTCAGCTACGTGCGCGGCACGGACGCGGCGCAGATCCGCCGCTCGTTCGGCGAGGTGCTGGCCTTCAACAATGGACAGGGAGCCATGCTCGGCTCGCCGCACCTGGCGCACGAGCCGTTCGCCCCGCTGCTCACGCGCTGGGCCCGCTTCTACCGGAGCCACCACGACCTTTATGCCGGCACGGAGAGTGCGGCGCGGGTGGCTGTGTTGCGGCACGAGCCGACGTTGCGCCTGAACAGCGGCGAACCGTACCAGGCGGCGCACCTCTTTGAGCAGCTCCTGCTCGAAGCGCACCTCCCCTTCCGGCTCCTCTTTGCCGAAGACCTGGCCCGCCTGCCGGCGCCGGCTGAGCGCCTGCGCCTGCTCATCCTGCCGGAAGTCGCCTGTCTGAACGAAGCCGAAGCTGCTGCCATCACGGCCTTTGTGCGTGACGGGGGTGGTGTGGTCATGACTGGCGATACGTCGCTGTACGACCCGTGGTACCGCCTGCGGCCCGACTACCTGCTGCGCGAGCTGCTGGGCCCGGACGTGCCCAGGCCGCGGGAGAGCATGCGCAGCTTCCACTTCGCGCTGGTAGACGAGCGTCCTGCCGTCTTGCCGGGCATCATGCGGCGCAGGTATGGCCAGGGGCGGGTGGTCTATGCGGCGCGCATCGAGCCTGTAGCGCCGGGGGCGCTGTGGCGGGCCCCGGCGCGGGCTCTGGAGTGGCTGGAGGCGATCCGCTGGGCCGCCGGCCCGCTCGAGGTGGAGGTGCAGGCCCCGCGCGAGGTGCTGTGCGAGGTACGGCGGCGCACAGGCGCGCCGGGCTACCGCGTGCACCTGGTGAACCTGGCCGCGCACTCCTGGCGGCAGGCCGTTACTGTCACGTTCGCGCCGCCTGAGCTGCCTCAGCTGCAGGGCTGGCGGGCACGGGCCCTGGACCCCGATCGCGACGAGGAGCTAGAGATTCCGGTGCTGGAGCGCGCGGCCGGCCCGGGCGGTGCGCGGAGCTGGGAACTGATCGTGCCGGAGCTGGCCGCCTACGCCCTGGTGGCGATCGACCCGGTGGCGTGATCGATAGACTACCCTGCGCGGCGTGCACACAGTGCCTGCCACTTCGTGTCGTACAATCGTGCCGTGTGGGAGGTAGAATAGCGGGAGAGGGCAGGGAGATGGTGCACGGACTACCTCCCGTCCCCCCCCTATGCCTCGCTCCAGACGTATGAGGGATCCTATGAAGTCTTTGGAAGAGATTATCATGATCCTGCGGGAGCATAAGAAGGAACTGGCCAGGAAGTTTGGGGTGAAGGAGCTGGGGGTCTTTGGCTCCTACGCCCGCGGCGAGGCCACTCCGGAGAGCGATCTGGACCTCCTTGTCGAGTTCACAGAGCTTCCGGGACTCTTCCGCTTCCTGGAGCTTGAGCGATATTTGAGCGAGCTCTTGGGAGCGCGGGTAGAACTTGTCTCGCGACAGGCTCTGAAGCCCCACATTGGGCGGCAGATACTCCAAGAGGCTATTGCTATATGAGACGGACGATACGTGACTATCTGGAGGATATGTTGAGTGCCGCCAGGGAGGTCCTTGAGTTCACTCACGAGTATCACGGGGTAGACCGTGGGATGGTGTGGTGAACTGCCCGTGATGATATTCCCCTGCTGCTCCCACTGCTACAACGTATAGTGGAAGAGGCAGGACCATGACGGGCTCGGAGACGCCGCTGCACCGGCAGGTTTCTGCTCACGGGGAGTGGGAGGTTTATGAACACGCCGATAAGGTGGCATGAGCGTATCACCATCGAGCCAGAGGCACCGGCAGGCAAGCCGGTGGTCCGCGGGGCGAGTCCCGCCGTAGAGTTATCATCGAGCTCCTCCGCGCAGGGCTGGAACGAGGCAGAGATCCCGGCGAATTATCCGTGACTTCGTCGGGCTAGCGGACTATCTGGCGGAGATACCTAGTATATTAGTATAAAAGTATAAAGTATATTAAGTATAAAGGTCGATGTCGCCCCGGAAGATGCCCTTCGGGAAGAGCTTCGGTCCCGTGTGGTGAGAGAGGTGGTCTACTTAAAGAGACCCTACTCTCTACCTGAAGGATATGCTAGACGCGATTGAAGCTATCGAAAGATTCACACAGGGGATCGATACGAGACATTTCGCCAGGACGACATGCGCTCTAGCGCAGTCATACGGAAGTTCGAGATCATCGGAGAGCTTCAAGGTGCACCGAGGCAATGAAGAGAGTGGGAGACGGGGGGGCCGTCTCCCATTGTTGTGTCGATCTTCCGATGCCCCTGGGTCGGGAGCCGCCCCGTTTATACCCCGCCGGGAACATCCACACCGGAGACACGTAGGTACTCGGGCTTGGGCGGCTTGCCCGTATACCGGTACTCCGCGGCCATGTAGCTCATGGTGATGGCCCGCCGCGGCATCTGCGAGCGGTTCTCCGCCGTGCCGTGGATCAACAGGCTGTGGAAGAACAGCCCGCTGCCCGGCTTCATCGGAATGGGCACCAGCTCCTTGGGGTCATAATACTGCTCCGGGATGACGTAATCGTCTTGGACATGCACGTGCGGCAGGGCGCCTCGCTTGTGGCTGCCGGGGATGGCCATCATACAGCCGTTCTCCAGCGTGGCCGGGTCAAAGGGCATCCAGCAGGACCAGAGCTGCATGGGCTCGATGGGCCAGTAAGGCGAGTCCTGGTGCACGCCCTTGGCTGAGCCGACCGCCGGCGGCTTCATCAACACGTCGGCGCGGAAGAGCTTCAGGTTCGGGCTCATCAGCTCCTGCATCAGTCGCACGATCTGCGGATGCAGGATCAGCTTCAGGAACAGGTCGTCGTGGGCCATGCCGCTGATCTTGCGGATATCCTCGCCGAGCGGGGCGGAGAGCTCACCGCGGGCGATGCGCGGCTCGACCTGGAGCCGCATGCCGGGCGGCAGCGGTCGCTCGCGGCGGGCGTATTCCATCAGGCGCTGGATATAGGCCTGGCATTCCTCCGGCGAGATCAGGTCCTCAACGACGAAGTAGCCGTCTTCTTCGGCGGCGCGGCGCTGTGCTTCGGTGAGACCTGCGACGGCAACCATAAGTACACCCCCTTGCCTGTGCTGCGCTCAGTAGCCTGCAATCCCCACGACGGGCGGGGATTGCCGCGCGTAACTGTAGCAGCCCGGCTTGCACGCGTCCATGACTGTGCTTTCGCCCGACCTGGACTTTTTTTCGCCATGTCGGGCTGTGCTATGGTGTGCTGTGAGAGACTGAGCAACGGCAGAGGGATATGGCGATGCAGGCAGTGCGAGACGGCAGCAGTGCGATGCGGTCGCTGTCCGGCACGGAGGGGGTGTGGCGCGAGGCAGCGGTGATCGCACTGCGTGGAGGCTTCTTTGCCTGCGAACCCTCGTGGCGGCTGGAGGAGCGCACGCGGCCGCACTATCAGCTCTGGCTCGCCACCGGCGGCAGCGCCTGCCTGACGGTGGCCGGGCAGGAGTATCCCCTAAGCGCGGGCACGGCCCTGCTGGTGCCTCCTCTGGCGCCGCACGCGGGCACGCACGATCCGGCGCAGCCCCTGCGCTGCTACGTGCTCCACTTCGCAGTGCGTGTGCTGGGCGCGGCAGCGCCGGGCGCGCTGGATGCCCTGCCGCGGGTGAGCCGCCCTGACGCGGCACTATGGGAGAAACTGGTCGCTGCCGCGGAGGAGGTCTGCGCCGAGCTGGCAGCAGGCCGGCCGGGCGCCGCGCTGCTGGCCGGCGCAGCCATGGCCCGCGCCGTCGGACTGCTCTGGCGTGCGGCGGCCGAGCAGCACGCCCGTGTAGAGCCGCCGGCACGGACGGCACCGGCACAGCTCGAAGCCGTATTTACCTATCTTGCGACCCACTATGCCGAGCCGGTCACGCTGGCCCGGCTTGCCCGGCTGGCGAACCTGAGCCCGGCCCACTTCAGCACCGTGTTCCGGCGCGCCACCGGCCTGTCCCCGTTCCAGTATGTGCAGCGCCTGCGGTTGCAGCGCGCCCGCGAGCTCCTGGCAGCGACCGACGAGCCGGTTGCGCAGGTGGCGGCGCAGGCGGGCTTCGCCGATCCTTTCTACTTTAGCCGCGCCTTCAAGCGCCTGGAGGGGCTTTCCCCGACGCAGTACCGTCGCGCCGTGCGCGCGATGCCGGCACCATAAACCGAAAGCCCGCTCCACCTGTGCGTGATGAACGGTGAGGCCGGGCTACCCCGGCCCCGCCCGGCTGCGGGAGGCGAGTGCACTGCGCCGGGTGTTCTACGCCATAGGCAGAGCCAAGATCCGTTCGGCGGCCTCGGTGGCGGCCTGGGCGGCCTCGCGCACGCCGAGCTTGCCCTCCCACAGCGGCTGGAGAGCGGCGTTCACTTCCTTGTTGAGTTCATCGGCGCGGCCATTTGCCGGCGGGTAATAGAGCCCCGGCTGGCCGAATACCCGCACCATGGTGCCGTAGATAGGATTGAGCGCCAAAAGGCGCGGGTCGTTCCACACGTCGGTGCGCGCTCCCGGGCTGCCACCGCCGCCGAACACCTGCTCGACGCCGTTCTCTTTGTTGGTGATGAACCTGAGCCACAGCCACGCCGCCTCGCGCTCCTTGGAAAGTGCGGTGAGGGCATACCCGGTGCCGGTGCCCTGCGTGCCGCGGTGACCGCCCGGACCGCGCGGGATCACCGTTACATTCCAGCGCAGGTTCCTGGCCGGGGACTCCGGCCGCTGCCACTCGGCTACCAGGCCCAGAGTAGCCTGGATCATGGCCAGCTTCCCTTGCTCGAAGCGCTGGCGCGCCTGGGCGTAGTTTGGAGCCAAGCGATGCTTGTAGATGGCGTCGTGGAGCCACTGAAGCGCGGCGATAGACGGCGCGGTGTTGAGCAGGCAGCGGCGGCCGTCGGTGCTGAGGAACTCGCCGCCAAAGGTGCGCAGCCAGGCAGCCAGCGGCTCGGGCAGGTCCACGCTGGGGATGAAGCCGAAGTACTCATCGCCGCCGGCGGTGGCGATTTTCTTGGCCCGCTCAACCAGGTCGTCGGTGGACCAGTTCGCATCGAGCGGCGGCGCCGGTGCGCCGAAGCGCTCGAAGAGCTCCTGGTTGAAGTAGATCGCGTTGGCGCCGTAATGGCCGATGAAGGGCAGGCCGTGCAACTGGCCCTGATAGCGCTGCACATCCAGCGAAGCAGGGAAGTACGGCTTCAGATCGAACTTGTCGGCCTTGATGAAGGGTTCGATCGGCTGGAAGACCCCTTTGGCCAGCAGCTCATGCGAGCCGGTCCAGGTGCTGTTCCAGGCCAGGTCGCCGATGCTGCCGCCGGCGGCCAGGACGAGCAGCTTCGTCCGGATCTCTGCGCTGGGGATGTCCTCGTAGCGTATCTCGATATGCGGGAACTGCTCGCGGAAGATCGGGATGCGCGTCTGCTGGAAGGCAGAGTGGTCACAGCAGCCGGCCCGCGAGTGCACGATAACCGTTGCCGGACGCTTGCTCGCCGTGGCCGGCGGCTGCTCGGCGGGAGCCGGGCCACCCCTGCGGCAGGCAGCCAGCGCCAAGGCTACAACAGATGTGCTGCCCAGGAGCATATGACGGCGTGTGAGGCACGCACGTCCAGCCATAAGCGAACCTGTATCCGTCATTGTCGCTATCCTCCTCGCTCCGGATCGGTAGGCTTTGCCTCTCCTGCAGGTCCCCACATCTGGTGGACCCTTTTCATTCTGTCTTCTCAGTCCTGTCTCTACGCGTAACTGCGTAAAGGATGCTCTGGTGAGCAACTCATTATAGTCTTAGCCGGCGATGTTTACCTCTTCTTCTTTGCCAGGCCAGCGCGACCGGCCCGCTCGGCCGGTGAACCTGAGCCCAGCGCATTCCGATCGGCACATCCCGACGACTTATGAGCTGCGCGATGTCGGCAGCCTGCCTGCCGGCATGTGTAACCCCACGAGGTCTCGGATGGCTACATGCCGCCCCTGCGGCTCCCGGCGCTGCTCGCCTGGTTGGGGCTAGAAATGGCATCAAGGTTCGGAAACAGGGCCGCCATGGAGGGGCACAGCGCGCTGTGCCCCTACCGGGTCCTGGCCTTTGGGTTGTCCGCGCAGGAACGCGATGCGTTGTTATGGCGCAGCGCGCTGTGCCCCTACCGGGTCCTGGCCTGCTGGCAGATGCAGGGAGAAGGAGGGCGTAGTCGGCCGGAGGGGCGCAGCGCGCTGCGCCCCTCCGGCCCCACCCGATGGTACCAGGGGCGCACCGCGCTGCGTTTTTACCCTTGCCACGCTGGGGAGATCCCCCTACAGACATCACAGGGCGGTGCCGGTATACTACATGCCGGGCTCCGAGAACTATCCAGGGGTGTACAGCTTCATATGGCGAGCTACTGGATGAGGCGGCGCGCTCTGCTGGGCCGTTCTCTCTCGCTCCCGCTGGTCCCGGCATTAGGCCAGGTGTTTGCCCACCAAGCCCAGGGCGCCGGGCGCTCGCGAGAAGCAGCTGCCCTGGGCGAGCAGGGCGTCCCGCTGCCGCCGGGCACGGTGCTGGCCCGGGCCCAGGACGCCTTCGTGGTGCAGGATGACTCTGGCGCGACATGGTTCATCGGCAACGCGGCGGTGTTGCGCATCGTCAGGCTGGATGGCGGCACGCTGGCCACGATGGCGCTGGTGGAGCGGAGTTCCGGCGACTCGTGGCTTATTCCAGGCCGTGAGTTCGTGCTCGACGCCGGGAGCGGGGCGCTGGACGGAGGGGCAGGGTGGGCGCTGGCCGGCGTAGAGGCTGCGCCGGCGGGGCCGGCGCGGTGCGAGCTCCACCTGCGTCTGCGCCCTACCGCTGCAGAGGCGCCGCCGATTGAGCTGCTGGTTGGCTACGGCGTCTATGCGGGCTCCCCTGCGGTTGAGCAGTGGCTAGAACTGCTTAATGCCGGTTCGCAGGCGCTGCAGGTGCGAGCGCTGGCGCCGGCAGCGTTGCACATCGCCCATGGCGAAGAGGCGCGCTGGCAGTGTTACACCGTGCCGCGGCGCGGGCCGCAGATCAAGCGCACCGATCTTGCCGGCGACGCGCAGGCTCGTATCGCCGGGACGCTGACTGAGAGTCTGGAGACCCCCTGGCTGCCGCTGTTCTACCTGCGCGATGGAAGCACCGAGGCCGGGCTGTTCGTTGGCTGGGCCTGGTCGCACGAGTTTGATGTCACGCTGGCCGCGGCCGGGCCGGATGTAGAGGTCCAGGCGGCGCACCGGTTGGGCGAGGGCTGGCCGCTCGGGCCCGGGGAACGCATGCCCTCGTTCCGGTTTTTCCTCGGCCTCTTCCGCGGGGACCTGGAGGACGGCGGCCGCGCCATGCGGCGCTTCACCGAGCAACACGTCATCCCGCCGGCACCGCCGGACTGGCCGCCAGCGGACTGGAACTCGTACGCCGGGCTGAAGCTGGAGGTGCGGCTGCCGTATCTCTACCAGGAGGCCGAGCTAGCGGCCTCGCTGGGGCTGGAGCTGTTCCTGGTAGACCACGGCTGGGAGCGAGAGGCAGGTGACTGGCAGCCGCGCGAGGAGCTGTACGGCCCGAACGGCATCGAACTGCGCCGCCTGGCCGATTACGTGCACAGCCTGGGCATGAAGTTCGGCCTATGGGTTGATCTGGGCGAGGCAGCCCCGACCGCACCGATCCTGCGCGAGCATCCGGAGTACCTGGCCCGCGCAGTGGGAAAGGCGGCCCAGGGCTACCTGGGGGCAAAACTGCTCTGCCTGCACGTGGCCGGGGACTGGGTGGCGAGTGAGCTGATCAGGTTAATCGATACCTACCGGCTGGACTGGCTCAAGTTCGACCAGCCGCAGATCGCCCCGTGTGTGGACCCGCGGCATGGCCACGGCACCAGCCCTGAGGCGGGGGGCTACGCCAACGTTCTGGCGCTCTACCGCGTGCTGGACCGCGTGCGCCGCGAGCGGCCGCAGGTGGTGCTGGAGAACTGCTACAGCGGCGTGGGATATCTGGATTTCGGCATGATGGCCCGCACGGACGTGTGCTGGCTCACGGACGATGGGGTAGATGGCAGGGCTGCGAAGTCCCATCTGCAGCAGCTCTACCGGTTTGCAGCCATGGCCGCGCCGCTACGCTACCTGCACCTGTGGGCCTCTGGGCCGGTCGGCAGCACGCTGGAAGAGCAGGCGTATCTGGCTGCAGCGAACATGAGCGGGATGTGGGGCCTCTCCTACCGCCTGGGCACGTTCACCGATGAGACGCTGGGCCTGCTGCGGCGGCTGGTGACCCTGTACAAGCGGGTGCGCCCGCTGCTGCGCGATGGGGAGGCAGTGTTCCTATTCCCCAACGGGCGCGCGCCGGCATGGTACGGCGTGCAGTACCTCGCCCGCGATGCGGCGCGCACGGCGGTGCTCCTCCTGCGCAATCCGGGGCCGGCCAACCGCACAACCGACCCGCAGACTGCAGCGGTGGAGCTGCGCGGGCTGGATGCGGCGGGGCAGTACCGCGTCTGGCTGGAGGCGGCTACGGGAGAGCCCGTCGAGCTGGGCAGCTTCGATGGCGCGGCGCTGATGGACGGAGCGGTCTCAGTGACGCTGCCTCTGCCGGCGGTGCGCTGGCTGTTCGCCGAGCGTCTGTAGGCGTGCCTGCGCAGGCAGATGCGGTCAGGTCCTGCTGCTCAGCGGGCGCACCAGTAGCACAGGGATAGACGCAGCCGAGAGCACCTTGGCGGCCACGCTCCCCAGCACCCAGCGAGCGAGGCCACTGCGGCCGTGCGTGGCCATGACGATGCAGCCGGCATGGCGCCACTGCGCCGTCTGGATGATCGTCTCAGCCACCTCGCCCTCGGCGACGCGGGGCACAGCGTCGAGGCCCTCTTGCTGAAGTCGCGCGCATTGCTCTGCAAGGTACTGCTGGCGAGCGGCGCGCACGGCGGCGATGAGCAGAGCCGGGTCGCCGCGCTCCGCGGCCCGCCAGAGCTCAGCTTCGCCCTCAATATAGTGACCGGGGCGCGGGACCACAGTCAGAAGGTCCAGGCCGGCGCCGAAGAGGCGGGCCAGCGCCGCGGCGTGGGGCAGCGCGCTCTCGCTCAGGGGCGAGCCGTCCAGCGGCACCAGGAGGCGCGTCCAGGACGTGCGCAGCTCCTGCTCGATCACTCGCGCCGGCACCAGGAGCACGGGGATGGTAGCGGCGCGCACGACACGGTCGGCCACGCTGCCGATCATCCAGCGACCCAGGCCGCTGCGGCCGTGCGTGGCCATGGCGATGAGCCGGGCCTCCACGTCGCGCGCGGCGGCAAGCACTTCTGTGGCCGGCTCTCCGCGCGCGACCGGCGTATGCACGCTGAGCCCGGCAGCGGCCAGTTGAGCCCGCACCTGCTCGAGATACTCCTCCGCCTGGCACTCCGCCTGCGCGAGCGCCTCAGCGGCCAGGTCGATGGCCATCGCCGGCGGCGGCAGGACAGGTTGGAACACCGGTGGCACGACACGGAGCAGCCAGACCTGCGCCTGGAGCCGGCGCGCCAGCTCGCGGGCGTGCGGCAGCGCCAGCTCCGCTAGAGCGGAGCCGTCGAGCGGCACCAGAATACGTTCGTACATGGCGACCTCCCGGCCGGAGTGAGCGCGGCTCGCGGGCGCGATCTCTGGAGCCGCGCTCACCGGGCGTGGGCCTCCCGGCCTGAGGCCAGGGCCTGTTCGTGCTGCGGGAACTCGGAGAGATAGCCCTGCTGGACGAGCCAGCGGGCGAATTCCAGACGGCGCAGCGCGGGTGGCGCCTCAGGAGGCTGCACCTCTTCTGGCCGGCGGCCATGGCGGCGCAACCAGATCAGGCGCTGGATCTGGGATTCGCTCAGGCCGGCGGCGCGCAGGCGGGCGATGCCGGCCTGCTCCTCGCTGAGCGGCCGCCAGGCGGGCGCCGCATCGTCACCCCCTACCACAGGCAAGAGCTCCATCGCCCGACCTCCGTGCCCCTGCGGGGCGGGACAGGATGTGCGGAAGCTAAGGATTGTGCGAAGCAGTCGCAGCAGCCGCTCCATGGCGGCTCCTCCCGCTGCGTCATCTATCCAGTGCTTCCAGCCCTTCCGGGCGATTCCAGCATCGCAGGCGTGTCCCCTGCCCGCATCAGGGGAATCCCCGCATGGACGCGCCGCAGGCCCTCTATCCCGCCATGGCGGCGCCCCCGACCGCACCGCCGGGCGGCAGGTAGCCCGCGTGGGGGCTCTAGAAGACGATAAGCGGCTTGATCACTCCGTCGAGCTTTTTGTCCATGATCTCGAACGCCCGCTCCATCTCGTCGAAGCGGAAGGTATGCGTAGTCAGTCGGGTCGGGTCGACGCGCTTCGTCTCCAGGAGGCGCAGCAGCCGCTCCATGCGAAGGCGCCCACCGGGGCAGAGGGCGGTCTTGATGGTCTTCTCCGCCATGCCCACGCCCCAGGCCAGGCGGGGGATCCCGATGGTGTCGCCATGGCCGTGGTAGCCGATGTTCGAGATCGTCCCGCCGGGCTTCGTCACCTCGATACACTGCTGGAAGGTGATCTCTGCGCCGAGCGCCTCGATGGAGCTGTCAACGCCGATGCCACCGGTGAGTTCCAAGATGCGCGCCACGACGTTGTCCTTCGTCGGGTCGAGCACGATATCGGCGCCGTAGAACCGCGAGAGTTCCTGACGCTGGGGGATCGGGTCGACAGTGATGATCAGTCCGGCGCCGCGCAGCCTAGCCCCGACCGTGGCCATCAGGCCAACCGGCCCCTGGGCAAAGATCGCCACGGTGCCGCCGATGGGGATATCGGCGTTCTCCGCGCCTGCGAAGCCGGTGGACATCATATCGCAGCAGTAGACCGCGGCTTCGTCCGGCACACTATCCGGGGTATGTGCCATGTTGGCGTCGGCCTCGTTGACATGGAAGTACTCGGCGAAGACGCCATCTTTGGTGTTGGAGAACTTCCAGCCGCCCAGCGGTCCACCGGACTGCGAGGGATGGCCCGCCTGCGAGGCCAGGTCGCCCCAGTCAGGGGTGATAGCGCCGACGACGACGCGATCACCCGGCTTAAAGAGCCTGACCTGGTCGCCTACCGCATGGACGATTCCTACCGCTTCGTGTCCCAGGGTAAGGTTCTCGCGCGGCCCAATCGCTCCACGTAGTGTGTGTGAGTCTGAGGTACAGATAAGCGCTCGGGTGGTACGCACGATTGCGTCGTAGGGACCGGGTTGTGGCACCGGCTTCTCCATGAACCCGACCGAACCGATTGCCCGCATTACAAAGGCTTTCACCGTGTCGCTCCTTTCTTGCCCCGCTAGTTCCCCGGTCCGGCTTCTCCAGCTCCGGGGAACCCGCTTAGGGACCGCACGCTGCAGAACCGCGGCCGGTGAATGACATGGCCGGCGTCCCGGGCCACATGTCGCCGGAACGCCGGCCGGCGGCTTGCAGCTTCACGCACCCGCGGCACCTCCGTCCCCCTGCCGGGGTCCTGTGCACGCCCGCGCCTCAGTGCGCGCCGGGCGGGCCCGACGGCTCCGGACGCCAGTTGACGCCGTAGCGTTCGGCCAGGGTATGCAACAGTTCACGCAGCACCTCGCGCGGCACCGGCTCCTGGAGCACGGCCAGGTTCATGCCCCCGTCCAGCGGCACCACCTGGAGCGCAGACTGCTCCAGCTCGGGGCCGGCAGCCTCCGGGCGTGGTTGCTCGTCAAACGCGACTGGATCGACGGCGTCAGCCAGCATGCCAGGCCTCCCTGCGAGTGGTATGGCAGGATCGGAGACACCCGATGTTTTAACTATATCCGGCCGGCGCCGGCGGCAGTATCAGGAAAAGCCCTGAGTTCACAGGGCCAGCTCGTTGCCAGCGTGGCCATCGCGCCCATCCTCGCCACCATGCGCTGCCGCCGTGCGATGCTTCGCGGCGCGTTCGCAGCGCAGGCAGCGCGCCGCGCTGGGGCGCGCTGCCTGCCGCTCAGCCTCGATGGCCCCCCCGCAATCGACACAGCGGCCGTAGCTGCCGGCATCCATCCGCTCGATGGCCTCGACCACCGCCTCCAGATGCTGCGCCAGCTCATCGACGAGGAGCGCGGCGGTCTCCTGCGCAGCCACATCGGCGGCAATGTCGCCGGCCTCACCGGCCGTGCCGCCCTCGGCCGCCTCGCTGGCAGCAAGCTGGCGGATCTGCCGTTGCAGGGCATTGATCTGCGCCCGCAAATGCTCGCGCTCGGCCAGGAGCCGGGCGCGGATCGCTTCCTGTCTTTTGTCCTCAGGGCCAGGCGCTCGAGGCCTGCGAGCCAGGGGCTCCTGGCGAGTCTTCATGCTGGTCATGGTCGAAGCTCCTGCCACGCGGTTTGCTGGCATCGTCATCGTTGAGCAAATCCCGCGGATTGTACGCACCATAGAGACACAGCAGGCCGGGCCAGCGGTGGCCCGGCCTGCTGTCCGCCCTATCTAGCCGCTACAGCCTCGTAGAGCGGTGGAAACATCAGCACGAGCCCCAGAGCAATGAGGATGAGCGTCCAGCGCAATACGCGCTGATAGTGGATTGTTGCCGTGCGCCAGAGGTTATGCAAAAACACCCACGAGGCCAGCCAGGCGACGACGGCAACCGTTGTTTTCCCGGAGAGGGGACCTGCTGGAGCATAGAACGTCAAGGCGGCCTTCAGCGCAGGGATCATTTCTGCGGTAATTGTCATAATTCCGAGCACGAAGACCCCGATCCCGGCGGAGAGGGTCGCCGCGGCCGCCACACCAGCCAGGACCTCTGCTTGCTCGCCCGGAACCGCAGCCGTCGGGGCACCGGCTCGATCGGGGAGATGCATTGCTGCGCTCATGTTCAGACCCTCCTTAAGGGCAAGATATTAGCAAGATATCTTAATGGTGAGATATCGCTGAGAAGGCTGGCAGGCGAGCGCCGGCAGTACACTATGCACATGCTGCCGGCAGGTGGCCACACCGGCATTACCGGATAGGTGCGACCTTTGTGATAAAGGCACCGAACAGACCTGCGACGCCCGCGGTGGCAAAGGCTATCGTGAAGAGGATCATCATACCTCGCCGGATGGCAGGCTCCTCAGCGAGCCGGCGGCCATAGCGGAGCGCCATATACGCCACCGCGGTTGCCAGGATCGGTGTGACCCAGGCGATATGCTCTTTCCACTCCATACCGAATGTATGCCAGGCAGCAAGTTCTGGCCGAGACAGTAGATAACTGCGGGGGTAGAGGCTCAGGTCCGCCCCTGGCGGGGGCGCTGCCCGATACCAGGGGTACACGATTTAGGTGCCGGTGATTACCGTGAGCCAGGCAACGACCGCCATGATCCAGGTTCCTGCGATGAGACGGCGTACTCGTTCCTGGATGCCCGATACCGTCACCCATTCGGGACGCAGGCTATACAGCCCGGCCAATCCCCCGGCGAATGCGAGCAGGAAAACTGCGCCGAGCACCATGCCATGGATAGCTCCCCAGAGTTCGCGCGTGGTGAGAGACATTTTCCCGTCCACCTCCTGACCGGCCGCTCATACGAGCGTTTCGCTTATGCTGCACCTGCCTTTGCTACCGCACGCCAGCGACCTTTTCTCAGGCCTAAGGGATCGCCTGGGCGGCAGGGGCGGGACGCTATCGCGAAGCAGTCCCAGGCACCTCCAACCACACCATACTACGACTGCCATATCGACAAGATCGGGAAAACTCTGTATGTTGGGGTAGGCATTTGCCTGATCCTGCGGCGTCCCTGGTGGCTATGCGGCGCGGTGCCACTGCGCGGATAAGCAACGCTGCGGCAATAGCGTAGACCTCATGGCGGGCTCGTGAGGTGCGACCGGCGGGGAGAGCAACGAAAGCGATGGCTGTATCGATCCTGGCTTCTATAGGGCGGGCAGCAGGCTACCTGGCGACGAAGATTCATCGGGGCAGTGTCATGCCCGCTGGCCAGCAGGCCAGCCTGCCCGCCGAGCCATTCTGGGATGTTCCCCTGGCCGTGTTACTTGAGCGCCTGCACACCTCACCGCAGGGCCTCACGACGGACGAGGCGCGGCGCCGTCTTGCCATCTACGGCCCCAACGAGCTGCCGCGGGCCGAGCGGCGCAGTCTGGTACTGGAGCTCGTCACGCTGCTGGCAAACCCGCTGGTGCTGATCCTGCTGGCGGCCAGCGCGGTGTCGGCTGTCCTGGGCGAGGCCGTCAACGCCGGGCTGATCGTCCTGATCGTCGCTCTGAGCCTGCTGCTCGACGCCGTGCAGGTGTACCGCTCGCAGCGCGCGGCGGAGCGTTTGCGCCAGACGCTCGCCGTCACAGCCACCGTGCGGCGCGACGGCATATGGGTCGAAGTGCCGATGGCCGCGGTGGTGCGCGGCGATGTCGTACGGCTTGCTGCCGGTGATCTGGTCCCGGCAGACGCCCGCCTGATCGAGGCAAGCGACCTCAGCGTGGACCAGGCCGCGCTGACCGGGGAGTCGTTGCCGGTGGCCAAGGAGGTGGAGGACGCGCCAGCCGGGCCGCGGGCGCTGGCCGACGCTCGCGGTGCAGTCTTCCTGGGCACCTCGGTAGTCAGCGGGACCGGCATCGCTGTCGTGGTGCGCACCGGGCGGGAGACGGCCTTCGGGCAGATCGCCGCCCGCCTGCGCGCCCGGCCGCCCGAGACCGAGTTCGAGCGGGGCATGCGCCGCTTTGGCCTGCTGATCATGCGCACCACGCTCCTGCTGGTCTTGTTCGTCTTTCTGGTGAATGCGCTCTTTCGCCGCGACCCGCTGGAGTCGTTTCTCTTTGCCGTGGCGCTGGCGGTGGGGCTGACGCCCGAATTCCTGCCCATGATCATCACCGTGACGCTGGCGCAGGGCGCGCTGCGCATGGCCCGGCAGAAGGTGATCGTGCGGCGGCTGGCGGCGATCGAGAACTTCGGCAGCATGGACGTGCTGTGCAGCGACAAGACCGGCACACTGACGCGGGGCGAGATCGCGCTGGACCGGCACATCGACGGCAGCGGGCAGGAGAGCGAGCAGGTTCTGTTGCTGGCGGCGCTGAACAGCGCCTATCAGAGCGGGCTGAAGAGCCCGCTGGATGGGGCCATCCTGCGCCATCCGCATCCGTCGCTGGCCGAGTACGCCAAGGTAGACGAGGTGCCCTTCGACTTCCAGCGCCGGCGCGTCTCGGTGGTGGTCGAGCGCGCCGGTGAGCGGCTCCTGGTGACGAAGGGCGCGCCGGAGAGCGTCATCCCGGCCTGCGCCTGGTACGAGCAGGGGGACAGGCGCTACCCGCTGGACGCCGCGGCGCGCGCCCGGCTGGAGGAGCAGTTCCGTGCGCTGAGCGCCGAGGGCTACCGCGTGCTGGCCGTGGCGTACCGGGCGGTGGCGGTCCAGCCAGAATACAGCGTAGCGGACGAGCGTGAACTGGTCCTGGCCGGCTTCGCCACGTTTTACGATCCACCGAAGGATGACGCCGCGGCAGCGCTCGAGGCACTGCGGCGCGACGGTGTTACCGTGAAGCTCTTGACCGGGGATAACGAGCTGGTGGCGCAGCACGTCTGCCGGCAGGTCGGTCTGGAGGTACGGCGGATCGTACTGGGCAGCGAGATCGACCGCATGAGCGACGCAGCGCTGGCACACGTTGCCGAGGAGACTACTCTGTTCGCTCGAGTTACACCAGAGCAGAAGCTGCGCATCCTGCGTGCGCTCCAGCACCGCGGCCACGTGACCGGCTTCCTGGGCGATGGCATCAACGACGCGCCGTCGTTGCACGCCGCCGACGTGGGCATCTCCGTAGCCGGGGCGACCGATGTAGCGCGGGAGGCGGCCGAGATCGTGCTGCTGGAGCGGAGCCTGCACGTCCTGCACCAGGGCGTGCTGGAAGGGCGGCGCAGCTTCGCTAACATCACGAAGTATATTCTCATGGGCACCAGCTCCAATTTCGGGAACATGCTGAGCATGGCCGGCGCCTCGCTCTTCCTGTCCTTCCTGCCGCTGCTTCCGTTACAGATCCTGCTGAACAACTTCCTGTACGACCTGGCGCAGGTATCGCTCCCGACGGACTACGTGGATGCCAGCTTCTTGCAGCGGCCGCGGCGCTGGGACGTCGGATTCATCCAGCAGTTCATGCTGCTCTTCGGACCGATCAGCTCGCTGTACGACTTTCTGACGTTCTATATCCTGCTGGCGCTGTTCCATGCGCCGCCGGAGCTCTTCCGCGCCGGCTGGTTCGTGGAGTCGCTGGCGACGCAGACGCTCGTGATCTTCGTCATCCGCACGGCTGGAAACCCGCTGCAGAGCCGGCCCAGCCCGGCCCTGGTTACTACCGTACTTGCCGTCGCAGGGGCAGGTGCTGCGCTGCCGTTCACTCCGCTGGCGCCGGTGCTGGGCTTCGCCAGCCCGCCGCCAGTGCTGCTGGCAGTGCTGGCGCTGCTGGTGGTGACCTATCTCTGCCTGGTCGAGCTGGCCAAGCGCTGGTTCTACCGGCACCACCGTCTGTGAGGCAGTGTGAGCGCCTCCAGCGGGCTTACACAGCCGGCCACGGAGTGCAAGGAAGCGATCTGCGTACTGGAGGGACTGAGGGCAGGGCCGAATGCATGCCGGTGCAGCGCGGCCGTTGCGGGTGGCCCGCACAAGCGCGAAGTGGAGCGATGCGCTACGGGTCGCCTGCTGCGGCCGGGGTGCTCCCAGAGGCTGGGGCAGAGGCGGCACGTACCAGCAGGAGCGGCACCGGCGCGGCGGCGAGGAGCTTGGCGGCCACGCTGCCCAGCAGCCAGCGCATGATGCCGCCGCGGCCATGCGTGGCCATCACGATCAGGTCGGCGGCGTGCGACTCTGCCGTGCGCACGATCGTCTCCGGCACATCGCCGGCCTCCAGGGCGGCCACGACCTGGAGGCCCTCCTGCTGCAGGCGTGCCACAAGGCCGTGGAGATAGCGCCGGCGCTGCGCCTTCAGCGCTTCGTACTCCAGGTCGGGAAACCAGCTCTCCGGATATGCGGTCAGGTCAGAGCGCGGCACCACGCTGAGGAGCTCGACCGTCGCGTTGAGCATTCTGGCGATGAGGAGCGCGTGCGGCAGCGCCTCTTCGGCCAGGGCTGAGCCATCGAGCGGCACGAGCAGGCGGCGGAAGCCTGGCTGGCGCGCTGCAGCTGCGGCGCGCGCCGGCACGACCAGCACCGGGATGGTGGTAGTGCGCACGACGCGATCGGCTACGCTGCCGATCATCCAGCGCCCCAGGCCGCCGCGGCCGTGCGTGGCCATAGCAATCAGGTCGGCGTGCCCTTCCTGCGCGGCCGCCAGGATCTCCCCGGCCGGGTCACCCCAGCGCACGATGGCGCGCACGGCCAGGCCGTCTGCTTCCAAACGTCGCTGTACATCCTGGAGGTAATCCTGCGCCTGGCCCACCGCAGTCCCGGCCAGGCGGACGGACGCGCCTGCGGCAAGTGGCACCGGTGCCAGCACGTGCACAAGCCAGAGCTGGGCGTGAAAGCGCCGGGCCAGCAGCGCCGCCGGGGCCAGTGCCAGCTCGGCAAGTTCAGAGCCGTCAAGGGGCACGAAGATACGGTGGTACATTGCGGCCTCGCTGTCCCAGAAAGCGATTCCTATCCCGCTTCAGCATAGCGCTTGCGCAGCCCCGCCGCATCAGGGAGAATCCCTGACGGTTGCCGCTGAAGAGGGTTCTCTAGAAGAGGTCTCATGGCCGCAGTGCCCGGCCCTGCTCCTGCGCCGTCCGCGTCCGTTGCAGGGGACGCGGCGCCGGTGATCCATGTCCATCGCCTCTGCAAGTACTACCGCGTCTACCAGAAGCAGCCCGGCCTGCTCGGCTCGCTGCGCGGACTAGTGCGGCGCACCTACCGCGAGGTCAGGGCCGTCGAGGATGTCTCGTTCGATATCTACGCGGGCGAGCTGGTCGGCTTCCTCGGTCCAAATGGCGCCGGCAAGACCACCACGCTGAAGGTGCTGTCGGGCCTGCTGTATCCCACCAGCGGGCGCGTCTCCGTGCTGGGCTATGACCCGTGGAAGCGGCAGCCGGAGTTCCAGCGGCAGTTCTCGCTGGTGCTGGGGCAGAAGAATCAGCTCTGGTGGGACCTGCCGGCGATCGAGACGTTTGTGCTCAACAAAGAGATCTACGGCGTGCCAGACGGGCAGTTCCGCCGCACCCTGGACGAACTGGTGGAGTTGCTGGACCTGGAGCGCACGCTGTACGTGCAGGTGCGCAAGCTGTCGCTGGGCGAGCGGATGAAGTGCGAGCTGGCGGCAGCGCTGCTGCACTCGCCGCGGGTGCTGTTTCTCGACGAGCCCACCATCGGCCTGGACGTGGTGATGCAGCAGCGCATCCGCGACTTTATCAAGGAGTACAACCGCCGGCACGGCGCCACGATCCTTCTGACCAGCCATTACATGGACGATGTCAAAGAGCTGTGCCGGCGGGTGATCATCATCAACCACGGGCGCCTGATCTACGACGGGCGGCTGGATGAGATCGTGCGCCGCTACGCCGACTGGAAAGTGCTGCTGGCCGTGTTCGAGCAGCCGGTGGAGCGGGCGCGGCTGGAGGAGTTTGGAGAAGTGGTGAGCTACGAACCGCTCCAGGCGGCCATCCGCGTGCCGCGCAGCGAGATCGCCGCACGCACCGGCCGGCTCCTTGCCGAACTGCCGGTGCTGGATGTGACCATCCAGGAGACTGAGGTGGAAGACGTCATCCGCCGCATCTTCGGCGGAACTGCCGACGCAGACGCCGCGGCGCCGGCTTCGGCCGGGGCGACGTGAGAGCACCTGCCATGGCTGTGATCGAAGCTCCTGCCCGATCTGAGGCGCCGGCACAGCCGGCCACTGCGCTGCTACCGCCGCTCACGCTGCGGGCGCGGCTGCGCGCCTATCGCGCCCTGCTGGCCGCCTCATACCAGGAGGCGCTGCAGTATCGTGCCGAAAGCGCGGTCTGGTTCACCTTCGAGTTCGTGCAGCCGCTGGTGATGATCGGCATGTGGTTGACCGTGTATGCGGGACGGCAGGACGTAGACGGCTACGCCCGGCCGGATATGGTGCTGTACTACCTGGGCGTGATGGTGCTGGCCACGCTGCTGGTGCCGCACCCGGAATGGTGGGTCTCCGAGCTGATCCGTACCGGCGAGCTTTCGCAGTACCTGATCAAGCCGATCCCGGTGGCGGCCTGGCAGCTCGCCAGCGAGGTAGCCTGGAAGCTCGTGCGTGTATTGCTGGTCACGCCGGTGTTGGTGCTCTCGCTGCTCGTGCTCGGCCAGACTGTGCGGCCGCCGGCGCTGGACTGGTGGGGCTATCCGCTCTTCCTGGCGAGCTGCGTGGCCGGCTTTGCGCTGTGCCATTGTCTGAAGGTCACGCTGGGCTGCACGGCCTTCTGGATCAGCAAGGCCGAGGGCGTGTTCTCGTTCTACTGGCTGTTCGAGCAGCTCTACAGCGGCCGCTTCATGCCGCTGGACCTCCTGCCGGCGCCGGTAGCCGCACTGGGGACGTGGCTGCCGTTCCAGTATATCTACTATGTGCCGTTGCAGCTCTTCCTGGGACGCCTGACCGGCGCCGCGCTGTGGCAGGCGCTCGGCGTGCAGCTGCTCTGGCTGGTCACAAGCGTCCTGCTCGTGCGAGTGGTATGGCGGCGCGGGCTGGTCCGCTACGAGGCGATGGGTGGGTAAAGCGCGATGCTGCGCTACCTGCGCATCTATCTGGCGTTCGTGCGCAACTGCGCCGTGCGCGAGATGGAGTTTCGCACGGACCTCGTGCTGTTCAGCGTCAGCAACGTGCTGACGAGCGCGCTGCTGGTGCTGATGATGGCCTTTCTTTTCGCGCGCACGCGGGAGATCGCTGGCTGGACGGCCGAGCGGGTGGTGCTGGTCACCGGAACGCAGATCATCGTTACTGCGATGCTGGATTTCCTGTTTTTTAAGAACATGTCGATGCTATCGCGCTACGTGAATCGCGGCGAGCTCGACATGGTGCTGGTCAAGCCGCTGAACAGTCAGTTTCTGGTGTCGCTACGCTACGTGGACTTCAGCCAGCTCCCCAGTATGGTTGTTGGGGCAGCCTACGTCATCGGGGCAGTGCAGCGCGCCGGTATTGCCGTCACGCCGCTGTCGATAGCGCTGTATCTGGCGCTTCTGGGCATCGCCGTCGTCATGTTTTACAGCCTGTGGTTCCTCACGGTCACGTTGGTGCTGTATGTGGGGCGAATCAACAACATCCAGTACCTGATCTACCCCGTGATCGAGCAGGCGCGCCTGCCTACCGACGTCTTCCGCGGGCCGCTGCGGCTGGCGTTCTCTTTCATCCTCCCGATCGCGTTCGTAGCCACGGTCCCGGCCAAGGCGCTGAGCGGCCTGCTGGAGCCGGGGACGCTGCTGTACGGGCTGGCCTTTGCGGCCGCGACCCTGGGACTGTCGGTGTGGTTCTGGAACTTCTCGCTCAAGCAGTACTCGGGGGCGAGCGCGTAGAGCCGAAGTCCCCGTTTCGCAGGGGCGGGGCGACCCGGCAAGGACAGGGCGACCCGGCAGAGGCGGGATAAGCCGGTAGGGGTGAGGTGATGCCGTCGGGACGGGGTCACCCCGCCCCGACGGTATCGGCGCCCGCAACGCCCACCAGACGGTATCGGGGGTACCATGTCCCGACAGCATGGGGTGCGACACGCCCGCGGCGGCCCGGCCCCTTATTCGTCGTCGAGCACGCGGGCGCCCAGGATGCGGGTGGCCTTCAGAACAAAGGGATCGCTGGTAGGGCTGGCGTAGCGGGTGCGGCGTAGCTGAGGCTGCGCTGTCTCGGAGAGTACCGTGCGCACCTGCAGCTCCGCGCCGACGGCTCTGCGCAGGGCGCGCTCGAGAATAATGCGGTTCTCCATCTCGTCGGCGCGCTGGCGGTGGAAGGCAAAGCCGAACTCCAGCGTGAGCACATTGCCTTCCACACGCACCGGGCGGGCGTCCCGCAGGATCGCTTCGAGCGAGCGGCTGTCGCGGCGTACCAGGGCCAGGACGCGGTCCCACACCTGCCGGACCAGCTCGATATCAATGACAGCAGCCGGGCGTTGCTCGCCGGCAGCAGAAGGCTCCTCCAGGGAAGGACCGGCATCGATCGCGCCCACCACGGGACGGCCCGGCTCCTCCGGCAGCCCCTGCACCTGGGCCGGTTCCCCTGCCGGCTCCGCGGGCTCCTCTGTCCGGGCATCTGGAGTGGCGAGGGCGCGTCCATCTGGCAATGGAGCAGGCGGAGCGTCCTCGCGCGGCGCCGCATCCCGCGCGGCGTGCGGCTGCAGGGACGGCGCCGCGGCACGGCGCACATCTTGGTCAATTGGTCGCAACGGCACGGTCGGGCGCGAGCGGGCGGCCGGGGCAGCGCCTGCAGCGCTCAGCTCGCGCGGCGCACCCAATGCGCTCTCGACAAGGGCAAGTTCGAGCGGGAGCTGCGGCTGCGTCGCGTAACGCAGCGCGCTGTCTGCCTGGGCGAACAGGCGCACAGCATGCAAGAGATCGGGCGTCTCGATCTGCCGGGCCAGCTCGATCATCTCCTGCTCGGTCTCTTCGGTGACGCCGGCAAGCTCCTGCACGCTTGCCCCGGTCTTGGCCAGCAGCACGCCGCGCAGGTATTCGACAACTTCACGGTTGAACTGGCGCAGGTCCAGGCCGTCGGCTAGGGCCTGGTTGATGAGCCGCAGGCCTGCCGGCACATCGCGGCGCACGATCGCCGCGGCGAGCTGCGCCGCAGCCTCCGAGCGGCCTGCGCCGAGCATGGCCCGCACGGCCTCAGCAGTGACGTGAGTGCCGCAGAAAGTGATGGCCTGGTCCAGCAGCGAGATGGCATCGCGCACCGAGCCGGTCCCGTAGCGGGCGATCAGCTCCAGCGCCCGATCCTCGACCTGGGCGCCTTCTGCGGCAGCGATCTGGCGCAGGCGGGCCACGAGGGCGTCGAACGGCACGCGGCGGAACTCAAAGCGCTGGCAGCGGGAGAGGATGGTCGCCGGCACGCGGTGCACCTCGGTCGTGGCCAGGACAAAGAGCACGTGCGGCGGCGGCTCCTCCAGCGTCTTCAACAGGGCGTTGAAAGCGCCGGTGGAGAGCATGTGCACCTCGTCGATGATATAGACCTTGTAGCGGCCATGTGTGGGCACGAAGTTGACCTTCTCCCGCAGCTCGCGGATGTCGTCCACGCCGGTGTTCGAGGCCGCGTCGATCTCGATGATGTCGAAGGAACGGCCCTCGAGGGCCATGGTGCAGGTTTCGCAGCGGTTGCAGGGATCGGGCAGGATGCCCTGGCGGCAGTTGACGGCGCGGGCCAGGATGCGCGCGGCGGTGGTCTTGCCGGTGCCGCGCGGGCCTGAAAAGAGATAGGCATGGCCAAGCTGCCCGCACGCCAGCGCGTTCTGCAGCGTGCGGGTGACGTGCTCCTGCCCGATCATGTCCGCGAAGCGCAGCGGACGCCACTTGTTGTACAGCGACACCGTCATATCCCTTGTCTTGCGCAGCCCAACTGTCCGCGCGATCCCGTCTGCTGAGCCGGCCCCAGCGGCCCGCTCTTACGCGGCAGGCGTTGGTATTATACTGCGCAGCCGGGTGAATAGGGCATTGGACACGTGAACACGGCAGGCCCTATCATGGGGATCAGGATACTCCGCGCTGTGGATAGGGTAGCGGGCAGGACGCCTAAGCGCAAGCACCGGCAAACGTTGATATAGGGAGGGCACGACCATGCGACCCAGCGCTGTACTCAGCCGCCGAACACTCCTTCTAACTAATTCTTTTTCTTTACTAATAGGCACAAGCGCCGCAGGGGCACTGGCGGCAGGATGTGCGCCGCGCGCCGGCCAGCCCGGTCCGCAGGCAGCGCAAACCCCGGCGCGGCGGACGCCGGTCACGCTGGTGTACATGTCGCCGGCGGCGTCGGGTGAGCGCGTCGAGCGCGAGACCGAGCTTTTCAATAAATTCAATGCCGCAAGCGAGTTCGTCAAGGTCGAGGTGCAGCCCGGGCCGGGCGACTGGGCCGGGCTCAAAGAGAAGTTCGTGGTGGCGCACGCCGCCGGCACACCGATCGATATCGTGCAGAACGGCTGGGGCTCCTGGATGGACCTGCAGGAGGGCGGCGCGCTCACCGAGCTCACCGCTTATTTCACCCGCGACAAGATCCCCAGCGATTACCTCCTGCCGAAGGCTATGGAGCAATATAGCGATCAGGGCCGCATCTGGGCCCTGCCGATCACAGTTTCGGCCGACGGCATTGCCTACAACATGGACCTCTTCGACCGCGCCGGCCTGAAGTACCCGCCGGTGGATACGGCGGACAAGAGCTGGACTATGGAGCAGTTCCTGGAGTACGCTCGCAGGCTGACGCAGGGCACGGAGCAGTTCGGCCTGGCCGGCCGGCACGGCTACTGGTACAACGAAGGGCATTTCTTTGGCCACCTGGGCTGGGATGATCGCCAGAAGAAGGCGAACTTCACCTCACCGGGCTACCGCGCCGGCCTGCAATACTGGAACGACCTGCTGCACAAGCACCATGTTATCCCCACGGCCGAGCAGGCGGCGGCTATTCGCGGTGGGTTCACCGGATCGATCTTCCTCACCGGGAAGATCGGCATGGCGATCGTCGGCCCCTTCATCGTGCGTCGGGAGGACGTGGCCTTCCGCTGGGGCCTGGCGACGCTGCCGTACACGCCCTCAAGCACGAATCCCAACAACATGTCCGGCCGCATGTGGCCGCACGGCCTGCACGTAGGCAAGATCAAGGATCCGGACGCGGCCTGGGAGCTGTTCCGGTGGCTGCTCAAGCCGGAGAACGGCGGCCTGTTCCCGCTGACCGCCGGGCATGCCGTCTCGCCGATCATGAAGGGCGGCTCCGACCTGGCGCAGCAGCAGTTCCGCGAGCGCACCGGCGTGGACGCGCGGGCCTATGTGCTCCAGGCGCAGGCGTCGTATCCCAGCGGAGCGGGCATGCTCAAGTACGCCAAGTGGGACGAGGTGAACCGTGAGATCACGCCGTTCTGGAACGATTTCCAGGCCGATAAGATCTCGGTCAACGAGTTCACCGAGCGGGCCACGCGCATCATCGAGGAGCGGCTGATCCCGCGGCGGTCCTGAGGGAGCCCTCGCGACAGAAGCAGACCTGCCGTACATGAGCGTGGCCGTGCCGCCTCCGGCCGTTGGTTGTGAGATCGACCACGGCGTGATTGTCGAGTACGATGAGAAGACGGGCGCGGTGGTTGGTCTGACCTTAATCGGCCTGCGGGAGCGCTTTCGCCAGGCGTGGGCACAGAGCCCGGGACCAGAGGAGCGATGTACGCCCGTGCCCACTGCCCCCTCGGTCCAGAAGGGGAGGGTCAGCGAGCGCTTCCCTCGGCGCACGATCCCCGTGTCAAGCCGGAGGTGTGTTCATGGCGAGTGTGACAAAGGGGGAACATGCAGAAGCTACCCGGTGCACTTGTTCTCGGCGGGAGGCGCTGGCGCGGGCCGGCGCGCTGAGCGCCTCAGTCCTGACAGCGGGAGCCGCCTGTATCCGCGCTGCGCCGGGCGAGAGCAGGCGCGAGGCGCAGCGGCTGCCACCCGCCACGATCACCTGGACCACCTGGGGCGACGAGAACAACCCGATGGTCCAGGCCTCGACAGAAGGGGTGAAGCTGTTCAATCAGAAGTTCCCCCAGATCAAGGTGAATAACATTCCCGATCCGGGCTGCGCGGCGGTGACGGCGCGGATCGCTGCAGGGGACCCGCCGGACGTGATGGGACAGTGCTGCACCTGCCTGCCGAGCTGGGCGCGTAAGGGCGTGCTGGAGCCACTGGATCCCTACATCAAGCGCGACCTGAGCCCGAAGCTGATCGCCGACTTCTCCGAGATCCAGTGGAACTTCTTCCGCCTGCCCGGCATCGGCCAGTACGCCATGCCGATGTACCAGGGCACAGCTGCACTCCTCTACAACAAAGATGCCTTCCGCAAGCGTGGGGTAGCGCTGCCGGACGAGCGCTGGGACTGGAATGCCTTGCGTGAGGCGGCGCTGCGGCTGACCGACCGGGAGCAGGGGCAGTTTGGCCTGAACCTGTTGAACGCCACGCCGCTCTCCCGCGGGCTGAACTTCATCCGCCAGAACGGCGGGCACGTTGTCGACCCTAATGACGACCTGCGCTGTGTGATCGATTCGCCCCAGGCGCTTGAGGCGTTGCAATGGATCTACGATCGCATGTGGCGGGATAACTCGGCCATTCAGCCGGCGCAGCGCGGGGGCGAGACGAACTTTTACCGGCTCTTTGCCGCCGGCCGCATCGTCATGAGCATGGAGGGCTCGTGGATCCTCACGCGCATGGTGATCAACGTCGGCGACAGTGTGGACTGGGATGTAGCGCACTTCCCGAAGGGGCCGGTGCAGCGCGACACCGTCGCCACCACCGACGGCTGGGCAATCTCCAAGGACTCCAAGGCAAAGGAGGCGGCCTGGGAGCTCTTGAAGTTCCTGCAGAGCGACGAGTGGTGGGACATCAACGCCGCCATCACCGGGCAGCAGCCCACGCGCAAGTCGCTGCAGGACCGCTGGGTGGAGCTGGCGAAGCAGGGGCCGTACGGCAAGGTGCTCGCCAAGGTTGACTTCAGGCCGTTCATCGATCCGGTACGCCAGGGCTGGGCGCGGCCGGTGGAGTACTTCCGCTTTCACGACGAGGTGGAGGGCAAACTGACCGAGGCCTGGAACCAGAGCATCCGCGACAACGCGGCGGGCGTCGCCGAGAGCTTCCGCCGCGCCGCCCGCGAGATCAACGACCAGCTCAAGCAACTGGCTGCGCAGAGCGGCCGGTAAACGCGCCCTGACTGGGTACCGTTGGCTCCGGCAGGCGCGCTGCACTGGTATGCCGATCGATCGCGGTGCTGTCGCAGGGGCGGTGCGGCCGGTGTCCCTGCGACAGCGCCGGTCTGAACTCAGCGTCGCTTGGCCGCCCGCACCGCGTCCAGCTCCTGCTGCGCCCGCTGCGTAAACTCGTCCAGCGCCTGGCGCGGGGTGGTCTCGTTGTTGAGGGCACGGGTGACGTACTGGCCCAGGAGCGTGCTGAACTGGGCGGCATTAGGGATCTTCGGCGGGAACAGGAAGTACTTGGCCTCGAAGAGTTGCTTGAGGAACTTCTCATAGCCCGGGTACATCTTGATCACTTCCTGGAAAGCCGGCCCGCGCGCCGCCTTCTCGGAGGACGGCACATGTGGCTGGCGGCCGGTGATGAACAGGTTGGCATACTCCTGCTCGCCGCCGAAGCCGGTCAGGAAGCTGATGTACCGGAAGATTGCCTCTTTCTTCGTGGCCCCGGTAGGCACGGCCGGAATATCGCCGTAGGTGCGCACGCCCAGGCCGTCCACGCCGGGCGGGATCGGCAGGTTCGAGATCCCATATTCAAAACCGGCCGGAGCGTAATTCTTAATCGTGCCGAGGTCCCAGGGGCCGGTGCGATTCATAGCCAGCTTGCCTACCAGGAAGGGGTTCTGCGGCGTGCGGCCGCCGCCGAAGGTGCGCCGGAACTCATCGATTTTCGCAATGTCGAAGCGCTCCAGGCGGCGACGGAGCTGCACGAGGTACTCCAGGGCGCGCACCGTGTTCGGCTCGTTGGCGACCACTTTCTGGTTGGCGTCGTCCATGAAGCGGCCGGCGAAGACCGGCACCCAGTTCCACAGGTCGGTGTCCCAGTACCCCAGGCGCACCAACGCGCCATCGCTCACCTTCGTCAGGCGCTCGGCGTAGTTCAGCAGGTCCTCGATGGTCTGCACACCCTTCTCTGGATCGAGGCCCTGCTCGCGGAAGTATTCTTTGTTGTAGTAGATGCAGTACGCCTGCTCCCACTGGGCGATGCCGTAGACCTTGCCCTCATAGGTGCCCAGCTCCCAGATGGCCGGATGTACCCAGTCCTTGAGTTTACGCACGTTGGCCGCGCCGCCGACGTCCTCCAGCGGCTGCAGCGCGCCCTGGTCGGCCCAGGTGTAGAGGCGGCCGTTGGAATTGAACACCATGACCACATCGGGCGGCGTACCGCCGGCAATGGCGGAGAGGACTTTATCGTCGAAATCGGCCGGGATCGACTGCTGCTCGACCTTGATATCGGGGTTCTTCTCCATAAAGGCGTTGGCAATCTGGATGACCATCTGCTCGAACAGCTCGGTCCAGTTGTGCCAGTAGGTGATGGTGACCGGCTGTCCTTTTGCCGGCGTGGTCGGCGTCCGCCCACCGGGCAAGCAGGCGGCCAGCGGCGATGCGGCAACCGCGGCGGCGGTCTTGGCGAGGAGAGTGCGCCGGCTGTGACCGGCGTTCGGGAGACCTACGCAGGCGCGAGACGGATGCATCTCAGCCCTCCATACAGAGCATACGGGCTTCTGTTTGGTGCTTTCGGGGAGCTCAATTTCGGGGTTCTCAATTATGTCCTCTCTCTATTATTCTCTATTATCTTGATTATCTTGATATCAAGACTACTCGCCTGCGTGTTCGGCCGTCAAGGCCTATCACTGGGGGGGCGGGCGGAGTGCTCGGTCCGGCGCCGGCCGGCATCATCCGGCCGGCGCCGGTGTCTGCTGGACGTGTCCCTGGTGCGCGGCCCCTTTTAGCTGCCTTGCTGGAGCTCCTGCGTGATCCGCTCGGAGAGGTCTTTCAGGACAGTGTTGGGCGAGACCTCGCCGCTGAGCGCCTTTCCCAGCTCCGGGCCGGCGATCCGGTCACGAATGCGCGGCCATTCGGGATGGAAGGGCCACCATAGCACGTCATCGGCGCCTTTCACCAGGATATCGACGTTTGTTAAGCCCAGTTTCTTCAGGCGCTGCACCTCGATCTCGGTGGAAGGAATATGCGCGCGCAACCGCACGACCTGTGGCGGCACGTATTGTCCGCCGATCTCATAGCCGGGCTTGCCATTTGAGAACTTCAGCCACTCCCACGCCAGCTCAGGGTTGCGCACGTTCTGGGTCATGCCGTGGCCGGAGCCGCCGGTGCGGAACTTCCGTGTGGGAGCACCAGCGAGCTTGGGCACCCAGAACATATCCCACTCAAGTTGCGGCTCCATCTGCAGGAAGCGGCCGATCTGCCAGGGACCGGTGATGTAAATTGCCAGCTTATTCTGGGCAAACAACGCCCACCACTCGCGCTGGCCGAGACGGTCGCGATCCTGTGTAGTGGGCATAATCCGTTGTTTAAAGCGCCAGTCCACCCACAACTCAATAGCACGTGCCCAGCGCGGGTCGTCAAGGGTCGCTCGCGTGGGGTTGAGGCGGTCGTTCACCCAGTAGGCGCCGCCGGAGTACGGCACCGTCTCAAAATACTCGACCAGCAGGCCATACTGGCTGCCGTCCGGCTTAGTGAGCCGCTTGGCCAGCTCCACGACCTGCTCCCAGGTATAGGCAAAACTCGCTTCCGGAGAGGGGATCGTCAAGCCCTGCTCAGCGAAGAGGCGCTTATTCGCGAACGCGGCCGAGATAGGAGCGAGATCCGAGGGCAGGCAGTACAGCTCACCCTTGTAGGTATAGCACGCCTTCAATTGCGGGAAAAAGTCTTTCGGCGCAATCGAGCGGTCTCGCGTAAAGAATGGCGAAAGTGGCTTAAAGAGCTCAGCCTTGGCAAAGGCCGGAAATTGCTCGTTCTCAGAGGCGACGATATCCGGTGCTGCCCCGGAAGCCATCAGCACGATCTGCTTGTTGATGTATTCGCTCCACGGCGTGACCTCAAACGAGAACTCCACGCCGGGAAACTGCTCGATGAAGGCCTCTCGCGTTTTCACAGCGGCCGGCGAGTCGAAATCCGACCAGCTTGCCAGCCTGAGCTGCTTTGGGCCGGCCAGCGGCTTCGTTCCGCCCTCGCCGGCAGGAGTGGCCCCGCGGCCGCAACCGGCCAGCGCTGTACCACTCGCTAGCATGGCTGTAGAAAGGCCACGGAGCATATTTCGCCGAGTGAGCGCACGATCCCGTCTGGTCACCATCGTCTCTCCCTTCGATGTCGTTCACTCTTGCGCTTCCGGTCATGAATTCGCTACGAGGAGCTGGAAGGCCCAAGGCCTACCGTTTCGCGCGCTGGTATTCTGTAAGGATAACGTTGATCTCCTGCTCCATGGCGCCAAGGGCCTCGCGCGGCGACATGCGGCCGGCGCGCATCTCGCCGGTGTACTTGTTGTACACGCCGCTGATGTCAGGGATCCACTTGGCATGGCGCGGGTCCGTCTTGGAGACCTCGGCAGCCTGCAGCCACTTCCGCTTCGTCACACGGGCCGGATTGGGCAGAAAGACCTCGTCGACAACCTTGCGGTACGCCGGGATATTGTAGCCGCCGTTCCGCTCCATGATCGCACAGCCGTCATCGATGAGGAAAAACATGAAGTCCACGGCGGCATCGCGCACCTTGGTCTTTGCCCAGCCCACAAAGCCATCGATGTACATGCGGTGGATGCGCCCTTTCGGCCCGCGCGGGCGCAGTGCCACATCGTAGTTGAACTGCAGGTCTTTCCAATCGTTCAGCGCGAACGGACCGGCGTTGCCCTCGATGGCGACATTGCCTTGCACGAACCCGAAGCCCTGGCGAAGGTCAATGCCGGGGCGCATAAAGACCCGATGCGTCTGATGCGCCGCAGTATACCATTCGGCGGCTGCCAGGCCCTCTGGGCTATTCACCGCCGCCTTCGTCTGGTCCGCGGTTAGCAGATCGGCGCCGTAGTTCCACAGCCAGTACAGGAAGATCCCCTCGTTTGCGCCGCCGGGATCCATCCGTCCCTCGGCATCGTACCGCACCACCTGCTTGAGCATGGCGATGAGATCATCCTGGGTCCAGTGCTCGTCGAAGCCGGGCGTGAGCGGCACCCCTGCGCTGCGAAAGAGATCGTGGTTCATGCCATAGACGCTGGTCCCCCAGCCCTGGGGCAGCCCGAGTTGCTTGCCATCGATCTGATAGAAGCGCAGGGACGTCTCATAGAAGTCCGCCGGCTTAAACTTGCGCTGGGCGAAGTCTTTGGTCACATCCAGGAAGGGATCGAGGTCCATGAAGCGGATGAACATCCGCGACGAGTCGAACACCACGTCCGGGCCGGTGTCGGACGACCAGGCGACCAGTGTCTTCTCCTGGATCTCGCCAGAGGGCACGGTCGTGTACTCGACCGTTACATTAGGAACACGCTTCATGTATTCCTCGGCCGGCAGGCGGAAAAGCCGGTCCCCCAGCGGGCCGCCGCCACCGAAGGCCCAATAGACGATCTTCACTGGCCCGCGGGAGGGCTGCCCAGGCGCTTGCGGCTGAGGAGCGCCCCGGCAGCCTGCGAGCAGCGTGCCGCCGCTGAGGGCGGCGCACTGCGCCACGATTGCACGCCGCGTCCATCGCTGCGCTCTCATGGCACCCCTCCACTCTCGTGTATAGTTATTTCCCGGCCCAGGCCTCGTCCAGCGCGCGCTGGGTGATCTGCTGGGCTTCGTCGAGGGCTTGCTTCGCGCTCTTCTTGCGCGAGACGGCATCGTCCCAGGCCTGGCCCAGCGCGTCCCACATCTCAGCAGCGGCAGGGCTGAGTGGCCGGAAGCGGCTGACCTTCATGTAGTCTCGCCACCACTCGCGCGCCTTATCGATCTCGGGGATGCCCGAGGGATACCGTTCCAGCAGCACCTTATCGATGGCGAGCTGGGCGGTGGAGCTCCCGCCAAACACATACAGCTGGCCCATGCTCCGCGCTTCAGCCGCCGCGGCCTCTTCGCCAATCAGGAAGCCTTCCTCGCTCACCAGCCACTTGATGAGTGCCCAGGCGATCTCTGGCTCGCGGGGGTTACGCGGAATAATCCACGACCAGCCACCGCTCCAGGTGAGCGTGGGCATGCCGGCTCTGGCCGGTGGATTAGGGCCGATGGCAAAGCGCCGCTGCGGCGCATAGCGCGCCCAGTCACCGATCTTCCAGCTCCCGTCCAGGCGGATAGCGATCTGTCCGATATGGAACGGATCCTGCTCGCGCGAGCCATGAGTACGCCGGAACGCCTCGTACGCCTCGAAGCCTCCCAGGACATCATACAACTCGACGATATACTCCAGCGCCTGCACGTTGCGCGGGTCATTCAGGGTGGCCTTGCGCGCATCTTTGCTCAGGAACTCACCCCCGTTCAACCATCCCCAGATATACAACCAGGCCGGGCCCTTGGTGGGCCAGAAGCCGGCCCGTACGAGCTGTCCGCCCTCGCGCTTGGTCAGGCGCACGCTGTACTCTTTGAGCTGTGCCCAGTCCTGCGGCGGCTTGTCGGGATCGAGGCCGCTCTCTTCAAAGATTTCTCGGTTCCACCACAGCACGCGATTGTCCGTGCCGGTTGGAATGGCATAGAGCTTTCCGTCGATTCCATACCCTTCGTCGACGGTCGCTTTCATGAAGCGGCCAAGATCATACTTATCTCGTTTGATCAGGTCATCGAGAGGATGGAATGCGCCGCGGTGGGCGAAGCTGGCGACATGAAAGCGGTCGAAATAGACAATATCGGGTGCTGCGTCTCCGGCAACGGCAGCAAGGAACTTCTCTACCCCGGCGATGCCTTGCCCCGGCGCCAGGCGATCCACCGGCTCAAGCTGAATATTGGGGTATCTGGCGTTCCAGGCAGCTGCCAGCGCCTCGGTACGCTGGTTGATCCCCCAAGAGAAGGTCGCCCGATACCGCTTCGTGCTCAGATCGATCCCTCCACCTGGAGTGCTGTGCGCCGGTGGTTTGAGCGCACAGGCGGCAAAGATCGCTGCCGGCGTGCCTCCGAGCAATCCCGCGAAGGCACGCCGTGAGAGGCCACGAGAGACCAGCTCTGGACCCGCTGGCGTCTGTGAGCTCATGTCTACCTCCTCGCCTGTCGCTCTGGCAGGCTGTTTACGCTGGTCTGGCATGAGCGAGTATTCTGTCTGCCTGCTGCCTGCATTCAGGCATCTCTAGCTTACATACCCCCTAGGTTACTTCCCGCCTCCCGCCGCATACGCTCCTTGAGTGTTCCACCGGTTGCGCGCCATACCGCACCTCCCCTTCCTGCCCGCGCGTTCAGGGAAAGCGCCTATGCAGCACTTTGGCTCACTGGAGCCGGCCAGACCGGCTGCTCCCTCTCCCTATATCCTAATATTCAGCACATATCCTCGCTATACCACGATACAAAAGGCCCCGCAGGGATGCAACTCCGTCGGTGACAGCAGAGCAGGCCTGCTCTAAGGCAGGCCTGCCTTCGACGCGCTGCCATCGCGGCGGCGAGCGCCACACGTTCAGCTATCACATCTCCTCTTCGTGTCTCACAGGCCACGTGTGTCTATAACGGAGCCGATCAGCAACGAGCCGATCAGCAACGAGCCGATCAGCGGCCTGCACTCAGGAGTGCGTCCACGCGGGGACACAGCTCCTCGACCGCTGCTCGCGCCGTGTTGGTGCCGGAGTCGAACACCGGTGCCAGTCCCTGCCGCATCAAGGCAAGCACATCGTCCATCTGGGGGATCGTCGGAAGCGAGCGGGCGGTCCGTGCTGCGGCCGTCATGGCCGACCAGTGGCTCGGATCGTCTACTAGCGGCGGCCGCTCGATCGCTTTAATCGGCGGCATCCAGCTGACAAAGCGCAGGAACTCGGCGTAATGCTCCGGCTGGAGGTAGAACGCGATGAACGCCCAGGCCGCCTCCTGGTATTTGCTCCCGGCGCCGATCCCGACCAGCCAGGCATTGGTGCCTGGGGTGCTGCCTGCCCGGCCGTGGGGGATCGGCGCCACGCCCCAGCGGAAGCCGGCGCGCTCTTTGATCTGGGCATAGTAGAACGACCCGGATGGGTGGAAGGCCAGCCGGCCACTCTCGAAAAACGGTCGCCCTTGTGGTCCGGTCGGCCGCGCCACTTCTGTGGGCACCACGCCCCACTTGTGCTTCAGGTCGGCCAAGAACTGGATGCCTTCAACAGCGGGGGCTTCGGTGAGCAGACATTTGCGGAAATCTTTGCTCAGCAGGTCGCCACCATTGCTCCACACCAGCACCCACCACTGATTGTTCCACCACCCGTTCGTCACATGCTCGACGCCGAAGCGCTGTGCTTCCGGCGGCCCGCTGCTCTGCGTGACCTGGCGAGCCGTCTCCAGGAACTCGCGGTCCCAGCGCCAGGATGCTTCGGGGAGCCGTGCCCCGGCCTGCTGCAAGAGGTCGGCATTGTAGAACAAGAGGAGCGTGCCGAACTCAGACGGCGTTGCATACATACCGTCCGGCAGAGCAGCGATCTCAAGCGCGGCCGGCAAGAAGATCTCGCGCGTCACGCCGGAGCCGGGCCGCATGTACGGGTCCAGCTTGACCAGGATCCCGCGCGCGGCCGAGGCAGCGTACTGGGTGGGCGAGAGGTCGATAAGCTGGGGCGGCGTGCCGGCAGCCACTGCGGCCAGCACCTTCTCGAAGAGTCCGGAACCGGGCACGACGCGCCGTACGGTCACGCCGGGATAGGCGGCCTGGAACTTCTCGATGATAACTTGCCAGCCCTGGCCGCCGGGCGACGTGTCCGCCCAGTGGTTCCAGAACTCGAGCTCCCCCGGCGGCAGGCGCTGCGCCTGCGACTGCTGGGCCGCCGGGGAGCCGGTGCCGGCGCGGCAGCCCGCAGCAGCGCTCACTGCTGCAGTCACCAGCGCAGGCGCGCCATGGCCAAGCAACCTGCGACGCGTGACGCATGTGTGCCTCGGAGATCGCCACGTGTCCATGCTTTGTCCCTCCCCTTTCCTTGCCCCCTGGAGTGATCATGCATGCAACTCTACCCGAGCATAGCATAGGGGCCGGGGCAGTGCGTTGTCTTCTAGGGCGGGGCTCGGTGCAAACGGCTTTGAGGGGCATAGGCGCGGGGAATTGGGAGGGAAGCTGGCAGCGGGTTCGAAGACGAGAGGCAGAGAACACAACAGAGAAGAAAAGCCGGAGAGCGTTCACTCTCCGGCTTGCCGGCTCCCCGAGGCAGGGGAAAGCCCGAACTTCCTGCCTCGATCTAACACTCGTCGCTAGCGCCACGCGGGCGGCGCGGTGAGCAGCGCGGCTCGCCTACCACTTCGGACGCGTAGCGCCGCCTGAGTTCTTCGACCCGCTTGCCGGCTTCTCCAAGCAGCACCGCAATCCCATCGCCTTGGCGCAGGAGTGCCAAAGGGCCCTGGATGATGGGGAGTGCCCGTCTCGGGCTACCTCGCGCGCCGGCTCGAGGGCACCCGGGCGCGGGTGACGCAGGTCCTGGGGCTGCTCGATCTCGCCCCCCAGGTCGTCCACGCCATCGCCGCGCTGGGCGACCCGCTGCCGCGGCCGAT